>ERZ724505.151-NODE-151-length-44085-cov-5.219805_pt1 | contig 44085 bp, 40 predicted proteins | sample MGYA00376038_ERZ724505 | MGnify/ENA primary metagenome ERZ724505 (study PRJEB28724, sample SAMN07190884) | wastewater metagenome | isolation source: effluent of sewage treatment plant in Hong Hong | place: Hong Kong | collected 2016-03-17 ... | reverse complement strand
TAAAAACCATATCTTTAAATGCCGAGTGCTGCTTAGTTTCTTTAGCGTATTGCTTGAGGTCTTTTAGTTCGCCACCAACTGTGCCGTTTATGCCGTGCTCAGCAATTAAAATCCTGCCCTTGAGATTAAGCTTTTCGCATAGTGTTTTTTGCCACAATCTTACTGCCTCTGGGTCTGGCACTGGCGTAAATTTGTAGTACAACAATATTTTCTGCATGAAGCTATTATAAAGGATTAGATCCGACTGATAATTAGATAAATAACTACGAATGTCAGTACGCCGATAATTGCCGCAAACGAAACATCGATAATGCGCCGCTGCTTGGCTTGTCGGTCAGTCTGCTCTTCCTCGTAGGCAGCACGGGCTCTGATGAAGGCTGCCTCTTCGTTACCGCCAATGCTTGTACTAGCTTTTTCGAGCATGCTATTTAGGGCGCTGCTACTACTTGATAAATCAGCTGACTGGCTAAAAGAACCTTGTTCGGTTTTTTGAAATTCGTCTCTTTGACGTTCACCGGGAGCCGTTTCAAAATCAACCTCGCGCTCTACTATTTCTTTTTGGAGAGCTTTTTTAAGATCGCCGCCCCTCATGTGCTCTGCTATTATTCGCCGCAGGCCGCGTTCGCCAATGAGGTGCGTTTCAAAAATCTGACGCAGCGAACTGCCATCGATAATAATCTTTTCGCTGATGGCGAGCAGTTCTGTACGATTCATGGTTTCCAACTGACGATCACCGGCTTGAATGCTTTCGATACTTGCGACTTGATCGGATTCTGCTGGAGTGGCGCTGACTTCGGGTGTTTGAACTGTTTCTGGCTCGGCTTCAGCCATGACCATCATTCGGCCAATGTGTTCGGGCTTCGCCGGCACGGCTTGCAGTACAGAAATTTCTGGAGTTTCAACTTGTTCTTCAGATTCCTCGGGCTCTGATACCTCCTCGGCGACTCGTTCCTTTTTAAATGACTCGATGACTTGCGGACCATCTTTTTGAGCTTTAGCTGCCGCGATACGTCGAATTTTTTTCTCTTTTTCATCCAACTCAAGCTTGATATCTTGCACTTTTTCCTCGAGCTTTTCCTGTATAGGTTGGGGTGATTTATCCGACTCTGCGCGTCCGTGACGGCGACCGACTAAGTAGGTGACAATTCCGCTGACGGCAGGTGTCGTTGCTGGCTTGTCTTCTACTTGCCCTGCTGTTGTTGGTTGGGTATTGTGCTGTTGTGAAGGGGTCGGAGTTGGTGCAGGCGCTGGTGGCACTGGGGGAGTAACAGTTTGTGCGTCTGATTGTGGAGTTTCCGGTTCCTCTTCATTGTCGTTTTCGGCCACAACATTCTCGGCAATTTCAGGCTCAGACTCAGTTTTTATTTCTTCGATTTCCAGCATTCCGTCGTTAGGCTCGACCTCTGCCTGCTCTTCGGACTGCTCAGAATCTAGCTCAACGATTTCCGTTTCTTCAACATTCATTTCGGTCATTACTTCGTCAAATGCTGTGTTAGGCTCCTCGCCAGATTTAACTAGGTCGCGAAATTTATTAACTGGCGGATCAGTGATAGGATCGTCGTCTTTATCAGCTTCGACCTCCTCGATCTCTTCTATCAGTCTTGGACGGACCACTTCTTGCAGTTCGGTTTTTGAGGGTTCTTCAATCGGAGGCTCTGATTCAATAACTGGCTCGGCTTCGACTACGGCCGGTGTTTCTTCGAGTGGTTTAACCAGTTCAAGTTTTGGCTTGGCACCTTCTTCTTTTTTTTCTTCAACTTCTTTGGGTTTCTCGTCTTTATCGGCATTGGATTCGCCTAACCGACTAAACCAAGATCGTTCATCTTTATCTTTGTCAGGAGTTTCGTTTGAAATCGCAAACAAGCCAAGTCGAGTCTTTTTTTTATTATCAACGGATTCGTCTTCCTCGTCTTCTTCATAACCACGGGGGGTGTTTTCCATACATATATTATACGTTTTTGTTTACTATTTGCATTCCTTAGTCGTTTTGTGTACCATAATAAGCACTATTTATCAAATTCGCGCTTATCAATCAGCACGATTAACCGGAGGCGGCAGACAATGTTCATCACACCAAAAGCTCTTTTTCTAGTTACCGCCAACGGCAGTGCTAGCTAAAAAATAAACCTTTTCACCTAAATTAAATAACCACCCCTTACTGCAGGAGGCAGTAAGCTATGAAAGCAATAAAAGTCAGTTCAGTCACGCGTGACTCAATAAATATTTATTGGGGTTACACTCGCAAATATCTGCCGGAATTTCTGGTTGGATCGATTGGTGCCGCCCTTGCAACCATCGCGCAGGGCTTAATACCTCCCTTTATTGTGGCAGGTATGTTCAGCAAGTTGCAGTATGGCTTTGAACATCAACAAGACTTGCGTTTCGACCAGTTTGTTCCGTATTTCTTAGCCTTTGCCGTCTCTATGGTGGCTGGAGTTATTTTGTGGCGACTGCAAGGTTTCTATGTTTGGCTGCTGGAGATTAAGGTTCGCCGCGATATTGCAAACGACTTGTATGATCACTTGCAGTCTCAAAGTCAACAATTCCATGCCAATAGGTTTGGCGGCGCGCTAGTTTCGCAAAGCAACAAGTTCATAAACGCCTACGAGCGATTAATGGATGAGTTGATTTGGAATATCATTCCTAGCCTAACGACTATATTTGTCGCGATTGGGGTTCTGCTATTTATTTCATGGCAATACGCCTTGATACTAACAACGGTCAGTTCGATATATATGATCTTGATGTGGCGCAGAGTCCGTCGGCAGATGCCGTTTAATGTCGCCGAGGCAAAGACCGAAAGCGAGCAAACGGCGGCTTTGGCCGACGCGATCACAAATATGTCGACCGTTCGCGCGTTTGCAGGCGAAGACTACGAATCGAAACGTTTTCGGAAATCTACAACAAAGAATTACGACGCCTACTACAAGCTGTCCGTCGAAGCGCTTAAAACCGACGCGCTTAGCCAAGTCCAGACCAACGGCTTCCAGATCTTGTCTATTTTTGTCGGGCTGATAGCTGTTACGAACTACAACGTTAACGTAAGTCTTTTGTATTTGGTTATTAGCTACACTCAGAATATCGTTAACAGACTCTGGGAGTTTAGTCGACTGGTGCGTAACGTCAACCGCAGTCTTGGAGACGCGCATGAAATGACCGTTATTTGGGCAATGGAGCCCGAGGTAAAAAATCCTCAGAACCCCCAAAGCGCGCGGATGGCGCGTGGTGAAGTCAGATTTAACAATGTTGATTTTGCCTACCCTGAAAACGCTAAGCAGCCGCTTTTCAAAAACCTTAACCTCCGTGTTAAGCCTGGCGAAAAAGTCGGATTAGTTGGCCCGAGCGGTGGCGGCAAGACCACAGTTACAAATTTGCTGCTACGATTCATGGATATACAAGACGGTTCGATAACAATCGACGGGCAAAACATAGCGGATGTAAAGTTATCTGATCTGCGTTCACGTATAGCCTATGTCTCACAGGAGCCGATTCTTTTCCATCGCAGTTTGGCTGAGAATATCGGTTACGGCGATATCGGTGCTGAAATTAAAGTTGTTGAAGGTGTTGCCAAAAAGGCAAATGCACATGAGTTCATAAGCAAATTGCCGAGGGGCTACCAGACAATGGTTGGTGAACGCGGCGTGAAGCTGAGCGGCGGCCAACGCCAACGCGTTGCGATTGCTCGAGCTATGCTCAAGAACGCCCCAATACTCGTACTTGACGAAGCGACATCAGCTTTAGATTCGGAGAGTGAGTCCCTGATTCAGGATGCGCTTTGGAAGCTTATGGAAGGCCGTACAGCTATAGTAATTGCCCACCGGCTTAGCACTATCCAAAAAATGGACCGCATAATCGTTTTGGAGGCAGGTAAGGTCGCCGAGGAAGGCTCTCATAAGGAACTACTCGCCAAAAATGGCGTCTACGCGATGTTGTGGGCCCACCAATCAGGTGGCTTTATAGAGGACGAAGAATAGTTTAGCTGTTTTGGGACTCTTCGGCAGGCTTGTCGGAATTCTCGGAAGCATCAGCGGTAGATTCCGAGGTTTCGCCCTTAGGCGCAGTTTCACCTTCTTCGCCTTCGGCCGACTCAGCGGCTTCTTCTTCGCCTTCACCGGCTGCTGCTTCGTTTGCAGCGGCTAGAGCACTCGGCTCATATACAGTTGCAATAGATTGTGTTGGATCTGTCTCAATTTCAACGCCTTCAGGAATGATCAAATCTGCCACTGTTACATGGTCACCAACTTCGACAAGCTTTTCCGCATCGTATTCAAAAACGTCTGGCAAATTAGTTGCGATAGCTTTGACCTGGACAGTTTCAAGCTGACTTAAGACGATCAAACTGTTACGCTCAGCTGGGCTTGATTCGTTGCCTTCGGCATAGCGCGGTCGCACAGGCACCTCTGCTTCAACTTTTTGGTTTCGATCAACCGCGTTAAAAACAACATGGGTTAAGAGGTGTTTTTTAGGATCAAACTCGGCGGTTTTGATAAGCGCCACATAGTCTTTGTCGCCAGCTTTGATCTGCACTGGGTGGTGCTTGCCGGCTTGTTTCCAAACTTTGAGCATCTGGACAGAGTCACCCTGTACGATTACAGAATCTTTGCCGTGGTCATGAATTACAGCTGGGATTTGACCATTTTTGCGCAGGTGTTTTACGCCCTTGCCTAACACATCGCGCTTTTCCAAAGTTAAACTAATTGTATCTTGAGCCATAAACGATCGGTCTCCTAAAGTATTTTGATACATTATAACAGATATAGCTGGACTAGTCAGCCCCGAAACGTTAAGCTTAATGAGCATGTTTGATGTCCAGCAAATTATACAGTCCGGCGGACTACTACTGATCGCAGCCATCATTTTTGCCGAATCAGGCATGTTTGTCGGCTTTTTCTTCCCAGGTGATACTTTGCTTTTTACGGCTGGAGTTTTTGCCGCCCAAGGTCACTTAAATATTACAGAAGTAATCGTTGTAATCGCATTAGCTGCTATCTTAGGCGACAACGTTGGGTATCATTTGGGTAAACGTTATGGCCGTGGTTTATTCAAAAAGAAGGATGGGCTGTTTTTCAGGCAAGAATACGTCCAGCGAGCCGAAAAGTTTTACGAGCGTTGGGGTAGCCGGACAATGCTGTTTTCGCACTTTATACCGATCGTCAGAACTTTTGCCCCGCCCGTGGCTGGTGTGGCAAAAATGAATTACAAGCAATTCGTTATTTTTGATGCCATCGGGATTATCACTTGGTCATTTTTAATAACAATGCTGGGCTACTGGTTTGGAAATCGTATCCCAAATATTGAGCACTACGTTGCCGTTGGCGTCATACTTGTCATGGGCATAACACTAGGCCCAACAATTTATCATGTCATCAAAGCCTTAATCGAAGACCGCAGTCGCAAACCAGTCACGCCCGATACCAAAAAAGAAAAATAATTTAATCGAGCAGCGGTATTTCTATAGTGATTAGACCGCTCGCTAATCCTGCCGCAAATGATTGGTTATCAAATGGTCCACAAGGAGTTACCCAGCCTGATGATCTATGGTCTAATTGATTTACAGTTGGAAGCCAACTACTATAAAAATCTGAATCCCATAGCGCCTCACGAGTCTCAGGATCTTCTTCAATAAATTTATCTAACTCGGCTCTGGCTGTCACGATCCAAGCTGGCAGATTAAATGGTCCGTTTATTTCATCACCCTGAATTCGAAGTCCGTGTTTAGCTAAGATCAGTTGTGCAAATGTGAATTTAGCTAAAGTACGGTCGTACTCCGTCTGGTCTTTTAGGGTTAGCGAATCAAGCATACGTTGAGCACCTTCGGAAAGTCGCTCATCAAGCCGACGTTCAACCATCTCGACGGGTATCGCTTTTAGCTGAGCTTCAAGCAGCTCGAATTTCTCGCCATCATTTAATAAATTGGCCATTTAGTTATTATAGCATTTTTGAGAGATATTGTCCAGTGTAGCTTGTTTTGTTTTTGGCTACTTGCTCAGGGGTGCCTTGTGCTACGATTTGGCCACCGGCGTCTCCACCCTCTGGGCCCATGTCAATTAACCAGTCAGCATTTTTAATCACATCTAGGTTGTGCTCGATTACTACCATGCTATTGCCTGCATCTACCAAGGCATGAAGCATTTTAAGCAGTTTGTCGACGTCGGCCATGTGTAAACCGGTGGTTGGCTCGTCGAGGATGTACAAAGTTTTGCCAGTCGGACGACGGCTCAGCTCGGTACTTAGTTTAATACGCTGGGCTTCGCCGCCACTCAAAGTTGTAGCTGATTGACCCAGCGCAATATAGCCGAGGCCGACGTCGACAAGCGTTTGCAGTTTGCGCGCAATTGCCGGAATGTTTTCAAAAAACTCAAGGGCTTGTTCGCAGGTCATTTCTAAGATGTCTGCAATCGTTTTGCCTTTGTAATGAATCTCGAGAGCTTCACGATTGTAGCGTTTACCATGACAGACTTCGCAAGGCACATACACATCAGGCAAAAAGTGCATTTCGATTTTAATGATCCCGTCGCCTGCGCAGTTTTCACAGCGGCCGCCTTTAACGTTAAAACTAAACCTGCCGGCACTGTAGCCACGCAGCTTAGCCTCAGGCATTTGCGCGAAAAGCTCGCGAATTGGCGTAAATAATCCTGTGTAGGTCGCTGGATTAGAGCGAGGCGTGCGGCCAATAGGGGATTGATCGATAATAATCGCCTTATCGAGCAGTTTTATCCCTTCAATGTCATCGTGCTTACCGGGGACAGTGCTAGCACGATGCAAGCGGGCCAGCAGCTCTTTTGCCAAAATGTCGTTGATAAGCGACGACTTGCCCGACCCGCTGACTCCACTAACAACAACCAATTTGCCCAACGGGATTTCGGCGTCAACGTTCTGCAGATTGTTTTCGCGGGCACCTTTAATAACTACTGCCTTGCCGTTGCCTTGACGGCGCTTTTTAGGTGTGGCGATTGTTTTTTTGCCAGACAAATAATCAGCTGTTAGACTCGCTTTATTTTTTGAAACTTGGTCGGGCGAGCCATGCGCGACAACTTCTCCACCGTGTATGCCGGCACCGGGGCCGATATCTACTAAGTAATCACCAGTGCGAATCGTTTCTTCGTCATGCTCGACCACAATGACGGTATTTCCTAAATCACGCAAATGTTTCAAAGTACGAATTAAGCGGGCGTTATCACGCTGATGTAGGCCAATGCTGGGCTCGTCTAAAACATAAAGCACACCCATCAGACCGGAGCCGATTTGAGTGGCAAGACGTATACGTTGAGCTTCGCCGCCACTTAATGTGTTGGCACTCCTTAACAAGTTAAGATAGTTCAACCCAACATCTTGCAGGAACTGCAACCGTGCACCAATTTCTTTCAAAATCATCTCGGCGATTTTTGATTCTTTGGCGTTTAATTTGAGTGAACTGAACCATTTTAGTGCATTATCAATTGAGAGCTGGCAGACTTCCATAATCGATTGGTCAGCCACAGTTATTGCCAAAACCTCGGGCTTAAGCCTCAGCCCGCCACAGGCGTGGCACGGTTTTTCCTGCATGAAGCGCTCAATGTCGCGCCGGATAAAATCGCTGTCTGTTTCTTTGTGGCGGCGCTCCAGATTTGGTACTACACCTTCGTAGGTAGTTTCAAATGACCTACCCAGACCAAGCGAGACATTATATTTTTGATTGCCTGTGCCGTACATAATCATGTTTAGCTGCTCGGAAGTTAATTCCCCAGTTGGTACATGCAACGAAAACTTATAGTGATCGGCCACGGCTTGCAGCTTTTTCATATACCAGTTGTCAACATTAATTCGGTTATAAGGACGGATCGCACCCTCAGCTATGGTTAAGGTGCCGTTTGGAATCACTAATTCAGGGTCAACTTCTAGTCTATTGCCAAGGCCTGTACAAACCGGGCAGGCTCCGTGCGGCGAGTTAAAGCTAAAGGTGCGCGGCTCCAGCTCAGGAATAGCAATTTCAGGATGATCCGGACAAGCGTACATTAAGCTGTACGTCCAGGTCTCAGCTGAGTCGGCGTCGAGAATAACTACTTTACCTTCAGCGACATCAAGAGCTTGTTCAACCGATTGAACTAACCGACCCCGACTGTCTGCGTTATTTACCAGCCGGTCAACAACAACTTCAATGCGGTGCCGGTATGCTTTATCTAATTCGGGGAATTCATCTAAAGCATAAACGACCCCGTCTACCCTGACTCGCGCAAAACCGGCTCGCTGATACTGTTCGGGGATGTGCTCAAAGGCACCTTTTTTATCGATCACTACGGGTGCTAAGACCATTAAACGCTTGTCTGTAGTCGTTGCCTCGATCTGTTCGATAATGCCAGTACTGGTTTGTCGGACGACAGCGTTGCCGTCAATCGGGCAATGCGGCACGCCAATCCGAGCATATAAAAGTCGAAGATAATCATAGATCTCGGTTACAGTAGCGACTGTCGAGCGAGGATTGCGTGAAGTAGACTTCTGATCGATCGATATCGCCGGCGACAGTCCATCGATCTGATCGACATCTGGTTTTTCCATCAACCCTAAGAATTGGCGGGCATATGAGCTTAAAGACTCGACGTAGCGCCGTTGACCTTCGGCATAAATCGTATCAAAAGCTAAGCTTGATTTCCCAGAGCCACTCAAACCAGTAATTACCACTAGTTTATTTCGCGGAATGGTTAGGTCAATGTTTTTTAAGTTGTGCTCGCGCGCACCTTTAACTACGATCTGGTCAGCCAATTTTACTCCTTTGCAAGGGGCTCAATTATACAGAAAAACATTAGATTATTCCAGTCTTTAGGCCACAAATAGCAAACATAAGCGTTTATAGTACATTATTGACATCTTGACAAATAGGTGTATAATCCAGTTCACAAACGCGAGAAAACAGGGGCAGGCATGTATAGTTTTATAGTATTAGGGATAATACCCGGCACAAATATTCAGATCAGTTTTTGGGCCTATTTAGCTATAGTTGGTGTGGCTGTTATCGCTTACTTTTTTATGAAACGTCGGCACTTTAGCCGCTCTAATTTAGACTTATTCCCGCAGCGAGTGCTGCTCCATGCTAACCAGCTACATCTTCGGGGATAATAGACTCCGCGTAGAGCTTTAGCTCTTCAAGCAAATACTGCTGTTCGCCGTTAAGTTTTTGACTGCTAAGCTCTTGCAACTGGCCGAGATATTTGGCCAAACGGCTTTCCGTGCCACCCTCAAATAGCCGATTAAAACGAAATTTTTCCCATGCTTCTAACTCCTCACTAGACAGGCTTTTTGGAAAATTTCTGGCTTTATAAAGTGGCAGCAGACTTTTTAGTCTGGCATCTTTCAAGCTGGCCGCAAACTGGCTAAGATCGGCGGGCTCGGCCACACGTACGGCTCGCATTGTCTGTTTGTCGGCATTATCGATGAAGCCATCATAAAGCCGCCCATCAACAGTTAATTCATTGTCTACCAAAGCAATCTGAGCTTTTTCGCGTTCTTGATCAAGTTTATCAACGGCTTCAAATAATTTATCAACGAAAACTTTTCCAGCCTTGCTGAGCTTTGTGGCGTTGCTTGTAATCTCCTTGAGATCGAGTCTAAGCCGAGCTAATGTTTCTTTATCTTGAACAACACCTGGAATCACAGCTGGGCAGCGGTTATATTTGAGAGTTTTTACCGGCAAACGTAAAGCCTCAGGATCTTTGTTGTAGCGCCAGATTTCGATTAGTTGATCCACCGTCATATCAAGAAATTGTGTGGGATCAACCCTCAGATCATAAACTAGGGCATAATCTAGCTCCGCGTGCCGTCCCAGCAAAATCGCCGCCGTAGTGTGCAAATTTTCGCTAGGATAGCGCCCCGATACATACATAAATGGCTTTCTACTATCTACAATTTCTCGGACTTTGTCTTTTTTTCGCACGCTTAACAGGTGGTCAAACAACTTTGGCTGCTTAGATTTAACAAGCTGAGCCACAGCGATTGTCGCTTGCACATCGCTTAGCGCGTCGTGAGCCGACTCATGACTTAACTTGTTAAGTGTAGTCAAATAGCCGAGGCTGTTGGTTGGTTTGCCATTAGGCGCAAACGGCCAATTAATTCCATCTGGCCTTAGCGCACGCGCCGCCCTAACCACATCCAAGATGTCCCAACGAGAGCAGCCTTTTGCCCATTGCCATTCATAGGCATCGTAAAAATTCCTGTAATTTAAAAAGCGCATAAATTCATCATCAAACCGTACGCTGTTAAAGCCGACAAAAATTGTGTCTGGCTTAACCGCCACTTTGTAGAACTTTTTTAGAAACTCTGCCTCGGTTAATCCATCGCTGAGTGTTTTTTGCGGCGTTATGCCTGTAATTAATACCGCACCAGGGTCAGGCAAAATATCAGGGGTAATTTTAATAAGCTCGTTGATCGGCTCACCAATCGGTTTCAATTCTAGGTCAGTCCGCTGACCGGCAAACTGCATAATCCGAGCACCGCGCGGATCAAAACCCGTTGTCTCCAAATCGTAAAAGAAAAAACTTGCCGACATTAGTAGATAATTTTTCCGACATCAGCGATCTGGATGGTTTGGCCGGCCACGATACCTTGGCGGGTTAGCTCATGTAAAATACCGGCTCGGCGCATAATGTCACGTAATCGTTGGACGCCTTCATCACGCTCGAAATCAGTGCGGCTGGCGAATCGTTCGATACGCTCCCCGGTAACGATAAAAATGTCGCCCTGTTTTTTAACAGCGTAGGCGTCAGAGGTGTCCGTTAATTTAATGACTGTAACACTGTGATCGACAAATTTTTTAGTTTTTTTATTGCGCTCGGTGTTTACTTTTTCTTTTAGTGAGAATAATAGCCGCTTCACGCCAGTACCAGCTTGCGCTGAAATCGAGAATATTTCAGCTTTTTTTGGAGCTACGCGTTTAAGCTGACTGACTAAATCATTGATAATTTCCTCATCCAGACCTTCAATTTTGGTGAGGGCAATGATCTCTGGCCGTTTAGCCAAATCTGAACTGTAGGCTTTTAGCTCCTGCCTTATGGTCTGGTAGGCTTCGGCTGGGTTTGAATGATAGGCATCAACTAGGTGTAGTATTACCGCTGTCCGTTCAACATGCCGCAAAAAATCATGCCCAAGACCTTTGCCGGCAGCTGCGCCTTCGATTAAGCCAGGGATGTCGGCCATCAATAAGCTCGAATCGTTATCTATATCTACTACCCCTAAGTTTGGAGTTAAGGTAGTAAATGGATAGTCAGCTATCTCAGGCCTGGCATTACTTAACTTGCTAAGTAATGTCGACTTACCAGCGTTAGGCAGGCCAACTAGACCCACATCGGCGATCATTTTAAGCTCGAGCCGTAGATTTAAAACCTGACCGGGTTCGCCTTTTTCGGCAAAATTAGGTGCCTGTCGCCGTGACGAAACAAAGTGTGCGTTACCAAACCCTCCTTTACCACCCTTAGCGATTATTTGCTGCTCACCGTCAGCAGTTAGATCGGCCACTACCCTGCCCTCTTCAGTTGTCGCGACTGTGCCAACCGGCACTGCGACTATTAAATGCTTGCCACTACGACCGTGCATACGGGTTTTACCACCAGGTTGGCCATCCTCAGCGGTGATTTCTTTTTTATAACGAAAAGCGGCTAAAGTATTTTGATTGCGACTGGCTTGTAATATTACATCGCCGCCGTTACCGCCATCGCCGCCATCCGGTCCACCTTTATCTATAAATTTTTCATGGCGAAAAGACAGCTTGCCATTACCACCAGCGCCAGCTGAAACTAAAACATTTACTTTATCAACAAAGCTCATCTGTTATACCAGTATAGACCACTGTCTCGATATCTAGCGATAAATGTAGTTATTGAAGTGGCTGGCTGGCACCCAATCAGGCGTGCGGCCGACCCGACCCCAACCGGCCAAACCATTCATATCAGAGTATTTGATCATTGTGCCGTCATCAGACACCTCTTCGACGAATGCAACGTGTCCGTAGCCAGGTCCGGTAGTTTGACCGATAGAGCCCGGAACTGGTCGCTTACTGACTGTCCAGCCACTGGCGGGCGCGTAATATGACCATGTGTTGGCATTGCCCCAGTTAGCTGGAACAGAAATTCGAGTAGCGACATACCATGTACAGTAGCCGTAGTCATAGCCGTTTGAGCCATAGACTGGGCTGATGCCCCAAGCAAAAGCTCCTCTTACGCTTGCTGGTCGAGCGGCAGCGGTAGTAGCCTGAACCGCATCTGGGATGATAATGCGCTGTCCTACCACAAGACCCTTAATTTCAGCATCGTTGTAGGCAATAATTTTGTCTTTATTGGCTCTGAACTTCGCGGCTAGGCTATCTGGCGTGTCGCCAGCATTTACGGTGTAGACGATGCCATTAACAGGTGGGATACGCAGAGCAGTGCCGGGTGCGACAGCATCGCCGGTACGGCCGTTTGACCATCGGACACTATCCGACGTCACGCCAAACTTCGCCGCTATGCTGGAAATCGTGTCGCCGGCTGCGACTGTGTAGTCTTTGATGTCGGCACTAGATTTGAGCGCTGTGGCAACGACCTGGGGCTTGTTCACTACATTATTACTTGTCGTAGCAAGAGCCACTTCAGCAGCTTGGGATTGAGCTTGGTTATTAATAGCGGTGGTTTCGGGCAGGCTGCCTAAGCGCGCCACTGTTAGCGCAATATCGGCTGAAGATACTTGGTCTAATGGATTGGCTACGGCTGAGTTTCCAACTTCACTTGAAACAGTTGGAGTGGCCGATGTGTTGGCATCTGGTTTTTGCAACACAAAAGCAATAATAACGCCCAGAATGAGAGCGTTAGTTACGAGCAAGCTAGTCCTAATGACTTTGCGGCGGTAGGCCTGACGGCGCATTTTCGCTTCAAAGTTCTTATAGGTTTTAGCCGACCTGATGTTCTCTGGGACGGCTATTCGTTCGGTTATCGAATTGGTGGGGGTTGTACTGATACAATCTCCTACTTTAACTTATAACATCCACCGGGCTTAAACAGGCTACCCCTGTAAAATGCTACCAAACAATTGTACCAAATTTAGTCAATAAATCAAGGTTTTTATGCTAAAAAATTTGACCCTCGACCTCTGTTAATTACCACACAATTTGTGGCAATATTGCTTGGTTAAAGCCTCATGTTCCGATAGAGTTGATGAAAAATGAGTTGTGCCGTCATCACCGGTCACAAAATATAGCCAATTAGTACTAGCCGGATGTGTCGCCGCTGCCAGAGAAGTGGCATTTATTGTGCTGATGGGTGTAGGTGGCAGTCCACTATGTAGGTGTGTGTTGTACGCCGAGTCATAATATACACTTGGCGAGTAACCTGCCTTAATAGCTCCGTAACGAGCCGTTACATCAGAACCAAGCGGCATACCCGCTTTAATCCTAGACAAAAATACTTGGGCTGCCTGTGCCTGTTCGGAGGGCTTATTTACCTCCTGAATTATTATCGAGGCCAAAGTTATGCCCTGATAGGTCGTTAAACCTTGGGCCGCGAAGGCTGCTTGGACATCAGGCGTCAACTGCTGGCCCATTTCTGTTAACGACGCTCGAATTATAGTCGACGGGTCGGTATCAGGTTGTTTTTGAAACGAATCCGGCCACAACAAACCTTCAAGAGTATCAACATCGGCCGGCTTGAAGGCCATGACTGGCAGATCTGGGTAATTGTCAGGGTTAAGCGCTTTTTCAACGGCAGAGGGTTCGAAGCCGCTATTTATAAGATCAGCTTTAACCTGGTCAATTCTTGAGCCGGGCAGGATTGTTACCAACTGCGTGCTTACTTTGCCCTGCGATAATATTTTAACTATTTTGGGCGTACCATCACTAGGCGATAAAGCATAAGTTCCAGCCTGCAGCTTATCATTTAAGTCTCGACCATGGACGTAGATCTGAAACGCCCAGGCACTCCTTATCAAATTGCTTTTTTCGAGGTTTGACGATATCTGTTTTACGGTTGCACCTTTTTCGACCGTAAATATTTGAGTTTGCTGACTTGAACTGACTGGACCAAGCCCGACATTATATAGATGCTTAATTCCAATAGCGGTCAGCAAGGCGAGGACCGCAAATAACACAACTAGCCAAACTCGTTTTGATGGGCGGATTTTTTTGGGAGATTTAAAAAATTTCACGCTTGATCCTTATGATCAGCGAACCAATCCTCTAGAATATAAGTCGCGGCCAGCGCGTCAATGTCCGCCTTTGCGTAATTTTTACCTCTAGCCTGAAGTTCAGATTCCGCCAATTTAGAGGTAACGGCCTCATCCTGAAAGTGAACCGGCAAATCAATTTGATGTTTGATTTCTTTAGCAAAGGTAGCGATCGCAATCGTCTGCTCTGTGTCTTGGCCTTGCATGCCCCTCGGCAAACCGATAACTATATCTGACACGTCTTCAGCTTCGACGATTTTTTTAAGCTCGTCGAGGAAACCTTCGCCCTGTATCAATGTCGTTAATGGTCTGGGCAGACGAGCCGAATAAGACGCGATAGCCACCCCTACCCGCCTTGATCCCACATCGAGGGCTAGTACGGAACTATTGGTCGTTGGCATTTGAGCTATTAGAATTGCTGGCCGGCTTGGCGATAATTACTTTAATCTTGGATTCTTTGTTGGGCACTGAACTTACCCAGAACGGGCTCAGTTTGACTTGTACATCGGTTACATCAGGATTAGTACGCAACTTGTCTTTAATTGCACCTGGCTTCTGACCGGCTGACTCTTTGGTGATTGTTGCCACATCTAGGTCGGGCCCAACGGTCGCGGTTGTGCTGGCTGTCATCTTAGCAGTCGTAGCCGTCAGCGTGTCGACGTTATACACCATCGAATTCAATCCATTATCTAAGATACTCTGCTTATTGCTGTCTAGTTGATCTTTGATGGCGTTGTCGAGCAACGTGTTAAGATCGTCTTGTTTAACCCCAAACATAGTGTAACTAACTGTTTCTGTGACTGTTACTGTATCGCCTGGGTCACCGACATTAGGGCTAGAAGTCGTAGTCGCAGGCGCCGCAGCATAGGTCGCCACAATCGGATACAAATTATCTTTTTTGAGTTGATCGCTGAGCGTTTTCTTCATTTCGTCATCGGCCGGAGTAATTTTCGACTTGGCTGTATTAACGTCATTTTGAGTCACGATCTTGACGATACTATCTGTGCCACCAGTGATATTGCCGCTTTGGCCAGTTAGTTTTGAGTATCCAGCTACAGCGAAGCTAGCACCGCTCGATAGGTTATAGTTAGTCCCACCGTTTTGAGCTATTACGTTAACAGAAGCTGAGTGGTTCTTTTTACATGATCCGTTAGAAAAGAAATCACTAGCAGGCACATTAACTGTTTGTTGCGTTATATAAGTATTGCCATTTGAACTCATGCCCGTGCCGGCTGCGAGTGCGACATCATTATCGGTACAGTTAGTAACCGTAACTGTGCCGCTGGCTTTGTTGCCGTTGTTTTTTTGGCCAGTGGCTGCGGTTTGCTGGGTGTAGGTCTTAGAGGCAGTGGTGACTTTGGCGGGTACGGTGTTGGTTTTTTCGTCGAGCGTTTTAGCGTCGGTTGAAAGATTTAGATCCATATTTACGTCAACGGTGCTGGCGTTGGTTTTGATAGTGATGGTGGCGCTAGGCAGCACGTTGTTAGCAAACACGAAAGCAATAATAAGTAGTATTAGCGCCAGACCGCCTGCGATTAAGATCAGGCGGAAACGATCAAAATCAGGCACTTTGAGTTTTTTGTCTTTTTTGGGAGGAGTAAATGACTTTTTGTCAGGCGCATCGAGGTCGGGCTTAATGTCATCATTATCTAGATCTAAGGTTTCAACCTCGTCGTCTTTTGCAGCGCCTGCCACAGCGGCACCTGCCAATCCAGCCGCAGCCAGCTTACCAACTGGGGCCTTAGGGTCTGGCTCTGGTTCTTCGTCTTGCTCGAGTTCTTCGGTGGCATCTTCGTCAACTTCTTCGTCATCGTCGAGATCTTCGGGGCCTGTCGGTATAACTGGTTTACTGGTCAGCGATTTGGCAACATGGACACCTGCGGCACCAGCCAGTGGAAGTAGCCCAGCTTCAGATGTGATTAAAACCAGATTCTTTTTTTCGCTGTCGGCCGCCCGCTTGAGCAGCTTCATATTTACGATGCTTTGAAAGACGGTGGCACGCTTTGGCAACACTAACGCGACGATTTTACCGTCACTGGCTTTGAGCTTATCAATAATGCCTGTGATTTCATCGTCGATATCTATGTAAATGGTGTCTTTGTCGGTTGCTGCCATAATCGTTATACGCTTAACATTTTATCAATTTTATCTCGGATTGACGCGCCGCCATCGGCGAACTGCATAGTATCCATGCCAACGCGCAGCAAGCCCATTGCAGTTATGAACGTGTGGTCGCTAACATCGCCAGTCAGATCTTTTATACCGGTAACTTGCTCAGGGCGGATATGGTGAACGCTTGGCTTGCGGGTAAAAGGCAATGATTTGTACCAGTCTGAATCTTGCAGTCTGTCCATTAGTAAATCTAGTGAAGAGCCGCCGCCACAGAGGAACATGCGGTGTGGCAAGTGGTCAAGTTTTGTGAATTCGCTCAAGGCTAGCTCGATGCCGCCTATCCATACATCAGCAGTTTTGCCCAGAGCTTTTTCGATGGCTGGCCGTTTTGCGACCGGAGCTTTATTGTCGCTTAAACCGACTTTGAGCTCTTCGGCCTTTTCGAAATCCACGCTTAAATCGCGTTCAATGCCCTTAGTATAAGCGCGGCCGCCAATACCAAACATCTTAGTACCCTGCACGCCGCCTTCATTAATCACCGCGATATCGGTTGTACCACCGCCAACATCCATGAGAATGGCGCTAAGTGACTGATTGGGATTATTGCCAATGACAGCTCTTGCTACAGCAAAAGGCTCGGCTGCTACTGCTAACAGATCAAGATCTAGCTCACTGGCGGTTTTTTCGAGTGCGCCAATATGAATCATCGGCGCAAAAGCTGTATATAACTGTACAACTACATCTTTACCCTGAAAACCAATCGGATTGGTAACAGGATAACCGTCGATTTCAATACTGACTAAGGCGCTATTAACGAGTCTTACTTCAACTTCTTTGCCGCCAAGCTCCCATGCCAGCTGCTGCTTGGCCTTGGTTTGGGCTCGGTTTTGGACAAGGTTAATAATCTTTTCCATCTCTGTGATATCGAGCGGCTTATCTGATTGTTTGCGGGCGACTCGCACCGTGGTGGTGGTGCCCTTAACTAGCTCACCGGCTATACCAATTATGCAGGTGCGTACGCTTATACCAGCCTGCTCTTCGGCCTGATTTAAAGCCTTGTCGCAGTTCTCAACAACTCCGGCTATATCCGCGATCGCACCGGCCTGCATATCAGTTAGACTTTGGTGTGCGCGGCCAACACCAATGATGTCAACAGTACTGGTTTCTTTATTAACCTTGCCGATTAGTGACTTAACGAATTCGGTACCGATATCAAGTGCTACGAGATATTGATCATCTTGCTTGCCAGCTTTTGCCTTAACGGTCGAAGAAGCCTTGCTGGCGCCCTGTTTAGCACGTTGCGCAGCTGTTTTGCTAACGCTCTTAACTTTTTGAAGCATATCCATTATTTTACCACACTAACCCCTGAGAATAGCTTCAAAAATTAGGCAGCCTGAACATCTGGCGATTGAAGCTGAAACTCTTCAATCTGAGCCTGTTTATCGGCGACAACCAGCTTCAACATTTCTTCACTGCGAGGACCAATACGATCGACATCATCAATCGGGCGGTGCCCGGCTGTGTCTTCAACAAAAAGCCGTGCTACATCGCCGAAAAGCAGGTAGCGAGTTGACTGCTCATCTGTTAACTCAGATGATTGTGTCTTGCTTGCCTCAGAATTAAGTACCGCGTTATATAACCCACTGGCTGTTCTTCGCGCATAGCCATATCTTCCTACTGTCCACCTAAAATCATCTTTGGTAAGCTCGTATTCTGTAATATCTGCATCGGACTCGTTTTTTCGTACTATAAGTGGTGGTTGCGGGTCGTTAAATTCTGGATCAACTTTAGGTAGTGGAATGCCTAGGTCGTACTTCAATCCTAGATTCGCAGCAAATTTTAAAAAGGCGTTGAGTTCTTGATGCGAAAAGTTATGGAAGCCCTTTAGGACAACCCTATCAGGGTGACCGGGATATTGCTCCTTAGCCATGGGCATATTTTGCCACTTTGTGAAAAATAAAGCAACAATTCAAGCTAAGACGGCTTTTATGCGGCGTATGCCGGCAGAACTAGACTCTTCTTTGATTATTTTGAATTTTTTGCCACCCTCGGCTAACTCTTTTGTGTGATTGACGTGCGGGCCGCCACAGATTTCAAAGCTGAACGGCTTATCGGCGCCATCGGCAATCATTTTATAAACTTTAACTGTATCGCCGTAGCGATCGCCAAACTGCCCCAGCGCACCCCTCTCTTCGATAGCAACCTTAGTTGGATATTCATGAAATGACACCTTCAAGTCTTTATCGATCTGTTGATTGACTATGTCTTCAACCTGCTTAATCTGATCTGGCGTAACTTTTTCAGGATGAGAGAAGTCAAATCGCAGCCGTTCTTCGGTAATATTTGAGCCGTTTTGGATCACATGATCGCCCAGCACATCACGAAGAGCTTGGTACATCAAGTGCGTAGCAGTGTGGTACTTTTTGTGCTGCTCGGTCTGCCCGCCAAGTCCACCCTTAAATGTGCCCTTACTGGCAGTTTGCGAACGCTGGCGCTGCTCTTGCATTAATTTGTCAAAATCGGCCTGAGCTGTGTTAGCGATCGGAATGTCTTGTTTGAAAGCTTCCTCGTGCGTTAGCTCTGTCGGGAAGCCGTAAGTATCGTATAACTTGAAAATAACTTCTCCCGTCAATTCTTTGCCGGCGAGCTTATTAAACTCATTGATGCCTTTGCGGAGGGTTTGACGGAAGATTTTTTCTTCTTTGGCGAGCGTTTCGATCACTTTGTCGCGAGCCTTGGCAACTTCCGGAAAATCTTCTTTATAAAGATCTGTAATTACCGGCACAACTTGCTCAAGGAAGTTTTGCTCAACACCAAGCTCAAAAGCGAAGCGAATAGCACGGCGAACTAAGCGACGCATTACGTAACCCTGCTCTTTATTGCTTGGCACAACCCCGTCAACGGCTAGAAAAGTGGCGGCACGTAGGTGATCAGCAATAACGCGCATACTTTCGGTGTGGCTTTCGTAGCTTTTGCCAGAAATTTCTTCTAGCTTATCTGTAATCGGCTTCAAAATGCTGATCTTAAATACATCTGGAGAATTTAGCTGAGCTGCTGCAATTCGCTCTAAACCGCCACCAAAGTCAACGTTTTGCTTGGGGAGCTTCTCAAACCCTGACTCAGTTTTAACGTACTCCATAAAGACGGAGTTGCCAATTTCCATGAACCGCCCGCAATCGCAGTTTGGATGGCAGTGCTCACCCCATTTGGTGTCGTGCTCAATAAAATCAAATTCGTAAAAAACTTCGCTATCAGGCCCACCGGGCTCGCCAGCCGGCATATCATCAATCTTGCCAGCACGGCACCACCAGTTTTTAGCGGCATCATAATAAAATATGCGTCCACCCTGCATGCCTTTTTTGTAGCCATCGGCTTCAGAACCGATATCAACCACCTTGGCGTCGATGTCTTTTTGCTTAAACAAGCCTTTGAGTATTTCGGCACTTTCGGTATCTTTTGGAATCTTATTTTTTTCATCGCCGATGAACGCAGTTACATAAAGCTTACTTGCATCAAGTCCAACCACATCTGTTAAAAATTCAAAAAACCAAGGCAGCTGTTCCTGCTTGAAATAGTCGCCCAGCGACCAATTGCCCAGCATTTCAAAGAAAGTCGTATGCCGGTTGTCACCGACTTCTTCGATATCTTGTGCACGTAAACAGGTCTGGCTATCGACCAACCGAGTCCCTTGAGTATGTGGCTCGCCAAGCAAGTATGGAATTAGCGGCTGCATGCCAGAACCAGTAAACAGCGTGGTCGGATCGTTGTACGGCACCAAAAGCGCCCGCGGGATTACTTTGTGTCCGCGTTCGATACAAAAATCTAAATAAGCTTTCCGGATTTCCTGAGCTGTCATATCTGTAAAATTATAACAAACTATTGACGAATACTAAGTTTAATAGCATGCTTGGTTTATGATCGACCCCGAGCGAGGTGGTGAAGTCAGCGCGTTAGCTTGCGCAAGGACTGGCCAAGTTGTAAGCGCGACTGTTGCAGGAGCAGCAATTGGCGCAATGGCCGGAGCATTTAGCACCCAAGTTAAACCTGTAAGCATTACTCTCGACAAAGATGTGCAGGTCGCAGCTTCATTCGCACCGCACGAACATGGTCTGGTCGTAAGAAACGATCAAGATGAACTCGGCTTACCGTACGCTCCCGTATCGACTAGCATACCTGGTTTCGGGGGCGTCAAACTTGAGTTAAAAGGTGGCAAAGTTGTGCAAGAAGTAACACAAGCCATAAATACCCAACAATCGATTAAAAAATTCACCAAGCTTGCTGCTCAGCCCCAAGTTGGCGTTGTTGATCCAATTAAAGACGGTTTAACTGGACGAGTCATAGAGGGCTCGGTAGCCGGAGTAATAATTTTACCAATACTTGGCGCCGTGGCACTGCGCCGCTACGGAGCACTTGGCAGACTTAAAAATGTTTTTTCTGGCCGTAAGAAATACGTAGTTTTGCCAGCTGGATTGGCCGCCCTTGCCGGATGTGGTTATAGCGGTGATCAAATAATTCAAAATATGAATGACGCAGGTCATCCCCTGCCCGCAAGCATAACCAGCCGCTCACCATATTTAAAGGACGCATCAATAAAAGGTGAAGACTTAAGTGAAGCGGTCGACAAGATAGTAGCAAGGCTGGATAAAGGACGGAACGAGTGGACATTAATTAACAGCAATTTGTCTGCCAAACTAGGTAACTTTGAACGAAACGGTGGCCTTAGCTATAAATTTGGGTCTGATGTCGAGACCGAACTAAATGAGACAGGGGTGCTGTGTAATGGCCCTTATACGGATACTATTTTACCTACATTGGTCAGAACTCTACAGCCGAGTTATTTTATCGATACCGGGGATCGGCAAACAAATGGCAAGAAATGGCCGTTTGAGAATGGTTGCGAAAAACAAATTATTCGTTCGATAGGGCCCATCCCACGGTTGTTTATTAAGGGTAATCACGACCAAGCAGCTCCAAAACAGGCAGTTTCGGTAAGCTTAATTAACGGTGTCAAGCACGTCAGTTATCCAGATCCTCGCAGCACACGCTGGGGTACAAGCAAACCTCCTTTAAGCCAGGCTGAACTAGAACGTGAGCTGGCTATACAGGGCTCGGCCGTCGCTGAGACAGCCTGCGATATATTAGATAAAACTGGTGTTGCTCCCGATGTTGACGTCCATACTCCAGAAGCGGCATTTGAAACAATCCTCCGAGGCTGCGCCAATAATGTCAGCAGCGGTCATGGGATTCGTCATAATGATGATAAAAACACGACCCATCCCATATTCAGAAGCTATGTTTCGCTCACAGGTCGTCTCGTGCAGAGCCTAATAAACGTAACCGCGTCAGGTTCAGTCGATAATCGATCAATTTATAAGGGTCCTGGCAAAGCTGGGGCTGTTGTTTTACGCGAGTTCAGAAAAAGAGATCACGCATTTAACGGCGCGATAAGCATTGTATTTAATAAAGATCGTTCGGTTGAGATCAAACAAATCGTCAAACCAGCCCCGATTGAGCCGACGGCTTATATGCGAAGTTTAGTTATTAACAACAGCCCAACTGCAAAAAAGGTTATCGATTTAGGCTAGACAAGGATGCCGCCGCCGAGCACAAGGTCTCCGTCATAAATGACGGCCGATTGCCCACTAGCCAGTCCTCGTTGCTCAGTTGCCAATGTCAATATATTGTCATGGTTTTGGCAGTCTATCAGGGGTCCACGGTAGCGGAGGCGAGCTTTGAGTTTTTGGCCTTTTTTGGGCGGTTTATTAATCCAATGCAGGTCTTCTAGCTTTATTTCTTTTGACCATAAGGCTTGGTCGTCGAGTTTAGTCGTTACATAAACTATGTTCTTTTTGATATCTTTTTTGGTCACGTAGTATGGCAGACCGCCGCCAACGTCCAGCCCGTGTCGCTGGCCAATCGTGTAAAAAAGTGCCCCGTCATGTTGGCCAATAGTTTTGCCAGATTCGTCGATAATCGGACCATGTGGTTGTGGGCCAAGCTGGTTGAGTAGAAATTCTTTGATGCCAACTTTGCCGACAAAGCAGATGCCCTGGCTGTCCCTTTTTTCTGCCGTAGCAAGACCAAGCTTTTTGGCAATTTTACGGGTTTCGGTTTTGTGCATTTCACCAATCGGTATTAGGCTTTTCTTTAGAGCATCTTCGGTTACACGGTAAAGAAAGTATGACTGATCCTTTTTTGGATCAAGCCCCGCAAATAACTGACCGTCTTTTATGCGAGCGTAATGTCCAGTAGCAATCATGTCGGCACCATCTTCTAAGGCCGTTTCCAAAAAGAGTTTAAATTTAACTTCTTGATTACACATTATGTCGGGGTTAGGCGTCCGCCCAGCCTGATAATCGGCCACCATGTAATCAACGACCTTTTGGCGGTATTCAGTCTCGAAATCGTACATTTTAAAATCAATACCGAGCTGCACGGCGACGCGTTTGGCGTCTTGATAGTCTTCTTTCCAGGGGCAGACAAAGCCAGGGATATCTTGACTCCAATTTTTCATGTAAACACCGGTGACATCATAGCCTTGCTGTTTTAGAAGCGCGGCTGTAACCGATGAGTCAACTCCGCCGGACATGCCGACATAAACTTTTTTTGTCATATATATACTATTTTAGCAAGATTCTAGACATCTAGAAAGACGATGACTTGGTCGGCCTTGACGTGCATCAGACCACCCGAAATGCGAACTCTCAAATCGCCGGCCGTAACTGTGCGAATAATTAGATCACAAGGCAATAGCAACGAGATGAAGTTGTGGTGATGTGGCAATATGTCAAACTCGCCGGTTGCGTTTTGACCGGTAATACTGCTGGCTAGCCCGTTGTAGTACTCGCGAAACGGCGAGTGGACCAGCACCTTCATATTTGGATCTGTTTTGTCGCCTTTGTGCTTTATTGATGTCTGGGCATCGCCGATTACGACCTGTTCATCGACGGCGGCTTTGTCGCTCATACAACTATTTCCTCGATGCTCTTGAGCGTTTCCTCTCTAGTGAAATAATCGCCTTTTATGCCAGTATGCTTAGTCATAACACTCATGTGTTGAGCGAAATTGCTGATTAGTTTCTTAGCTTTGGCATAGTCGGCGCGGTCAGCCGGACTCAGTTCGTTTTCGCCGATGATGGCGATAATGCCTTTAAGCGACTCATATTTTTGCAGCAGCGCCTGCACCTGCACGCTAAGCAGATAATGTCGTTCGCCGACAATTTCAGGAGTTAATAGCGACGAGGTGACTTGGTTAAGATCGACGGCCGGTCTGATTCCCTGCTCAGCGACTTTGCGAGACAAAACGATGATTGAATCCATTTCGTGTTGAATGAATTGCACAGCTGGATCGCTGACGTCGTCGGCTGGGACATAAATTGTCTGCACAGAAGTGATCGAACCGTTTTCGTTGGAGCTCAATCGGTCTTGCAGGATTTTAACATCAGAGAAAATTGTTGATTCATAGCCACCTTCGTTAGGAACTTGGTCTAAGATTGTCGAAAGTTCATTGCGTGCCTGTACATAGCGGAACATGTTATCAGCAAAAAATAGGATGTCCTTTTTTTGCTCGTCACGGAAATATTCAGCCGATGCAGTGGCGGTTAAGCCGACCAATGATCTTTGAACAGGATTTTCATTCATTTGAGCAAAAAACAAACAGGTGTTTTTGAGCAGATCGTTTTCTTTAAGTGTGACGTAAAGCTCGTGGCCTTCCCTAATACGCTCACCAATACCTGAGAAAAAGGACAAGCCAGCTTGGTTGGTAGCAATGTTATTGATTAGCTCCATTGTCAGCACGGTTTTACCGACACCGGCACCGCCAATTATCCCGATTTTGCGACCTTTTACGAACGGCGTAAAGAAGTCGATAACTTTGATGCCGGTTTCAAGTATTTCTGGCTTTGATCCAGAGAAGTTTGATGTGCGAGTTGGCATTTTTAGGATATCTTTGCGTTTTACGTCTTCGCCTTCGACAGCTGGTAACCCATCAAGCGGATCGCCCAGCGCGTTTAAGACGCGGCCGATCGTCTTATCGCCGGTTGGAATCTCGATGCCTTTATGTGTGCGCTCGGCTTTCATGCCTTTTGTCAAACGCATGTCACCACGGATGTTTAGGCAAAAAGCCACTCCACCTGGCTCAAGATGATCAACTAATAATTGAGTCTCATGCCCGTTATCGATTTTTATCAGTTCGTTTACGCTCGGTGAATCATCGTCAAATTGAGCTTTGACGACAAGATCTTTAACGCTTATTATTGTGCCGGGCATATTAGACCCTCGCTCCGACTTTAGCTTTTTTTAGACCGTTGACGATTTCTTTAAGACGTTCGTCTTTGATGCTGCGCTTAGTTCGGTTATATGACAGGTGCAGGTCACTCTTAGTTTCATCGGCGCGTTCGCGGGCGGCGCTCATGGCCTGGAAACGCGAGGCATATTGCGCAAGCTTTGATTCTAGGATCAACTGACTTATGGCAATTTGCATCATGGTGCGTTCCAAATGCGCTGCCACTTCGTAAGTACTTGGTTCAAAAATGTAGTTTTGTTCGTTAATCACTTCGTCGGGCTTGTCGCTGGCAGTGCCACGCTGGTTGATTGCGTTAGACAATTCAATCCGCCGGACGTCCTGAATCATTAGAGACACATATTGCTGGTAAAAGATCTTGGTGGACTTATATTCTTTAACTTTTTGGACAATCGGCGTCACATTGATGTCGCGGTCTTTGGTTGGCAGCTTGTAATATTTCTGGTAAGACACTCCTCGCTGAGCCAGCTGAATCGCTCCGTGGTGGCCGATGACTATAATATCTTGCTTGTCTTTGTCGTGATCCTGCAGCATTAAGTTGACGAGCTTTTGATCGATGTCGCCACTGAAACCGCCCTCTGCAGTTATGATGACATACAGTTCTTTCTCGCTGACATCCTTATCGGCTTTAACGCGACCGAAGTTAAATACATCGCCTCGCTTCAATTGAGAATATATTTCCCACAATTGATTAAAGAATTTGGTAGACTGCTCAACCTGACTTTTAATCTGAGAAATGCGCATGCTGGCGATGCCTTCAAACGCACCTGTTAATTCGACCAATACAGCCATCGCTTCTTCTTCTTTGGCGATTTCGTTTAGCCGTTTCATGTTTTAGCCTCAGCCTTGGCTGGCTCTTTATCTGATACGACGGCGGCTGCTGGGGCTGGCTTTACGACAGGCCCGCCCTTGATCTCGACGATGCTGACGGCCTTTAGCTGCTCTCGAATCGCGTCAAAATCTTTATCTTCTTTAATCTTGGCAGCGTATTCATTCGCCTTCTGTTTAAGCATATGCATGTTTAAATCTTCATTTTCATTAAGATCTAGCACGATTTGGAACATCAGCTGCTGAGCCGTCAGAGAATAAACATCACCTGGCCCCTGGGTCATTAATTCAAATAGCCGCTTGCCAGTAACTAGGGCGCGCTTGCTCTCAATTGCCAATTCTGAGCCAAAGTGCGCAAATTCCTCAGCTTGTCTGTAATCTGCTAGAAGTTTGAGCGTGCGAGACGCGATATCCTTTTGCCGCTTGTTGTGACCGACACCACCAGCACGGGTAACGCTTAGCCCGACACTTAAAGCCGGACGAATACCGGCTCGGAAGATTTCCATATCTAGTATCCACTGACCATCGGTAATCGACATGATGTTGGTCGGCAGATAGGCAGTGATATCACCGTTGGCGACATGCACTATTGGGATACATGTCAGGGACTTGCCGTTACTCTCAAGTCGGCCAGCACGCTCTAAAAGACTAGAGTGAGCAAAGAACATATCTCCAGGATAGGAGTCACGGCCTGGGCTAACTCCAGACAATAATGCTATTTCACGATAAGCATGGGCATGTGCCGTTAGATCATCATAGATGATGATGGTGTCTTGGTCGGCCTTTTGCCAGAGGTACTCGGCCAGTGCACAGGCCACGTACGGTGCGATGTAGCTCATGATTAGTGACTCAAACATCGTCGATACAACCACGATGGCTTTTTCTAGACCACCGTTTTCTTGCAGGCGCGTCAACAAGGTATCAATATCGCTGCGCCTTTTCGCAATCAGACAATAGACCACAACCTGATCGGTGTTTTTTTGGTTAATTGTCAGCTGTGTCGCTAGTGTACTCTTACCAGATTTACTGTCGCCAAGCATGGCCATACGCTGACCGCGAACCAGAGGAAACAGCGCATCTATCGCTGTTACGCCGCTCTCCAGCTGATCTTCGACTAGTTTGCGCTGAAATATTGGTGGCGCTGTGTTAAAAACTGGCCAAGTCGCGTCTGCCGCAATTGGCCCTTTACCGTCTAAAGGCTCGCCCGTAACAGACACAACACGGCCTATAAAATCTTTGCCGACTTTACAGACTAAGTCTTGGTGCTGTACTACCGCAACCATTCCAGTGCGTAGGTTTTGCGTGCCAAGATGCAATACCATGACGTAGTCTGGCAATACTTGGTGTACAAAGCCCTTGCTACCATCTTCGAACATAATTAGCGCCCTAACAACACAAGGGTGCAGGCCGCGGACTTTAATCAGGAACTTCTCAACGGCAATAATCTCACCGACCGGATTGCCGGCTTCAACTAAGCGCTGAAAGTGTTTATTGCCAGTACTCATGCCGGTGCTTCCTTAACTGCCGGACTCAATATATCTTTAAGTAGGTCGCCCTTTTTAGCTAGGTCTTGCCTAAGAGAAAGATCAAAATACTTGTTGGTGGTACGCATTGTGGCGCCGGCACCTAGATTAGGCTGCAATCCGACTGTTAACAATACATCAGGGTGGATTTCGCGCCTCAGCCAACTCATCAGTTTTTCCAAAAACGCTGCCGACGGATCTGCGCTAAAGCTCATGTGTATGACAGGTGCTTTTTGCCGCAGAGTCACTAAATAATCAGTCAGGGCCTTGCGGTCGTCGTCATGCAGCAAGTTGAGTTTGTTGTGTTGAATAAGCTCGTCCATTAGCCGGCTAGTTTGGGGCATTTTAGTCCGTTGACCGCCTTCTCTGATGCCAAGCTGAAGCAGGGCTTCATCGATATCACCCATTTCGCGCACCAAGCGGCCAATTTCAATCGGCCCAACCACCATGATCGGTAGGCTTAGCTTTTGCGCGTGTGGTGCTGCGGTTTCTTTATGCGCCACTTCTAATATCCTCAATGATAGCCTGCTTATTTTGCTCTAGGTCTCCCAAGATGTATTCCAGCTGATCGTTGAGATCAATTTGATCACCAATCGCCGCCAACACGTAATGGTTTACGATATCGGCCATGTTGTCTTCGAATCGCTTTAAGACGCGTTCTTTTTCGGCTAACATTTCCTGCTGAACTTGCTTGCCCATCTGGTCACGCTGCTCGTCAATCGCCGCCTTGGTTTTTTCGATGGATTCAACTGCCATTTGCTTGGCATCCATGATCGATTCTTCGTACTTCTGGAATTCTTCTTGAAGCTTGTGTGTAATCTCAGTTTTCATGTATTCGTTGAGCTGAGAAGTAGTCAGACGAAGGTCTTGCTGCAAAAACATAGCGTTTTCGCCGATAATCTTTTCGAAATGAAGCCGGCCGCGATTGCGAAGCTCTTCTCTAAAATCATCGTCAAACAGATGTTCGACATCGCTGTCGGCTGCGCTCTGTACCGAGTCGAGAACACTGCCCGACTTCTTAGTACTACTATTACCGATCCTTATCGCCAACCAGATAAAAGCAATGCCAGCGCTGCCGATCGCAGCCAAAATAAGTACCAGCCACCAGATTGTCATGTTTATTTACCCACCATCGTCATCATAAAAATCCCGGATAAAGTGCTAAAGCTTCAGATGTAAGTATACTGCAAAGCCTCTGTAAATAAAACAAATACAGACTTAATTAGACTTAGTCTACTTTAACAGGGGTCGCAAGGTGTGGATAGTTTTATCGATCATTGCTTGAGTGGTCGAGCGTCCCATGGTAAAGCGCAAGCTCGCCTGTGATTCAGAATCTGTTAGGCCAATTGCTTTCAAGACATGTGAAGGCGTTTCATCACTCGCACTGCAGGCAGAACCCGCTGCCGCTAAGACGCCGGCTTGATCAAGCTGTATCAGCAATCTTTCGTTATCTTGCCCATTAAATGTTAGGTGCACATTGTTGGGCAAGCGCCATTTTTGCGAACCGTTGACCACGACATTTGGAAGTTCATCGTGCGCTTGCTTAAAGAACGCTTTTTGTAAATTCTGTAATCTGGCGGTTTCGATATGCCTTGCCGTTTGAACAATGTCTAAAGCAGTCGCTAAACCAATGGAGCTAGCTACGTTTTGGGTGCCGGATCTTAAGCCGCGCTCTTGCCCGCCGCCATCGATCAAAGGCTGAAGCACTACCCCAGCTTTAACGAAAAGCGCACCTGATTGCTTTGGTCCGTAAATTTTACCGCCGTTAATCGTCATCAGATCAACACCAAGTCTTGAAACGTGCAGGTCGAGGTAATTTGCCGCCTGGCAGGCATCGGTATGAAAATACAGGGGGAGCTTTCGCTTGCCTAGTTGGCGTTTCTCAGCAAGCAGCTTGGAGATCTGGCGGATTGACTGGACGGTACCGATCTCGCTGTTAGCATAGGCGATACTGACCAAAACAGTGTTTTGGTCAATCTTTTTGGTCAGATCTTCGAGATCAACTCGGCCGTCTTTATCAACCGCCACGAGTCGACAATCATAGCGCTTAGCTGCTTCTAAAACGGAGTCATGTTCGATCGCGCTAACAACAATGTTGGCATCGGGAAATTTACGCATCACCCCGTGAATGGCAAGATTATTTGCCTCGCTCCCACCGGCGGTAAAAATAACTTCGCTATTGCGAGCGCCCATCCAGTGCGCGACCTTAGATCTTGCCTCGTCTAGACTACGACGGGCTGCGGTCGCCTCCGAATAGTTGGCTGATGGATTATAAAAATTATCACTAAAAAATGGCTGCATTGCTCGCAATACATCTGGATGCATCGGCGTAGCAGCAGCATGGTCGAGATATATTTTTTGAGCTTTAGCCACGCTGTCAGCCCCCTAGGCTGTTTTTAGCATTTGCTGGTAATAAGCGCTGACTTTTTGCACATAAAGCTGAGTTGCCTGCAGTAAATTTTTTGCTTCATCACGGCCGAGCCGCTGATAAGGCTGACCGTCTTGAGCTTTTAAAACACCTTGGGGTCGCATTTCATAGCGGGTCGTGACCGATTGATGTTGGCCACTTTTATCAAACCACTCTTCGTGCCAAACCCAAGTATATTGGTCTAAGCAAAAGAATTCGCGGCGATGGCCTTTTGGAATCGGACCAAACAACTGACCACCAATTTTAGCTTCTTGGTTGATGAGCTTTCTCTGTTGAGCAATTTGACGCTCCTCGTCGTTACGTGGTTGGATGCGGGGCAACATTACTGCTTACCTCGCATAGGATTATTCAGGGCTTCGATCACTTCGGCTCGGGCCGCTTGGATACGCTGCTCCTCGACCGTCAAGACAACTCTGTGCTCAGTCGTAGGATTATCGTAGGGGGTAATGGACACCGTTACTTCAGCAGTCTTAGGCTGAACAGGCTTCTCGCTAAGATTCTCCTCGGGAGAATTATCAATGTCAGGATAATCTGCTGTAATTGAATCGAAAGCTGTCTTACCAGCCGGTTTGATCTCGTTAAGCCGGATAAGAAAACTGACGGCTCTTTCGCTTGTGGGAGTAGCGCGCTCGTTTGAACCCGAGAAATTAGGAAAGTTTGGGATTGGTGAGAGTATTTTATCTATATCAAACATAGCTAGCTAAAATCCAAACAATTTTTTAGCGTTGGCGGTTGTCGTCGAGGCCAATTTAGCACGGTCTTCGTCGCGCAATTCAGCCATAAAATCTGCCACCACGCCAACTCGTTTGGGCTCATTTATACTACCACGATAAGGGGTAGGTGTCAAGAAAGGGGCGTCTGTTTCCAGTAGTAGCCTGTTCGCAGGTATGCTTTTGTATACCTCCAAAAGTTTGGCGTCTTTCGCGAATGTTGCGATCCCGTTAATGCCAATATAAAGCCCTCGATCCAAAGCCGCCGCTAAGTTTTTAGTGGAATCGGTATAGCTGTGTAGCACGCCTCTCAGACCCGGATATTCATCAAAAATCGGCCAAAACTCATCAAAGGCTTCACGAACATGAAAAATCAATGGTAGCTTGAGCTCATTCGCCAGCTCCATTTGAAACTGCAGGACTGTTTTTTGAGCCTTTTTTGGCGAATGATTATAGTAAAAATCTAGACCGCACTCACCAATGGCTACAATTTTTGGCTGACCGGCCAGCACAGCAAAAGCAGATAATTTTGAACCACTACGCACAAAATGCTCAGCTTCGTGGGGATGGATGCCAATACTAGCCCAACAACCTTTTCTATCTTTAACAAATTCAACCGCCAACTTGCTATCATCTAGATCACATCCAACGCAAATCATCGTCTTTACACCGTGCTTTGCGGCGTCAGCAATTACACTCTCTGCAGTAACACCTTTAGCCTTGGCCCATAACTCTCTGGTTGTGCGTTCACCTTTTTGCAGTCCAATCGACTGGATGTGGCAATGCGTGTCGATGAGCTCCATGGCAGCTACTTAGCGACGACTTTAGGTTTGGGCTTAGTTTCGTGTTTAGGAAAAAGTGTTTCTTTAATCGGTTTAGCAACGCCGTCCGAGAAAATTGCTTTTATTTTAATGGCAGTCTCGGGCATAAATGGTTCGAGCAGGGTAGCAATGTTGAGTAGTGAGCTCACTTGGTAGGCTAAGACCTCTCTTAAATGCTCGGCGTCGCCATCTGTCGCGATCACCCATGGTTTCTCTTCGTCAATGTATTGATTTAAACCGCGGACTTGCTCCCAGACCTCATCGAGAGCTCGATCAAACCGACAGGCACCAAAAGCTTCTTGATACTGGGCGATATCATGGCCCACTTCTGGTAGGTCGCCAATTTGCCCCTGCTGATGTTTGACGATAAGAGCTGTGGTGCGCTGGACGGCATTGCCCAGCTCGTTAGCCAGCTCGTTGTTGTAAACTGATTCCATTCGTTCCCAGCTAAAATCGCCATCGTCATAGCTCGGTACGTGACGCAAAAAGTAGTATCGAAATGGATCAACGCCATATTTATCAACTATTTCGGATGGCGCGATAACATTTTTTAGCGTTTTGCTCATCTTTTTACCGTCTACAGTGATAAAGCCATGTACATATAAAACTTTTGGCAGGCTAACATTCAGACTCATTAACATTGCCGGCCAGATAGCCGCATGAAACCTCAAAATATCTTTGCCGATCACCTGAACCTGAGCTGGCCAGAAATTCTTGAAATCTTCATGCTCAGGGTAACCCAGCACTGTGATATAGTTCATCAGCGCTTCAAACCAAACATACATAACTTGCTTAGGGTCGCCAGGCACAGGTATACCCCAGCCGATTTTATCTTTTGGCCGCGAGATGCTGATGTCTTCGAGGCCATTTTTGAGCAACCCCAGTATCTCGTTGCGCCGAGTTTCAGGAATTATAAAATATTCGCCCGTCACAATTGCTTTATTAATCGCATCGGTGTAATTACTTAGTTTAAAGAAGTAGTTTTCTTCTTCGATCTGCTCATATGGACGGTTGTGATTGGGGCAAACGCCGTTGTTGGCTTTGACTTCTTTTTCACTAAAGAATGCCTCGTCACCGGTGCAATACCAGCCCTTGTATTTATCTTTGTAAATATCCTTTTCAAGCGCCTTCCAGATAACTTTTGCCCGTTGCTCATGTCCTGCGTCGGTTGTGCGGATAAAACGGTTATTGCTAACATTTAACAGCTTAGTGAGATCTTGAAATTTTTGACTAACGCCATCGGCGAATTTCTTAGTGTCAATACCCTGCTCGGCCGCCTTTTCGGCGATTTTACCACCGTGTTCGTCGCTACCAGTGCTAAAAATCACCTCATGGCCAAGCTGTCTGGCTCGCCTAGCCAAAGCGTCGCCGTAAAGCAACTCCATAGCAAAGCCAATATGCGGCTCGGCATTAACATAAGGAATAGAAGTCGCAATGTAGTACTTGCCCATTACATATAGTTTAACGGTTTTGACTAGTTAAATAAACTTATCTAGGAATTTGCTCTGTGCTAACGACGAGCCCTGTGCGCAACCCGTCGGATTCGTTAACTCCTCGGTGCGGCACTTCCTTGCCTTTCATAAACGCGACCACCCCAGGCTCAATTAAATATGCACCCTCAGCCTGCATGTCAGACGGATCGTCTGGGTCCCAGAATTCCAACCTAGATCGTCCTTCAAGGTTAGTTACCGCCGTTAAATCACCGAGTACGTCAGCATCAGTGTGACGCCTACCTTGATTACCTTTAACAAGCGTAACTACTTGGATTCTTGGTTTGTAGCCTTCTGTACCTCTTAGGTCATGTCCCAAATTTTCTGCACCGCTAATGATACTTCTGTAAATATCACCGATGGCCAGATCAGCTTCGGCAATCGCAGCAGGACTGCGAGCATTTGCAGTAGCACCAGCGTGACCGGAAAAAGTTTTGCCGAACAATCTGTGGTGTTCAGCCAGAGCTTGCGAGGCTTGTGTGGCGGCAAATAGTCCACTGATAGCAACATGTCCACGGTTATCAAACAACTCTCGAGCAGCTTCGATATCTTTAACGGGAGCGATTACTTCGGTCATAATTAATTATTATGCCTTTTACTGACCTATTTGTCAATATAGTCTAGGCAAAAGCGCTCAAATATGGCGTTGGTCCAGCCAAAGCCTGTTTGAGATGGATAAAGCCCTTTGACCGGCGGCTTGTCGGGCGAAACGACGTTATACTTCTCGAGGAATACGTGGTCTTTATTAAACCACTCTAGGTTGGTCTTTAGCCATTTGTTTGCAATACGCTTAGCGTCATCATGGTAACCGTAGCGCTCTAGGGCCTGTATCACGATGAAATGTAGGGGTGCCCAGCCGTTTGGATAGGCCCATTGGGTTGGAAGTGATCCGAGTACAAATTGTCCGAGCGGCAAGGCGTCTGTCGTGGCCAATCCTCCCTTGTGCTCAAATCTTCGCAACGCCTTAACCAGAGCTGCGGCCTGCTTATCACTCACCATGCCAGCCCACATTGGGAAATAAGCCGCTAAACTGCTAACGCCACCGCGCTTTTTCTTGACGTAGTTATAGTCGTAGTACATGCCGCGGATGCGATCCCACATTAGCTCGTTCATAGTTTGCTTGCGTTGGCTGGCGACTTCTTCCCATTTAAGAGCTTGTGTCTCATCTTCAAAGATTCGAGCCGCCCGCGCAAAATCCATTTCATACTTATAAAGCAGGGCGTTTAGATCAACCGGCAAAAAATTAAGTGCGCGCCGATCAAAACGCGGCGTCATGTCCCAGCCGCTTTCGGCTTCTGCTAAATCATGCAGATAATTAATGTCGTAATAACGGCTAAGACCTTTATAAACTTGGCGTTCGTTTGGTTTTTTTACTCCCAGCCATACGGTTTGATATTCTTTTTGCGCCAATTCGATCGATTGCTTCAGCCATTTTTGATCCATGCCATATTGCTCATAGACATCAAAGATAAAGGTCGTTAAAAAAGGCGGCTGGGATCGACCTGTCAGATAAGTACGCGAGGCGTTTGGGATAACTTTGAAGCGCTTAAATAAGGCCATTAGGTTTTCTAAAACCCCCGTGACCAATTCTCGGTGCTTTTCATTCATCATACCCTGCACCATGAAATAACTGTCCCAGTAATACATTTCCATAAAGTCAAAGCCGGTTTTGATGCGATAAGACGGCACTAGGTAAGGCTTAGGCAAACCGACTAAACTTTCGTCGTCTTTTGGGTGATAGCGCTCGACTTTTGTCCAGTAGCCAGCAATATAGTCACGCGCCTGCCGTACGTCTTCCTCAGTTAATTCAGCCTCATTGCTAAAAGAAAAATTTTGGATTTTATCGACCAGCTGTTTTGGATTGACGAAATTTTTTGCTTTGTCGAAATCAAAGGAAACCATACTCTACAGCCTAACAAAAAATGAGCAGGCATAATACCTGCTCATTTGTTTAGCAACGTAATTTGCTATTAGTAGCGGTTGCCACCACCGTTGTAGCCGCCACCGCCGCCACCATCACGTGGTCGCTCTTCACGAGGCCGTGCCTCTGAAACTACAATTGGACGACCGTCAAGCTCTTTGCCGTTCAGCTGATCAATAGCTGCTTTAGCTTCTTCTTCGCTTGACATCTCTACGAAGCCGAAGCCCTTAGAGCGGTTGGTCTCGCGGTCTACAATAACGCTAGCTGATACAACTGTACCCGCCTGGCTAAAGAAGTCCTTGAGACTGTCGTCGTTGGTTGCCCATGCTAGGGAACCGATAAATAGTTTGGTTGCCATTTACTCTCCTGCACTGTTCGAGGTAATCTGGCAAACCAGTTAGCTGCGCCTCTGAAACATGTACTTATTACTTAATTATTCTCTAGAACCTAACAAAAGTTATTCGCAGCTTTTCTAGCAACGGTAGTGTAACAGGTTAACTACAGATGTACAATAGTATTATTCGCTAGTATCGTCTGACGATTCGATACCGAGTCTCGCACTTAAGCCTTTAATAGCTCCCAGCTTGTGTAGGGCAGCATTTTCAATGTTGCGGACTCGGTCGCGACCTATATGATATGTAGCACCGACTTCAAGCAGTGTCATAGGGTCATTACCGCCTATTCCGTATCTTGCAATAATAACTTCTCTTTCCTGTTGAGTAAGCGTCTTCAGAGCCTTTTGAATTGCCGAGGCATTAATACGCTTGATTAAATCTTCGTCCCTGATATCATTTCCGCTGGCGGGATCTTCCAGTAGATCTAGGAATGTTGTTTTTTCGCGCTCTTGATTAGCAATCGTCTGATCAAGTGATGTGATTGGCTGGCTGGCTCTACTAAGATCTTCAACCTCTTTTTCAGTCCTACCGAGCCATTTTGCAATTTCTTCATCGGTTGGTGGCTGCCCATTTAAATCTGTCAAGAAATCTCTCGCACTCTGAACTGCACTGCTGCGTTCGTGGATATGAGCAGGCAATCGGACCGATCTACCCTTGTCAACAATTGCTCTTGATATTGCCTGTTTAATCCACCAGGTTGCATAGGTGCTGAATTTATAGCCGAGGCGCCAGTCAAACTTTTTAACAGCTTTCATTAGACCGATAACACCTTCATCGATTAGCTCGCCCTCTTCTAAACCCCGACCTTTATAGTTCCCTTTGCGCACAACAGAGGTCACCAAAAGCAGGTTTGCTTCCGTTAGATGTTCTTGGGCTGTCTGATCACCCGACTCAATGCGTTTTGCCAACTCAACTTCTTGTTCACGAGTCAATAACGGCACCTTAGCCATATTGTTTAAAAGTCTGCGACGCCAATGAACTAACTCCCCGTCAGCTTCTGTGCTTCTACTTGCCTTCGCTGGTAGCCTTGTAATTCGTGGCCTTAGTTTATCACCTACCTCAGGTGTATCTTCTGTATCTTCGACGCCAGCGTCATCAACTAAATCAAAGCCATACTCGTCCACATCTGGACGGTCGCCCTCTACATCTAGCTCGGCCTGGTCTTCATCAGGGGCATTATCTACCAACCTAAGCTCGGCTTCAATATCACCCACCTCCAGCTCTGGTGTGGGCCCTGATTCAAAATCTATTTGTTCTGGTTCTGAAGGATCTGGAAAAGCTTCTAGCATCGTCAAACTATAACATATATGCCTATGCTGTCAATGACACCGCTAGATGTAGATCTTAGCTGTCGAGTTCGATCTGCAGACCCTTGCTCTCCTTGAATACGAAATTCAAGATGATTGCCAAAACAGCACCCTCAATCCAGCCAAACGCAAATGCGACTGCTGGATAAATAATTACACCCCAACCAAATGCCCAAAGGCTGATGCCGAGCGTGTGCACAAATGTTGTATCGCTAGTAATAGCTCCAGCTGACACTGCAATAGTTGCTAAAATTCCAGCAACTAAACCGACTAATCCGTAAGCAACGCCTACGACCTTAGCGAACGATCCGACCCCTAGTTTTGTGATGGTTACATTTCGAGCTGCCATAATAATGACCCCTTTTATCCCACCACATTAATTTGTGTCTATATAATTGAACTAATCGCCCAGAAAGTCAATGACCTAAGTCACATCCCTGATAAATTTAGCTAATCCGTCATCATCAAGAGATTCAATAACCTCATCAGCTAATTCTTTTAGCTCCTCGGCGGCATTACCCATGGCGACTTTGTGCCCAACTGCATTAAATAGGTGGATATCGTTGAATCCGTCACCTACACCAGCTACATTTAATGGATTAACGTCTAGGATTTTACAAAGTTCGAACACTGCGTGCTCTTTGGTCGCCTGTATATTAGTTATGTGCAAATCTATACCGTCATCTAAGTCCCACGAATAGGCTCTAGCTATGTTTACATGGGGGATGTGTTTTAAATTGTCGATAACTTCGGGCACTTTATCCGGCTGCAAGCCATACACATAAAACGTATTAACATTCTTTATGGTGCTAACACCGTTACCTTTCTCAAGTCGCCTATAGGTCAGGCCGGTCGCATAGCCACTAGGGTATCCGTGCTTAGCTGTCAGCTCGAATAACTCCTTAAGTGAGTTCGCGTCAATTACTTCCTGCCATAAAACTTGCTCTTTTACCGGATCAACAATCAAGGCACCACCACATAAAATACAGGGATCAATTAAGCCAAGCGCCTTGACAACATTTTTTGACGGCGGCCATGCCCTGCCAGTTGCGACACAGAGATGGCCTTGTTGTTTAAACTCCTTGGCTGCTTTGACTAGAGCTTCAGACGGCATACCAACCTCGACGCCAGGGATTGCCGTACCGTCCAGATCAAATAAAATCGCATCGTATAACATCTACTACTACTTAGGTTAGGTGAATGTGAATGTTGGCGCAATACATTAGATTGCGGATCAGATTAGGGGAAACAAAAAAGCTCGAGATTTCTCTCAAGCCTTTGTGGAGGAGCTGGCGGGTACTGCCCCCGCGTCCGCCGGTTTATTTAGTTAGTCATCTACAGGCTTAGTTTGTTTTAAATCTTAGGGAAGGGATATCAAAACAAACAAACATCCCCTTCCAGCAATCCAAAGTCTTAGCGACTAATTAGGATAGTCTTAGTCGAGCGTCCTTGGAAATATAGCGCGCCTTTGCGTTACCAAGGCGTCACGCGTGGCGCGGCTTAAGAATAAACTTAAGCTGTTGCAAAGGCCGGTTGGGGAAATAGCTTTGCAGCTAGTTCCTTAATTAGACCTTGGCGTTCTGTAGAATTTGCATCTATAGAGTTTGCCTATAACGCTGACAAGCGACCTGCTGATCTAACCGATAAAGTCCAACGTCAAGCTTAAAATTCAGCCCCGTAACTATATATTATACCACTTATGTCAATAAATAACCATTGCTGATGTTATCTGGATGACTTACTTAAACGTCGATATAAAAATAGCTCGACAATATAGCCAATGGCTGCAGAAATAATCAACAAAATCGTATATGATGCAGCGTTAATATGTCTTGAATCGCCTTGGTCGGCACTTATCACCGGACTAATTAGTGACATTAAGGATGGTAATACAAACAGCATTAACGCGTAATAAATTGCTAAAAACATACCTTTAGCTTGGAATTTAAGCCGTTTTAGCGCATAAAAACGAATCATGAAATCAGTTGTCCAAGCATAAAGGGCAACCAGCGCAACTAAGCCAATTATGCTTCCGATTGCTTCCGTGCCTGAGTCAAAAGAACCGCCACTTTTAGCAAAGCTGTTTATTGCAAGGTACATAATGGCAGATGAGCCGAGTTTGGAAATGACGAATGAAACTATCTCTGCTATCAGGAGAACTGAGACAGCTTCGTTAAACGGTGCTTCGGTAGGCAGACTTGCCGGGGCATTCTGAGCCTGCATTGGCGGTTGTGGTTGAAGTTGTGGTTGTGACTGCGGTTGGTTGATGGGGTTTTGTGTATTTGGATTCATTGGTGTGTTAGGTGCTTTCGTTTAGTTTAATTATATACCGAGTTGGTGGTCGCAGGCGCCGAGTTTGCCAGGGCGGCAGACGATTGAGTGGAGTTTCTGCAGGCCAGCGACTAGCTGCATAATTTGATCTTCGCCAAGACTTGAAAATTCCGGGCCAAAGCTCCGACGCATAATGTTTGTAGCTGCTTCAGTTACTTGCATGCCTAGTGGAGTTGGCGTGGTGATATGACGACGCTTATTATTAGGATCGTATCTGGATATTAGCAGACCCTTCTTTTTTAGAACCTTAATTTGCCGGCTAATACTTGCTTCGGTTTGACCGAGACTGTCTGCGATGGCTTTTTGCTGCACCCGCGGATTCCACTCTAATACCATCAGAATTTTAAACTGGCTTAAGCCAATACCAAGCTGTTCTTGCAACACCTGATCAGATTGCTTGCCCATTACGGCAGCCAGATGATGAACTATGTAGCTCAAGTTATTGGTAGGACCCATAATTTCAGTCTATTCCCTGCACTCTTAACAAGTCAAGTGTTGAACGAAAGGTACAGGTTATACCATTCTTGCAAGCTTAGTGTTTGGGCTCGTCGAGCAGGATCAATCTCGACCGATTCACATGCTTTTTTGACTGTTACTTTATCTACCTGCAAGCCCGCGCTCAGACTATTGAGCAAAGTTTTCCTCTTTTGTGAAAAGCCGGCTTTAACAAGCCTAAAGAATTCCCGAGTATTAAAGTCTTCAAAAAGTGGCTTCGACCGCTGGGTCATGATAAGAATTTGCGAATCGACCTTAGGCGGGGGCGTAAAAAGATGTGCCGGTACTTCTTGCCCCAGCTCAACTTCCCAATAAAATTGCGCTGTTACGCTTAATATCGACATCTGCCCAGGCTCGGCTGTGACTCTTTGGGCTACTTCTTTTTGAATCAATAATACCGCTTTTTTGGGCACGTTTGGAGTTTCACTAATAACACGGATTAGATTGCTGGTCAGGTAGTAAGGAATGTTTGCGACGATTTTATATTCAGGTGGCAAAGTTGTGAAATCAAGGCTTAAGATATCTTGAGAAATAACCTCGAGGTTTTCGGCTTTTACACGACTTGGCAGCTCACGAGCTAAATTTTCGTCAAATTCGACCGTGATGACTCGATTGGCCTTTTTTACCAATAGTTGGGTCAAGGTGCCTAGGCCAGGGCCGATTTCTAATATGACATCGTCGGGCTTCACGTCCGCTGCGTTGCACATGGCTTCTAAGCTAGATTTGTCGTACAGCCAATGCTGGCCTAAATTTTTATTTGGCGTAGTCATAAATTACCAATTGCTATAGCTAAGCCAATGATTGTAGGCGCCCGCCCAGCCACCGTAGCGGCTTTTGGCATAACCGGAGCACCACTTGAGCTGAGTAACTGGATTAGTTGCCCAGTCAGCTCCGGCTGATGCCATCTTTGATCCGGGCGTTGATTGGCACAACCCATAGCCACCGGTGGCGGGAACATAGCCGGCATAAGGTGGACAGCCACCGTATTGGCCTTGGGCTTTAGTTGGACACCAACCGGATTCACGGCTGATAATATAATCAGCATAGTTGTAGTCGCTCGGCGCGATACCTGCCAGTGCCATGTCGCCCTTGATGCCGCTCAATGATGTCCCAACCACTGCGATCTGGGTAACCGGTGCTTTTGTAACAACTTTTTGAATAATTTTTCGACCTGTTTCTACGTTGTTTGTAATCGCGATTTCATAGGTCACAACCTGCTCACCGGCTGAACCTTGCTGGCGGACGGCTGTCGTACCATAAGCCAACGAATTATCAGGAATTGACTGGACGGGCATGGCAATCGTTTCGGTAACAGTTTCGGTTTTTGTGCCGGTCCGGATGAATGATACCTGTTGGTTTGCTGCGATTGGCGTATTTAAAGCTGGCACGATTTGGTCATTCTTTTTAAGCTTAATGCCCTTCTCTTTTACCAGTTCGGCGACAGTTTTTGCCTGTGTGCGGAGAGTGACTTTAGTGCCGTATAGATCAACATTAATTGGCGTGGCTCGGGTTATATTGATTTGCTCACCAATCGAGCCGGAAGCAACAAAGTCTTGTACGGGGTCGGCTTTAACGATGTCTTCTGGGTAAACAACCGCGCCAGTTTGTTCGGCAATTGCCCTAGGAGTTTTAGATGCGCTAAAGGCAAATGTCCGATTGCTCCCATCGACCACCTCAACCGGTACGGCACGGTAGACATTTATGCGAAATTGATCTTGGTCAATCGTAGCCGACATAGAAGGCTCAACCACATCGCCTTCACCTAAGTTAATATTTAGCTGTTTAAGAAGGTCGCCAACCGTGGCTTCTTTGCTCGGTACCACCTGCTGCTGTTTGTCATGGGAAATAATTACGATTTTAGCGTCGTGCACGGGCGGTAAGTTGTCTGTGTGTCTAGCTAACAGATATGCAAAGGATGTAATGACAATTAATATACCGAAGGTGATCAGCGGCACCCTAAATGACGGATGACGACTCAAAAGCTTAACATGCGCTTTTTTGGGTGTTTTTATACGCCTAACACCTGGAACTCTGTTTTTGAACTTCGCGAATTTGTTTGGCATATATCTGCTGGGCACTGTTGGATATTTTCAAAAAACTAGGAATTTACCCTTAAGCCAGCCTATTAATTGTAGCAAAAAGCTAAGAGCCTAACCATATTCTACCCTGATTGAGAACTTTGTTATTTTATTTTGAATGAATCAATTATGCTTGGAATTTGCTTTTCAAACGCGGTGTTCGTGCTTTTGTACGAAATACTCAGGGTATAAAGTTCACCGTCTTTTTTGGATTGAATATAGATACTCTTCTTTTGAGATTGTGTGTCTGCAGAGTCTTGGGTAGTCCAAGTCAACTGGGGCCCCTTAACCCCACCGAGCGTAGTTTCAGTCAATTGTTGGTCCACAATTTTTTGTCCTGCGGCGCTTTGGTTTATGAAGTCTTGGTAGTCCTTTATATCTTTAGAAAAAGTCGCGCTGGTTGTTGCTTCAGCACCTGCGATCATGTAACCATCGCCGTAGTTTTTTTCGCTAAATGTAGCGCCTTGTGTAGTTGCAACGGTTGCAGGAAATTCTTCTTTATCAAAGTTTGTTGGGTAGCTAACTGAAAAGTACTTGTTGGCATAATTCGCTAAGCCTTCGGTGGTGTTTTCGCTGGTGGCGGTACTGTCTGTAGAAGAATCATCTTTTGAGCTGTAGCCTGCAGGGATAAACAGCCCAACCACTATAATTGCCAAAATCACCAATCCGATAATGAGTTTACGGTTTTTTGGCTTTTTGCTAGGGGGATAGATCGGAGGGTTTGGCTGAGGTGGGACTCCCGGGTTAACTGGTTGTTGAGGCGCGACCGGTGGGATGTTAGATTGTGTAGGTGGTGTTTGTGGATTCATTTTTTTGCTTTATGGTTTTATATTAAAATTACTGTCGTAATTCTACCATACTATCAGAGCTTTTCGAGAGGGGCGAAGCTGATGTTAAGCTTGCGGGCGCCTTTGCCTTTAAAATAAATTACCGCGTTATCGCCCTCTATCTCTAGCACTGTACCCATACCAAAAATTTTATGCCTAACGCCGTCGCCTTCATTCAGATCAGGCACGTAGCGAGGCTCGTCGGAAACATTCGAGTCAGGAGTTTGGGGAGCGAATGAGTAGCTGTCGGCTTGATCGTATGATGTCGCAGCTTGAAATTCGCCGTCAATTTCAGACAAAAAACGGCTGGGAGGATTGTGTTGGACGCCACCATATAACATCCTTGACGATGCATATGTCATAAATAGCTCTTGGCGGGCGCGGGTCATGCCAACATAGCAAAGGCGGCGCTCCTCTTCCATTTCAGATTGATCATACAGCGCTCTGGAATGCGGAAAGATTGATTCTTCTAATCCGGTCATAAAGACCACTGGGAATTCCAAGCCTTTTGCAGCGTGCAGAGTCATCAGCGTGACCGCGTCATTATTAAAATCGGCACTGTCTAGATCGCTGACAAGAGCCACTTCTTCTAAAAAGCCAGCCAAGCCTGAATCTTGATATTCTTGAGCGACGCTTAACAGTTCTTTGGCGTTTTCTTGGCGGGCTTCACCTTGCAGGGAACCGTCGTTCAAATAATTTAGATAATCGATACGGCGCATTAGTGAGTCGATTAAGCCAGCAACCGTGCTGGTCTCGCTAACTTCTCGCAGTGTAGATAAAATATCGCCTAATTCGCTGAGAGCGTTGCGGGCTTTGGGAGTTAAGTCTGGACATAGGTTAACTTCGGCTAGAGCATTTGCCAAGTTGTGGCCTTCGTACTGCATCCAGCCAAAGAAATTTTGAAGGCTCTTAGCGCCGATGCCGCGCGTTGGCACATTGACGATTCGCTCGAAACTAACCCTATCCTCCGGCTGAAAAATAACCCGCAGATATGCCATGATGTCTTTTATTTCTTTGCGGTCATAAAATCGCACGCCGCCTACGACCCTATACGGAATGCCGTAGTGTACGAAGGCCTCTTCGATAGAACGGCTCTGCGCGTTGGTTCGGTATAAAACGGCAAAATGACTGTAGCGATGCTTGCCCATATCGATCGCTATGCGAATCCGGCGGATAATTGCTTCACCCTCGGCTCGCTCACTTCCGACCTGCAGCATCTGCACCGGTGAACCGTCACCAGCATCCGTCCATAGCCGTTTGTCAGATCTCTGCGCGTTTTTGGTGATAACTGCGTGGGCTGCATCTAGAATATTTTTTGTCGAGCGATAGTTTTGCTCGAGTTTAATAACCGCAGTGTCTTTAAAGTCCTTTTCGAACTTTAAGATGTTTCTAAAGTCAGCGCCTCGCCAACTATAAATGCTTTGCCAGTCGTCACCGACAACGGCGATATTTTTATGTTCATTAGTTAACAAGTTAACTAATTGGTACTGTGCGGCGTTGGTATCTTGATACTCGTCAATCATGATGTATTTGAATTGAGCCTGCCATTTGTCGCGAATTTCAGTCTGTTTCTTTAGCATTAAAACCGTGCGGTTGATAAGGTCATCAAAGTCGAGAGCGGATGCTTCTTTAAGAGCTTTTTCGTAGTGCGGGTAGACTTTGGCAGCGGCCTGTTGAGCTGGACTGTTGGCGATTGACTGATAGTCGGTCGCTGTGATCATGTCATTTTTAGCGCTGCTGATAAGGCTGCTCAGCGCTCGAGCCGGAAAAGTTTTTTCATCTAACATCAACTGCTTACTAACCTGCTTTATGGCCGCCTGGCGATCGGATTCGTCAAAAATTACAAAGCTACGCGGGATGCCGACTGCCTCGCCATCTTGACGCAAAATACGTACACAAATACCGTGAAATGTTCCCATATAGGGCATAAATCCGCGATCATCGGCGTTTTTACCAAGCAGCTCGGCCACGCGGTTTCGCATTTCTTTGGCGGCCTTATTGGTAAAAGTTACTGCCAAAATATTGTATGGAGTCGCCCTTTTTGTTGCGATCAGATAAGCAATACGATGGGTTAAGGTTTTAGTCTTGCCCGAGCCGGCGCCAGCCTGAATCAGCAGCGGCCCTTCTGTCGTTTCAACCGCCCTTTTTTGCTCCGGATTTAACCCGGCAAATAAATCATCTAACACCTTAATATTCTAGCAAGATATTAGTTAATTGGCTGTTGTAGATAGTAAGACTGATCTAGCTTTTTGGTAATCTGGGGTTTTCATGTATTCTTGTGCGGATTTTACAGAGGTAAATCCTGATTTGCCACCAGAAGATTTATATACAATTATATTAAATACTGAGCTGCTTTTACCA
>ERZ724505.150-NODE-150-length-44175-cov-20.846759_pt1 | contig 44175 bp, 65 predicted proteins | sample MGYA00376038_ERZ724505 | MGnify/ENA primary metagenome ERZ724505 (study PRJEB28724, sample SAMN07190884) | wastewater metagenome | isolation source: effluent of sewage treatment plant in Hong Hong | place: Hong Kong | collected 2016-03-17 ... | reverse complement strand
GCCCCTAGAAGGCCCTCTGAGCGACGTGACCCCCTGGGCAGTACCTCTGCCCTCCGGCCCCTCATGTCCGCCATCCGTAGGCATTTGTACGTTATAACGGACATACACGCGCTCTATCTCCCCGCACGCGCGTAGCACACTTCGGCCACCTAAGTAATGCCGATCCTCGATGGGTTCCATCAGTGGACACGATCATTCCCTCCCCATCTGGGTGGGATTCGTTAGGGCACCCTACGATTCAACATCGTTGCACGTGCACCTATTCCTCCCCGATTGGGTAGGCTTGTCACCCGTTTGTCCAAAATCGTGAAATGTGCCCATTTGCAGGGGGATTCGTGCCGAAAACAGAGCAAAACTGAATCCTCTGCATTTGACAGGTTTTCGACCTGACAGCAGTGTCCGGCCCATGACCGCCCCCCGCACGACCACCGCGTCCCCCGCTAGTCCCGAGGAGTACACCGTGACCATCACCCGCGAGACCTACGTGACCACCGTGGATCACGAGCACACGCAGAAGGTGACTGCACCGACCACCCGCGAGGAGTTCGACAACATCGCACGGTTCGCTCGCATCGTGCGTGAGGCCGAGCGCCCGTCCCAGTTCGCCAGTGTGCGGGTGCAGGTCTACTGCGTCACGTTCGTCAACGATGTTCCGGGGCGCATGTACGGGATCACGAACTACTGCGTGACCGTCGATCCCGTCAGCGCCGATATCGACAGGGTGGATATCGTCCGCCGGGGGGACTCCACGTCCGATGACGACACCGTGGCCGTCCGCAGGTTCGACGTCATCACCGACACGATCCTGTCCCGCTAGTCCACCCTCTGACGGAAGGAACCCCGCAATGCCCGTCGCGCACTACCCCATCCCCTACGTCTCCCCGGTCACCCGGGACATGACGCCCGAGCAGCGCCTTCTGGCGTACTACCCGAAGGCATACGCGGCCCTGCTCCGCGCAGAGTCCATCCTTCCCATCGTCAACCGCTAGACCGATGAGCACACAGGGGCAGGGGTGCGATCCCTGCCTACCGTGCTACGTCCGGGCAAGCAACGGAAGGAGCGAACGATGATCGCGCACTACCCCATCACGAGCAGCATCGGTGCGATGCTCGCGCGCAAGCCCGATCCCTGGAACGATGTTGCCAACATCGGGATCAAGCCGATCATCCCGGCGGACGACGTGAACGTCAGTGTCGCCATCGCTGCACTGGAGTCCGCTACCCGCATGGTACGGAAGTCCATCGGTTCGGTGGAGATTCCGTCGGACGACGGTACTCTGCGCACGGTGACGCTGCCCTACTTCGCCATCGTGGTACACCGTGACGCGCGGGCATGGGGACACATCACGCTTGGCAAGTTGTGGCGTGATGCGAACGGGAACCGTGTCCGTGAGATCATGGTATCCGCGGAGAATCTGTCCCGTGGTGCAGTGCCGGTGACCGGTACGCTGCTGCATGAAATGGCTCACGCGCTGAACCTTGAAGCCGAGGTGCGTGACTGCGACGTGAACGGCAGGCACAATCGGAAATTCAAGCATACGGCGGAGTCCATCTTCGGGCTGGAGATCAGCAATCATCCTCGCATCGGCTGGTCGCCCACTACCGTTCCGGTCGAGTGTCAGGCTAGGTGGGAAGATGTCATCCGCACCATTGCGGCGGGCATCGTGGGATACTGCGAGCATGACCCCATGGCGGGATTCGGTGTGAGCCTTCCGCCTACCGGCGTGCCGATCCATCGTCCCCGGATCACGGGCGGGGACACTGGCAAGCGTGATAAGAACAATCCGAAATACGTCTGCGGCTGTGGTGAGTCTCTGCGCATGTCCCGCAAGGCTTACGATCGGTGCATGCCTACCTGCCAGGAGTGCGGAGAGCCGTTCATCGAAGCGTGACGTAAGTAGGTACCCTGCCGGGAGGGTTTGTATCCCGGCACACACTACCCTCACCGTCAAACGAAAGGCAATGCAATGTTCCCGCACTGGTACACCGATACCGCCGATGCCATCCTGTCCGTGGATGGGTGGACGTGCATCTATGAGATTCCCGACGGGGACGTGGCCGAGGGGAACCACGATTACTACATGCACGACAACGGTACCCTTGCCTACGTGCACTATCCGTCCGGGGAGATCACGACCAATCCGTCTAAGTAGACTGACGTAAGTAAGAATGGTGGGATGCGCATACCATAAACGCATATGTAACGATTCTGTAAACCCCCTTGCATTCCCTGTCCACCTATTGTATCTGCTAGATATACACCGAACGAAAGAAACCACGATGCATCCTAAGATTCTCTCCGCAATGGTCGACGATATCCGGGCCGGAAAGGATGGCGGTACGTACCTCTATCCCGGTAAGGGTAGGGATACTGGCGCCGGACGGTATGTTGTTGGCGGCCTTGAGCCTAGCCTTGTGCTCACCGGACGGGAGGCTATCGCTAGCCTTGTCAAGCGGATTCACGGCTGGTCTTACGATCACGCCCCTACCTATGATTACGGTTTCTGGTGGGATAGTGAGACGAATCTTCTCTACATTGATGCGGTTATCGTTGTCTCTGACAAGGATACTGCGCATCGTATGGCTATCGCGAATGACGAAATCGCCTACTATGATCTGATCGCTGGCGAGGAAATCCGGGTCAAGTAGACTGACGTAAGGCAGATACAGTCTAGTTAGTCGAGTGAAGGGGAAGGCAATGCGAACTGTCAAGGATGCAACGGTGCTGCTCCGGTCGGCCGGCAATCCGGGGATGGCCGTCATCGGCACTGTCGAGGAGTATGAGTGGGACGATGAGGGTAACCCGACTGCATGGGTGTACTACATCGTGGCGGCGCACAATGAGGCCGGCGACAGTGTGTGGCAGTGGGAGGACAATGAGGTTTCTTACGGTGAGTGGCGAATGAGTGACACCCCGTACAACACTGTCACTGCGTGCACCATCATGATGATGGCATGGATGATGCCATACCTGCGTGACGGGTATGAGGTTTCCGCCATCGGGGAGGATCGTATGCCCCGCTGGTGGCAGTAAGTAGTCTGACGTAAGACAGATACGAACAGTCGTTCGTCACCCGTTCGTCCACCGATGCGTCCCGAATCACTGGACAGGGCATCGGAACCGTGCAATACTGAGTGTGTAAGGTAAAGCGAGAGAGAAGGAGTAAGGCAATGGACAGGCACATCCTCAACACCGTCAAGGCCGACGGGCTGGGCGACAAGATCATCCCCGTGGGCAAGTATGCGGTGAGGCTGCTCCTCTACCCCGCGAAGATGGGGGAGGCGCAGAGGTACGGCATCAACGTGACGGACACCGTGACGTGGGAGACCCCCTTCTACCTGACCAGGCTGGACAGGTACAACATGTGGAAGATGCTCCGCGGCATCTACATGCTGGCCGAGTGGGATCCGCCGTCCCCCTACTTCATGGCGGACAGGCAGTACACCGAGTTCCTGAACGTGCAGTCCGAGCCGCGCTACTCCCCGGTGACGATGGCCTGACGTAAGTAAGGGTGGGCAGCGCATACCGTATCACGCTGACAATCTGCAATGTTTCACGATCAAAGGATGCGGGTAATGCAGAAGGGTGATACCATCAGCGGGGTTACAATCAATGGACAGTATGCAAACATCAAGTGCTACGGTGTACTGCCTGACGGAACGGCTAAGGTCTATGTGATCTATCCTGATGGTAAGTGTGATCGTATGTACTATCGTGACGGTATCCTAGCCTACAAGCGTAAGTAAACTTCTAACCTCTGACGTAAGAAAGGAAACTACCATGAACTACACGATTGATGATATCCTCGCCTTCGCAGGCAACTTCACCATCGACACGGACAATGATGGTCAGATCATCATCTACACCGGACTTCGGGAGGATGATGAGGGGTCGCTGACCGATAAGTGGGAGGATGAGGCCTGACGTAAGGCATGAGTGATCTTTACAAACTCTTTACCAAACCCGAACCGAAAGGAATCACAATGTCTGTGAACATCATCGTCGTCGATACCCTCCCCGGTATCACCCGTGCTGGCGAGAAGGGTGGGCTGCGCACCCTGAACGAGACGAACCAGGCGATCCTGGATGCGCTCGTCATCCGGGCGACCGATCACGAGGGCAAGGGCTACATCCCCCATCCCAACGGGAAGATTACGAGCGGGCCGCAGACGGCCGAGACGCTGACGAAGCACCTGCGTGCTACGGTGGACGGCTTCAAGGTCGTGTCCATGAACCGCGGGCCGCAGACGTACTTCACGCTCACCCCTGTCCCGGCAGAGGGTGAGGAGGAGCAGGCCACGCCGGCCGCTCGCAAGTCCCGCAAGTCCGACGCCTGACGTAAGACAGGCTAATGGTGGGGTGCGCATACCAACCACGCACAGTAGTTCACTGTCTTACGAAAGGAATCATGATGGAAACGCAGCCGATGTTCATTCACACGTACCGTGGCATGTTCACTGAGGATGGACGGGGTAACGTGTGGTTCCGTCCCGATCTGGGCTGGTACATGGATGGCGTGCCTGAGGTTATCGTGGGTCGCACTACCGATGTGTGGTGGAAGGATATCCTGGTAGCGGAGCGTTACCGCTTCAACCTCACTGCCAATGCCTGAGCATCTTGACATCGGGCCGGTACTGTTCATCGTCCTGCTACTGGTATGGGCTTATCGCAATAGGGATTCACTGTGAGTAATGTTGACAAGCAAGTCAAGTATGATCTGCGTAAGTCGTACAACTGGACGAATGCTGCGGCGAACAATCTGGAGAAACTGGACACGACCGATCCTAGTCTGATGACTGCGCGTGCTAATGCCCTCGAACTTCTTCAGCGTGCTATGCTGTTCATCGAGGAGGTTCGCTACCTGTACGAGCACCCGTTCACTGACGTAAGTGAGGACGAGGATGATCTATCATAAGGGTCACGTCCTGATGCGTAGCCTCATCATTGACTACACGGATAAGACTAGGTGTGTGTCGGTGGTTGGGCTGGATATGGATAACGGTAACGTGCTTGTGTGGCAGCATGAGTACACGGATGATGAGGGGGAGGGGATTACTGACACTGGTTTCCGGTCTTTGAAGGCTGGTCATATCGTGTTCCTGGACTATGGGCCTGACCTTCCCGTCCCTGTCTCTGCACTCTGCCACTCACGTCCCCGTAAAGGGGCCTAGAAGCCACGCTAAGGCACGGCAGGGGATTCGGAATAGGATTCCCTGCCTCGCCTGGCCCGTCGCTTAGAACGCCTCATTTCAAATCGCACCAAAGGAGTAGACAATGGAGCCTAAGTTTGATATCCCTGTCCGTCTGATTGGACAGGATGGTAATGCGTTCGCTATCATTGGTCGTGTGACCCGAGCGATGCGCAACAATGGTTGCACGTCAGAGGATGTGAATACCTTTCTTACGGAAGCAACGTCGGGTGACTACGATCATCTGCTTCGCACTGTTATGGCTACCGTCGTGGTGGAGTAGACAATGGACGTTACGATGGAGACTGCGGGCTACGTGTATGTCATCGTTGAGTATGATGATGATACGGGTATGCCCTGTGATATCCTATCCTGCTGGAGTAACATTGAGGATGCTGACGTTGTGTGTGACAGTCGGAACTATCCCCTTAGCAGGGATAGGTATTTCGTTGAGCAGTATCCCATGCACTTTCTTACGTAAGGAGTAAACAATGGATCGTCAGATGGCTAATGCACTGGACAATCACATTATGGGTGTGCACTGGGAGGATGGTATGGATATCGTCATGTGGCATGTGGTTGAGAAGGATACTGGTTTTATCATGGAAACGTTTGAGGCTGACCAGTATGATGATGCGTGGAACATGTGCTACTACATGAACATGGATGCGAGGGAGTTCTATCCCCCGCACTTCAACCCGTATACGCTGATGGATAGTGTCGAGTATGCTGACGAGTGGGGCGGGGCAATGCCTGAGTCTAAGCGTGGTATCAATGATACTGTGTACGTTGTGATGGGTGTTGATCCTACTGATATGACGTGGATCGAAGCCGCATTCAACGATTATGATGAGGCTAGAAATCTCTGTGCCCATATGAATACCAAGTATGAGTATCTTGGTACGAGTTATTGGGTGTCCCCGATCCGTGTACTGCGCTACGCTCTAGATCATTCAGAGTTTCCTGATCCTGACCCGGACGCCTGACGTAAGGCAAACCTCCACGGCCTGTAGGATTCGGCTGGCCGAGCATACCCACCCAAACAGAGAATCGGTACCGCCTGTGCTACACTGAGGGGGAAACCTTTAGGAAGGGGGAGACTATGGATATCCTGAGTATCCTGAGTAAGAGTCTAATCAGTGAACCAAGACACACTGGTAGCCTACATTGTTCTACACATCTCACTGATCTAGACATTCATAATGTCATGGACTACTACAAGTTTCCCCGCAAGGATGTAACTGTAGGAGACTTCACCAGGCTAGAGACTGGTAACCTCTGGCATGACAGGGTACACGGTATCACTGCACACTACGGTGAGCATGAGATTCCAGTGGATGATGGTCTGCCTAGTGGATGGAAGGGTACTGCTGATCTAGTACATGATACTACGCTGTACGATTTCAAGACTGCAAAGAGTGATGTAGTCAAGTATCTTTCCTACCCTAGCAGCACGCCACTAGAGAAGTACCTCTGGCAGATCAGTGCGTACTACCATGCCCTTAGTGCAATGGGATACTGGATCACTGACACCTACATCCTTTACATTCCTATTGATGGAGGGGAGTTTGTACTAAAGCCTGTAGATGTACTCACCAAGAAGGAAGTGTGGGATCGTATGGCACAGAAGCAAGAGGTTGTGCTAGGGTACGATGGTCGTACACTGCCCGCACACCCAGGCTACAACTACGAACTTAAGACAGTCAAGAGTAGGAAGGTACACGAGTTGTACCAGGTGCCGCCCAAGTATACTGAGTGGTGCCCCTTCACACTCTGCCCATGCCAGGGTATGCACAAGGATATGGTCGCTAGCCTCACCTTTGACTATGAGTTCAACGGTAATAAGAAGTACGAGTCTATCATTAGAAGTAAACTGTGACTGACGATGAGTGGGCAATCATGATGCTCGATGAGGACAACAAGCGTATGCTCATTGATGAGGCAGAGGATGAGCAGGAGTATGAGGCCATGCTCGCTGCCGCACCGTGGAACAATGGGGAGTACGATTGGTACTCCGACTTCATCGAAGACGGCGAGTACTGACTTAACTTTCTCTTAGACCTATCTGGAGAAACTATATTTTCCCAAAGCCGTCCTGAGGGGCGGCTTTGCTTTTTAAGTCAACCGGTACCGCCTATGCTATACTGCGTTCACGCCAACAAACTACAGAAAGGAACGGCGTTGTACACTGAGGATGATCTTATCGCTGCGTGGAAGATCGGGATTAGTGATGGCATGAGTCTGGCTAAGGGTGGCCTTGAGGCTAAGATGCTTGGTATCGCTACCGATCGTATCGAGGATGCTGCTATGGAGTACTTGAAGGTTGCGCAGTCTACCCTCCTCGCTGACGTTGAGGCTGTGAAGAACGACAAGAATATCTCCGAGGTTGAGAGTGTCGTCTAACTTCACTCAGATCGGTAGTGCTTCCACTGCGAAGGCTGCATTCATGATGGTTGCAGATGCAATCAACTTTGAGCACAAGGATAGTGTCCTTGCTAACAAGGTGTGGGATGTAGGAGAGTGGGGCATCGACGCACATAAGGGAATGCTGCTCACCAACCAGGGCTGCTACTACGGCAACGATGTAAGTAATCCTTCCGGTCTTGATTGGGTAAACGATCAGATCACGGTGCACGGGTACATCACGAAGGTTGACGAGTGGTGGCTTGCTTACGTAAGGAATGACGAGCCTGAGCCTAAGCCCGAGTGGACTGAGTGGGAGGACATGCTGGTGTTCCATAACAGTGACAACGTTGAGTATGATTTCAAGTGGGATGTGGACGATAACTACCCTAGTCATCCGCTGACCATCATCACCCGGAGGCGTAAGACGAATGACTGAGTGGCAGGATACCCTCGCTGCACTGTCCGCACCGTTCAGTGTTGCGGAGGTTAAGCAGCGGCAGGGTGGCGGTAAGATGCTGGACTACATCGACTGGACTGCGGTTGTTCGCAGGCTCAACGATGTGTGTCCCGACTGGTCTATGGATTCCAAGATTCATAGCATCCACAACGTGCAGGTTACCAAGAGCGGTAAGCAGGTTCCTGGTTTCGCTGTGGTGTGTGAGGTTGAAGTGAGCGTCCCTGTCTACGGTGTTGGATACCTCCATCGGTGCGGTGTCGGTGCTGGTGTCAGTGACGACATTGATATGGCAGCCAAGACTGCACAGGCTGAGGCACTTAAGAAGGCTAGCAACCAGTTCGGTATGGCACTGGAACTGTGGGACGCAGACCACCGCAACTCACTTAAGGCAGTGCGTGACGCCATCAAGAACCAGGACGTTGCCACCCTTAAGAAGTACCTTGCCAGTAGCATCCCCGACTTCACTGGTGACAGGGATACTCTTGCTGCGAAGTTCAAGGCGCACTACAATCTTCCTGATGATGCGGACACTAACAACTTTGAGGTGCTGGAGGCACTGGTCAATGTCTGAGTATACTAACACCGTGATGGTCACGTTCTCGTATAAGACGTTCTGTTCCGTGGATGATTTCCAGAGTGGACTGAATGAGGCTTTCCGTGAGGGTCTTACTGCTGAGCAGTGGGTCAAGGATGTGTTCGCCGCGTCCTTCCTCGAGTGGACCAAGGATGAGGACTTCCACACCGCTATGGTTGAGGCCGAGCCTACGTGGCAGGTTGTCGGTACGTATGCAGAGTATGAGGGCTACTGCCGTATTGACAGTGAGGATGGTGAGACTGCCTTCGCTCTTGATAAGGATGTGTATGATCTTGATGCTGGTGACTATCGTGTCTCTTGGGACTTCGATACTCTGACCTGGACTGTGGAGCGTAGGGGGTCTTGGTCGCAGTGAACGTTGAACTTGTAAGGCATAGTGCTAGTGATCTTGATGTAGTCAACGCAGCACGTGTGTCTTACGGCAGGACGACGGAACACCTTGGGCCTGAGGATGTTAGGCTCATCAACGTGCTCATCCAGGAGGGACACGGAAGTCCCTTCGAGCACACCTATCTACAGTTCCGATGCAGGGTTCCTATCTTCGTTGCTCGTGAGTGGATGCGTCATCGTATCGGTAGTTACAACGAGTTGTCCATGCGGTACATGGTGCCAGACAACATCGAGTTCTACTTCCCTAAGTCAGATCGTCAGCGTATCGGTAAGGCTATGAACTACGCGCACGTCGAGCGAGAGTGGGATAGTGACGATTACTATTTCTTCACTTCTTCCTGCGAGGAAGCACTCGCTACCTACAGGCACATGCTGCATATGGGCACTGCACCTGAGGTTGCACGCATGGTGCTTCCAGTCAACACATACACCACGTTCCTGTGGAGTGTGAATGCTCGTAGCATGATGAACTTCCTGCGGTTGCGTCTTGATAAGACTGCAATGCAGGAGATTCGTGAGTGTGCTACGATGGTGAATGATGCATTCAACAAGGTCATGCCTGTTACCTATGCGGCATGGCACAACAACGGAAAGCCTAATGTCTGAACCGAGCAATACCGCGTATGCGTTCAAGTGGACAGTGCAGGATCGTATGGCCCCTCACGTGTGTATGCCCTACACTGATGGGTGGCAGTATCCTATTTATGAACTTAAGTTGTGCTACTCTGGATATCACTTTTGTTATCCTAATTTTGATAAGTATTGGTTGAAATATTATCCTGAGGATAATACCTGGAATTTTGCTGTTTGTGAGTGGTGGCCTGGTAGGGGTAACTTGTGGGTCATTGAGATTGATGCGGATAACTTTCTGGCTGATGGACAGTACAAGGGTTGTACTCGTACCTTTCGGTTTGTTGAAAACATTAGTAAGTCTAAGTGTAAGCGCGGTATTATTCGTGCTGTTGATCGTGGACTTTCTAAGTATGGAGTGGAGAACTTCCTTGCCTAACTACTGGTTTGATCTTGTCATCCTCGACTTCACCAACGGTAGCAAGAGTGAGGAGCGTATCGTTGTAGAGGCTGGTAGTGCAGACGAGGCATACGATGATCTGTGCTTCTATCTTGACAACGTGTACCCTGAGGATGAGTTTGAGGTAGACGTGTATCCCTACTATGATGATGAGTCTGATATCGAGGCGTCTCAGAATCTTAAGGACATCACTAGTATGAGTGAGGATATGCCTGGAGGATATAAGTAATGCCTGATCAGCCGTTCACCATCCGCGACGGGTGGCACTTCCCGATCCGCGACTCGCGCCGCTCCTCGTGGCTCGCGTCGCCCGAGCGGCACCCCGCCCACGACGTGCCGTGCCTCGTCGTGACGGGTGACGTGTCCGCGGCTCGCGCCCGCCTCGCGCCCGACTCGGACCACCTGCTCGCGGACGCGTTGCTCGCGATCATCGACCTCGACGGGTGCCGCGGCGACTGCGGCGATCAGACGGGCGCGTGCGTCCCCGCTCGCATCCGCGCCTACCTCGGATGGGAGACGACCCATGAGTAGCGCCGACACCCGCACCCGCGCCATCGACGTTGCCATCATGACCACCGCACGCGACGCCGTGATGGACGCCTACAGGCCATGCACGATCTCGTCCCCCCATGCCGCCGCTGTCCTGGCGGCGCTCGGCATCCCGCCCGACACGCCCACGGACGACATACGCGCCGGCCTCGCGCTCCTCCGCCTTGTCGAGCGCGGATGGACAGAAGGCGGCCCGTCGCTCTACAAGCCAGGCTCGTACGTGGTCAGCCACGCCCCCACGTGGGTCTACGAGCCGTCCCCTGCGGCGGCCGTCCTCGCGCTCGCCGCACGGCTCGAGGAGCGCGACGATGCCTGAGTACCAGTGGAAGAACACTGAGACAGGTGAGGTAGTTACAGTGTATCGAAGGGTGGGCTGGCGTGACATTCCCCCGCCCGGTACCGGATGGGTTAGACTGTACTCAGCGCCGGCAATCGGGAAGGTCGAGGGAGCAGGCGACTCACCCTCACGTAAGTCAGGAGAGTAATGAACATCATCGCACTGGACACTGAGACTACAGGAGTACTGTGGAAGGACGTTCCCTTTGCAGTGTCCATGTGGGGTAAGGACATTCCTCCGTGGGAGAAGAACTACTATGACTGGCGTGACGGCAGGCACTATGAACGAGAGGATGCCATTCGCTACATCAAGTTCTATATCCGTGAGGGCTACGAGTTCGTCTTTCACAATGCGAAGTTCGATCTTCGTATGCTTGGTAAGATCGGACTTGACTTCTCCGACAACGTGATCCACGATACGCACTGTCTCGCTCATCTACTTGACGAGCACCAGGATAAGAAGTTGAAGTCCCTTGCACGTACTCACCTTGGAGTTACCACGGATGAGGAGGAAGTGCTAAAGGTTGTGCGACGTGAACTTAAGGTTAAGAAAGAGGATGGCTACTCTCCTATTCCCCGTGATGTGGTGGAGCCATACGCAATCAAAGATGCAGAGTTCACGCATGACTTGTTCTTCAAGTTCTTTCCCATCGTCAAGGCTAACCCTGACCTGTACCAGTTGTACCAGGATGAAATGGAACTTACCCGTGTACTCATGCAGATCGAAGATGCGGGTATCGGAGTGAACCAGGAGTATGTTCATGATATGCTAGCGTCGCTTGGTAGTGACGTGATGCGCCTGACAAACGAGGCAGTAGCAATGATGCGTACCCCTAGCAACCTGGAGCCTAACCCTAACAGCACGCCCCAGATCATGGCGTACTTCGACGCACATGGTATCGAACTTGATAACGTGCAGAAGGCTACGCTCGCACAGGTTGACCACCCGCTTGCTGCTATTATCGTGGAGTTGCGGGAGAAGAAGAAGTTGCGAGAGACGTACTTCAAGAACATCAAGCATGAGACTGTTGATGGGGTGCTACACCCTAACTTCCGTCAGCATGGTACTGTAACGGGAAGGATGAGCAGTGGTTCTGAGTCAGCGTAAGATCAGACAGTACACACGGCTAGCATACAGTATCGCTGACGAGTTCTCCGAGTGCAAGCGTATGAAGGTAGCGTGCATCATCCTCAACGATGATGGTGTCACGTTCGGATACAACGGTGGAGGTAAGGGTGATCCGGTCAGTTGTGTTGGTGGTGAGCCTGGGACTTGTGGTTGTGTTCATGCGGAAGCGAACGCAGTTGCCAAGTCTACACTGTCGGGAGACAAGTTGGCATTCGTCACTGCCGCCCCATGTAAGGTGTGTGCTGCACTGCTTGTGAATCATGGCGTAAGTCAGGTCTACTACAACCAGCAGTACACTAGTGACTCTGGTATTCTACTGTTGAAGCGTTGCAATGTAAAGGTAATGGAGGTTCTACTGTAATGGCTACAAAGAAGAAGAACGAGTATCTGTGTGCCCTTAATATTTGGGGGGTTCGTGAGCCTGAGACTATTGACGCCTACACTCCTGAGGAGGCGGCACGTATCTATGCCGCTGATTATGTTGATGTCGAGGCGGACAATGAGGTTTTGGTGTTTCCTATGTCCTGCGCTATCCGATTTACTGCCTGGACTCAGATGGTTGAGGTAAAGTAACCCGGTCAATATCTTACATGGGATAGTGAGAAGTATACTAAGTATGTGGCTCTTTGTGAGGAGGTTGATGTAGTGGGGGGTGGTTCAGTTCAACACACAGAACATTCCTCGTAGTGACAAGACTATCAAGCGCGCATTCATCCCCAAGTTGGATGCGTTCATGTTCTACGACTACAAGGCAATCGAGGTACGACTGCTAGCGTACTACATGGCACGCAGCATCAACGATGATAGTCTCGCATACGAGATCAACAACGGACTAGACCCGCACCTAGAGACTGCGAAGGGACTGTACCATAGCAGCACCGTTACGGATGAGCAGAGGCAGGCAGGTAAGACGCTGAACTTCTCCATCATCTACGGTGGTGGTATCCCCACCATCATGCGGCAGTTGGGTGTAGACGAGGATGAGGCAAGGCGTCTACTGCGAGCGTACCACGATCATCGTCCTGGTATCAAGGAGTTGCGTAACCAGGTAGTGCAGACGTACAAGGACAGAGGGTACATCCGCACACTGTGGAATCGTAGGCTGCGACCCGAGGAAGATCACAAGGCACTGAACGCTCTGATCCAGGGTTGTGCTGCTGATCTTATCCGCCACTCTGTACTCACGGTACACAATCATCTTACTGATACGTGGGAGAGTCACATCGTTAACATCATTCACGATGAGATCATGCTTGACTGTCGTAAGTCAGAGATGGAGGAACTTGCACAGTGGGTGCCGCACTGGATGGGGGACGATAGGATTCAAGAGTATGTCGGTATCGCAGTGGATTGTGAAGTTGCTTGGAATAACTGGGCAGAGAAGGAGGAGTATGTCGCCTAAGTTCAAGGCTAATGATCGTATCGCCATTGGTCTCATCAAGGGTACTGTTTATGGTACTATGGGTGAGTACTACGTTATTCGGTGGGACGGCGAGGAGTATACCTGGGAGAACACTCAGGATTACATCGACCGTAACGCTACGCTAATTCAGCGTACCTGGCCTACCGATGAGCGTGATCTGAGCAAGCCGGACTACTACGTCGATGGTAGGAAGCACGAGCCGTTCGATGTAATCAACGACTGGCAGTTGTCCTTCGCACTTGGCAACGTCGTGAAGTACATCAGTAGGTGCGGACGTAAGACAGCCGATCCCATCCCTGACTTGGAGAAGGCTAGGGTGTACCTGGATATGGAGATTACGAGGTTGAAGGGGCTGAATGACTGATTACGTAGAGTGGTTCAAGGGACGAGGTATCACCGCTGATACACTCGAAACGTGGGATATCGGCATTGACGAGGACACCGAGGAAATCATCATCCCCTACCCGCACGGCACCACCAAGTATCGTGGCGGATTCATGACAGGGAAGCGTACCTTCCGCCAGGTAGGTAGTGTCGGACTGTACTACAACGATGATCCCTCCAAGTACAAGCGTGCCATCCTCTGCGAAGGGGAGACTGATACGCTCCGACTGTGGCAGGAGTATGACTCGTACTTCGTGTGTGGTATCCCAGGGCTTAACGCATGGGCACCCAACATGGCAAGCATCTTCAACGATATGGACGAAGTGTACGTGTGCCTCGACAACGACACTGCGTACAAGGTTCGTGACACTGCTGATGAGACGTTCCGTAACATCAAGCGTGACATTGGCCCTAACAAGGTGAAGCGAATCAAGTTGCCCGAAGGTGTCAAGGATGTGTGCGAGTTCTTCATCCTCCATAACAGTTCCGATTTCGATACGATGCTAGAGCGTAGCAGCGAGGGGAGTTACCACTTCAAGCCTCTCGATCTTACGCTAGAGCCTGGGCCTGTAGACTGGCTGGTTGAAGGGCTGATCGCTAAGGGTGACGTTGTGATGCTGCTTGGTGAGCCGAACAGTGGCAAGAGCATGATCGCACAGAGCATTGCCAGTGCTGTCGTAAGGCAGGACGAGGTACTGTGGCAGACCTATCTCGTCAAGCCTGGTACTGCCAAGGTGATCTACGTTGACGAGGAGAACCCTACCGATGTGGTATACCGCAGGCTCAAGTCATTCGGTGTACAGGGCTACGAAGATCGGATCAGATACCTGTTTCACCAGGGGGTACGGCTCGACCGTAATGCAGATGCCCTGTATGATGAGGTCGCAGCATTCCGACCCGACCTTCTCGTTCTTGACTCGCTTGTCCGTCTCCACAGTAAGGATGAGAACAGCAGTAGTGATATGGCTGTGCTGTACAATGACGCCATCAAGCCCATCGCACGCGAGTTGGGTACTACCGTCCTCCTGCTACATCACTCTAGTAAGACTGATAGCACGTCATCGTACAAGCGAGGTCGTGGTAGTGGAGAGTTGACTGCATCCCCCGACGTAGGACTTGATATCCGGGTGTTGGGAGATAACCGTTTCAATCTCGTCACATACAAGACGCGGCGAGCGGCGAAGGCAGGCGGTACCGCCTTTGCTATAGTGGAGGATAACCACGGGCTGAGGATCAAGCCTGACGACTACAACCCGGACTTCTAGGAGGAAGTGTGTATATCCATAACGAAGAGATCATTCAGCGGGAGGGGCATCCTACTGTCCGCCTCACGGCGTACAATGACAACGAGGACAGGGTGCTTAACGGTAAGGTTCTTATCGAGTTGTTCTCTGAGGATGTTGACCCGCTAGACTTTGATAGTCTTTCCGATGATCGTCGTATTGGTGGCGTCTACGTTGATGCGTCGCTTATGTGTACGTTTGTCAATGAGGTTCTGCGGCAGCGTAATATGTTCCCTGATTACAGTTCCGTTACTGAGAACTACTAGGTATGAGTGACGCATGGAAGGTGTGGGAAAGGACTGTAGCAAGTGATCTAGGCGGTACTCGCACTGGCCCGCGAGGGCTGGCACTTCCTGACGTAAGTAACCTTCCCGTCCCATTCGCACCCGAATGCAAGTACGGCGCTTTGGCATTGCGTAAGGCAGATATGGAGCAAGCAAAGCGTAACGCTAAGGGTGTGCCGTGGGGACTGTTCATCAAGCAGAAGCAGACAGGGGTGAAGGTTGTAGTTCTCGACTACAAGTTCTTCCTCAGAATGTGGGAGCACTATGTCAACGCAGAACAGTGACGTAGCACACATCCCTGTCGATAGGCTCACACTACTCCAAATGATCCATAAGGCTAAGCAGAAGCAGGAGGATCAGGATGAGGAGTGGCGTGAGCAGAAGGATGCGTACGTCGCTAGCGTACTCAAATCGTTGGAGAGGATCACACATAGCATCACAGGTGAGGACGTGTGGGAGGCGTCAGCACCGGATGGAACCATTACAATCGTGATCCCTGCCAGCGTAGAGAAGCCAGCAGTACGCGAGGATTGGAAGCGTCTAGAGAAAATCTATTCGCTTGACGTACGGGAACAGGTGCTAGTTCCCACCAAGTTGTTGAATCTACTAATCGAGGTTACAGAGAATGAGTGAGTATCGTACGCTGTTCGGTCGTGTCGCTTTCGATCCGACCGAGGCCGAGGTTGCTGGTAAGTCCGTTCTTAAGTTCCGTATCCAGGTGTCGCAGGTCGGGGAGACTCCGCTGATCGACGTTACGCTGTGGGAGCCTGAGACTACTACTGTGTCGCAGGGTAACTTCGTTGCTCTTACCGGCAAGTACTCGTCCCGCGAGGGGCAGAACAAGGAGGGTGATCCCGTCACCTACCATAACATCAGTGTGAATGAGGGTGGTCTGATCGTGCTTAACGGTGCGGCGCCCGCAACGAAGAAGCCTGCTAGCAAGTCGAAGTCTAAGGCTTCTGCCGATCCGGGGTTCTAGTGGGTAGCGCCGAGCATGACTTCATCGTACGGCTAGACGAAGCACTAGTCAAGTACGCGAAGAAGTATGATGGTCGTGCCGGTGCGGAGTATGATGATCTGTTGCAGGAAGGTAGGATTGGAGCACTACTGTACTATCGTTCCGATCCTACCCTTCCCGACTGGAAATACATTTCCCGAGCAGACGCAAGGATGATTGATTGGCTTAGGTATTGTAAGCGTGGACACGGAATGGTGTCCTATGATGAGGAGTTCGGTAGTGAGTCCGACGATCTTTAATGATAGTGTAGCGATCTACAGTGACATTCATTGTCCCCTTACAGATTGGGACTTCCTCGCATATGCGAACGGTCACTGTCGTAAGCGTCGTATCCGCACCCTGATCCTGGCAGGAGACTTCCTGAACGGTGACAGTGTGAGCGACTACCCGAAGAAGCAGGCAGATGCTAGTCTCATCCCTGAGATTCGTACTGCTAACGAGGCGATGGACGAACTGTGCGAACAGTTTGACGACGTACACTTCATCAAGGGTAACCACGACTATCGCTACGTTAAGAAGATGGGGTACGCTGGCTCGTTCGTAGACACCATGCGGATGCTAGGGTTTGACAACAAGAACCTCACCATCTACGAGGACGACCACATCTGGGTTGAAGGTGGGTATGGTTCTACGTACGTGTGCCATCCTACCTCGTACTCTCGTATCCCGCTTACCAACTGTCGCAACCTTACATACAAGACGAGAAGCCACGTCGTTGCGGGACACTGTCACCACTCCGCATTCGGCTACGCACCCGATGGGAAGTCTGTACTTATCGAGGCCGGAGGGTTCTTCGATATGTACAAGACAGAGTACATTCGTGCTAGCACCCCGTACCCCAGGTGGGTTAACGGATTCGCTACTATTGAAAACGGCAAGCACTATCTTATCACAAAGCAAGGAGCGGTGTCTTAGTGACTGACTATCGAGTGTTCCGAGACATTACCGGACTGGCAATCCGCGTTGACGATCGTATCGTGTGGGCACCTAGTGTGCGCGGCGGGTTCCTCGTTGTCGGTAAGGTCACTCATATTCGTGAGGATACGTTCACTATCGAGGTAGAGTACGATGGGTATGTGAAGTACGGGCCGCCTTCCTACACGGGTCTTAACCGACAGTCTACCTTCTGGATTGTGCGGGATGCTCCGCAGGAGCCTACTTCTTTTGAAGATGAGGACGAGTAGAAGTTAGCAAATAGCGGGGTAACTTGGTACCCACTTCGGTATTATAGTTACCCCATAAACCAGGGGGCTGGACGGTTTCGACACTGACGTAAGACCGCACGGCGGAACGTTAGTGGACGTGGGTTCGATTCCCACCGGCTCCACTGTTATTCAGTAGTAGTCCACATATTCAGGATATCCTGAAAAACCCGGCGAACCTGAATAACGTAAAGGCCGGCAGCGGCCTTAGACCACCTAGTTCCTCGTGGACTAGGTTTTTGTATACGAGTACGCTACCCGACTACCTTGGTGCAATCGGTAGTCCGTTGTCCTGCAATGCGTACCCGGCCAGCAACTAATGGTGATGCTGGCACTTACGCCCTAGTGGTGGAACGGTAGACACAGTTGATTCAAAATCAACCGGGGCAACCCGTGTAGGTTCGACTCCTACCTAGGGCACTGGAAGGGTATAGCCGTAGCGGGACGCTATGCTTAAATCAAGCAACCCAAGTAACAGGTTGATCGCTGTTGAATGTTGGCCTTCCGACGCTTACAACGCATATTGAGGCTATATACATCTACGACGCATAGGAGGATAGGATGGAGCCAAAGGGTCTTGGACTTAGCGTCTTCAAGGAACGGTACGCACATGAGCACGAGGAGTGGCAAGACGCATGCCGACGAGTAGCGACGAGTGCGGGAGCACACGAGAGTATCGGTGTGAGAGAGTCGTACTATCAGGCTCTCGTCAATGGAAGGCTGATGCCAGGCGGTCGTATCTGGTACGGTGCGGGCAGGGTGAAGCAGCAGATGTTGAATTGCTTTGTCGTGCCGACCGGGGACAGTCGCGAAGATTGGGGTCGCACAATGTCGGACTTCACGGTTGTTACTGGTACTGGTGGTGGAGTAGGTTTTAACTTCTCACCTATCCGTCCTCGCGGTGCTGCTATCAGTGGTGTTGGTGGCGAGGCTACTGGTTCCGTCAGTCTCATGTCTATGCTCGACGGCATCGCTAAGGGAATGGTGGGTGGTGGCAATCGGCGCGCGGCAATGATGATGTGTCTTGCTATCGACCACCCGGATATCTTGGAGTTCATCGACACGAAGTTGAACAAGGAGGCACTGAACAACGCAAACGTAAGTCTCGTCATTCCTCCCACGTTGGAGCCTGAGACTATCGTACACCTGTACAAGACTGGTGGGAAGATCGCATTGCGTCACGATGGTAAGACGTATGGCGAGTTGCCTGTCCGAGAGTTCCTTGCCAGCGTCGTTAAGAACGCACTGAGTAGTGGTGAGCCTGGGATTCTTAACCAGTACCTTGCAGAGAAGGAGAACAACGTTGGCTATGCACACCCTCTCACGTCTACTAATCCGTGTGGGGAGATTTGGCTTCCTGACTATGGGTGTTGTGACCTTGGCGCTTTGGTTCTTCCTTCCTTTGTGGTTGATGGTGAGTTGGATTGGGACGCTCTAGCCGACACTATCGCTGTTGGTGTTCGCTTCCTTGACAACGTGCTGGATGTAAATTACTATCCGCTGCATGAGATTGAGAAGATGTGCCAGGCTGAGCGTCGTATCGGTCTTGGTGTGATGGGGCTTCACTCAATGCTTCTCGATCTTGGTATGATGTACGATAGTGAGCAGGGACTTGCCTTCATCGACAAGTTGTTTCACTTCATCAAGATTACGGCATACAAGGCTAGTATCGAGTTGGCAAAGGAGAAGGGGCCATTCCCGCTGTACGATGCGAGGTATCTGGCGAGTCCGTTTGTGCGTCGCTTGCCAAGGGAGATTCGGAATGCTATTGCAGAGTACGGTATCAGGAATTGTGCTTTGCTCACGGTCGCTCCTACTGGAACTACGAGTATGGTGCACGGTGTAACCTCTGGCATCGAGCCATTGTTTGCTCCCGCATACTTCCGTCGTCGGAAAGTTGCTGCCGACATTGCGGGGGAGTTCGATACGATCAAGACGCTGGTGATTCACGCTGACTATCTGAACCATCCTGATATTGCGCAGGGTGCCTATGATATTCCCGTGTGGAACCATCTTGAAGTGCAGAAGATCGTACAGAGTCACATCGACAACGCTGTGAGCAAGACGATTAACGTAAGTAAGGGTGTGAAGTTCTCCGAGTTGATGGATGCTACGCTTGCGTACCTTCCCTACTTGAAGGGCTTTACTGTTTACCAGGAGGGTAGCCGTGATGATGAGCCACTTGAAGCGATCCATTTGGACAAGGTGGCAGAGGTATTGCAGTCGTGGGACGGAGAGACGGACTACGACGGTATGGAGTCTCTTGATTGCGTCACAGGAGTCTGCACCATCTAATGACTAACACTGTGTATGTTCTCGGGGAGTGGGATATTGAAGGTGCAGAGATTCATGGAGTGTTCTCTAGTGAGACTAGTGCCTGGGCTGCTGTGCATCCTGACCATCATTACCGACTAGATGTGTGGGCGTTTGAAGTGGATGATCGTAGTGATGTGGCCGAGTACTTGACTAAGCCGCGACCCATTCCTAAGCGTCCTACTGTGATCGACAAGTAAAACAAAAAGGGGAGTGACTAGAACCATTTGGAACTAGTCACTCCCCTTTTTATTTGTCTAAACTCATCTTACTTACGTCAGCACACTCAGCGGGACGAACGATGTATTCAGATCAACGTTACCATTGATCCCCTTCACACTACCAGTGCTACTGTACTGGTGTACATCGTAAGCCTTCCACGGATCAGGAACAAACGGAACGTGAGGATACGCAGCAATCCACAACGGACACTTCTTCACCACACTATTCCTACTGAACTGGTTAGCATGAAGCACGTACGCACCCGAATAGATAACCGGAAGCCTACCGATCTTCTGCTCCACGTACCTGACCGCAGCCTCCAACGTAGCCGCCTGGCTAGGAACATCCACCGTGCTACCCTTCGTGTTCTCCCAATCCAACACCGGAAGCAAGTCACCATCCGTGTACCTGTTATGACGGAAGAAGTGATCCATCTGCCCGCGAACACCAGTAGGACTATCAGCCCTCATGAAGTGGTACGCACCAACAGTGAACCCGTTACGCTTCGCACCATCATAGTTCTCATCGAAGTACCTATCAACAAACGTGTAGCCCTCAGTAGCCTTGGCCCACACGAACTTGATATCCTTAGGCACAGCGCCCCAAGCAATCGTACCGTTATGATTACTCACGTCGATACCAGCGAACGGGGGAGGCAGATCACTAGGCTCGACAACCGTATGGTAGAGAACCTTACGCAACTGCCCATCCAACTTACCCGTAGGATTCTTCACACCACCATGCGTCTTGACACGAATGGCAAGAACCTCTGCGTAGTGTCCCCAGTACGGAGTACGAGGACGGAACCCAGTAGGGATCGGAATGTTATTCTTGATTGCGTAGGCACGCATCCTACGCTTCCACACACTAACCCACGGCCCAACGATCACGACTGCTCCTTGTTAGCCCTATACTGCAACATCATGTTCTGAGCAACCGACAAGCCAGCGGCCAATGCGCCACACAGCGGGGGGATGAGAAGTGCCCACTGACCCTGACTTACGGCAGCAACAGGAACCGTAGCAACAAACGTCTGCAACGCAGTACTAACCGCACGCTGCGTAATGTCACCCCAATCCATACCGCCTCCTAACCAATCAACTTAAGAATAAACCCTGACTCGATCACCACAACGAACGTAAGAGCACTCACAGCCCCAAGCATACGATTAATGGTAGCACTCATCGCTTCCATCTTCTTACCCTGCGCAGTAATGATCGCACTCATCTCATCAATCTTCTTGTCCTGTCTCTCAAGAATCTCCTTGAGAACAGCAATATCCCCCGGAGCCATAGAACCTACCCGATAGTGACAGGCGGGACGTGCTGCATCGGAGGCCCATAACGCTGCATCGTAGTGTAGTCCCCACCAGCAGTAGGAGCGCCCATAGCGTCCGGCCTAGGCATACGCTGATTCATGCGGATACGGTCACGCAACTCGCGAGCCTTACCATTGATAACAGCCCACTGTTCAGGAGTCAACTTGCGAGCAGCAGGACTATTGATGAAGTCGTAGATACGAGCAAGCGCGAGCCGGTTACCCTCACTACCAGCCTGCAAATCCTGAATACCATTCAAGTCGATACGCTGACGATTACCAGCAACACGATTCATCCAGTTCGGCTGCATCCACGGACGACCACCAGCCAACTCACCAGGACGCTGCGGAGGAGTAGGAGTAACAACCGGCATCGGATTAGGAGCCTGAACCGGATGCAACGGGTAGGGCTGCAACGGGCCGGGAGCAGCAGGGCCAGCCTGAGCCATACCACCAGGGACACCCTGAGTATATGCGTGCTGCGCTCCAAGATGCTGCGCCCTACGCTGAGCAATATTACGAGCAATAGGATTAACCATATCGTCTCCCTCCATAGAAGTGCTGACTATAGTACGAATCATCAAGACTACTGATCTTGATAACGTCTCCCGTACGGGGAGCATGAATGAACTTACCGTTACCGATATACATACCGACGTGACCCACATCCCCACCATGAGCGAAGAACACTGCGTCACCCGGCTGCAAGTTCTGACGATCAATCTTCTGCCCGACCTTCACCTGGTCGTACGTCACACGAGGAATATCCACTCCGTACTTCGCATACAAGAACTGGATGAACGAGGAGCAGTCAAACCCTACAGTGTTAGCGCCACGACCGAATCCCTTAGATGGGCCGCTCTTACCACCACCACCCCACGAGTACGGAGTACCAAGATACTTCTTTGCAAGGTCAACGATGCCGTTCACGTTCGCAGCGTCAGCCTGACTTACGGAAGTATCCGTCGTCACCTTCGGCCCGTTCTGGAACTGCCCAAGCACCAGCCCGTGCATCCCCTCACGGAAGGCCCTCTGGCCCTTCGTAGTGAGTCCCGTACGCAACACCTGTAGGAAGGTATCCCTCTGGGTGGTCTGTGCGTTAGAAGCCCCTGTAGGGGCCTTAGCGGGGCTGCTAGGGGACGTAGGCGCAGCGTCCCCCGCAACCAGCCTGTACGTACCCTGCAACGCACTACCATTACCGTAATGGTTAGACGCCCACGGACTAGAGTAGATAGCCTTCAACTGCTCGCTAGGAGACTTACCAGCATAGTTCAGAATGTTCTGAATACGCTGGTCAGCCCCCCAACGCTTACCCTTCAAGAAGTCAGCAGTCAACTGCGCAGCCTGGTTAGGGTCTTTGAACGCAGTCTTAGCCCAACCAGCAGCACCAGCATCGAAGTACCCGATGTTCAACCAGTTGTTATTACCCTCAGCCTGCCGCTTCCTCGCATACGAATCACTCATCTCAGCCAGCGCCCAAGCACGGATCACGTTACGATCCAGCCCAGTAAGACGAGACAGTGTAGCAGAGAACGCTTCCTGACCACTAGTAAGATACTTACCCATTGTACGCTCCTGCGTCCTTCGCACGCTGCCAGTAGAAGTCCGGGACAGGCAACCCTCGTTCGTGGGCAAGATCAAGGATATCCTTTGAACGCTTCCCCTTACTGGCTGCCTCGTCAGGTGTAAGCATCGACTTGGGCTTATCAGGCAACTTGTTGATACGATACTTGTGGGCTTCCTGTTCGCTTCGCAACCTCTCGCCCAACTTAGCGAGTTCAACGGGGTCAACATCCTGAACAGGGAAACCAAGATAACGATACAGAGCACTATTGAAACTCTTAGAGTACGCAGAAGGAGTCACCCCCTTTCTAGAAACATCACCGCCAGGCGTAGTCCACGTCTGCTTATCGTTAGGATCGTAGTTCTTCAACGGATCGTACGAATCAGTAAACGCTCGCTTACCCAACTCCCACGGAGGCATACGCTCAATGATACGCATAGGGATACTCGCACTGTCAATCTGAGCACCAGTACGAAGATCACGACCCGACAGCATTTCAAGCGGAGCAGTGATGATAGGATTGATAAGACTAAGAACCTCACCGCCACCCTGACCAGGCGTCACACCCACACCAGTAACAGCACCAGCCGCAATACCAGTAGCAGCAAGAACCTCAGGCACCGTAGCAAACGGGTTGATGTTCGTAAAGTCAAGGTATCGCTTACGGCCCGACCCAGGATCACCATGATTAAACGGAATGAAGTTCGCAGTAAACGAAGGATAGTCAGCCAACTCCGGGTAGTCCTCCGCAACACGAGCCATACCAACCCACAACGGAGCACGAGGCCCGGCCGCCTCACGCGCAGCATTACGCATGATGTGACGATACCACGAGTAGAACGGAACCACTGTCTTAAGTCGCTGCTCCATCGGAGAGAAGAACGAGTAGTTACCCATCGTAATGTTCGTACCCTTAACAATATCGTTACGCAACTTGGTAGCATACTTAGGATCATGCTCCAACAAGTGTTCAAACGCACGACTCATCTTCGTAGAACCATCAATGTTAGGAAGCCTATCCGCCTTCATAAACGACTGCACACGAGCATCCTTCTTCAACGCGCGAATAATGATAGCCAAACGCAACGACTCCTCGTGCATCATCGTAACCTTGAACCCAAAGTTAGCAACAGTCTGAAACGTATTCATGCTTTGATGCAACGCCTTGTTACCAGCGTAACGCTCACCCTCAGCAGCGAACTTACCAAAGTCGAACTGCTCAGTATGCCCAAACGTTTCCAACGCATCACCAAAATGCTCACCAATAAACCGATAGTTACCGCGCAAGTCGCGAGCCTCAGTCTTATTAAAGCGCGCAGCAGCATTCCAAATCTGCTCACGCACAATCATTGGATCGTTAATCATAGCAAGCAACTGGTTACCAATAAGGTTGTTCGTGACAAACGCCGGGCGGAAACTCAACACACCCAACTTCCACCACTGAGTAGCAGTACGCATAACACTACCCGCTTCCTTCTGAATACCAGTCATACGCTTCAAGTACGCAGCCAACCGCTTATCCATAACGATAGCGTGAATGTTCCGCGGCTCAGGAACCTCAGGGATCGGCTTATCAGGATGTAGACGATTCCACTCCTGCACGTTAGCCCTAGCAGAAAAGATGATATCTTCCCAATCAGACCAACCATCATCCTTCTTACCGATAAGCAGAGTCTCCTTGAACTTACCCATCCTATCAGGCTTAGGCATATCCTCAGCCTTCATGATGAACCGCACACCAGCAGCGTTAGCACGACCAGCATCAATAACCGCATTAAGCATCTCACCCTTCATAAACGAGTTAAGCCCCGCCTGGTAAGCCTCAACCTGCAACAACGCATTGCCACGCTCAACACGATCATCCCGCCACAACGTCATGTTTGTCTTGTACTGCGCACCAGCGCCCATCGACGGGCCACCATCGGGAGTGAAGTTCTCTCGCGGCATGTGAAGCGTACGATCCTGATGATGGAAGTACAACGGCTTGATACCCTTATTACCGAGAGCCTTATCCATGTTAGCAAAGTTAATCACGTAGTAGTCATTAATGACACGGGTACGTTCATCGTCACGAAGCCTATGCTTCTTAAGGAACGCACGACGATGCTTCTTATCCTGCAACCACTTAGGTTCCAACCGAGCCACAGTGTTACCCTTACCATCAATGACACGGACAACCCAAGCATCAGGGTCTTTCGACACATACGCCACAAAACCCTTAGACCAACCAATACTATCAGTAGCGATCATAGTAGACGGACGACCAATACTTGCTACAATCTCATCAAGAGTCTTATACCCGAGCAACTCCATCTGCGGCTTACGAGTACGAATCTCGTTAAACAACTCGTTACCCAACTTACGGTGACGAAGATCATCAAGATACGCAAGCGCGTTAGTATCGTACGCATCAGCAACCCTATGCAAATCCTTATCAATACGCTTCTTCAACGCCTTAACTTCCGAGTTGAACTCCGAGAAGTTACCGTCCTCCTTATACTTCTCAAAGATACGCTGGTACGGCTTAACGAACTGCTCAGTAAACCTACCGTACTTCGCACCAACCTCGTCCGCCACACTCTTAAGAATCTCCGATTCCTTCATATCAAGATGAGTGAACGCCTCACCCCTATCAATCGCTTCCTTCGCAGCCTTACGACTTGCAACCTCCACGGCAGGATCGAGTGCGTGTACAGCCTGGTACAACAAGAAGTGGTCAGTAGGATCGTCCAACCTATTCACAGCCTTAGCGAACTGTGCCTTCCTCGTACCCTCAAACATCTTCTCATTATGAAGCCTACGAGCAAGACCACGAGCAGCCTGAGCCTTAACAACAGCACGAGCAACAGGTACCTTACCAGCGACCATAGCCACCTTAGCACCAAGACTCGTAGCCTTTACCGCAGCGCCAACACCAGGCGCCGCATCCATAGCGTAGAACACGGGATGGTCGTACACCTGCTTACCAAACTTTGTAAAGTTAGAATCAGTAGCAGTATTGTACACCTGCTCAACAGGGTTAAGGCTACGAGCAACATCAAGCAGACCACCCAACGTACTGCCAACATCACCACTCTTAGCAGCCTGATACGTCTTATCGAGCGCCGCACCCCAATGACTCACAGCGCCCAACTCGTTATACGAATCGTACGTGGCCTTCGCAGCGTCCACCCCGAAGTTCTTAAGTCCCTGAAAATCCGCTCCGATATCCGTACCATTATTCCACGCACCCGTCACAGCATGAGCACCGAGAAGAAACGGAGCCTTAACAACATCCTTCACATCACTAAAAGCGTTACCAAGAAGCCCGGTAACACGACCAGTAACACTGTTCTCATAGGCAGCCTTGTTCGCAGCGTTCTGCGCCTCAGTCTCAGCAGCCTGCTTAAGATACTCAACTTCCTTCTGATGTTCCTTAGCCTTGCGAGCGACCACGCTCTTATCGTAGCCGAACGACTTGACCTTGTTCGGAAACATCTTAGGCTGCTTCGCGTTATCCTCTACCTGCTTCTGCAACTGTGCCCAGGTAAAGAGCGGCTTAGCCGGCCCGGACAAACTCATCTTAGGACTATACTTCACCGCTCCTCCTTTCTACAGACCCTCCAAGGCTCCACCAATACCACTCCACAGATCACCAGTATCACTACCAGTACCGTACATCGAACCTCCGGGAAGCGTATTAAGATAGGCAGACACCCAGTTACCAATAGCCTTATTCTTCTTAACAGCATAACCAGCAGCAGACAACTGCTTAAGAATCATAGCCTTAGCGTTCTCTGCGCTCGTAGCCAACTGGGGGGCGCCAGTATTCTGATTCACCCCAATATACGGCTCGATGATAGAACCGATAAGGTTACGCCTATCACCCTCAACCAACTGTGCCCACGGAATAAACCCGGACTTAGCACCCTTACCCTGACTGGTAAGATTATCCATACCAGCCTGATTCATCATATCCGTCCACGTCTGCTGCTTCCGGTTAAACTGAATCTGATCCGCCATAGCCTGAGTATCCAACGCTGCCTGCTGCAACTGGTAACCACTCATAGCCTGAGCGAGCCGCTGATTCTGCAACGCACCAGCAATATCCACAGCACCACTAATCGCCTGCTGCTTCATCTGCTGAGCCTGCATCAAGTACCTGTTATACGCAGAGCGACGATCAGCCCTAAGACCAAGCATCTTATCACGCAGAGCAGTCAACTGATCCTTAGACCTATCAGTCAACTCGTCACGACGAAGCACCTTCATACGACTACCAGCACTCACAGCATCAGCGTTCTGCGCGTGCTGCAACTGACCAAGAGCAGCCAACTGCCCCTGATTCGCAGCCACCACACCACTCATACCAGCACTAGCATTGTACGGATCATTACCTATAAGATCACCCGTAGTAGCAGCGACCTGCTGGTATGAATCCTGTTGTGCCTGGTTGAACTGATCCTGACGACCCATCGAATCGGTAAGACCCTGAATCATCGGATCGTACGCCTTGTTCACCCACGAATCAATATTCTTACCGCGACGCTTCTCATCCACAAGCAGCCGGTTAATATCACGAAGCGCACCGTTATACTCCAAGTTAGTAAGGTTACGGGCGTACTGTGCAGGAGTCTGCAAGTTGCTAATCATGAACTGCTTCCAATCCACCGGAGCAACCGAGGTAGCACCGGAGATACCACCAGCACCGCCACTCCCACCACCGGGAGCGCCCGGAGCATCCTTCTTACCCTTGTTCTTCTTGTTACGATCTGCAATAACGTCACGACCAGTACGCCTACCCGGAGCAGTACGATCACTACCGACCACAGCGCGGTCGTTAGGATCACGGCCCCATACAGACTTCCAGTACGGATCATACTTTGGAGCACGATCACGGAACTCCGAGACACTCGCACCGGAAGCAGCAAAGTTGTACGCATACTGGAACAACTTACCCGTAGGGCTACCCTTAGTAGGAACAGTATAGCCACGCCGATTGAGCATCGACCTGACCTTACCGTACTGCTTGGCGTTATATGCTGCCTTAAGTGCGGAAACCCAGGTACCTGCATCTTCTGTACCACGCATAGGCTACCCTCCCATCATAGGACTAGTATGCGGCGAGTTAAAACCAGTCTCACCACGCTGCATACGATTAACATAGTTCGTAGGCGTGATCGTTCCAAGCGTACCAGCATGATTCTTACGAACAGCAGCACGATACTGAGCAGCCAACTTGTTAAGAATCTTCATATCGGCCGGATCAATCTTACCCTTGTTCTGCCGAATGTACGCATAGATCGCATCCAGATTCTTCCTGTTCTTACCAGGACGAGCACGCAACTGAGCGATCAACTTGTCAGCCTGCTTCCAACCACCACTAGGAGGAGTAACACCACCAGGAGTAGCCGGCGTAGCAGGAGCCGCAGGATCAGCAGGGTTCTGAGCATACAGATTCTCCAAGTTGTAATCAGTCTCAGCCTGGTCAACCTGATCCAGATCAGACTGGTTCTGATTATACGCATCAACAGCAGCCTGATTCATCCTATTCATGTTATCAGCGTACTGCTGACCGAACTGCTGAATCTGAGCGTTACGCGCATAGTTAATGTTATCCATCTGCTGATTCACGATACCACCAGACAAGCCGCGCATCGTAGCGTTATCACGCACAGCCATAGCCTGCTGACTACCCGTACGCATCAGGTTCGCAAGAGGCGAGTACGCATCGGTACGCCACCGCAACCCCGTAAGCGTCGTACCGTTAATCGGGTTACCCTGCGCAAGAGCAGCAGCCTGACTCGTATACGAACCCAACCCACTAGGATCAAACCCTAGATCAGTAACGTACCTCTGCCTGTTCTGATCCATACGAGTAACGGTAGAGTTCCACGCATTGTTGATCCTGTCTCGCATCGTCTGAAAGTCAGGAGCCGTACTAGAAGTGTTAGCCATACATCACCACCTTACACCTTCCACCGAAGATCAACACGCTGCACATACCCTGTAATAGTAGCAGCAACACCACCAACCTCAAATACTCCGTCACCCCACAAGTGAGCGCCAGTACCAGTAACCGTATAGTCCGCCCAACCACTGATACCCGACGACGTGAATGCGCCAGTAGACAGATTCAACTGGATCAGGTTTGCAGGAGTAGCGCCTGACACGTTCTGCGGATTCGTAGTAGTACGTACACAGCGGAACCTACAAATAGGAAACGCGGAAGCGTTATTTGTACTACCCACCGCGTACATGCTCATCTGAGCAGTGAGGCCCACATCTACGTACGACTGGAAGTTTGTAAGACAATACCCCTCGGTACCTGTAGTGACTGTAGTGCCCACAGCAGCATTAGCGGTAGTAGCACGACCCGCAGGCAAGTTGAACCAGTAGATCGGGACAGGCTGACTATACCACCCGTTACTTACAGCAGAGTACGTCACGGGAAGAACTACCGCAGGGTCAAACCCCGGAGTATTAATGCAGATTGAATCCGTAGTACCATGTGGAATGTTCCCGATCTTAGCCCACTTCGCCTTAAGTTCTGTAGTGTTACGCACCCGGGTAGCAGGAACACCCCCGCTACCCAACGCGGCACGAATCGTAGCGATACCCTCAGGAGATTTGATGTAGTCAGCGAAACTCATCGCCTACCACCCCTCAACATCTTGTACAACAACGTAGCGTTAAACAATCGGAACACCGCACTGGAACCCACAACCTTACGAGCAAGGATAACCTGGAACGTATCAGCACGACTACCGAAGAACACTGTAGTAGGCTGGTTCACGTTAGCGCCCTGCGCCTCATCCGTAGCGTCAGAACTCGTAAGCGTCACAGTGTCTGGACTTACGGCAGTAGAGTACAGGTAGTCACCATCCATGTTGTCCACGGTGCGGAGCGACAAGTCTCCCGACGAGCGGAAGAACATTCGGAACTTACGCAACCACATACGCATACCAGGCTTATGGAACGCTCGCGTAATCAAGTACGGAGTAGGCCCCATAGGATTACGCTTTCTGCCGAACTGCCACGACAGATACACCGTGTTAGCAGTATGCGTAACCTTATACCCGATGATCGTAGTGCCCGTATGTTCAAACGACAAGTTGTAACTACTACCGTTAGTCGTGATAGTGTAGATGGTAGAAGGGGAGGAGACAGTCCAACCCGTAGAACTGTTGAACGTTACAGTCTCCACCGTGATCGTTACGGCACCTACAGTTACACGCCAACCATTAGAACTATTCGTACGACCACGAACCAGGATCACTTCGTTGGCACGAGGCGACGAGTTCGTATAGAAGTTACTGATCCAGTTAGACGTATCGGTAGCAGAGAACGTGGGCAGAGTAACCTGACATTCAGCCTCAAACGTACCCGCATTGTTAAACGTATTCTGCACCTGATATGTAGAGTTACCGGCGAGACTGAACGTACCAGTATACGCCGTACCATCAGCCTTCAACGCGCACAGACCAGCACGATGATCGTACTGAGTGTACACCCCACCCAAAGTATCTCCACCCTTCATCCAACCCAGTGGAGTACCAGTATCCACGAAGTAACTAGACGTGCCGAACAAGCCGGGCATGTTATTCAACGGGTTCATACCATTGATAGCGACCATGTTGTCCGTCGCAACACCGTTAAGCACGCTATCCATACTCGTCAAGATAACCTTACGTGTCGTCCCGCCCATAACAGCGTACAACCCTACAAGATAATCCTTACCAGAATACTTCACAACCTGAGTGTACCCGTAGTTCTGCCACACAGTCCAAGCACCCGAAGGGATATGTAGCGCGTAGCACGGATTGTGCGGATAGTACGGGTTGTACACCGTACCGTTATTCCCCTCCATAGCGGGAACAGACACACCAGGATAATCGGACACAGGCATACCAGCAGGACTACCAGCACTACGCACATGCACCATCAAGTAGCCCGACGAGTAGATGACCGTAACAGCCATGTTACCCTCAGTAAGAGATTTGAACATGTTCTGCTTAAACGCACTACCGAACAACTTGTCCGTAAGCGACGACACACGAGTACCGTCGTACAACCACAGCCCGTCGTCAGCGAGCCACACCACCCCCATAGGAGTCAACGTGACAGCAGTAGGCGAAACGATACGGCTAGGATGCAGCACGCTCAACACGAAGTTCAACGGGTCAGTACCACGAAGGATACGCACGCCACTCTCACCGTTAAAGAACAGTAGTCCCCATGGGGAGGAGAACGCGCGCATCAACGGGTCACGCTTAGACGCAGGATAGTTAAACCACGAACCAGAGTTCGTACTGTTCACATCCCAATGATGCGTAAGCGCAGAGTAGTACACCTTGATATCCGGCTGGGCAGTATCCCACTGACGATAGTAGAAACCCCTACCCTGATGGTACTCAAACGCATGGCTAGACCTACGATTCTGATTACTCGTTGTACCCGTAGGCATACCGAACCAGTATGCGTTATCCATGTTCGCAAGAGCATTCGTCGTCGTAGTCGTACCAAGAGTACGGAACGAGAAGTTCAACGGGTTGTCAGTAGCCGGATCATACAAGCCGTAACCCAGGAAGGTAGACTTTGCATCAAGAGTGTTCCTCGCAAACACCGCGTCCTGAGTAGCAGCCGCAGTAGAGAACTGCTGGAACGCAGTACCCGCACCGAAAACAGTAGACTGCGTGCTACGAGTAGTGACAGTGCCCTGAGCCGGGCGGAACAGCGGACGCATGAACAGCGAAGCACTCAACGTCAACGCACCAGACCTACCGTCCCACGGAGAATCATCCAACTCAAACGTCGTATTGCTAGAGATAGACTTGACCACGCCGATAGGAGCACCACTAGCCGTACCCCACACAACAGTACCGATACTCAACTCGGTAGTGTACGCGGAACCCACACCGGTAACAATACCAGTAGACGCAACAGTGTGCGTACCAGTAAGCGCAGTAGCACCTGTAGCATTTTCCGTGATCCCACCTACAGTCCCACCGAACCATTCAAACGACGTAGCCGTACTCGTACTGATACCAGTAACCAGACCAGAAACAACAACACTCTTGTTAGACGTAGGAGTGTAGTACGTGTACGTACCGACACTGAACATGAGGCCCTGCTTCACCACAGAAAACGTACCATCAACGATGCTCATACGATTAACCTCATCAATGATGAGCCACGGAGCGTTAGTAACAGTACTCGTCTGCAACGGGCTAGGCACAGCCAGCAAGTAAGGATAGCCGTTAAGTGTATACGTATCCAACGTACCAGGAGTAGACAACAACGTGTAGTCGCTCGTAAACCCGCCACGGCTACGCACAACACCAGGAGAGTCAACAACCATATCAAGCATGAACTCGCACTGGTCAGCGCCAAGCAAGTGAGGCTGGGCAGACTTCACCATACCTCCGGTCGGAGGCGGAAAGTTCTCACCGATCAGAGTCATGGATCACCACCTAGTAGTCGTACGAATCAACAATGAACTTCTCCGTCTCACCCTGCTTATCAAACGCCTCCTCGATCATCCACTGGATACGCTTCTCAAACTGCTGCTCAAAGTACTGCGCAGCACCAAGATCATCATTCAGTGGATACAAGTTCTTAAGAGCGCCAAGCACCAACACACGATGATGCTTTGCAGGGATAGCAATATCAGCAGTCACCGAACTAGAAGTAAGATCAGTAGTGTCAATAGTAGCCCACACACTGTACTGACGCACCGCATCGGGAGGCGGCCAAAACTTGATCGTATCATCCCAAATGTAGTAGTTCGTAGGCTCACCATTCGTAATACTAGCACTATTGATGACACCATTCTCGTCAATCAATTCGTAGTATTCACGATAAGGAATGATCGTTTTAGTCGTAAGACAGATCATCTTGTGAATCTTCTTCCACGAACCAGACAACGTAAGATTTGTATTCCCACTAACCGAGTAATCAGTATACACGGTACGCATCCACGGCCAATCAATACGACTCGACACATCATGGTACGCATCGTTAATAGCCGCCACAATACGAGCAGAACTCATATCCTCAAAGCCGTGCTCCTGAATCTCAGCAATCATCGCAGAAACATCCATGACTACACCTTATAGTTAATCTTGTTAGACAACCAGGCAGACGTAATCTTATTCCCATGCTCCTCAACCTCACCAAGAAACTTCTGGTTCTGCTCAGCCTTCAACTTCGCATTATGCTTATCAATCATATCCAACATGTTGTTAGCGTGCCTCTGCGTATCCATACTGATAATCTTCTCCATCACGTAGTCCTTATGCAGCCTAACATCAGGATCAAGACCAAGCACCGGAATATCCTCACTAGGACGAGGAACCTTAACCCACACACACCACTGCTGCCGCTCCTCATTAAACTTGAGATACAGACGCTCATCATACTCAGTAAGCGCCTTCTCAATACTCAACAGCGTGGTATCCATCAAACCCTTACCAGGCACATAGATAGAAGTCATATATCCTCCAAGACAAGTAGAGGGGGCAGGAACCAAGCCCCACCCCCTCCAAGAGAAACACTAGGTTTAGTAACCCGTATCCGTGATGTTGTAGACAACAGCGTGCGTGTTGCGGCGAACCGCACCCAACTGCATCGCGCGGCGCATAACAGCGATCCAACGGTCGTAACCGGAATCCCACTTAAGCACCTTGCCATCCTCCTGCAACCAACCCCAATCCTCCGGGGAGAACAAGCGCAACTGCGCCTCGTCAAGCAGGAACATCTTACCGTACGGAGCATCAACATCAACCACGATAGGATACTCGCCGTACTGCAACGCGGTAAACCCGCCCTTCAAGTTCTGCGGCTCCATGTACCGCACCTGCGGCGACAACTGGTTGAAAATCTGGCGACGCACACCAAACGACGTGATAGCAACACTCGGCTTACCGCCATTGATACGCACACGACCAATAGCCTGCTCGATGTTATCAAGCACGATAGGGCCAGAAGTGTTATTCACACGAACGTTATCCCACAACGGCTCCGTCGTAGCGGACAAACCACCAAGCGTCGTACCCGTGCTCGTAGAAACAACGTTCTGCAACCCGCTCATCTCGTACGAAACGCTAGAAGCAGCCGTCGAGTTGTAGCGGAAGATGAACTCGCCAGCCACACCCGAACCCGAGATAGCCGCAGCAAGCGTAACAGTACCAAGACCACCGTTACCAGCCGGATCGACCGACGAGACAGTACCCGGCGAGGACGAGCGAGACACCGGGTTAGCCAGCGTACCGACGTTCACAACCATGTTCGGATAAATCTGACCCTTAAGCAGAGCCTCGTTCGACGCAAGGTTAAGAACCGTAGTCGTGCTACCCGCCGTAAGCGTAGCAAGCGCGCCCGTACCATCACCGTACAACTGGCGCGCAGTGTCCTTCTGCAAGTCTGCCTTAAGACCGTCAATCTCCGACTGCAACGCGCGAAGGAACGCGCCCGCGTCAGAACGAGTCTTAAGCATCGCAATACCCGAAACCTTGATAGCACCGTACAGGTACTTAAGATCGTAGTTGATCTTGCGGTACGACTGGTTACCATCCGTCGGAAGAAGTCCACCCTCAGGACGAGCACCGATACCACCCGTGCGAGAAACATGCAGCGGGATAACAGCCTGGTTACCGATCAACTCCTGCGAAGAAGTACCGAGCCGCTGCACAATAAGGATATCGTTCTGCAACTGCTCCTGAACCGGGCCAAGATACAAGTCCTTAAGAATATTAGAAAGAGTAGTAAGATCAGCAGCCATGAAACCCTCCTAGGTTTACATGCCGTTCTGCCCCAGAATCATATTAAGACCGATCTGCGTAGCCTCATCGAGACTAGCGGGACGCTGCGGAGTCTGCGCGAAGTTACCCGGCTGAACAGGAGCCTGCGGAGTACCGGGCTTATTGGTAAGCATCTTCTGTGCCCACCGAGCCTGCAACGCAGTATACCTCTCCTCAGCCTGCAACAAGTCAGGAACCTCCATCGAACTCGCAATCTGATAGATAGCGTCGATATCGTCCTGATCGTAGTTAGGGTTAACCTGACGAATCTGAGCCTCCTGCGACAAGACGAACTTCTCCATCTCAGCAAGAGCACGCTCATTACGCAACTCCTCCAACGCCGCCTGCATCTCAGCCATCTGCTTCTGAACGGCAGTCGGAACATTCTCAGAGAAATCATCCTCCTGCTCACCATACAGATCATTAGTTGTACCGGGATCGAACGGGTTAGGATTCTGCTGCGGAGGAGCCTGAACGTTAACACCCATCTGCTGATAGATGTAGTCAGCCACCTGCCTAGCATAGTTCGGATCGGTATCCATGTTCTGATAGAACTGGTAAGCACGAGCCAGCGCATCAGGGTCAGCACCCAACTTACGATACGCTGCTACCTCCTGAGTCTTACGAGTATAGTCGCCCTGCATCTGCTTATAGATAGCCTGCAACTCGGGAGGGAGGGCACTAGGATCAATACGAGTAAACGGCTCCTCACTAGAGGTTGGCGGCGTCATCGTAGGCTCAGGTGCCACGTTAGTATCAACTACCGGAGCAGGCTCATTCGTAACGTTACCCTCAATCGGAGGGTCGTTAACCAGCAAATCAGCGGCCTGGTTAAAGGTAGTATCATCCATTTAGTTTACTCCTTAGGTTTCGGGAGTCCTTCTGGTTGCTCCCTGATAATCTCAACATCGTGAATCTCTACTTCACGATTCTTCTGCAACTCGCGCATGGTCTTAGCGTACTGAGCAAGCCCAATCTTAAACTCATCCGGGCTAGGTAGTTTGTGTACAACTTCTGTCTTGTGTGTAGGCAAGCCCTTAGCGCGAGTCACCTTATCATTAAGAATACCGACGATGGTACCGAGAGCACCAATGTTCTTCACATCAGTCTCGGGGATCAACGCTTTCATCCGTTCCAAACTGAGATCAATAACCTCCTCAGCCTGCATGATAAACGCGTTGATCTCCCCCTCAACCATCTTCTCAATCTTCTTCGGAGGCCCATTCTCCTCCCACGAATCACGCCACGCACGCAACGTGTTCTGCGGCATACCAAGTTCCTTCGCCGTCTTATACACGTTACCCTCATTCGTCATAAGACGAACATACGCACGAGCCTTATCATGGTCACTGTACGCCATTAGAATCCTTATTCACAAGAGCCTGAGCGCGAGCCAACTTCTCCATCACAGTAGCATCGTTAAGCACGCTAGCGTCCTCCTGCTTCTGCAACTGAATCTGAATACCCGCCTCCTTCGCCTTAAGTTCCAACTCCGTGTTGTACTCGTCACTACCAGGATTCGGCTTGTCCTTAGAATCGAACACGACCGTATCCAACGGCTGATCGTTAACAACAACGTCAGCAGGAATATCAACACCAGACTCGTTAAGGATAGCGGCAGCAGTCTGACCACCAACAGCGCCACGCAACTGCAAGTTAACGCGCGGCTTCTCAACAGCCTCGGGCTGCTGCAACATCGCAACAGTCTGCGTATAGTGATCCACGAACGCCTGCTGAATCTCGATAGGAGCAGACTCAAACTCGGGAGACTTCATGAACTGTGCGTGCACATCAGCATGAACAGCGAAGTTCTCGTACGGTAGCGGAGCGTAAGCAGCCTTCCGTACGATATCCTGAGCCTGCGCCGGGTCAGCCTGAGCAAGAGCGAGACCCATCTGCGGGTCAGGAGTATTGATCTGCTGCATAGCCTGCTGCACAGCAATAGGATTGATAGGCAACCCCTTGATGATCTTCTCCTGCTCCCTAAGAGCCTGATCCTCGTCCGCTTCGATCTTCGCCTGAATCTCCCTAGCACCAGCAGTATCAAGATACTTACCAGCCCAGTGCGGAGGAATCACACCAACAGCAACAAGCCGCTCGATAGCAGCCTGACGACCAGCACGAGTACGAGGCATACCACTACCAGACTCCACCTTGATAACCGCACCGACAGACTGGAACGCCTTAACCTTCGCAATGTTGTTAGCACCAACAATACGAACAATACGCATCTTATCGTAGTACACCAAGCAGTACTGCATGATGATGTTAGCAGCCTGCTCGATAGACTTCTCAAATGCGTCGATCAGCGGAGCGATACCATCAGCCGCCATCTCCTGCAACAAGTCGATAGCAGTAGCCGCCTCGATATTCGGAGGCACAGCACCATCCTGCATCTCAGTCTGATAGAACGTCTGCATAAGCCTAACGCTGATATCCTGAACCTGCTGAAACACGACAGGGTTCATCTGCGGCATCGGGAACGGATCAATCCTGAACCCGTTCATAGGGTTGTACTCCGTCACACTGCCAGGCTCGTTACTGATAGGAGTAGACAACGCGCCACGAGGAGCCATCCACTTCGGAGACACGGTAAGATTCGTATACTCAGCAATCTGACTGATAGCCCTGTTCAACTGCTTCTGCAACGGAACAGCCTTATCCACCAAACCGTACGACCACATCTCACCGGGAAACTCGTCAATGATGAACTCGACAAACGGCAACTTGTTAATCGGGAACTCCCACGCCTTATCATACAAGATAGTGTCCTTCGTGAACACGACGTAACGACCCTTAGGGTTATCAGGACAAGGCAGAAAATACCCGTAGTACACCCTCACCGCATCGTTCTGCTCAGACTGGTACGTCGGCCCGTTCGCCGTCACATACTCGTCAGGAGAAGAAACCTTAGAATCACCCTTAACATCCTTACCGTACCGAGCCTTAATCTCAGCAGGACTACACGCATGAGCACAGATAGCGTACTTCGCATCGTAAATAGTCTTAGCGATAGGATCAACAACCATATCAAAAGGAGAGATCACGTCAACCCTGATCTGACCAGGCCACACAGTCTGCGTCACCTGACTAGGATCAACACCCATGTTCTGCAACTCCTCCTGATAGATGAGTCGCTGAGTAGGATTCACCACGGGCTGTCCCTGCGGATCAACCATGATACGCTGAGGCAAACCAGCCTGATCGTCCCACGAGATACGCCAGAAACCCTTACCCGTAATAGCAGCCCACTTAAGAACATCACGCTTCTTATACTCCAACGAAGTATAATCCTCAACATCCTCAAGAACCTGCTCAGCCACACTAGCAGCCTGAATACTATCCTGATCGGAGTTACCACTCTTAGCGTGCATCACAGGCTTTGTCTTATTCATCTGAGCAATCAACTTGTTCGTATACGGAGCGATCTGATTACTCACCAAACGCACACGGTGACGAGGCTTCTCCCCCTCATCGACTGGCAACGACTCCAACCTGTTACCCGCCTTATTCCAAAACACGTACTGGCGACCCTTGTAGAAAGCAAGATTGATCTTCCACTTGGAAGTGAACGCATCACGATTCTTATCCAACTTCTCAAAATGCTTAACAAGGGATGCAGCATCATCAAGATTATCCATTATCACCCCTCATACGTTTCCACATTCCCTTCCAGACCCATCTGCTCCAAGTACAAGTTCAACGCGTCAAGAGCCTTCTCCTCCGTATCCAGAGCAGTAGCATCCTCAATTGCGCGTACGTCCTCGTCCTCCTCGCTTACCCACAACTTCTGCGGCTGGCTCATCTGCACTACCGGATTCATCTGCCGCATCACCAGAAGAATCGTCTCCCTCTGCTGCAACAACATCTTCTCCATGACACTTACAGGTACAGTAGGTTCCGTCGCAGACGCCGAACCCGAGAACCCTAGCCAACTCCAGAACCGTGAAACGATCGACATACTGCCTCCCAATGAACTGTCCAATGTTATCCCAATCACGCTCATACCCAGTATCGACAAACTGGTTAGACAGAGCGTATCCCGTGATACAGTCCTGCAACGGGCCGACAAGGTTAGGGTGGGTCTTATCCAAAACTCGCATTAATACACACTTCCCATATGTTCGTCGTAAACATCACGCTTCCCCAACGACGCGCGCCACTTCTCATCCAACCCGGTAAGCGAGTTGTCAGGAGTAGCAGGCTCGTCAACAATAACAGGGAGGAGCGCACCAGCAGTACGAAGCGCAATCTCCATAGAGTCCAAACAGTCGTCACTAGGACGAGTCAACTTGGAATCATAGTTGATCCACTCGTTAATGAAATCCTTATGCTTCGGAGAGACAAGCACCTTCGCGATCTTGAACAGCGGGGACATAGCCATGATGCGATCCTGCTTCTTCCCCTTTGCGAACATCGGCATCACAGGAGGCAGCGTAGACAACCGGGCAACCTGCTGAGCAAGAACAGCCTGGTACGCCTGCGCCTCAATACCGATGATGTGAGGCAACCACTTCTGATGGTACAACGCGATCTTATCAATCTGCTCCGGGAACGGAACCCTACTCGCATCCTGTTCCAGCAGGTACACCGTACCAGTCTCACGATGCACACCCAGAACAGTGATGACGAACTTGTCACCGTTCGTCGTACCGACAGCAGGGTCAACACCCATGTACACTTCCATCTCCTTACGAGGAGGAAGATCAGCGTCAGAGTAGTAGTGCAACCAGTCACCCGACAAGTCCTTACCCGCCATAGCGTCGAACGAAGCCATGAACTCCTGCTTGAACTTCAACGGGTGGTAACGCTGCTTGTAGTACTCGATCACTTCCTTCTTAAGGTACGGATTGTCAGCACTCCGGTACTGTACCACGTACATATGAGGATCACTCATAGCGTCCTCGTTAAAGAACTCCTCGTAGTACCAGTTCCTACCGTCAGGCGTCGTAGTGAACGCGGACAACCCATCCTTATCCGCAAGGCTAGGATACACAACGTCCCACGCATCCTTGTTAGGAATGAACGCGGCCTCGTCAATCCAGAGAAGATCAAGACCAGCACCACGAAGCGAGTCAGGATCATCAGCACTCTTGAACTCTAGAAGCGCGTTATCGAACTCGAACGTCATATCCGCCTTGTTATGCTTGAACTCCTTAGAACTAAGGTTGCACTGCCTGAGCACCTTCTGAAACGTCAAGTACGCAGGACGCACAACCTTATAGTTCTTCGCCAAACACCAGAACCAGACAGGATCATCAGAGTCAACGCCCTTCGTATCCCAATGAAAGATACGCGGCTCGATACACCACGTTGCAGTTTCCCACGCCTCACCAAGCGTCTTACCGCCACGCCGACCAGCCAAGATGTGTCGCTGCTTCGTAAGGTTGTTATCCGTCGTAGCAGTCAAGAACATGAACTGGAACAGGTGAGGGTGAAAGCCGTGCTTCAAGAAGAACGCCAACTTGTACGGATACCGCTCAGCCCGCTTAGACAACTCCTTGTCAGACGGGTACGGCATATCAAACTTGAAACCAGGCATTCACCCTCCGAGATTACGCCATATTGATACTGCCTGTCTTAACGTTACCTCCACCATCCTTAGCGGTAAAGACAAGACGCATCGGACTAGACACGGTATCAAAGTGAACAGTCCAACCACCATTGGTCGGAATGATCGAGTTAGTAGGAGCAGAGTTAACAGGAGCAAGGAAGTACGCACGACCAGTACCGATACGGAACTCGTCGAGACTCTCCCCGTTCACCGTGCACGCCATCATCGTCTGACCAGTACGAGTACCAGCATATGCCTTCACACCAGCATTACCAGTGAAGTTCGTATTCACATCAATCGTACCCTGGATGATGTTATCGCTACCGCCAATGTTGATACCACAGCGAGTATTCCAACCAACACCACGGTTGAAGATGCTAGCCGAGATAACGTTACGGCTACCAGAAAGCACCACACCGTCGTACACACCAGAAGACAGGCGACTAGCGGAGTCGCTGACCAAACCATGAATCTGGCTATTGTTACCCGCGATAACAGCACCGTCCTGGCCCGAGTCCTGAGACTCAAAGCCCATGACCATGTTGCGGTTACCGCTGATGTACAGGTTGGACTGACCGGCATAGTAACCCTTACAACCAATGACACGGTTATTAGAGCCGTTAATCACGATCTGATGCGTAGTGTTCGCACCACCACCACAGACAACATCTGCGAAGTACGAGTCAGACGCATGCGATAGGATACCGTAATCACGACTATCAAGAGCAAAGATGTTCTGGATAGTACAACCGCGAGTATCACCGAAGTCAGACGTAGTATGCGTAGCAGTCGGGCTATCCGCAATCATGATCGCGGTACCCTTCGTCTTGTAGAACTGGATGTTTGCGATGTACGGAACCGGATCAGGACTCGTATCAATCGTACCAGAGTAATCGCCCAGGTTCAACGAGTTATTGTTGCTCGCAGGAATCTGGTTCGTGATATAGATACCATGAACATAACCCTGCCCAGGGCTACCAACGCTTGTAGGAGACTCGATACGCATATCACTGATACCGAACGCATGGGTGTCACGATCAAAGTTCTCAAAGATAGCATTACCGGAAACCCAGTTGGAACCACGAGAACGCATCTTCGTAGCCTTACCCTGACCCTTGATCCACACACCAGTCTTGATCTTGATACTATTTGCAATGTAGAAGATACCGTCAGACAACTGGACAATACCGCCACCAGCAAGAGCAACAGCGTCGATAGCAGACTGGATCGTACCGGAGTTATCCGTCGTACCGGAACACTGGTAGTCAGCATTCCACGTACCCGTAGGAGCCGTAGCACTGACCGTAGCAACAGCGTAACGAGCAGAGAACACGGAAGGAGCAGCCCAGGACTGGTCACCACGAAGGAACGTCGTAGCGTTAGCAGTACCCGTAGAAGCAAGACGAGCAGTAGCGATCACACCAGAAGTGATATCCGCAGCAGCATGGCTATGCGTCAAAGGAGTACGAGCATCACTCAGGCGCGCATCGTTACCAGCACAGGCAGTCGTTGCAGTAGAACCAAGAGAACGCAGGCTAGGAGTACCAGCAGCAGCATCCTTGATACTCGCAGCGATCTTACCACCGTCAACAGCACCAGCCACGATAGTAGCCGTCGACACCGTACCCGACAGGTCACCGCCAAGCGAAGGATTAGAAATATTCGCCTGCCACTTCAACCCGGAAGCCTGAGTCGAATCAGCAGTCAGAATCCACGTATCAGTACCCGCAGCAAGACGAGTAACAGTATCATTCGCAGTACCGACAAGCAGATCACCCTTCGCATCAATAGTGGTGATCGGCACGCCGTTACTAGAAGTAGGATAATAAAAAACAGGCATACGCTACACCGTCCTGAACTGAACACGAGGAGCAGCAATATTCGTCGCCGCAGGACTAGGGAACGTCGCCACACTCGCATTATCAAACGCGACAATAGTTCCAATAACAACCGTTGACGAAGTTGTACCAGAAGTCGTGCCGACATTGTACGCTGGAGCATATGCAGCGTGCAACCCCGTAGGAGTAAACGTACCAGAAGCGTTCGTGAACAAGCCGACCCACACCCAACCAGGATACAACGTACCAGACACACCAGTATCCGTCTTCGTACCCGTAGTCGCAGCATCCAGATCAACCGTCGGAGCGATAAGCAACGAGCCAGGCAACCCGCTAGGCCCATCATCATCCCAGATCGCACAACGAAACAACGCACCCGCAGCACCAGTAGCCACATTATGCACAAGCCTATCCACACCAATCACGTTAGAAACGTAGAACGGCATAGCATACGCACGCAAACCAGTAAGAGCAGTACCTGTACCAGTCCCCGTACCACCACCATAGTGCAGGCCCGGAACCAACAACGGAGCAGGCGGCGACAACGTAGAAGGCCAAAGATTAAGCGGCATACCAACCTCAAATCGTAAACAGCGTAAGGTTAACATTACCACCAGGAGTAGAATACACCTGCAACGGCCCAATATAAATAGCGTCACTCGCAGGCTCCTGCAAATGCTGAGCAGCAGGAACCTTCCACGTAAAATTCGTAGTACTCGGAGTACCCGAACCAGCAAGAACATACAAGTCAGAAGCCGTATCGTTAAACAACACCCAACCACGAAGACCAGCATTATCCGCCTTGATCGTCGTAGGCGTCGCAGCACTCACAGCAGTACGAGTAGTCGTCGCATTACGAGCAGTATACATCAATACTCACCGACCCACAGCAAACACATGATACGTATTCGTCGCATCCGACGTAGCATTCGTCTTCTCAGTCGGAGTCAACGCCATATAAATCTTCAACTTGAACGAACCATCCGTCTGCTTCAACGGAACCATCAACGAAGAACCAGCAGACGCAATAGCAGCGATCTGAAACCCAAGAATACCAACAGTAAACCCGAGCATAGCCGGCGTAACCGAAGACCCACCAGTAGAATACGACGAATCACCCGTCATCGTAGCCACAACATACCGCAAATCACCAATAACACCAGACTCGATAACCGAAAAGTTCGACGTAGAAAGAGCCATATCACCCTCCTAATAGTTAACATACTCGCGCGGCTAGGCTAGAACCACACTTCCCGCACTTACGGGCACCAGACTTGTTCTCATGGTCGCAAGAAGGACAAGCAACAGTCTCCTGCTTCTGAGTCTTACCCAAGGATCACCCCCCGACACGGCCAAAAGCCTACAATCTGAATACCGAAAGCGGTACCGTGGGGGAAAAAGGGGGAAAGGGACTATAGGGATAGGGGGATAAAGGGGGCAACTAGGAGCCAACCCTACTATTTACTAATAAAAAGGGGTGCCTTGGTCTGAAAAACAAGGGTATGACACCCATGAGAATGTAACAAAACTATATCCCCACCGTTACAAACTGTTACACAACCGTTAGAATGTGCATTGGTTTGCAAAAATTGTCAGAGGTACTAGTGCATAACGTGACACGGGTACACAACGGGGGCACACCCATGCGTCTGGCATACCCTGGGACACACCGGGGCTCCACAACTATACAGTTGTACACTTGTACAGGAGTAGTGCTAGTAGCATTTGCTAGTAGCCGTTGCCATAATGGCAACAGTGCTAGTAACAGTGTCGATGCACTCTGTCACTGCTACCAGCCGGTACCAGCACTAGCACTGGTACTGCTAGTGACGCTTGCTCTGTCGGTCACTGTCATTCGGCCGTGGGATTCTCGACATTCCTTGTCGGGTTCTTCGACTTCTCTCCGGGGTA
>ERZ724505.148-NODE-148-length-44645-cov-5.868648_pt1 | contig 44645 bp, 45 predicted proteins | sample MGYA00376038_ERZ724505 | MGnify/ENA primary metagenome ERZ724505 (study PRJEB28724, sample SAMN07190884) | wastewater metagenome | isolation source: effluent of sewage treatment plant in Hong Hong | place: Hong Kong | collected 2016-03-17 ... | reverse complement strand
AATTGGACGAAGGATTTAGATGCAGCTCTATCTGCGAATGCTACTCATATTATCTTAGAAGGTGCTGGTTCTGGTGATTGTGGTGTGTACGACGATAATCAGCTGCCAAATACTCTTTTGGTCACTCATTTGGTAGAACGAGCTGGTGAACATGCTCATAGCTTTGTTGTCGAGGCACCGGAACAAAGGCAGCAAAAACATTGGATACAAGAATTATTTGGTTGGAAGGTACGTTTGGGAAACATATTGGCGGACTCGGCAGAGCTTAAAAACATTGAAAGAATGCGCGATGAGGCAGGCAAGCAGGCTGCAGATATCGATGAAAAGCGCAAAGTGATTCAGCGATCACTTAGAAATTTGATGGAGCTGTGTGATGAGCATTCTATTAATTCCAGTCGAGCAATCTTCCGCCCAGAGCTGCAAGGTCTTACTGCATCTAGTATTGGTGACCCAGAAATATGGATATGTAAAATCAAAAGGCTTTTATGCAAACACCCGTCTATTTCACAGCACGGGTCAATCATGGTTGTAGAATTTGGCGCTTCAGATAATCTTGATGAGAATCTGCGAAAATTAGGAATATAAGCTCTTTATAGACCTGCTTCGCAAACCTCATGACTATTTCATGTTCTCAGCTGCCTTCTTCAAAGTCGCCAGATCAAACTTCTTCATCTTCAAAAACGCCTGCGTGATGCGATTGACCTTGTCCTGATCGCCGCTCTTCATAATGTCCTGCAGCATCACCGAGGTCACCTGCCACGAGACGCCATACTTGTCCTTCAGCCAGCCGCACTGCTCGGCTTCGGGTACTGCGGAGAGCTTCCAGTAGTGATCAATCTCTTCCTGGGTATCACACTGTACCAGTAACGAAATGGCTTCGTTGAAAGCAAACTTGTGCTCACCCGCGCCGTCCATGGCGGCAAACCATTGGCCTTCCAACATGAAATCGGCGAACATCAGCGTGCCTGGTTTCTGTTTCATCGCAGGCGGATACGGGGCAGTCGTGCCACGCTTGGAGTTTTTGAAAATGGAGGTGTACAAATCGATCGCTTCGTTGGCTTTGCCGAATCCGTCTTGCGTAAACATCAGTGACGGAATAATGAATGGCCGCGGTTCGCCACTCGGGTTTGTGAGAATGAGCTGCCACGTTACGCCGTACTTGTCTTTGATCCAGCCGTAACGCTCGCTGAAATCGTACTTCTGCAGCGGCATGAGCGGTGTACCGCCATCCGACAGTTTTTCCCACAGTGCATCCAGGTTCTTGCGCACGTCTTTATCCATCGACGGGTCAAAATTCAGCATGAACGAGATCGACGGATTGATCTTGAAGTACGGGCCGGCGGAGATAGCCATAAAGGAATAGCCACGCAGATCAAACGAGACAATATCGCAGTCACCCGACGGCGTGTTCTTGAGCACTGAGCTGTGCGTGACTTTGCTGTCCCCACCGAATGCAGACACATAAAAGGCCGCCGCTTCCTTTGCCTGTGTTGCGAACCAGAGATGTGGGATGATTTTTTGCATATGACGGAGTATAGCAGGGGGGAGGGGCGGGGGATATGAAAAGGTTTGTCTTTCATGCTCTTCTCAAGACAAATCTCAATCTTGAATATTCCATATTCTACATAATTTCTCTATACATCCCCCCGCATCGGTCGGCGTGCTATCTCCTATTCGACGAGATTTCCCTGCCGATGCAATCATAGATTTTTCGCAGCTACGTGCGTGTTTGGTAGAATACTTTGGTTTATGTCCTGTTCAATAAAACGACTTCGGTCTACGCCCGTTGTCATTGGCATGGCAGCACTGTGCCTGTTCGTGGTGCCGGCGTACGCCACCGCTCCCGATCCGGGTGGTGCGACAACGGTCGTCAATCCCACTGGCGAAGGTGCGGTGAGTATCAACGAAGATGCCGTGCAGCCCGAGTCTGCCAACATCCGGCTCATTGTGCCCACTCTCACCGATCCGGCCGGTGGCACGCCAAACAGTATCCGCATTCTGTCGGTGACAGGCGGTACGTTGTGGACGAGCGGCGGAAGCTCCATCACACTCGGTGCCGCCGGTACCATTCTGTCGCTTTCCAGCAGCCGTCTCGATCTTCGTTTCCGTCCCGACGCTGGTAGAGATACCAATGCGACATTCAGATATGTGGTTGTCGATCCGCATGACAGCGCCGTCAATTCTACCGCTTCCATAGCGACTATTTCCATTACCGCGGTCAACGATGCACCTGTGCTGCAGACACTCAGCGGCGATACCGGTCTGGGGCTTGCGGCGACGTATTACCTTACCAACTGGGATTTGACCGGTCCTACCTATAACCGTATTGATGCCACTATCAATTTCGGCAACAATTTTTCGGTTCCCGGCTATAACGCGGAAAATTTCAGCGCGCGGTGGTCGGGCCAGGTGAAATCGCCTGTGACGGGTAACGTGACCTTTAGCACTGTGAGTGATGACGGAGTGCGTCTGTGGATAGATGATGTGCTCATTATCGATAACTGGACATTGCACGGCGACACGACGGACACGGCGTCGCCTGTCAGCCTTGTGGCGGATCAGAAATACACGATACGTATGGAGTTTTACGAGCGTGGCGGCGGCGAAACAGCCCGCCTGCGCTGGGCGTATACCGGCCAGAGCACGCAGATTATTCCTCAGGCTTATCTGTTTCCGGCCACGACGCGTCCGACCATGACCTATATCAGCGGATCGGCGTCGGCGATTATCGACGATGCCATTACGGTGGCGGATGTCGATTCGGCCACCATCAGCAGCGGGTCGGTTGTCATCAGCAATAACTATCAAAGCGGCGAGAATTCGCTCCTGTTTACCAATCAGAACGGCATTACGGGTTCGTACAGCGCGGGTACTCTCACCTTGCTGGGAACGACGACGCTGGCCAACTATCAGACAGCGCTGCGTTCTGTCCGGTATGCCAATAGCAATGCATCGCCCAATACGTCCACACGTACCGTGCAGTTCAAAGTAAAAGACGGCTACGATGCGAGTAACTTCACTTTCCGCAACATCACGTTTACCGCCACCAACACGGCTCCCGTTATTACGCAGGGCACAAGTACGGGTGTGACAATGGATCAAAACGGTTCACCGAGAGCGTTTGCTCTCACACTCAGTGCCACGGATATCGATTTTCAGAGTATAACCTGGAGTATCTCCAGCCCAGCTTCACACGGGACTGCTTCGGCAAGCGGAGCGGGGGACAGCATAGCCATTGGCTATACTCCCACAACCGATTATAACGGTTCCGATAGCTTTGTTGTGCAGGCATCCGACGGGGCGGGCGGCACGGACACCATCACGGTGAACGTCACCATTACCGAACGCAATCCGCCGGTTATTACGGACGTTGCGGCAGCGGTTTCCGGCTCGGGGTCGGCGGTCATAACATGGACGACCGATGAGAACGCTTCCAGCAAGGTGAACTATGGACTGGCCTCATCCTATGGAGCGAGTACCTCTGTCACCGATACATCGCCGCGTGTCACCTCTCACACCAGAACGCTCACCGGACTGCGCGCGTGCACCATCTACCACTATGCCGTCGTATCGGCGGACGCAGCGGCGAATTCCGCAACATCGGGAGACGGAACATTCATGACTACCGGTTGTACGGGGGATGCGACAGTCACCTCTGGCACGGGAACGGCGGTCATTTCCAATGCCAACGGCTCGACCGGCAGCATTGTCCTCACCGGAAGTTCGGTGACGCTCAGTGTGCCAAGCGGCTATATCGCAACAAATCCCACCTGCCCCAGTGGCGCGCACTTCCAGCTGAAAGAGCTGGCTCCCTTGCCGGTAAAAGACGCGCTCGGCGTGCCGTCGGGCCGCGCTACGATTGTGACGGCGCACAACCTGTCGGCGTACTGTCCGGATTTTACGCCGGTAACGTCATTTGCCCAGTCGCTGACTGTTACGTTCAGATATGCTGATGCGGATGTTGCCGGCTTAATCGAGACATCACTCGCGGTGTACCGCTACGGATCCGGCTCCACGGCATGGCAGGAGCTTGCTTGCAGCCAGGACGCTGCAGCAAACACGCTCACGTGCGGCACGACCGCTTTTTCGTCTTTCGGACTGTTTGGAGCGCCTGTCCCATCGTCATCGTCGAGTGCCCGCAGTGCGCCCGTGGCCAAAACCGGCGGATGTCGCGGCAGCAATTGCCGGTCGATTGTCCGGCCCAGCCCGGATCGCTACGTCGTATCGCAGGATACTACGACTGTCGCTGCAGCCAGGCCTTTGGCATGTTCTGGCGAAACCGTGCCAAGCAAAAACAAGAAGCTATGGATGCCGATCGAAGACAAATCCGTGCTGTTTCAGGATGTTCCGGTCGCCCAGTGGTTCGCGTGCCCGGTGCATCATGTCATCGAGAAAGGAATTTTCCAGGGCTACAGTGACGGGAGCGGCAACATGACCGGACGGTATGGTCCCTCTGATTCCATGACGCTCGGCCAGCTGGCTAAGGTGGCGGTACAACTCGCACATCGGTCTGTTACCGGCAGTACGATTGGCAGCAGATGGGCTCATCCCTACATGAATGCGGCGCAGGCCATGCGTCTGTCCGCTTTTTTGCGGAAAATGGATGCTGCCACGGTCGCCACCCGCGGCATGGTCTTGCAGACAATCCTCGAGGCGCTGGATATTCCTCTGCAGCAAAAAGCGCGGTCGCCTTACGCCGATGTGCCGGACGGGTCGATCTATGCCAGTGCCGTCGCCACCGCGACGACGCTCGGTATTGTGAGCGGTGATCCTTCGGCAGACTCAGGACAGGCAGATCAGGACCGCACCTTCCGGCCGAATGCTCCCATCAACCGTGCCGAGGTGGCCAAAATGATTGTGCTGGCATTGGCGCAAAAAAACAGCGTGCCGCAGTCCGGCGGGAAAAAGTGATACAATTTCAAAAAATAGCATAAAATATTTTCATGACTACACGCCAATTTTCGGCTGAGGAAAAATGAGGCGTACTGCTGGACTTGATCGAATCGGCACAAGTAAGGAGGGTATTCAATTGGATCATCTCCAGTACGCGGATAGTTCCTATGGCCGTGAATCCATGACAGTTGTTGCTCGGGGGAGGGAGCAGATTGCGGCAATCCGGACGGCATGCCTTGCATCATTGCAGGATCTCTTGAGACAATTGTCTCAGGGGCAACAGGTGTTTCCGGCGTCCGGCAGTCAACTGCCGGAGAGCCTGTCTGAAATTGTGCATGAGAAAACAACATAATGGTCTCTGCTGACAATTGCACAAGAGATGCATCGGCCGATACGATGATCCGCATGCGCATCACATCCTTCCTTCAGAGTTTTCTGGCTATCGTTGTCGGCATTCTTGTCGGTGCCATCCTCTCCACAGTCACCGATGCCGCAATCGAGATAGCGGGCTTCGTTCCCAGAGTCGCTGACCAGATGGCTCATGGATCGCCGACGTGGTTTCTGATTGTTGCCATTGCCTATCGCACCATCTTTACTGTTCTCAGCTGTTATCTTGGCGCGCGTCTCGCCCCAAGCAACCCCATGCGTCACGCCGTCGTTCTCGGTGTCATCGCATTGCTCGCCAACCTCGCCGGCACCATTGCCATGTGGAAGCACGGGCAGAACTGGTATCCGGTTATCCTTACTCTCCTCGCATTGCCCAGTGCATGGGCCGGGGGCTGGCTTAGGATGGAGCAGCTGCACAAGACGCGCAGTCGTTCGCGCAGGTAGCCGCGGACAGATGGTCAAGGACAGAAACAAACGAGCATGTTTTCGTTGATTTACCGTCTGAACAGAGATACAGTCGGGAGCATTACTCTATCCGTTTCTCTTTCGATGTATGAACTTCTTTGGACTCGGTACGCCGGAGATTATTCTCATTCTTATTGTGCTGCTGCTTTTTTTCGGAAAGGAAAAGTTGCCGGAGCTTGCACGCAGTATCGGCAAGTCATTTAAGGAACTGAAGGCCGGCTTCGAAAAGTCTCCCGCCGAAATAGAAAAGGAGCAGAAGAAAGAGGCGGTTCATCACGCAGAGGTCAAAAAAGACGCTTAGCATATGATCTTCCTCGACCATCTGCTGGAACTGCGATCAAAAGTGCTGGTGTGCGTCGCTGCCATCGTGGTCGGCGCGCTGGTCGCCCATTACTATCATGAGGCGATCATCGGTTTTCTGCTGCGTCCGACCAAAAACCAGCAGCTCTTTTTTCTGTCACCGCTCGATCCGCTTTTTTTCATTCTGAAAATCGATCTGTTTGGCGGCATCATTCTGGCTTTTCCTGTCATCAACTGGAGTGTTCTAAGCTTCATTCGTCCGGCCATGCAGAAATCCGGCTGGCTGCTTTTGTGTACGCTGTACTTCATGGTGTCCATTCTGGCGCTGTGCGGACTCGGCTACGCTTTCTTTGTCATTATTCCCATCAGTCTGCAGTTCCTGCTGTCGATCAACATCAGCGGCATTCAGAATATGATTACAGCCAGCAGTTATCTGGATTTTCTGCTGGTGCAGTCGTTTATCATCGCGATCATTTTTCAGATTCCCATTTTCATTCTGGCTGGCACCTACATGCGCGCTTTCAACGCCGATGTGCTGTCATCCAAGCGCCGGTACATTTATGTGGGTGGTATCATTGCACTTGCGGTCATCACGCCGACGGTTGATATATTCAACTTGCTGATTGTCGCTGTGCCTGCCGCTATTATCTATGAAGGCAGTCTGCTGGCGGCACGTTTCCTGCAGTGGCGCATGGGTGCAGCCGAACATACCGCACCGGTTGAAAAAGAAGGGCAAAGGCCGGATATTGCATAAACGAATAAAACAGATTGTTATGGCAGATCAACTTGCACAAAAAAACAATTTTTTTTACTTTCAAATGAGCGTAGGATTTCCCCCATGCTTACCAAAGTCATGACACGCAAAGAATTCCTCCGTTACACCTCGGCTTTCTTCGGTTTGTTTATTTTGAGCCGACTGCCTTCGGTTGCGACAGAGAAAAAAGCAAACGGACACGCTCCAGGTTCTTACGGCAATCAATCCTATGGAGGTGCGAAATAACCGGATAGCTGCAATGGCCAAGGCGGTCTTGCGTGCATCTATGTGCGCAGGCGGTGCTATGCTGTTTTTGCCGTCGCTGGCGTTTGCCCTCAATTATGGTGCCGGTTATTACGGAGGCGGTAACTACAACGAAGGCGCACTCTCCGGTTCGACGATTGCATTGGTTTCCTCGCTCAATCCTTCCACTTACGGATCCGGAGTCACTCTCACTGCTACTGTTACTCCCAGTGCCGCAACCGGGAGCATCACCTTTAAAGACGGTTTGACTACTATCGGCTCGGCAACAATTGGGCACGGATCAGGTAAACTTACTATCAGCTCACTGGCGGCAGGCAGCCACTCGCTTACCGCAGTGTATGGAGGAAATTCCATCTATGCTACGTCTACCAGCTCCACAGTGACACAGGTTGTGACACCGGCAACATCTGCAAACGTGCTGGTCTCTTCGAACAATCCGTCAGTCTACGGACAGAGCGTGACATTCACGGCAACAGTGTCGCCTGTCACTGCAACTGGCACACTCACGTTCAAGGACGGAGTATCAACGGTTGGCACGGCATCCGTCAGTCATGCATCTGGTTCCATTACCACATCCGCTCTCACGGTTGGGACGCACTCTATGACTGCCGTCTACAGTGGTAGTGCAACACATTCGGGCAGTACGTCCAACACTGTGACGCAAGTAGTGACAGCGCCTGCCAGCTCGTCATCTTCTTCTTCCAGTGGATCTGGAGGCGGAGGTGGAGGTGGTGGAGGCGGTGGTGGTGGTGGTTCAGGAGGAGCGTATCGTGCCTTTATCCAGTCCCAGGGTTCCGGCGCAAGCGGTTCAGCTTCGTCGGGCGCGCCTGCATCCGGTGCGACAGGCACGCCATCTTCGTCAGACTCAGGCGGCGCATCTGCCTCCGCTTCCAATGCCACCGCAGCCGGTTTTACCGATGTGCCGGCAAGTTCGTGGTTTGCACCTTTTGTGGAAAAGCTCGTTAGTGACGGAATCGTCTCCGGCTACAAGAACGAGAACGGGGAGAATACAAACGTGTTCGGCGCCACCGATACGGTTCAGTATGATCAGATTGCGAAAATGGTAATGTTGTTGGCAGGTTTCAAGGAACTGTCTGTGCCATCTGACAATGTGTCCGCCAGAGGTACTTGGGCGGAGGGATGGGTGGCTGCTGCCGAGCGCAAAATTTCTTTCTACGACCGCTCGCTCAATGTCGGTTCACCGGCCCCGCGCGGAGCTGTGGTGCAGGCGATTTTGGAAGCTCTCGGCATACCGCTCAAACTGTACGATCATCCTTTCACGGATCTTCCGAATGACGATCCGTATGCGTCGGCACTTGCCACGGGCTACGCTCTCGGTCTGGTGACCGGCTACACCAATGCGGACGGCGTCCCTCTGAACACTGTTCATGCCGATGCACCTATTATCCGTGCCGAGGTCGCTGCGCTGCTTGTGCGCGCTCAGTCACTCGACAGCAACAAGCTGAAATCCGCAACAATCCGCGATGCATCTGCGCAGTCTGCCGGAGTGCAGCCGCAGGACATGCCGAAGGAAACCGGAAACGGCACTATTCTGCGTCCAAGCAATCTTCGTTCCGATGCGTCGCTTGCCAGTCCGATTCTTATGGTGGTGCCTGTCGGTACCTCTGTGGTGGTGGTAAGCAGCAGGTCCGAGTGGTCATCGGTACGCCTGCAGGACGGAAGAACCGGCTTCGTGCTCACAAAGAATATCGGCCTTTCCGCCGCATCCGCTCCGGCAGCCGATACAGTGCCAATGAACACCCCCGCCGATACCACTGGCATGCAGCGCGTGATAACAGGAGTCAATGTCCGCAGCGAACCGGTTGCCGGCTCAAAAATTGTTGCCGGCATTCCCTCTGGTACATTTGTTGTGGTTCTTGAAACTATGGGCGATTGGGCCAGAATACAGTTCGATGACGGGAAGACGGGGTATATCGTCAAAAAATTCCTCTCTGATCGCTAGACAGAATCAGTGTTCTTTGATTGATTATCCGAAGCCTGCCGTACAGGCGTGGCTTGGAGTTTTGCAATCAACTTTTTTGCCCACAGCTCAACACGCTGCTCCTGTCCGTATGGCTCATTGACCAGAATGAGCGGCGGTACATAGAGTATGCCGCCATGTTCACGCTGGAAGCGCAGAAAATGTTCGGTGCAGCGGGTGCGGAAATAGTAGCGTTCATCCCCCAGACTGATGAATGTGAGCGGCTTTCCCTGTAAATCAACGTCTTTCGCTCGGTCCATCAGCAGCTGGTGCATGTACATATTCAATTGTCCCTCTTTTCCGCCCGTATTCCAGGTGCCCGAGCCGAGAATAACAACATCACCGCGCAGCAGGTCCTCAGCCTGCGCGTTCTCCGCTTTCTGTATTTCAACCTGTATGTCTGGCGCGAGCGTTGCGACGGTGTGTGCGATCGTATCAATGACATGTTCGGTGCTCCCGCTTGTCGAGGCGTAGAGAAAATGGAGAGATGGCATAAAGGTGTCAAGGCAGTGGTATACTGTTTCGTATGGATGCAGTATACCCTCAGGCACTCTTTGCAACACCCGTATCACTATCGCTTGTGTTTGTGATTGCAGCGATACAGGTGATTTCTGTCGGGTTTATGGCGTTTGCGGCAATGCAGTTCGGGAAAATGGTCGACAGACATACCAGATTTTTTGAGGAAATAGGCGACCCGGCCAGCTATGCGCACATCAAAAGCCAGCTGGTTGCAGGCAAGTGGATCTATATTGTTTTGACCATAGCTGTCACGGTGCTGGCATCCATCATCTTCCTCTTCCAGCCACATATTTTTTAGTATGCCGTACTTTTTTTCATCCACTCCGGGCAATGACGAAAAGCTGGTGCGCATCGTACGCCAGCACTGGATCAAATATGTTTTTCTGATCTTCGTGTATCTCGTACTGCTCTCGCTCAGTGTCGGCATGTTCGTCGCTGCCGGCGTGACGGCGTACCACACCCAGTGGGTATCGTTTGTGCTGTTCACAGCGGCACTCGTTCTGTTTTTATTCGCCCATCACTGGTTTTTTGTCACGCTCCTGTGCGAAATGGCTGTGCACATCGCTATCACCAATCATCGCGTTGTGTGGGTGCGCGACAAGTTATTTTTAGACGAACACATGACCGAGTACGCCTTCACCATTATGGAAACAGTCGAAGCGCGCAAGCACGGCTTGCTGCAGACCATTCTGCGCTACGGAACATTGCAGTTTGAAACCGGTCCCGACATTACGCTTGTGCCGCACCCCATCAGTGTCGCCAAAGACATTGAGCAGGCGATGGGAATGCGGTGACAGGATTTACAGTTTGACGCCGCGAATACGACCTTCGGAGAGTGGGCGCATCAGAAGTTCGTGAATGTATAAATTACCGTCTTCAATTCGGGTTTTTGCCGTTGTCGGAATAGCTCTATTCAATGCCGCCATACTTCGTATTGGTTCTTGCGTATTTGCTATTTTTTCAGGCCTGCCATTTTTCGGAGGCCGCGCTTTCTTCGGTCGGATGTTCTCATATTGCTCTTTATGTTTCATGACTAATGAATACACATCCATACGTTCACTGAAAGAATCACGGATTGAATCCACAATAGTCCGTCCGTTAATAGGAAGATCAATAATCGCCTCATGCAGTCCTAATTTTTTTTGCATACAACCAACTGCATATTCAACCGCACTATCTTCCAAAAAAAGCGGAAAATCTATATCACAATCTTTTCTTTCTTTATGATAATCCGTACGAATAGTTTGAAGAAATCCTTTTATAAGAGAAGTCTGACGTTTCAGTTCTCTTTCCATAAGTGCATCTATTCCATTATTTGCCTGACTTAATGCAGTGCGCTTAAGAATTGATTGAAGCGCACACCTTAGTCCGTATTGGATATGCAGCTGAAAATAAATAGCATCCGATACGTTATCAAGTATGAGATGAGCAGCTCTGTCTATGGATGAATCAGTGAAACCTGGTAAATCCGCGCCAATGTGTAAGTTGGTCATATGGACACTATAAAATATATAGATTTACTGTCAATAATCTTATCCCTCATAAACTGCGTTATAGTGACTCAGATTCAATATTTGATTATTCGTCTACTTCTATGGCCTCCAAGCAATCCACCGCCGACTTTCTGGTTGATCAGCTCTCTGCAGCAGGCACCATGCGCAGCCGCAGGATGTTCGGCGAGTATGCGCTGTACTGCAACGACAAGGTTGTGGCGTTCATCTGCGATGACCGGTTATTTGTAAAACCAACCGATGCCGGGCGGAAGTTCATCGGCGACGTAACCGAAGCACCAGCGTACCCGGGCAGTAAAATGTATTTTTTGATTGAGGAAGACAAATGGGAAGACCGGGATTTTTTGTGTGAGTTGATTCGGATAACGGCGGGGGAGGTAAAGGGGAAAAAGTCAAAAGCCAAGGTTCCAAAAATCAAGAGAAAGAAATGAATACCTAGAGCGCCTCTTCGTGGGCGCGGCGCACACAATAAACATCTGCATGTAGATATCCGCTCCCTTATATGATTTTTAAGAGCAAAGATATTGGGGAGCAGGTATCTACCTGCGCCCGGCTCTTAAAACTAGCGAAAACCTCCGCGGGCGGGGACGCCCGCTACTGGAGATTGTAGGATTTTTTGAGGTGACTTTTATTTTCTTGACTCCCCTCTTCAAGTAGAATAACATTTAACCAAATGGTTGAATATAGTGTGGATCTCGATCTCATCTTCGGCTCACTCGCACATCCTATCCGCCGCGACATTCTGCGGCGCGGAGCCACGGAAGAGCTATCAGTAGGCGAGATCGCCAGGTCATATAACGTCACGCTGGCAGCTATCTCCAAGCATCTCAAAATTCTGGAGAAGGCCAAGCTCATCATCAAGCGCAAGAAAGGAAAAGAGCACCTCATTCAACTGTCGCCGCCGGCCATCAAAGACGCAGCCAAGTACTTACAGGATTACGAAAAACTCTGGAACGATCGGTTTGACGCCCTCGAAAAATATTTAGCCACTCTCCCCCAAGACGATGCCAAAAAGTAAACCACTCTCACTCACCATCACGCGGACATTCAATGCTCCACGCGCACTCGTGTGGAAGGCATGGACCGACGACACCATGCTACGGAAGTGGTCATGTCCGAATGGATTTGAAATTATCTTCAGCGAAGGCGAGCTGAAAGTCGGCGGAAAATTCCGCAGCACCATGAAGTCCGCGCAGTTCGAAGGAACCGTTGTCGGCGTCTACAAAGAGATCGATGAGCCGAAGAAGCTCGTGTTTACGCATGCCTGGGAGCAGGAAGATGACGGCGGCCACGATGATGAAACACTCGTGACCGTAGAATTGATCGATCAGGGTGCAAAGACAGAAATGATCTTCACGCAGACAGGGTTTACATCCAAAGGCTCACGCGATGGTCACGAAGGCGGTTGGAGTGAGTGCTTCGACAAGCTCAGCCTTCAACTCTCGCACTAATTCTCTATTTATTTCTCTCATGTTTATGACTGATAGCGCATCTCAAGATCTCGTCGTCGTTCGCCACTTCGACGCTCCGCGCGCGGCTGTGTGGAAAGCGTGGACGGACCCTGAGCAGCTAAAGAAATGGTGGTCGCCGAAAGATTGCACCACTCCCTCTGTTACTATCGATGTGAAAGTCGGGGGCAAGCTTCTGTTTTGCATGAGAATGCCGGATGGAAAAGAAGTATGGGGCACAGGCACGTTCAAAGAAGTAGTGCCAATGGAAAAGCTGGTCTATGCCGATAATTTTGCGGATAAAGACGGCAATATCGTATCGGCCGATACCTATGGAATGCCAGCTGATTTCCCAAAAGATTTGATCGTCACAGTTGTTTTTGAGGATGATGGACAGGGGACCAAAATGACCCTCACGCATAGCGGCATGCCAGCCGGAAAAATGAAGGATATGACCGGTGACGGCTGGAATGAGATGTTCGACAAAATGGGAGAAATTATACAAAAGTAGTTCAATGAAATAGCCTTATTAAAAAGATAAAACTCGTATTATTTATTTACTCATCTAACAATGACTCACCCGAAAGATCTCGTTCTCACTCGCATGTTCGCGGTACCCCGCTCAATCGTCTGGAAAGCATGGACAAACCCGGTCGAACTAGCCAAATGGTTTGGTCCCGCCATGTTCACCAATCCGGTCTGCGAAGTGGATCTTCGCGTGGGCGGAAAAATGCGTATCGAGATGCAAGATCCGCAAGGCAATCGTTACCCGATGAGTGCGACGTATGAAGAGATTGATCCGCCAAGCAAATTAGTCTTTCGATCAGGTGCACTGGAAGATGAAAACGGCAAACCGCAATTGGAGGTTCGCAATACCGTCACCTTCGAAGAGATCGATGGTCAAACCAAAATCACCATGAAGGCCGATGTGCTCGCCGATATCGGCCCGGCGCATATGGCACTCGAAGGTCAGAAAGAGGGCTGGAGCGGATCGTTCGACAAGCTAGCTACTCTTTTGACAGCGAACTAATTGCTCTACGCTAGCACTCAATTATTCTTTTTCCTTCTCCCATGTTTGTTCCTGTCCTCATTGCTGTTGTCGCGATCATCGTCATTCTTCTCGTCGTTATTGCTCTGCGCAAACCAACGTTTCGCTACGAACGCTCTATTACTATCAATGCTCCGGCCGCCGCTGCGTTTGCCCTCGTGAACGATTTTCACAAGTGGGAAGCGTGGTCGCCATGGGAGAAAGTCGACCCGAATACCAAGCGAACCATTACAGGTGCACAGTCGGGTGTTGGTGCCAAGTATGCGTGGGAAGGCAACAAGAATGTCGGTTCCGGTCACATGGAAATTCTCGAGAGCAAACCCAATGAACTCATCAAAATTGATCTGGTGTTCCTAAAGCCGATGCCTGGTCACAACACGACGGAATTCACGTTCAAGCAGGAAGGAAATAATGTCATCGTCACGCAGGCAATGTATGGCTGCAACAGCTTCATGGGCAAAGTATTTGGTCTGTTCATGAATATGGACAAGATGATCGGCGGACAGTTTGAGAAAGGATTGGCCGATATCAAGCGCCTGGCCGAAGCGTCGAAGTAAGAATAGAGAGCATTCGTAGGCGAGGTTGCGGAACCTGCGCTGCGGATACAAATTATTTCTCCTCATCGTTTATGACAGCCGATCCATCATCACGGACAATTGTTACCACTCGTATCATCCATGCGCCGCGCGAGAAAGTGTGGCAGGCGTGGACAACGGGCGAGAAGCTCGCGCGCTGGTGGGGGCCGAAAGGATTTACCAATACCTTCCACGAGTTCAATCCTGTTGCTGGCGGCCTATGGCGCTTTACCATGCATGGACCGAATGATCTTCAGTTCGAGAACGAGAGTGTCTTTGTGGAGCTGCAAAAACCTGAGCGTATCGTGTTTGACCATCAAAAACCGATGCATCCGTTCCGCGCTATTGTCACATTCGAGGCTATCGGCGACAGCACAAAAATTATCTGGCAGATGGTGCACGATACCGTCGAAGAATGCGAGAAGGTTAAATCATTTGTCATTCCTGGAAATGAGGAGAATCTGGATAAACTGGAGGCAGAGCTTGCAACAAAATAGATCGAATCATCAATTCATTCTTTAAAGAGAGGGATAAGTCGCTCCCACGTACGGATTTTCTCTGCTATACTCATCACTCATTTTTTCCTCTACCAGACTCATGCCGAAACATTCTCATCCCCAGAAATCCGCTTCTCGCGACGGCCGCTGGCTGGCGTTGATGGTGCTCTGTCTCGGTTCACTCATGATCGTGCTCGATACAACCATCGTGAACGTCGCGTTGCCTTCCATTCAGACAGATCTTGGGTTTTCGGACTCGTCGCTTGCGTGGGTGGTGAATGCATACCTGCTGACATTCGGCGGCTTCCTGCTCCTTGGTGGCAGGCTTGGTGATCTGTTTGGTCATCGCAGATTATTTTTGATCGGCATTGTCTCTTTTACCGCTGCGTCTCTTTTGTGCGGACTTGCGACTGCGCAATGGATGCTCATCGTCGCCCGTGGCGTGCAAGGTCTTGGCGGTGCGATCGTCTCGGCAGTCGCACTCTCACTCACCATGAATTTGTTTACGGATCCAGCTGAACGCGCCAAAGCGATGGGTGTCTATGGCTTTGTCTCGGCTGGCGGCGGAAGCATTGGCGTGCTGCTTGGCGGCCTTCTTACCGGTTCTCTGAACTGGCACTGGATTTTCCTCGTCAATATTCCAGTCGGCGTACTCGTTGTTATTTTGTCGATCATCTTGTTGCCAAAGGCACACGTAAAAGCGCCGGGACACTTGGATTTTGGCGGAGCAATTACCGTCACGGCATCCATGATGCTGGCGGTCTATGCCATTGTTAACGGCAATCAGAATGGCTGGCTCTCTGGGCTCACACTCGGTCTTCTGGCACTCTCGGTTGTGCTGATGGGCATATTTCTATGGATTGAAAGTTCTATTCGTTCACCGCTCGTTCCGCTCAAATTATTCCGTCTGCGCAACGTTGTCGTCGCCAATATTGTCGGCGTACTGTGGGCCGCATCCATGTTTGCGTGGTTCTTCATTTCGGCACTCTATCTTCAATTGGTTCTTGGCTACTCGCCACTACAAGTCGGTTTGTCCTTCCTGCCTGCCAACCTGATTATGGCGACCTTCTCACTTGGACTCTCTGCCAAAATCGTCATGAAATTCGGTATCCGAAAGCCACTTGGCGTCGGCTTGCTTATTGCCGGCTGCGGTCTTGCCTGGTTTGCTCGTTCGCCGATCGATGGACATTTCCTTATGGACGTTTTGCCGGGAATGGTCTTGCTCGGCATTGGTGGCGGCATCGCGTTTAACCCCATGCTACTTGCAGCCATGAGCGATGTGCCGGCGCACGAATCCGGTCTTGCTTCCGGCATCGTGAATACTGCGTTCATGATGGGTGGAGCACTCGGTCTTGCGGTTCTGGCAAGCCTCGCCGCAGCCCGTTATACCAGTATGGTTGCTGCCGGATCAGGCGAGTTGATTGCTTTAAACGGCGGGTATCACACCGCGTTCCTTGTCGGTGCGTGTTCGGCAATTATCGCTGGTATCCTTGGGGCAACCATGATCAAGATTTCCAAGAACACGGATATGGGCGCACACGTGGTGCATGGAGTGTAAGAATTCGATTCATCAGATTTTGGCTTTCTGATGGGATTAATACCGAACGAAATATATTGTTTTTGACACAAAATTTTTTCGATGCATAATAATAAAACCAGTTGACGCTCTTTCACAGTTCATCGGAGGGAGTTCGATGCAGGTCGAAAAGAGGATCGTCGATGGATCTGAGGTTGCCGTTGTCGAAATCAGTCCTCTGGACTACGCTACACTTGAGCCTTCAGATGTTATTGAGCTGTGCGTTGCAAACGGCGCAATTAACGACGAAGGAGGCGTTCGAACGTATCGGGTCCATGATCCGTTCTTCACCGCTGCCTACAATGACAATCCGCCAGACCTTACCGCTGATGAGCTCGGCCAGCTCTTCGAGGCCTGAAAACTGGTATCCGCCGCCGCAAGTGCCCCTGCAAACCGCAGGGGAGCGGCGGCTTTTTTGTGCGTCTTATAATTGCGGCTTCGTTCCGTTTGATCCGGGAAAGTATCGCCAGCCGGTTGTCTGTGGCACGGGCCTGATACTGTGAATTTCGTCTGCCGCGATACGGCGGGGGATAATCACTTCGTAGCCGCGAGCGTCCGGCAGTTTCATGAACAGGCCGACAGCCTCGGCGCTTTTCATGGCATCGTGGCGGTGATGATAGTGGCCGAAGAGGACCAGCTCATCATCTGGAATGCGAAACTGCACAGCCACAATCTTTCCGTTTTTGCCTCGTTTCAGCTCCCTCGTCCATTGGAAGCTGGCGTTAAAGTCGGCAGTAAGCGGCATGGCATACACTCCTTTTACCTCCTCTATGCCCGTTGCGGCTTTCGCAATCCCGCCTCGCTTGATGCGAGCAGTATTTTTCTCCAGTGTCAGATGCACGAACATGGCCATAGTCCTCATTCTACAGTAAAAAACCCTCTCGGTGTGAGAGGGTGGGGTGCCGCACCAAAGCGCGGCTGGTTTCGATGACGCCGGCGTTTCAATCATGAAGCGGCCGCCTGGTCCGCTCCTGATGCATGTCGCCGTGTCTGCGCCAGCTGATCTCAAGCGAGGCGATGCTGACAAAAAACAGAACCAGCAAGCAGAGGTAGCATCCTTGCGCGTGCGGTGTCATCCTGCGGAACTGGAATGACATGCAGCTGCAAAAGCTCAAGAAAGCCAGGCAGTCTCGTCGGTAGTGCTTATAGCACATAACCACGTGAGACCACATCATGAGTCTCCACGTAAAAGCGGCCTCTTCCGCCCTTGGTATGGCCAAGTCAGACGGATTCAGCAGCCTGAAGAGACATTCTCCGCACACTGCTGAATCCGCATTGTCATCGATGGTGAAAAAGAGCAGGTCCTTTTCAGCAGGGTGTAATACGCAAAGGAAGAAATTTTGTCAATGCTCTAGAGAGCACTTTGAAACAATCAACAGGCAGAAAAAAATGAGTCTGGCAGCGCATACTATTTCATGCGTGCCGCCTTCAGTGCCTTTGCCCACCATAGAAGCTGGCTGAGCATTTTATCGGCGTTGTCTTTCAAATGCGCTTCTGTCTCAGTATTCCACTGAGCTTTCCCCATAATGATCGGAAACAGAATGCTGCCTTGAATGTGCACCGCATTGCGGATAGGTGCCATTTCCAGTTCTACCGAAATCTGGCGCAAATGCTCAACCGCGCGGGCGCCCCCCACTCCGCCATAGCTCACAAAACCGACAGGCTTGTTGTTCCACTCCGGAAACAGATGGTCGAGAGCATTCTTCAAAACACCGGAGGTGCTGTGATTGTATTCGGGTGTCACGATAATGAATGCATCGGCTGCATCGATCTTGGCCGACCACTTCTTCACCACATCATTGGAGTATTTTTTCCCCAACTGAGACGGTCCCATCGGTTCCTCAAAAAACGGCATGGGATAATCCACAAGATCCAGTAACTCTACTTCCACACTTTCCAATTTCTTGGCTTCGGCCGCTATCCATTTTGCCGGCTTGTCGCCAAAACGAGCGGGGCGCGTGCTGCCGATAATGACGGCGATTCTGAGAGTGTCCATACGAGAAGAGGTGAAAGGAATAATCAATATGAAAGACAATAGTCCTTACAAATCAATAAGCGAAGAAAAATGCAGTGAATATTCGTAACTGACCGACGGGGACGCTTCTCACACACTGACGCTGTATCGTGTGCTGATAGTGCTGCGCAAAGCCGTCAGCTTCGTGAGTGAGCGGGTGGATTTTGCGTAGTTGCATGCACCGATAACACCTGTGTCGTGGGCGGCATTTCGGACAAGAGAATTTGTGGGTGAGAATCCGGCACGTACCCATGTGAGAAGTGCGGGGATGCGGTTGGCTGGGTCTTCTTTCAGCCGGATGAGAGTATTGGTGACAGATGCCGTGTCGCTGAATGTTGTGGCAAAACCTTCAAAATTTCGAGTGGAATCCACAAATCCGGGATTAACATTCACGTCGCCTGTGCCCGGCGTACTGCCTGTCGTAGGTGCGCCATAATACGTTCCATGTGATGTTTTGCCCACATTGCTGTAGGTTGAAGCATTGTAAGCGCAATTATTGGTCACGCCTGTCGGAGTGATGATATTGTCATTCGGCGGGTTTTTGCCCGATGTTGCGGTATTGAAATGATTGCCGCGTGCTGAGGTATCCCAGTAGACATTGTCGCGATACAGCGGCAAAGAGCCGATAGCGGATTCAAGTGTTTCGTTGAGCTGTACGCCATGTTCAAAGGCTGGGGAGCCCATAAAGGTATTGTGCAGACAGTCTGTAATTCTCGCATTTCCGGTTGTTGTGAGCAATGTGCACGAAGACTGGGCACTGTCGCCGGATCGGGGCAGCACGAGACAGTGTTTGACGGTGTAGTATCTTGAATAGGCGGTTGCAATAATGCCGTCACCGTCTTGTGCTGTGGAGGATCCTGTGCATTGCAAGATGACGCCGTCAATGACTGTGTCGCGATCGGGCAAGCCAAATCCTTTCGGATTGTACACATTCCCATCCATCAGCCAGTAACAATTTGCAATATCTCCCGCAACACCCATTGCATTCCAGTTTGACGGAATACGTCGAACGACATTATACGAAAAAACCGCATACATCTGTGCAGTATCCATATAAATATCGCTAGCGAAAATATTGAACTGAACGGTAACTCCGCCGATAGAGCCGCCAAAAGAAGGGTCGTTTACCGCTGCATCAAAATAATTACGCTTTATTTCGCGTGTGCCACTGGAAAGGTTGTTTGAGGCTCTCACTCTAAGTGATCGGGTGTCAGTCGTCGAAGCAAATGTATTGTCATTAAAGATAAATGTACCTGTGGAGGTTATCGCTCCTCCTGCATACATCGAAAAACTTCCGCAGGAAGTAAAAGTGCAGTAGGTAATCGATGTTGAATGTCCGGTCACATTCAGTGAAACGTCGATAGCGGGGTACGTAGCGTCTCCCAGGCGAATAAAATCTGTATACTGAGCCGTTACTTGCATGTTCCCTGTCATGCCGTTGATGCTGATGCGTCCGTAACCTCCGCTTGCATTGGAGCGCACGGTTGCACGGTTGCTGGCAGAGCCATTGAAGAGCAGATAATTGTTGTATTGGTTATAGCCGCTGGCGGCAAAGACATAAGACTGGCTGGTCGGGCTGCTTGCCTGGCTTGAGTCAAATTCCAGTATGGCACCAGGATTGACAGTAAGCGGATAAAAGCCAGCGGTGCGCGAGCCGTTTGTTTGCTGGCTGAGTATGCAGCCGCGTACAACAAGTGTCGGCGGACTGGAGGGCGATGATGCCCCGACAACAAGTTTTCCGGTGTTGGCTATTGTAATGGCAATGGCATGCTGAGGCGCTGCAGCTGCTGTATTGTAATCGTTGGTGCCCGTGATCCAGTTGGCACTGGTCAGGTCAACGGTAGCGCCGCCTGCTACTCCAGAGGCATACAACCGCTTTGTTCCATTGGATCCGTTATCCATGTACACCGAAAAAGAGCTTGCTCCCGATGGCAGGGAAGGCATAGTAAGACGCGGCTTGCTTACACCGCTCGTGAATGACTGTTGCTGGTTTGCTGAAAGCATGGATTCTTTCCCCCCGCTGTCTATGACAGCTATGGCAATATTGACTCCGCCGCTGGACCACGGAACTGTGGTCACAGCCGTACTTCCTGAATATGACGGCGCTGCCGGTACGCCTAAATACGATGGGCCAATTGTCACTGTTCCCGCGCCGTCTGCAACTGTTATGGTATGTCCGGCAGCGATAGTGATCGTGTCGCCGTTTCCCGGAACAACCCCCCCTGTCCATGTGGAGGTAGATGACCAGTTCCCAGTCTGAGCAGAGGTAATGGCAGCCATAATAACTTACGTAGTGATGTCGTAGGAGTAGAGCGACGCTTCCAGTATTTCGCCCTGAAACGGCCGCACGAGTCCGGCCGAAGTCACGGTGCCGCCAAGAACCAGATTATCGACGCCCGATACATCGCCAAACCAGGCGAACGTGCCGATGTTCGTGATGGTCAGAGGATTCTCTTCGGCGCCACTCAGGCTGATGTAATAGTCGGTGCCGTCATGAATAACGGCAAGCAGGTAGGTGGTGGAAACAGACAGAGTCGTGACACCGGTGACCGTGTGCTTGGTGCCGCCGGCATTGGATTCCACATACACAAGACCGGCTGCCGTAATGCCGATTTCAAACCAGTTGTTCGCAGTACCGGTATCGGCGGCCGAAAGAAGCACCTGCACGCCGCGGGTGGCAAAAGCCGTTGATCCCGTTTTAAAAGTGATGACGGCAGAGCCGACGGTATCGGCTATGGTATTCGCGGTGCTCAGATAATCATCCGTGCCGTCAAAAAGAATACTTGGCAGCGCCGTCTGCAAGAGTGGGCGGCTGCCCGAAGTACTTTGTGTCATCCTGTAATTATCGCCGCTGTCATTCTGCCAGCTGCCCACAGGGTTGTTATTGACAGTGGCGGCTGTTGTACGGGAGGAATCCTGAAACAAGCTGCCCGTTGCGCGAAAGTTCACGAGTGGACCGGTAGATGCCGCTAGTGTGGCTACTGGAAGACGCATATGTCGATGGAGGAGATTTAAGACACGACCGTGCTCGGCCCCTTCACAACCCGTTGCTTGGAATTTGTTTCCAGGACACAGGCAACATCCCCGCTGTCGAGAGACACGTTGGTGGCGCCAGGTCCGTCGATGGTGACAGTGGTGCCGGAATCATTGACAATCTCCACTTCAAAGCCGTTACCGAGTGTGCCGATTGTCGGAAGGGAGAAAGTCATGGATGCCGTGGCGACAAATCGCTTGCCGCTGTCGGCTGCTGCAAGAGTATAGTTACTGCTTTTTGTTGCTTCGACGACAGCTCCGATGTTTTCACCGGTTGCCGCGTGACCAACTTGCAGGAACGTGTTGAGGACATCACCCCATGTGCCACTGTCGCTGCCGGATACGGGAAGTCGTGCCATAAAATGCGGTTAAGGAAAGGTTGAACCCATTCTATGGATGTTTTGCCGGATGACAATTCATAAAAGATGAATTCGCTTATCAAAGATAAATAATTATTGTGAATCAACTTTAGAAAAAAACAACGCACCGGACCGGCTGCCTCAGCAGGCGGCATAAAGTCGCTCTATGCAGCACTGGACAGACATGAACGGTGCATCATGAATGGGCGATTTTCTTGACCGTATTCCAGTTTCTGGTCGTGATGTGCTTGCCGTACTCTTTCTCGAGTACCTGCATGGCATCGACAGATCGTGTGCTTGGATTGAGTGTGAGCACGCTGCAAATCTCGGTATCGCTCACTTTCAGAATCGTAAAATCTTTATTGGGCGACATATAGGGAATCTTGAGCGAACTTTTCGGCTTGGTTGCCAAAAACGTAATATATAAGCGCGTATGCGGCGTCACTGATATGTGCTTGAAAGGATCACGATCAACCAGCGCGTGTATGTCGGCAAGGCTGCGAACAATGGCGTGAGAGTGCAGACGAAAAGTTGCTTCGATTTTCTTTTCGATCAACGTCACCAATGTTTCCGGTGTGGATTTTGGCGCATCGAACAGAATATTGCCGGTTGCAAGCAGGGTTTTGACATTCGTAAAGCCCAGAGACTCGAACATTGTTTTCAGTTTCGCCATCGGAATCATCTTGTTGCCGCCGACATTGATGCCACGCAGGAAGGCGACGAAGCGGGTTGTTGAATTATTGACAGGTGTCATACATCACTATTGTACACGTATTTCACTGAGCGAAATGCGCGTGAGAAAGTCTCAACTTCACTTCCGAAAATTCTCAGTTCCGTCTAGAGTCTGTATTCCATTTTGTTTCTTGATCTCTGCATGAAATTCACCACTCTCAGCACGACCGATCTCAAGGTCAGTAACATCTGTCTCGGCACCATGAGCTACGGTCATCAGGTAAACGAAGCCGATGCGCATGCGCAGCTCGATTACGCGGTGGGTAATCAGGTGAATTTCATCGACACAGCCGAAATGTATCCCGTGCCAAGCCAGGCCGATACATACGGCGAGACAGAGTGCATTATTGGGAGATGGCTGAAAAAAACAGGCAAAAGAAAGGAGATTGTCTTGGCGTCCAAAGTGGGCGGACCCAATCGTTACACTCATATTCGTACCGGCGACAATCGGCTCGACAAAGCCAATATTGAAGCGGCGCTCGACGAAAGTCTGAAGCGTTTGCAAACGGATGTAATAGATCTGTATCAGCTGCACTGGCCCGACAGAAATGTGAACTATTTTGGTCAGCGCGGATACGTTCATGCAGACCACGAGCAGGCAACACCGATCGAAGAAACGCTCGAGGCACTCGCCGGAGTTGTAAAAGCGGGCAAAGTGAAATATGTCGGCCTTTCCAATGAAACATCGTGGGGGACACTCGAATTTTTGCGCATCGCCAAAGAGAAAAATCTTCCGCGTATGGTGAGTGTGCAGAACCCGTACAATCTTCTCAATCGTCATTACGACATCAATATGGCCGAAATTTCCATGCGCGAAACTATCGGATTGCTCGCCTATTCCCCCCTGGGCTATGGCGTTCTTGGCGGACGCTACCTGGGCGGCAATATGCCCAAGGGCGGACGCTTTACTCTTCATCCGCAGTTTGCCCCTCGTTACCGCACGCCGCAGGCTCAGAAAGTCACACAGCTCTATGCCGATCTCGCCAAAAAACACGGTCTGTCACTCGCCCAAATGTCGCTGGCTTTTGTAAATATGCAGCCGTTTGTGACGAGTAATATTATCGGCGCGTCGAATCTTGATCAGCTGAAAGAAGACATAGACACGGGCGAGATGATTTTGTCTGACGATGTGCTCAAGGGTATCGAAGAGATTCACGAACAGTATCCAAATCCCGTGGCATAATCGTATTGATTACAAAATGTACATATGGTACAATTTATTCATATATGAAAGTCTATTCAATCAGCGAAGGTCGCAAGATATTGGGTGAATTGGTCAACCAGGTAAAGTACTTAAAGAAGCCTATCGCACTCGGAAAACATGGGAAAGCCGATGTTCTTCTCATCTCTTTAACAGATGAAGACACTGTTCCGATTGCAGAGATGGCAAGTGCTTCCGAGAGCTTTGCATTTTTAGAGCAGGAGCCCGATCTCTATTCGCTCAATGATCTTACGAAGAGATATGTTTGAATTTGGCTCTATTATCCTCGTGCCGTTTCCATTTAGCGATCTTTCGCATGCAAAAGTGCGTCCGGCGCTTATTGTATCTAGATATAATCCAAAGAATGATGAGGTCATTCTTTGTTTTATTACCTCAAAGGTCACAAGGGAAAAAGAAGGGCTTATTCTGCAGCCAGGCGATGGTTCCGGTGTAAAAGTCCGATCGTGCATCCGCTTCGATAAAATGGTGACGCTAAGCAAGAAAATCATTCTGGGTGAAATTGGAAAAGTTGAGCCTAAGCGCCTGCAAAAACAGGCAGCATCTTTTTTTGGAATATTTGGGTTTGATGTCTGAAAGCCTACATGCCGAGCGTCGCGAATATAGCTATTTTATACGATTTATTGTATAATATAGAATATGGGTAAAACGTTTGAAACAATCAAAGGCAACGTCGGAGAGACGGTCAAAACTGTCGCCAATGTGCCTGTGGATGCGGCAATGGCCGGAGTCGAAATGTTTGCTGGGAAAAGCCCCATTCCGGCGATTTCCTCAAGTGTAAAGAACGCGATGAAAAGTACGGTATCGCTGCCACTTAAGGTAGTGAAAGCCGCCACACTGGGCATGGCGGGAGGAGCAATGAGGCTTTTGGGAAACGTACTAAAATTCATTCCCATCCCTGTGCCGAAATTCGGCGAAAAAGTGACACGAAGCGAAGTAACAGGCGGCACCGCCGGTGCGTTACAAGGTTTGAAAAAGCAGATGGTACCGTTTTCTCCGGCGCGCAAAAAACCTGTGGAAGCTTAAAAACCGCGCCGCGTAAATTATTTCTTCGGCTTGCGCGTTAAGTGCTTAAGTGTTCGTCCCGCTTCACTGTCTTGTATGAGTGTTTGTAAATGTGCCTCTTTGGTTTCCGGTTTCTTGGCACCCATTACCCACCAGATTGCCGGTCTCTGATACGACGGCGGTTTGCTTGCGAAAAACTCCCACGCTTTCTTGTTGGCCTTGAAACGCTTGAGTGATGCGCTATCCAGCTTCAAATCTTTCTGTTCGGCTGAGTAAAGTTTTTCACGTTTGGGATCGCGATTTTGAAAAACGCTGATTCCCGATGCATGCATCCGACCTTCAGCAGTGAGTTCGGCAATACGTTTTATGTTCACCTGGCTCCAGATACTTTTTTTCGTGCGTGGCGTGAAACGCTGTTTGAATGTCTCTTCATCAATCGCGAGCCGAACGCCATCAATCCAGCCGAAACACAGTGCTTCATCCACAGCTTCTTTGTAGCCGACACTCGGCTTGCCGCTGGCTTTTTTGTAGTACACGAGCCACAGCTCTGTTTCTTTATTGTGATGCTCCAAAAGCCAATTGCGGAAATCAGCGGAAGTTTTGAAGGGGAGAATGGGCATAAAGACAGAATGAAATTACACTTTCTCGACACGTTCAACCATAAAAGTCACAGCACTGTTCATATTGACGGGCTGCACCGTAATAGCCGGATGCTTAAGCTTGAAGACGCGGAAAATTTCATCGGCGAACGCCTGGCCGACAGTCGGCACTTTCTCGAAATCCATAATAATAGTACGGAACTTCTCGAGCCCGGAAAGCACGCGCCTGGCTTGAGACCGCGACACATGAATAGTGCCCATCGTGTAGAGCTTGATCTGAATCTCGGTTTTGTCGAATGCATGCTCCGACGGATCGGTCTGGTATCTGGCAAAAACATCATTCAGGTGCTTTTTTGATGCAGTATCAATCTCGAATGTCACACGTGTTCCTTTCTTGCTGCGCTTTGCTTCTTCCAGAAATACATCGCCGATCCGGTTATCGATTGTCAGTTTGTAGCCGAAGCTTTCGAGAATGAATCGGTCGGCGATCTTGGAAGTGAAGAAAATACCTTCGCCGGAATGCGCTTGCGGCTGAGTGGTGGTTTTGCCTTTCAGAAGATCCTGAACAGCTTCTGTTTCTGAGCGCAGCTTGCGGCCTTTCATGATATTCCGGAAGACGCCGATGCCAGTATCATTGATGCGGAATATAAAATTCTTTCCTTTCTCAATCTCAATCTGTATTTTTTTTGACCCCGAATGCTCAATGGCATTATTAAGCATTTCGGAAAATGCGTAGGTAAAAATACTTTGTATATTTTCATCCAATAACAAAAGAAAGGCAGCCTTCTTTTGAAGATCCTGGAAAACAGTGAATTCCTCAAGCTGTTCATTCACAAGAGTTTTCTTTACTATTTTATCAAGGACAGTTTTAGAGGTTGGTGAAACATATGCTGTACCATTGGTCGTTCCTATTTTTATAAGCATCCCGCCCAGTGTTAACTCTTTGAGAATACGAGTCGCGTATTGGCGAGACACTGCAAATTTTTCTGCCAATGTGGCAGCTTTTATCAGATTCTGCGCGAGAATGAACCGGATGATTTTCTCCTTGGTATTCATGTAGATATAGTACTCTTATTAGTTAATATTGTAAACACATTGTAAACAAAAATTAATTATATTGTAAACACATTGTAAACTGCATTCCATTCGTAATCCAATTCACACCTTTTTTGACAGATGATTGTTTCTGATGTGGCAGGAAAAGCTTTCACGAAAAGCTGCCGCCTGCCCCCCGAGGGAGACAGGCGACGAGCTCTTTGACAATGGTTTCTGTGAGACAGATCGGATGGATTCGATCGTCTAGCAGCGAGGCCGACGCGGCCGGATGTTGATGCCGACCAAGAGTTGTCCGACAACAATCGTGTCCACCGAATAGCAACCGATGGCGCCGTTATCGACACCGATGATGGTTGTCCCGTATTGGTCATGCCAGACGAATCCGGCGGTTTCGAAGCCCGTGAGGACGGTCGTGATGCACTCGTCGGGGTTGAGAGAGATCTTGCCCTTGAGGCTGAGACTCTGCGACTTCCCGGCCAGGGCCGTCGTGTTGACGCTGGTGCCCGTGAGGGCAAAGTGAATCTTGATCATTCCCACTTGCGAACCGTTGACAGTTCCCGTGAGGAGAACGTCGTTTGCATCCGTGACGTAGAGCCCTTGAGCGGTGTAACCGCTCGAGTTCCCGACCTTGAAGCTCGTGGTATCGATGATGCCGTTCGTGCAGAGCACGAACTGGACCTCATCGGCCGTGATTTTGCCGCTGGCGGACGCCGTGTAGCTGAAGGTTGAAAGAGTCTGATTGACGCCGTCGCTCAGGCAGCCGAGCAGTGGCCCCGTGGCCTGAACATTTGTAATTTCGGACGCGACGATCAGTGCAAAATTGTAGCTGACGGCGTCTTGGTTCTCTTCGCCAACGGTCGAGCCGATGACGATGGCGCCATCGGGTTGGCCGCTGTTTGGAGCGAGCGGAGTTCCATTGACGGAAGCGATGACCGCTCCGTAGCTGGGGTCGCCAACGATCCCAAGGAGAATCGGGTTACCCGAGGCATTGCCGGAGGCAAGCGTCCCGGTCGTGACCTCGATAACGTAGTCCGTGGTGCCCGCGGGCACTGTGAAGGCGGCCGTATTGACCCAGGTCGAGTCGTCGCCGGCGGGGTGCGCGAAGTTCGCGACCACTTGTCCACTGAGCTTTTTGAGCTTCAGCGAAGTGATGGTGTGCGTATCGACGCCCGGCTGGGCAGCGAAGTTGTCGAGTTCCAGATGACTGATGACGGCGGGGCCGCCCGTCGCCTCGAACTGAACTTGGGCGACCGCTTCGGTCGTGCCGAAACGCAGCGCATGATGTGCGAAGTCCACGGGTTCGTCGAAGTTGACGACGAGGCTGGCCGGCAGGATCTTCGGAGGCAGTTGAATGCCGGACGGATCCCAACCGAAGGCAAACTGACGGCGGGTGCGGCGGCGGATGTTGCGGCTGGGAAAGATCGAGCGCAAGGCGGAGGCGAGAAGCATGAGGTGATCCTCAAAGTTGAAAACAGAAAACCGTTGAAATCAAAGAGCGGTGCTACAGTGCACCGTCTTAGGAATCAAAAGCTGACTCCAGCGGCTTCTGTAGTCCCAAGATTCTAATGATGAAGACAGGCTAAGAATAGAGTGAAAGTGAAAAGAACTGTACATTTTGAATTTTATTGCCTAATAAAGCTTTTTGAAATTTCGTCAAGAAAGCTGGCATAACAATAAAAGTAATTCTCCGCCAAGCGCAATTTGTTGTTGGTATTTTCAACACATCGATCAATCGGCATCAGTTATTGATGCATCGCTCCTCATCGGAATAGTTGTCGAAACAGACAACAGAGTAAAAATGCTGTTCGTACGGTCACTTGCGACCTTTCAAAAACCCAGTACGTTTGCCCCGATTCTTTCCCTCCTCCTTTCTATGATCAATTCCGGAGACACGGCATTCGTCCTCATTTCCTCCGCTCTCGTTGCCATTATGACACCGGGCCTGGCGTTCTTTTATGGCGGACTCGTGAAACGCAAAAACGTTCTGACCATCATGATGCAGAGCTTCATCTCCATGGGAGTGGTGACCGTGCTGTGGACAGTTCTCACGTTCTCTCTCGCTTTCGGCAACGACATTCACGGACTCATCGGCGGACTCAGTTACTTCATGATGAATGGCGTGGGACTCGAGCCATCAACTGTCTACGGCACAACCATCCCGTTCTTTGCGTTCTTCGTCTTCCAGATGATGTTCGCCATCATTACGCCGGCACTCATTACCGGTGCATTCACCGAGCGCATGAATTTCAAAAGCTATCTCATCTTCCTCGTCGTCTGGAGTCTGGTCGTCTACGCGCCGCTTGCACACTGGGTGTGGGGCGGGGGATTCATCGCCAAGCTCGGAGCAATCGACTTTGCCGGCGGAACAGTGGTGCACATTTCGGCCGGTATGGCGGCCCTCGCATCGGTCTTTGTACTCGGCAAACGCAAGCGCACCGAACACATGCCGCATAACATTACCTACGTCGCGCTGGGCGCTGCTCTCCTCTGGTTTGGCTGGTACGGTTTCAATGCAGGAAGCGCGCTTGCGGCGAACGGAATAGCTGCCGCCGCGTTTGCCAATACCGATATAGCCGCGTCCATGGCGATGGTCACGTGGCTCTTCCTGTCGTGGCTGGTCGATGGGCGTCCAAGCATGGTCGGCGCGCTCACCGGCGCTGTTGCCGGACTCGTCGCCATTACGCCGGCAGCCGGCTACGTGGCACCGGGCGGATCACTCATTATTGGTGTCGTTGCGGCAGTCGGCTGCTTCTACGCCATCAAATTCCGCATCAGCATGGGCTGGGATGATGCACTGGATGTCTGGGGTTGTCACGGTGTGGGTGGCATTATCGGCTCGGTTCTCACCGGTGTCTTTGCGGTTAAGAGCATCGGCGGTTTCTCCGGACTCCTGGAAGGAAACACACAGCAATTTATAGCCAATCTAGAGGGAACAGCTATCTCCGCTGTCTACGCATTCGTCGTCACGTTCGTGGTGCTCAGCGTCATGAAAGTCGTGATGAATGTCAAAGTCCAGCTCAAGGAAGAGGAGGAGAGTTTGGATCGCGCGCTGCATGGAGAGGAGGCGTATGCATTCTAAGAATGGAGAATTGAGAATGTAGAATGAAGAATGGAGATATGTATTACGTATCATGTATTACGAATTATGCATGATTCAGGGAAGAATGCGGTATGCGGAATACAGAATGAAGAATGATTCGATCAATGCTAAAGCGAGCGAGAGGAGAGCTCAAGGAAAATACAAAACAAATTTGTGAATGTCCCTCTCCCAGCTAAAGCTGGGAGAGGGTGCCCGAAGGGCGGGTGAGGGGTGTTTATTTCGTCTTAATCGCCGTCGCTACCGCTTTCTTCACAGCCTTCAGGCCACTCGTTGCTGCTTTGCTCGAACTGGTTCCGTTCATATTTTTCCAGCCAGGCATTTTTCCACCTCTGCCCTCCATCATACCGCCGCCAAATCCGCCGTGTCCGCCAATCATGCTACCGGCGCAGGCGGTTTTCAGAGCAGTCATTGCGGCTGTATCGGGGGTTGGCATGGCGGCCTGCAATGCTGTCCGCATCGCATCATTGGCTGCTTTTATGGCTGCAGCGCGCTGGGTGTCATCGGTGATGGCTGCAGCCGCTTTCAATGCGGTTACATGTGCCGAAAGAGCCGACTTGCGCGCAGAAGCTTCTGCGTCGATCCGGTTGATCTGCACTGTTTCCTGAGCGGCGAGAGCGGTGAGACAAGCCGCAGTCGGCGTCGTTTTAGTAACCTTCGCGGTCGTGGTGCTGGCTGCACTCGCAAAAAGCGGCACTGCCAAAGCAATCGACGAAACGCCGGCAACAACGCCAAGAGTGAAACGGTTCTTCATAGAAAAAGAGGTGAAGAATAAAAATATTGACATCATTATACGTAGGCGAGGTTAAGAAACGGTTAAAGTATGAGAAACTGATCGATCCCCGCGCCAAGCATGGCGCTCCCATTTTTTTGGTAATTGGTAGTTGGAATTTGGTATTTTCAGCCTTAGCTCTCCCTCTTCCCTTCCAGCAGCATTTTTACCGCATGTTCCATCGAGCCTGCCCGGACAATGGTGCCGGCATTCACGAAGAAGATTTCGTCGGCGTTCTCGATGGTATTCAGGCGATGAGCGATGATCACTTTTGTCGTTTCCTTGGGTAATTTTTTCAGAATATCTTCGAGTAATTGCTCGGTGACAGTATCGATATTCGCCGTTGCTTCGTCCAAAATAAGCAGATCCGGACGGCGCAGAACGGCGCGGATAAACACGATCAACTGTTTCTGGCCGAGGCTGATTGAGTCCCCACTGCTCATAATCTTCGTCTCCAATCCGTTTTCAAATCGCTCCAGTAAACGATCGAGATTGGCTTTCACAAGCACGTCTAGCAACTCTTTGTTTGTCAGCTTTTCATACTGTTCGTTGCCGTACAGAATATTATCGCGCACGGTACCGGTAAACAGGAATGGTTCCTGCAGGATGAAGCCGATTTTCTTGGTGCGATCAGCATCAGAAAACGACCGGATATCTTTGCCACTCAGCAACACCATTCCTTCTGTTGGGTCATACAGGCGAGCCATGAGCGACGCGGTGGTTGTCTTGCCGCCGCCTGTCGGTCCCACAAGCGCGTAGGTTTTGCCGCGCTCGAGAGTGAAATCAATCCCCTTAAGCACTTCCTTGCCGTCGCTGTAACGGAAGTGGACGTTCTCGAATGTCAGCAGCGCATCATTCTTTTTGGCCTCTGATCCAGGCACAGGCAGCATATCGGACTCGAGCGACAGAATGGCCGATATGCGGTCCCAGCCGGCAAGCGCCACCTGAAACGATGCCCAGATGGTGGCGATCTGGCGCAGAGGATCATAAAAGCGCGTCACGTAGCTTAAGAAACTGATGAGCAGTCCGATGGTAAACTGGCCGACGGTAATCAGGTAAATGCCGTAGACCAGCACAATCAGCATCGCGATATCAGACGACAATCCGTAGATCGGAATGAAGACGTTGTTGGCGATGCCGGCACGCAGCGACGCCCTGTAATTCGCCTCGTTCGCTTCGGCGAATTTGCGGCGGAAGTAATCGCGGCGATTAAAGGCGACAATCACTTTGAAGTTATTGAGGCTCTCCGAAATCTCGGCGCTCATGCCGCCGGTGGCCTGCAGACTGGCTGCATTCTTGCGGCGGATCCAGGCACCGACAGCCTGCGAGAAAAGCAGGAGGCCGACGGCCGGCAGCAGGGCGGCGGCGCCAAGCTGAGGCTTGATAATGAGGATGGCAATCGCGGCGCCGATGATCATGAACAGGTTGTTGATGAGCTGCATCAGCGACTGAGAAAAGAACTGGTTGAGCTTGTCCGTATCACTGTTGATGCGCGAAATGAGGTCGCCGGTTTTGTTCTGATTGAAAAAAGCGACCGGAAGCTCCTGCAGCTTGGTGAATACCGCATTGCGCAAGTTAAAGAGCAGGCGCTGGCCCACTCCGCCCATCAGTTTTGTTTGCGCGACTCCGGCAAACCACGCGATTGTATAGATGACCAACAGAAGAGCAGCGGAGATGACAACGCCCTGATATGCGCCACGGGCAATGTAGTTGTCGATAGCGTGTCCGACGATGACCGGACCGGCAAGGTTGAGGCCGGAGTTGATGAAAATCGCAATGAAAGCGAGCATGAGTGTTCGTTTGTCATCCCGGATGAGAGACAGCAGCTTGCGTACCGCGGTGAGCGGCGGAGTTTTCGCTTCGGGGCCGGTTGTGTTAAGCGTGTAGTTCTTCATAGGTATTGGTGCTGCGCTGCGAGTCAAAAATCTGCACGTATTCCGGTGAGGTGTGCATCAGTTGTTCATGCGTGCCTTCGGCCAGTTTTTCACCCTCCATAATGAGGATGACTTTGTCGTAGTGTTCGATGGATGAGATCTTCTGCGTGATGGAGACGAGCGTGATGCCCGGGTAATTTTTCTCCACGTTCTGCAGAATCTTCTTCTCGGTATTGCTGTCGACTCTGGCCGTAAAATCGTCCAGCAGCAGAATGTTCGGATTCAGGGCCAGTGCGCGGGCAAGCATGATGCGCTGCTTCTGACCGCCCGACAGGCTGGTGCCCCGCTCGGAGACAATGGTATTGAGGCCGTCCGGCAGCGCTGCCACAAAATCCTTGAGTTCCGCGGTTTCAATGGCTTTGTCCAAATCGCTGTCTTTCACGGTGTCGCTGAACGCGATATTCTCGCGCAGCGTCATGCTGAAAATAATGCTGTCCTGGAACACGAACCCGATCTGCCGGTGCAGAGCTTCCCTGTCGTAGCTTTCCAGCGGACGCCCGTCGTAATCCAGCTCGCCTTTTTGCGGACTGATGAGACCGGTGAGCAGGTACAGCAGCTGCGTTTTTCCGGCGGCAGTCGGACCGATGATGGCCGTTTTGCTGCCGGCCCGGATGCTCAGCGAGACATCTTTGAGCGCCGATTTTTCGCCGAAAATAACCGAGACGTTCTTCAGCTCAATATCGCCTTTCAGTGTATCCGTGCGCAGTCCGGTTTCCGTTTTTTCCTGCATGGCGAGTACTTCGGCAATGCGCTTGTACGACGCCGATGCGCGCGTGATCACGCCGCTCATGAAACCGATCATGATAATCGGAAAAATGAGAATGGCGAGGTAGCTGACAAACCCGGCGTAGCTGCCGAGTGTCATGCTGCCCGCAATGACGAAGTGGCCGCCCAGCAGCAGAATAGTGAGTGTGGCCATATTGGCCACAAACGTGATCGTGGGAATGAGTGTGGCAAACAGGCTCAGGATGCTCATGCCGATACCTTTTGCGTTCGTGTTGGCAGCCAGGAATTTCTGATACTCATACTGCTGGGAATTGAGCACGCGGATGAGTGCCGATCCCAGAATGCTTTCATTGATCACCTTGTTGAGCCAGTCGATAACTTCCTGGCCCTTCTTGAAATACACGCGGACTTTGCGCAGGGTGGCAAAAAATATTCCGCCGATGACCGGAATAATGAGCAGGACGGCAGATGCCAGTTTCCAGTTGATGAGCAGCAGCATGACGCTGGTACCGATGATCAGTAATAAGGAGGAGGTGATCGACACAATCGCCTGCGACACGAACAGTTTGACGTTATCGATATCGGACGTCAGGTTGGTCAGCAGCTTGGAGGCGGTGACTTCCTGAATGTAGCCGTAGCTCTGGCGCGAGATTTTCGCCGCCAGTTCCGTGCGCATATCGCGTGCGACTTTTTCAGAGGCAAATGTCTGCACGATATTCTGCAGGTAGGTGAACAGGAAAATCAGCAGGGAGACGGAACCGAACTGGAGAAGTGCGGTACGCATGCGGAAGTTGCCTTTGGCAAAGGCGTCGACTGTTATGGCGATAATTTTCGGCTGGACCAGGTTCAGACTGTTGCTTAAGACAGCCAGTGCAAGCAGGAGCAGGACAAGTCCTCTGTAGGGCTTCAGTATCCCGAAGAGATTGGGTTCTTTTGAGGAAGGGGCAGATGATTTTTGTGCGACATTCATCAATAGTGAGAGTAGCTAACAATTGATATCTCAATCAATAGAGAATGAAGTATACATGAAAAATCACGCCCATTCCTAGCAGTGATGCATGTATGCGTCAGGGCCGCGGCTGCATCATGGCGCGAATGATACTGATGACAGCCAGCACCATCACGACGCCGATGATAAACGACAGGAGCTTGTATGCGACGAAGAATCCGACGAGAGCGGCGATCATAGAAAAAAGAGAAAAGAGGGAGAGGTGAGTATGATGACGCAGCCGGGCAGGTATTATGACAGCACGGTACTTTGCCTGTCCGGCTTGCGTCCGTTGTACAGCCGCCCCGCGTTCAGATCATTCTTTCTGGATAATGCCGTACAAAGCATGTCTGTCTGCAGAAGCCCGAATGGTATCACCTGGCTGCGTCAGCCCGGAACAGTGAGCATAAAAGTTGTCCCTCTCCCCTCGCTGGATTCATAGAAAATCGTGCCGCCCAGCAGTTTGGTGAGAAGGTAGACGAGGTAGAGGCCAAGGCCGGTGCCTTCGGTGACCTTGCCGACGACGTTGTCCGCGCGGAAGAATTTGCTGAAAATCTTTGATTGCTGATGAGCGGGTATGCCATAGCCGGAATCGTGAATGAAGAAAGTGGCAGAATCGTTTTGCTGGCGGATGACGATTTTGATCATTCCTTCATCCGGCGTGTACTTCATGGCATTGTTCAGCAGATTGCTGAGAATCTCGCGCAGGAAGCGCGGATCGCTTTTCAGTGCCATGGCCGGATCGCAGTCCAGCTCCACCCTCTGTCGCTTGTGGGCGAAGTCGCTTTGTTCGGCCTGCAGGATTTTCCGGACAAAGTCGTAAACGGCAATCGGTTCCGGCTTCAGCTGTGTCTGGCCCGATTCGATGCGGGAGATCTGCAGCATCGTGTCGATGGTGTCGCTCATCCGCAGTACTCCTTTGCGGCCTTCGGCCAGCAGCTTGTTTTGCGCCGGGTCGATGGCATCACTCATCACTTTCTGCAGGCGGCTGAGCACCCAGCGTATGGAAGTGAGCGGTGTTTTCAGCTGATGCGAAGCCAGTGACATGAACTCGGACTTTGCGGCATCGATGCGGCGCTCCTGCGTGACGTCTCGGTAGAGGAAGAGCTGTCCGCCGAATTTCCCGTTGTCGTAAAATGGCAGAAAATCGCGTTGCACGACACGTCCGTCCCGCAGATGTATGTCGTATCCAAGCAGGGGCTTTTTTCTTTCGAGGGTCACAGCCAGCCGGCTCATGTGCTCTTCGACATTGGCGAGCGATTTCTTGAACCTTTCATTGAGTTCCGATGTGGGGAGTGCCATCGCTTCGGCAGCTGACAGTCCGATGTGGAATGTGCGGCAGTACTGCTCGTTGAGTTCGATGATATTGCCGCGCTCATCCATCATCAGTGCTGCCATCGGCAATTGTGCCAGCATGCTCTTGAGGCGGTGCAGGTTGGCCCGGTCGCGTTCCTGCGAGAGCTGTAATTCCCGCGTCCGTTCGCGCACTTTTTCCTCCAGACCTTCGTTCAAATCCTGAATCTGATGCAGCATGCCAAGAGATTCCTGATACAGCCGCGCATTGTCGACGGCCAGCGCCGCGCGTCCGGCCAGCGCCTGGGCGAAGACGAGATCGGTATCGGTATAACGCTGTCCGGTTGTGGCGAAGAAGCTGATGACGCCGAGTGTTCTGCCCCGTGCGGTCAGCGGTACAGCCATGTACGATGCCAGATGAAGATTGCGGATAAATGCCAGCTGGTCGGCATCGCGAATGCCCGCTTCGAGCATTTCATCGGTAATGTCCGGAATTATTTCCGGCTTTCCCGTGCGGATGATCGCACCGATACCGGTTGGTCCGTCATAGTTGGGCGGATATTTTTCCCCATACTCCCGGGCCAGGGCGATCATGTCCGGATCGGCATGAGCGAGTGCAAGCTCTTCAATGCCGCCATCCTGTTTTTTAATGTGAACGGTGCACCATTCGGCAAGTGTCGGCACCACCAGATTCGCCAGACTTGTCAGCGTGGTGGCGTAATCCAGCGAGGAGGACAGAATCTCGCTGGCTTTCGACAGGAATTGTGCCTGCTCCTCGCGCATGCGCTCTTCCGTGCTGTCGCGGGAAATGAGGGCGGTGGCGGAGATGACCCCTCTCTCGTTATAGATAGGAGAGAGAATGTAGTCAAAGTACAGGGTTTTGCCTTTTGTGTTGTACGTGAGCGTATTGCGCACCGGTATGCCGGTTTGCTGCACCATAGTCCGGTCACGGTCAAACGGTTCGATAATCGCGTCAGGAATGCCCACATCCTTGCCTGTCTTGCCGATGATCTGTTCAGGGGAAATATGCAGCAGTTTCCCCGCACCTTTACTTGCATGGGTAAAGCGTCCGTGCAGATCAAAAATATAAATCGTATCGACGGAATTCGCCATGAGGGCGTTGAGTGCACGAAATTCCTTTTCCGCTCTCTGATAGACAGCTATGTAACGCCGGATAAGCAAAAACAGTGCCAGTACAGTCAGAATCGCGGCAAGCAGCGTCGCATAGAAGGCGGTGGTGGCGGTTTCGAGACTGCGCCGGGCCTGGAGGGTCTGCTCGTCCAGTTGCAGTTTTTCTGCGTTTTCCATTGCGTGGAGGGCACGCCGGATGATGGTCATCTGACGCCTGCCGTTTCCAAGCAGGGCCAATGGTACGGCATCTTGAAGTCCGCCGTTTCTGCGCAGGGCGATCGTCTGCTCCATTTCCTTTCTTTTGTCGTTATACGCTTTTTTCACTTCGTCGAGACGCGCCTTCTGTTCTCCGTCCGCTTCAAACAGCGTGTCGAGCAGTGCAAAATTTCTCTGCACCTGCTCGATGGAGTCTTTATAGGGTGCCAGATAGCCCTCCTGACCGGTCAGGAGATATCCGCGCTGACCGGTTTCCGCATCTATAATGGAAGACAGTGTTTCCCGGAGCTGCGTGAGAACGCGTTGCGACGTCGTCACTTTCTGCATGTTCTCTGCGACGATGTTGGTGTTGTAAAAAGACACGGCAGCGTTCAGGAGCAAGACCAGCAGGACAAGGCTGAGTGCAAGCAGCACAGTGGAGACGCGAAAGCGTGTCATGTATTGATGAAGCGGCAGAGAAAAATACTCACAAATCCCTTCATTGTAAATGCCGGTAGACCGGCATTGGCACACTGCTTCCGCCGCATCACGGAAGACAGGTGCGATTTACCGGCGCGTCGAAGCATCGTAGCGGGACAGTTCGCTCTCGCTGGCGGCTTCATGCAGACCGCTTGCGCGAAAGTGTGACCGGACAAAATCGTCCGCAGAACTCTGGGTGTCAAACGTCCGTTTCTTCCACTGCACAACTTCCACTTTCTTTCTGCCGCGGAAAGTGATGGCGCCAGCCAGATACAGACCGGTCGACGCCTGCCGGTAGGTATCGATCATGTACGATGTGATGTCTTGGCTGGCAGTTGGCATACGCAGAAGAAGAATCAGAGGAAGAGGTGAGAGTTGCGTCGGAGGAGAGAGAGGCGGATACGCATCAGATAGCTGCCTGATCCTTGACGAGCCCGCTTACGTGCTTGTCGACATTGGCAGCGGACTGCTTGGCGGCGCCGGCTTCTTCCTTGGCTTTGTCGCCCGTGACTTTCCCTACCCATTTTTCGGCCTGACCTTTGGATTCATCAATCCACGCCTTTGCGTTTTCTTTGGCTGCCGCTTTCTTGGTGTCGTCTGTTTCGGAGTCGTGTGCGTGTGTCATAAAAAATAAGGGAAAAAAGAATGAAGAACCTCTTGTCTGGAGTAGAAGCCGTACAGTGCGGGATTTGCTTACGAAATACTCGCGTCCGGCTAGCGGGCAACGCAAAAAATCCTCTACAGCAAAGTGATTTCTTATTGTTCAAAAATTGTGATCAAAAGGATCAATCCACTCGCTCAATTCATTTTCATTCTTCACATATCCCCGATACTCGATTGAGTTTCCTGTATGAATGCCAAGATGCAAGTGCTTGCGTTCACCATCCGTCTCGGCGCTAAAGCCTTTTCCGAGCACGGCAATCCGATCGCCGACTTTGATCGGATCATTCTTTTTGACACTGATCGTTGATTGTCGCAAATGTCCGTAGAGAATAGTCACCGCTTCTCCCTTATAGGTACAGCTCTGAATCATCACGCCGCCGTAGCCGTTTACATGGCCGGTAAACAGAACTTTCCCCTCGCACACCGCGTTGATCGGTATATCGATTGATTGTTCATTTGGAAATGTCTCGAAGTCGAGTCCGGTATGAAAGCCCGTAAATTTTTCTGGTTGGATTGGTGATGAAGCTGGTGTTACATAAGTTCCGAGTGTTTTCTTGGTGATGCGGTTTTTTCCATTGCTGATCGGGTAGGGGAAAGTTAATGCACGGCTGCTTCCATTCATTGAAGCGGATGAAGAATAGGCGCTGACTGCTTGTTGTGATGCGGGTGTTTGCAGATTACTTGATGCTGCCTGGCATGAAGCAAGGCAAAGAGTGTTAATAATTAGAAAAGGAAGGATGGATGATTTCATGCAGATGAAGACGAAGAAAGGAATTAATTCTTTGATGGGGAGCGGGTATTTTATCCTGAGCATATCGAAGAACTACCCGCGGACTTATAGGATAATCAGCGTAGTCTTGTAAAAATGAATGACCAAATAAACAAGTTTGGAATAGAAGTGAACCGCAGGTAGATACCTGCTCCGCAGTATATGTACTATCATTCGTAATTCATGATTCCTAATTCGTAATTCGTTGCTTCTGGCCTTCCAAATCCCACTTCTCTGCCGTACAATGCGGCACCAAACCATTTACTCTACTCAATTATGGACCACGGAGATGTCATTTTGCGCTTCGACGAAGCCACGTTCTACTTCGATCACCGTAAGCCGATTCTGGCGGCGGCCAATTTCTCGGTACGCGAGAATGCCAAGCTCACCATCATGGGCCAGAACGGTGCCGGCAAGAGCACGATTTTCAAACTGATCATGGGCGAATACAAGCTGAAAGAAGGCCAGATTCACATCAAGAAAGGCACAACTATCGGCATCGCCAAGCAGGTCATCGCTCCGGCCGATATGGAAAAAACCGTCTCAGAGTATTTTGCCGGCGCATTCACCGAGAAGAAATACGACCTCGATCGCCACATTGCCAAGGTACTGGATGCCGTGAACCTCAAGACCGATTACAGCAAGAAGATCAAAGACTTTTCCGGTGGCCAGAAAGCGCGTTTGCTCCTTGCATTCGCTCTCATCGCCGAGCCGGATATTCTCCTGCTCGACGAGCCGACGAACAACTTGGACTCAGCCGGCATCGATCATCTCACGAGCTTCCTCATTGGTTACGAAAAAACCGCGATTGTCATTTCCCACGATGCCAACTTCTTAAACTGCTTTACACACGGCGTTATTCACCTGGATTCCCATACGCACAAAACCGACCAGTACGTTGGCGACTACTACGATGTTGTGCAACGCATCGCCGATATCATCGAGGCCGAAGAACGCCAGAATGCGCGCATGGAAAAAGATATCTTAGACCGCAAGGAGAAGATCAACTTCTTTTCTCACAAAGGAGGAAAAATGCGCAAGCTGGCGAGCAAAATGCGCGAAGATGTCGAGGAAGCCGAAGAGAATAAAGTGGATGTGCGCCGCGAGGATAAAACCATTCCGCCATTCAACATTGAGGCAACTGAATTCCCGTTGCCGCTTGTAAATATCACGGCCCTCACCGTGATGCACGATCACAAACCGGTCAGCAAAAAAGTGAAGATCACCGTGCGCCGTCGCCACAGGCTGCGCATCACCGGTCCAAACGGCATTGGTAAAACAACGCTTCTCGAAGCCATCGCCAGCGGACGCGAGAAAGGAGCGGAAATTACCAAGGGTGTGAAGGTCGGCTATTACCGTCAGGATTTCTCGGGTCTGCCGACAGATAAAACGGTGTATCAGATTCTCGAAGCCGAAATGGAGCGTCAGAATCATCAGGAAATCTATGCGACTGCCGCGCGCTTCCTGCTGCCGGGCGACAAAATCCAGACGCCGGTCGGCGGGCTTTCCGAAGGCCAGAAAGGCTTGCTCTGCTTCGCACGTTTCATGCTGCAGAAGCCGACCCTCCTCATCCTGGACGAGCCGACAAACCACATCAACTTCCGTCACCTGCCCGTCATCGCACAGGCGCTCAATGAATACGAAGGCGGTATGATTATCGTCAGCCACGACGAGGAATTTATGGGCCAGATTCGTATTGATGAAGAGTTGGATTTGGGGGCTTTGTAGAGGATTCAGAAGAACCAGAGGAAGCAGAAGAACCAGACGATGCAGAATTTTTTTATAGCCGCAGTCGGGATGTCGCGTTCCGATTTTCCTGCACAGGAGTAGTATGCTTGGCGCGGTTCAAGATTGTCAGTAAGACATCTTTGTTCTAGAGTCCCGCATATGCAAGAAGCAGTCCTGCGGTATCTGGCCGATATTCAGTCTCAGCTCGCAACTGGCCATGCGCAGGAGCATAGTTACCGCCCAGCGCTCAAAGCGCTTTTCGATGCCACAACACAGCTGAAAGTAGTCAACGAACCAAAAGGCAGCGCACATGGCAGGCCCGATTTTATTTTCCTGAAAGGCGAAATACCCATAGCGTGGGTGGAGGCAAAGGACGTACATATCAATCTGGAAAAAATAGAGAAGAGCGAACAGATGGCGCGCTACTTCGGCTACGCCAATCTCATCCTTACCAATGGGCTCGAGTTTCGGTTCTATAAAAACGGACAAAAATACGGTGATCCGATTATCATCGCGGTTAAAAAAGGCGACACGCTCGAAGCACATCCAGACGCTGCCGGAATGCTTGTACGCACTCTGAAGGATTTTATTGAAGGCCCCATAGACACCATTCGCTCGGCGTCGCACTTGGCTAAAATAATGGGTGGCAAGGCACGACTTTTGCGTGAAAATGTTATGACCATATTGGATCAGAGCTCTAAAAGAGATCGAGGAGATTTAGATGACATATTTGAGATATTGAAATCCAAATTAATTCATGATCTTACTCTGTCGCAATTTGCCGATATTTACGCTCAAACTTTAGTATATGGACTTTTTGTAGCTCGTTATCACGATTCAACAAAAGATACTTTTTCCCGAATGGAAGCCCGGGATTGCATTCCCAAATCCAATCATTTATTACGGCATTTTTTTGATCATATTGCCGGCGCAAATTTTGTAAAAGATTTGTCATACATCATTGATGAACTCTGTGACGTATTTTTACATAGTGATGTGAGATTAATGTTCAAAAAAGTAAGTGGAGAATTGGCAAAGGCAACCAATTCTTTATCTGCCCTTTGGAGACAAGGCTCTAGTGCTGAGCTTTCAGAAATGCAAGCAGATCAATTTTTCCAAGCATTATCAGATCCAGATATAACGAAAGCACATACTCGCATAGCTAAAATTTTATCCGAAGATCCCATCATCCACTTCTACGAAGATTTTTTACGTGAGTACGACCCCAAGCTGCGTGTGGACAGAGGCGTGTTTTATACGCCGCTCCCCGTTGTTCGTTACATTGTCCGCAGCGTGGATGCGCTGCTTAAACAGCATTTCGGACTTGCCGGCGGCTTGATTGATCGTAGCCAAGTCGAGCATATTTCTGTTCAGCAGAAGACAAAATCCAAAATAATGATCGACCGCGTGCAGATACTCGACCCTGCGGTTGGTACCGGAACGTTTTTAAACGAAGTGATCCGCTTTGCGCATGGCAAGTACGAACTCAGTGCAGGCGAATGGCCAGCGTATGTGAACGATCATCTGATTCCGCGCCTGCATGGCTTCGAGCTGATGATGGCCAGCTACACCATCGCACACTTGAAGTTGAGCATGACTCTTGCCGAAAGCGGCATAACTGATTTGCGCAAACGCTTGAAAATTTACTTAACCAATAGCTTGGAAGAGGCGTCGGAAAAAGATGATTCTTTATTCAGCTTAGGTCTGCAAGGCGCACTGACAGAAGAAGCAATGGCAGCCGACGAAGTAAAACGCGACTTGCCGATAATGGTCGTGATGGGCAATCCGCCGTATAGCGTGAGTTCACAAAATGCATCCGTCGAAATTGGCAGCGATGGCAGAAAGCGCAAGACGTGGATAGGAAATCTGATCGATGACTACAAGAAAGATTTGAACGAGAAGAAGATCAACTTGGATGACGACTACATCAAATTCATCCGTTTCTCGCATCATTTAATCGATAAAAACGGACAGGGAATTGTAGCAATGATCACCAATAATTCGTTTCTGGACGGCATTACACACCGTCGCATGCGCGAAAGCCTGCTGCAAACCTTCGATCATCTCTACGTGCTGGACTTGCACGGTAATAGTAAGCGCAAAGAACAGGCGCCAGACGGTAGCAAAGATGAAAACGTGTTCGATATTCAGCAGGGTGTGTGTATTTTCCTGTTCGTAAAAACCAGCGCTGGCAAAAAGAAAGCACTTGGAAAAGTTCATCATTTCGATCTCTACGGCAAACAGGAATACAAGTACAATTACCTAGATAATAACGATGTCACAAGTACGGATTGGCAGGAATTGGAAGCGCCAAAGCCAGGATTCTTCTTTGTGCCGAAGGATTTTGGGTTGATGGGGGAATATGAGAAGGGACTAAAGTTAGGAGATTTATTCGGCGTATATGGTTCTGGTGTTAAGACAGAAAGAGATAGAGTGTCTATTCATTGGACAGAAAATGATGCTAAAAAATCAGTCGAAGATTTTAGAACGCTTTCAGATCAAGAATTGCGTCTTAAGTATGATCTCGGTAAAGATAGTCGTGATTGGACAGTGCAGGGTGCTAAAAAAGATGTAAAAAATAAGCAAGAAACTAATTTATTTAAAAAAATTCTATATCGCCCTTTCGATACTCGTTTTACTTGGTATAGCGGCCAAACTAGAGGATATATTGGAACTCCAGGATTTCCTATAATGAGTCATTTGTTATCGAAAAATAATATTTCACTACTTGTTTGTCGCCAACAGGCTAGCTCAGGATTCAGGCATATTTTTGTATCCAACCAGATAACTGAATGTTGCTCAGTATCAAATAGAACAAGAGAAATGACATATACAATCCCACTTTATACATATTTAAATTCACCTATTCTTGATGAAGCAATACGCATTCCAAATTTGCTTCCAAGTGTCTATGAACCGGTCCTTAAAAAATTGAAATTGGATTGGGTATCCGACGGCGTTGGCGATGGCAAAAGTTCTTGTGGACCAGAGGATATTTTTGATTACATCTATGCTGTTTTGCACAGTCCTACTTATCGCGAACGTTACAAGGAATTTCTGAAGATCGATTTTCCGCGTGTGTCGTTTACGTCCAACGCGCAATTGTTCTGGAAGCTCGTTTCGCTCGGGCGCGAGATTCGCAAATTTCATTTGCTGGAACATCCTGCCCTTGGCGAACGCATGACGAGTTTTCCGGTTGTTGGCGACAATGTGGTGGAGAAAATATCCTTCGACTGCGCTCAGGATGACAAGTCAAAAGGAAAGGTTTGGATCAATGCTACGCAATACTTCGAAGGCGTCTCAGAAACAGCTTGGAACTTCCCCATCGGCGGTTACCAGCCGCTGCAAAAATGGCTCAAAGATCGTAAAGGACGCACCTTAAGCAGCGACGATCTGGATCACTGGCAGAAGATTGTCGTGGCGCTTACGAATACGGACAGGCTGATGAGGGAGGTGGATGGGGTGATTGTGGAAGGTGGTGGGTTTCCGATTCTGTAACTTATGAAAACTACACAAAATGATGGCAGAAATATTATAAAAAAACTTAAAGAAATTAAGAATTATGTGCAGAATCTGGAAGTTAATGATTGGAATACGTATCAAAAAATTCTAAATTATCGTTATGAAAATTTTAAAGAATTATTTGAGTTAGGTGAGAAAATAATTAGTCAACAAAAATTATTGTCATTGGCTTCTGCTGACGTAATAAGTGTTTTACTTGGTATTGCTCATAATCTGATTGAGAAAAGCAGCAGAACTTTTATAGAATGGGATAAAGGGTCATTAAAAGGCGATACTGAACAGATTGAATTTCAAGGTAAGTTGTCAGATATTGATCGAGGTGCTTATGAAATTTTCATACAACTGGTCAATAAGTTGAACGAAAAGTTCAAGTGCCACAGCAATTCTGTCGAATTATTTTTACCGTTTAAAACAGTCATTCATTGCGTAAATTTTATAATAGCCAATCGGATAGAAATTCTCAGTAGTACTGATGAGGTTATTATAAAAATGACATATTCAGGAAGTTATACTAAATTTGAATTCCAATTGCGATCAGATCTTTCTATTATTTTGGCTTTGTTAGAATTTGAAGAAGCAATAATAGATTCATGGGCGTTTGAGCGTGATTTTTCTATGGGGAAAATATTGTTTCCGACTAAGTCTGATATGAAATCAATAAGTATTGACTGGAAAGCATGTGAAAAAAATGATCCTGCAAGCATATTTTGGTTGAAACAAGCTGTTGAAAATGAATGTCGTAATTATTATGTTCGCCCAACTTGCCACGTGCATTTTGGTTTATTTAAGCTTCTTGATTCTAATTTTAAAAGACACTCTTTGCTTACTGCCATCCCTTTTTTTCATAGCAATCGCGAAAGATTGCCATCTTTTGAATTTCTAAAATACTGGTTCGCAATTGAGGTTATGTCACAAGCTCGTCGGGGTCATAATGAGGGAGATATTATTCAATTTTTGTGCTTAATTTTTCCAAATGAAGAAAAGAAAGACTTTGAAGATTTATATCAATTGAGATGTGATTTGGTTCACAAAGGCACAAAATATTTGGATAAAATGCATATAACTGAAATTAAGAAAATTGCAAAAGATGTTTTTTATAAATTATTTCAAAT
>ERZ724505.145-NODE-145-length-44726-cov-5.839001_pt1 | contig 44726 bp, 48 predicted proteins | sample MGYA00376038_ERZ724505 | MGnify/ENA primary metagenome ERZ724505 (study PRJEB28724, sample SAMN07190884) | wastewater metagenome | isolation source: effluent of sewage treatment plant in Hong Hong | place: Hong Kong | collected 2016-03-17 ... | reverse complement strand
CGAGGAGAGGGGAGCTTTGACTATTGGTGTAGTGGGATTTTTTGCTATTTGTATCTTGTTTCTTGGAATTTCTCATTGGTAGCTGGTTTCTTGGCGTTTGGTAGTTTTACCCCGCTCCCCGGGACGCTGCGTCCTGTCTGCGGATATAATAATATTTCTCATCCTCTCTTCCTCAAATCCTCGCATCTTCTCATCCTCTCTTCTACACTATCCCCATGAACTGGTATCCGCTGCGTCGGCTTCTGCCGCTCAAAGGTGCTGCATGGGATGTTTTTTCGCAACTGAAGCGTAACGATTTTTTCCCCGGCGCGCATGTATATGGGGTTGCCCGTAGCCGAAGCGTCAAGCGGCTCATTATTGGCATCGGGCAGGCGCATCCGGTGCTGTCGGGGCGCATCAGTGTCTGGCAGCGGCGCGAGATTGCGGCCTGTCAGTACTGGATACTGCAGTGCTGTCGCAGGCTTCACGAAGAGACGGGCGTGCGTGCATTCGGACAGGAGGGATTGTCCCGTGACAGACAGAGTCCGGTGATGATGCGGCTGCAGGAAGAGATACTGGTCGCCATTCGTCATCAGCTCGAGCAGACCGGATCCGACAAGGCGTTTTTGCGGCAGGCAGGCAAGCGCTGGACCAGGGCACTGCGTACAAGTGACGCATCGAATGTCGCCGAACAGGCGCTCTCGCTCCATGCACTCACGCTGTTGCAGGCGCTCTACCCGAGTGTCGGTTTGTTTGCACTGGAAGAAATGTCCGTGCATCACTCGGTTGCGACCCGGATCAATGTATTGGAAATAGAGATCACTCGTGCGCAATCGACACCAGCCTGGAAAACAGCAATGGCCAAAGAGGGCAGGCGGCTGACGAAAGACGAGTACGCCGCAATGAAGAAGTACAATGCTTTGGTGCAGCAGTGGAACAAGGTGCTGGCCAGCCCCGAGCGTGACACCGCACTGTGGCAGAATGTCGAGCTGCACGCCAAAGGGGCACCGGATGGCATTGCGGCAGTCTTTGTGCTTGGCGAAGGCCACCGCGAGCATTTTCTGGATCTGGTACGGCACAGGGCCCCGACCGATGTCCTTTTTGTGTGGGTGACACCGGCGCCGCTGCTGTTCTGGCAGCGAGTGCGATGGACAGGATTTGCGATATTTGGCTTAGGTTTGCTGATTGTTGCCGGTTTGCTTCTGCGACATGCTTTGTAAGAGGCGAAACAGCCTCGACAAGCGGCTTTGAGTGCATATAATGACGCGTGCGTTTGTGGTAATTCATCAATTGCCGTCTTTCACATCACGTTCCCCTGTAGCTCCCACCTACGCTCTCGAAGAGCTTCGGCGGGCGGGATATGCTACACATGAATACGTCAGATCTTTTATACCGCTCTCATTCCCCTGTAGCTCAACGGTAGAGCACCTCGCTGTTAACGAGGGGGTTACTGGTTCGAATCCAGTCGGGGGAGCCATTTAAGACACTAGGTCGGTTTAGAAGGATTTCAAACTCTGGTTTCGCTTTATAGGAAGCCAACTTGCCCTCTTTGAAAGTGAGTTCTAGAAATACTAAGTGAGCCAACTTCCGCTTCTCGGCATCGGTTGCGTATTTGTAGAGAGCCGACGCCGATTTCATGAGTTCTGAAAAATTGAGGACATAGGACAGCATCTCCTCCTCGGTTTCCGTTTGAGCGTTCAGCCGCACATCGACCTCTTTCAGCGAATCCATGAGCTTATCAGCCTCTAGCTTCCACTCGGCGGGATTCATTGCCTCTTCCCGCAGTAACGTGATTTTATTCTCTTTGAGGTAATCCAAGTCTTTGAGGATTTTCTTCTTTCTGTCGTTGAGATCGTCGAGTTCAGCATTTCGCTTCTTGGCGATCTGCGAGAGACCTTTTTTCGCTCCTGCCTCGATGTGATATAGCTCTTCGTCAGTGAAATGAATCCGATCCATGACCTTCTGTACTTCCTCCACAATGATGCTCTCGCCTATGTTCGTGACCGTATTGCTGCAATCGTCCCGACAAGTGCAAGAATAGTACGGGATGCCTTTCTTACGATACGGACTGAAACTGCGGCCACATTCGTCGCACTTGATGAGTCCGCGATAGGTAAAGAAAGGTTTATCGACGTAATGCACAGTGACGTTATTCTGCCGCAATCGATCTTGGACGCGCCAGAACAAGCCTTCGTCGATCAGAGGGGCATGACCGCCCTCCTGCCATTTTCCATTCGCTTTGATGCGGCCAATGTAGAATTGATTCGTGAGAATGTAGTGAATCGTTGATCTGCAAATAGGTAGAGAGCATTTTTCTGCATATTCTTCTCCGCTCATCATTTCCTTTTTACTTCGCTTGGGACGACGGGGTTTCGTCGTCATACCTTGCTGATTTGCCCACTTCATTAAGTCATTCACAGACCATTCTCCCGTATCGTATTGTTCAAAAATACGTTTAATGTGGGGTGCTCTTTCGGGGTCGAAGGGCTTATTGTCGGACCCGCTATCAAGATAGCCGATGGGTGCGAAGTAAGTGCATCGCTTTTGCTCTCGCAGCTTTTTGAAAGTGTGTCTGACCTTTTCCGAAGTCACGCGACTATGGTGACGGGCAAACATGCCATCGATGTCCATGTGCAGTTCACCGGAACTCGTCGAAACGTCGTAGTCGGCCTGCACGAACTTCACGCAGATGCCGTGCTTCTTGATCATTTCCTTCACGATCAGATCAGACTGCTCATTGCGAGAGATACGATCCCAACAAAGTACAATCACTCCCGCATATTTTCGCTCTAACAGCAGCGGAATCATCTGCATGAACTTCGGACGCTCGATGCTGTATTCCACCATGCCATCAGTCGAAAACGACAGTGCTGACGACTTGAAAGCTGAATGTCGTTCCTTGATGATGCCCTGCTCCATAAGGCCTTCAACTGTGTCATTAGCAATGGGCATTTCGTCCCGCTCTGCATAGCGTTTGCACTCTGCCTCCTGATATTCCAAGGAGTTCTTTTGATTATCTGCATCGTCTGTAGAACGCCGACAATAGATGAGAAATCTTGAGTTCATGACAACTGTTTCAGAATAGATTGAAGCTGCAAGAATAACTTTGCCTGCCCGTTTTTTAACTCTCGAAATTGATTTGAAAAATACTGCATGTCGGAATGTACATCCCGAAGCGCATTGATCACCGAACTAGAAACCGCTTTCCTGTCAGATTTGTTGTAGCGGTGCTTGCCGTCTTTGCCTTCAACTAAAACACCTTCTTTCTCGTAGCGAATTGCTCTTTCGATACTGCTTTTCCATGAGGACATTAGCCACTCGTCGATAATAAACTGCTTCTGGCGTTCCTTTGAGAATAAATCTGATGTTGCTAGCTTCTTTTGCGTGAGAGCAACGATACCTCTCAAAGTCACATGATTGTTTCTACACATTAAAATCCACTGCTTTACTTTTTCGCCAATATCTTCGTCTTTAAAATGAACGAGATTTTCTGTCGTGACATCGAACAAAAACTCCAGTCCTTTCCTTGAAGCAATTCTGAAAGCCTTGTTATCCGCTTTGACCTTCTTATAGAAGAAATCTGCGTACACTTCGAGTTCGGTAAATTGTTCTTCCAAATCGATTTTCTTTTTCAGTGCAAGATAGTCTTCCATTTTAAACTCGCCTTTCTCCTTCTGTACTTTCTCGGAAGCCTGATTCCATTCCTCTCCGAAATCTTTGATAAGCACCATCCCGATTTTGCAATCGAAGACCTGTGAGACTTCTGTCATTTCCCTGCGTATCACTCTTCGTAAACTGACCTCACTTTTGTTCTGCTTTGAGAACGATTCGATGAGTTCCATGACTTCTGTCTGCTTTACTTGATCATCAAATAAATAGTTGATCAGTCTTTCTGGTTTCGAAGAGTCGGAAGGGAAATCATTCTCAAGATAGCGCGTGATTGTTTTGCGACTGACACGTGAACGCTTTTCAATTTCTCTTTGCGAAACGCCCTCACGCTTCAGCTCATCGATTCTTTTGCTGATGATTTGGGCGGGAGAAACAGTGGTCATGCGCCGACTATAGTCCCGCACCAAGTGGTGCGCAAGAGAATCATTGCACCACTTATATATAGCTGCAAGACTCAAATCATTCAGCTTTTACCAAGTTTGTGTATGACAATCACTTTACGACAGATACGGCAATCCAGAGGAACCACTCAAACATGGATGGCGAAGAGGCTAGGCATCAGCCGAAAGACGTATGTGAATTATGAGCTTGGTCATAACAAGCCACCGAAGTCGGTGCTCTTCTTTGCAGCGCATCTGCTCCACATATCCCCTGACGAACTTATCCATGAAGATGAGTGATAACCAACTTCGCGCGTACCACGAATACTTCGCAATTCTTGCGAACATCCAACGGCGATGCCAGATGGAAGGCATCGACATCCGTGCCGGACCTCGCAAGGAAAAGAACCCGCCCCGCTAAGAGCAAGCTCTATTTCCATTCCTATTATTCACCATGTTAAGCCACAAATCTCATTGGTACAAGCCACCGTATCCGCCTCGTATCGAAGAAAGTTGGTGTGTCCTCTACTGCGGATGGATGCGTGCGAAGGACGCCATCAAAAAACTAGACCGTAATTATCCACGTCACCTTGATCGCTAATATGAGCTACAAATCATTACCCATTGCAGAGGTCGCGGCTGCGCTCGGCCTCGGATGCGAAGCATCTGGGGCTGGGCGGGCGCGACTCATGCAGGGACAGGATTACATCCCCGCCATTCTCGATCTCAATTCCAATGCCGTGCTCTTCGAAAATGGAGAGCGCGGAGACGCTGTGGACCTCGTTATGGTCATACAGTCTTGCAACGGAGACGAAGCAGAAGAATGGATCGGAAAACAGTTCAAAATCAGCAAGAAAACGAAGCCAGCTGCGGATAGAAAGAAGTCACAAGCCGATAGGCTCATTGAACTTCTCACCGATGAAAATTCGGTGCTTTTCCACGACCAATTCAAAGACCCACATGCTCAAATCCTCGTCGGGGATCATTGGGAAACATGGCGTATCAAGAGCAAATTTTTCAAACGATGGCTCTGCGAAAAGCTATGGGAATCAGAAGGTAAAGCACCCCACGCCAACGCTCTAGCGTCAGCAATAAACATCCTTGAAAGCAAAGCCTACTTCAAGGGATCACAGTTTCGATTAGAGAACCGCATTGCATGGCATGAAGAAGCGATATGGTACGACTTGGCGAACGAGCAGTGGGAGGCGGTACGAATCAGTCCCAAAGGGTGGGAGGTTGTGACAAAACCGCCGATTCTTTTCCGGCGACACGCACATCAGACTTCACAGATCGCTCCTGCTCGGAACGGCGATGCTCGTGCATTGTTGCCACTGATCAATTTAGCGAATGACGAAGAACTCCTCGTGATCATCTATATCGCTTCCTGCTTCATTCCCGACATTCCTCACCCAATCCCGATTCTGTATGGACCCCAAGGAGCGGCGAAAACGACCCTCGCTCGCATGATGCGCCGAATCATTGATCCCTCGGCAGTCGAAGTCCTCTCGATGCCCACCACTCCGAATGATCTGATTCAGCAATTATCGCACCATTGCTTCGCATTCTTCGACAACATCACGGTCATGCCCGAATGGGCTTCGGACGCTCTGTGTCGAGCGGTCACGGGCGAGGGCTTCTCAAAGCGTGAACTCTATTCCGACGATGATGACGTCATTTACGCCTTCAGAAGATGTGTCGGCTTGAACGGCATCAATCTCGCGGCGAAGAAGCCTGACCTGCTAGATCGAGGGATACTCTTCAAACTCGAACGCATCCCCAAGGAACGCAGACAGGGCGAGAAGGCTTTATGGGAAGAGTTTGAACGGGTACGGCCTTCGATACTTGGCGGCATCCTCGACGCCGTGTCTGCTGCTATGGGCGTGAGGAAGGATATTTCCCTATCCGAAGTACCCCGCATGGCCGATTTCGCGCTGTGGGGCTGTGCATTGGCTCGCGCCTTCGGTGCCGACGAAAAGGAGTTTATTGACACGTACTACAGCAATATCGGTGAGCAACACGAAGAAGCCATCAATGAGAACTCGGTGGCTGCTGCTATCAGCATCTTCATGGAAGAGAAAAACGAATGGGAAGGCAGCGCATCATCATTGCTGGAAGCACTGGAAGCCACGGCAGACAACGAGAAGATCAGCACCAAGAGCGGAGGATGGCCACGTGCCGCTAACAGTCTCTCCCGCAAATTGAACGAGGTGAAAACCAATCTTGCGGAGGTTGGCATTTATATTGATTCGCATAAAGGCACGAGCGGCAGACGCATTATCACGATCAGTAAAACAGCAAAGAAAACTGCCTCTACCGCCACGGAGTTAACGAACCAGATTACTTCTACACCGCCACAACTATCCCTTGGTATCGAAACGGCAAAGGGAAGCGATAAGAACGATAGTGGCGGTAGTGGCGATCTTATTGATTTCTCTTCTCTACCAGACCTATGACTTCCGAGAAACAGATTGCGGCTAATCGAGAGAATGGACAGAAAGGCGGCGTGAAGACTTCCTCTGGCAAATCTGTCAGCAAACGCAATGCCATGAAGCATGGGATTCTCTCTGAAGAGATTGTGATTGATCGGGGTCGATGCTCTGAAAATGTGAAGCAATATGAGGAGATTCGGGCAAACATGTTCGAAGAGTTTCAGCCTGTCGGCGAACTGGAAAATATGCTGGTTGATGATCTCTGTGCCACCTCTTGGCGACGACGCAGGGTCGTTCGCGCCGAGCGCGCTCTTATCGAATACGCCATCATCACAGCTCGAATGAGACGGGAAATGGACTATGCCCAGAAGCCGATCAAATACGATCATTTCCCCGATCCAGAAGAAGATGTTCCTCGATTGGAAAAATACAAAGTCAGTCTGATCTATGTTGAACTTATCCGAGACGTGCAGCAGATTATTCACTTTATCGAACACGGCTTCATACCGTTGCCCAAGATTCTGAAAGATCGCATTGATGCCAATTTCGGGGTTACTCATCAGCTATCTCCCCACCGCGAGGAACTATTGGCTTGCAATGAGGCAATCGAAACCAAGGATTATCACGGTAAAGATAAGGAGTTCTACGAAAAGCAGATACTGGCTGCCGCGAAAGAATTACTCGCGTTTGTGATCGAGAAGGGTGAGAACTTTGCCATGCGTGAGGACGTGCTTTTTATGGCGGAGGAAGATACACACGTCCTTCTGAATGAGGGAGATGTACAACGTATCCAACGATACGAGGCCCATCTTCATCGACTGTTCATGCAAACGCTCCATGAGCTACAGCGGGTTCAAAGCGTGCGATTAGGGAAGCCATTGCCACTCGCTGCGGCGGTAGATGTCACTCTGAACAATGAAAATGGGTTCGTTTCGTAGAAAGCGGTCATGGGCAGTATATTGTGGATATGGGCAATACAAGGATTATGACCTTCGTGAGCTACAAAAATCTCTTTGATCATGTTTCAAAAAGTGGATTGATACTGCCTCTTTCATACCTCAATTCAGATGCCAATGTTGATAATGTAATTCATGACCTCATCGATGATTTCGAATGTGTTGAAGCCATATCCTACAGCTCGTTTTTGAATGCAATGGTACAAACATATAAAGCTGATGACACTCAAAAACTTGGCTGGAAGGAATTGCAGCACTGTAAGCTGGTTAAGGGGAATGAAAATGAAGGCATTGTCTTTCATAGAGACAATCTGCTTCATCTGATTGGTCAGCTCATTGATAAAGAAAAGGCAGGAGTAAAAAAAATAACTGGCCAAAAGACCTTTGGAAATGCAGCAGACTTCTACAAGTCACTACTTCTTATCAATGGTAAGGGGGTCTTCCATCCACCAAGTACACTCACAGAGCAAATTTTGTTGAAAGATACCTTTTTGAGAGCCTATCCGTACTATTACCTTCCGCATATTGTTGAGCAGATATATCGAATCCGATTGCAAAGGTATTGGCATATTTATCATGATCTCATCAACAAGCTGGAAGCCAAGGAGGTCGATAAAATCAAAGTGGGACTGAAGAAGATCACAGATTCTTATAAGCTCTCACTCAATCAATATTTCCATGTTCTTGTCGGTGTCTTCGGATGGTTTCTCCAATCTCAAGCCCTGAAGAATGCCGATCCTTCAAACGATCAAGCAAAAAAATTGGGATTTAATCATAAAAATCTCGAATCATTTTATGTGCGTAGACATAACTTCGGTGACGGTCATGATACTTTCAGCCTGATTGGTCACCTATCGAAGGACCTGAGCGAGTTGAAACGGAGCCTGAAGAAGAAACGTAAAGACCCCCCTGAATGGATTTTATAAGTATTTTCAAACGTTTTTTGATTGTCCGATTTTTAAAATCGATAATGATAACTACTGCATCATCGACTTGAAGTTTTTGATTGAGGGCATTTGTGCAGGGTTCATGTGGCGGATGCAAGATATGTCCTCTCTCAAAGTGTCAGAGATAAAACCACAATACGGCCATCTGCTTGAACGATACTTCACTGACCTCTTGCAAAGGATATTCGGGAAATTATCAATACGGACGGCGCAGGGCGATGGCGAGCCTGATGCGATCCTAGAAACTGCCGACCACATCGTTATTTTCGAGTTCACAGTTGAGTATTACAGATTTGCATCGCTATATAGCGAGGATACGAAGTTATTCATAGAAGATATTCATCGACTGCTTTTCAATGAAGGTAGAAGTGGCCAGCAGTCTAGGAAGAAAAAAGATAAGGGGAAGTTCATTAAACTGAATGGATATATTGAAAAAATGAAGAACAAGAAAAAAACAATAATCCCAGTTTTAGTTACTGAAAATCACGTAGGCGACTGCGACGTGTTGGAAAAGTTTGATCGATGTATTTCAGAGAACATTGCGAGTAAGAACTTAACCAATCTGAAAGATAACCTGCCGATCATTCTGAACCTCGATGATTTAGAAGTGTTCTGGAACTTATCGAATAAGAAAAAGGCAAAGAATCAGTTTGTTGATTTACTGAACCAATGGAGATCGCTGCAAACAAAAGGGCATAATCATTTCAGCTTTTCGTCTTTTTTAAGTGAGTCATTCAACAAGGAAGACGTAAAAAATGATTTTAATAAATTTTTCAGTTGGGGAAGGTTTATAGATCAACTTAATGAAATAAGTGACTACAAAACACTGTCCGGGGCTAATTAAGGGGTAGTGAGGTTATGACATTTGCTATTTGTTAATAAAGTTGTATATTATACATCTCAAAACTCGTGTTTTGGGGCGATCTTTCACAGGATCGGCTTAGTCACTACTATCGACAAGTGTTCAACCCACGTGTCCCTTTCGGAGGATTAAGACCATGAGTAACCGCATTTTGTCGGGCATGCGCCCGACCGGCAACCTGCACCTCGGCAACTACTTCGGGGCGATCAAGCAGTTCCTGGATCTGGAGGCGGGTGGAAGCGAGTGCTTCTTCTTCGTCGCCGACATCCACGCCCTGACCGAGGTCACGGGTCCAACCGAGATCGACAAGCTGTCCGTCGAGGTCGCCAAAAACTACCTCGCCTGCGGCATCGATCCCGCCAAGTCCACCCTGTACCGGCAGAGCGACGTTCCCGAGGTCAGTGAGATCACTGTCCTCCTCGGCAACATCGTGAAGCTCGGTCGTCTGCAGACCTGCACCACCTTCAAGGACCGCGTCCGCAACAAGGGCGTTCCCGAAGGCGAGGTGAGCTACGGCCTGTTCGGCTACCCCGTCCTGATGGCGGCCGACATCCTGTGCGTCCGCGCGGATCGCGTTCCCGTGGGCCAGGATCAGACGCAGCATGTCGAGATGGCGCGGGATTTCGCCCGCATCTTCAACCACATGTTCGGCAAGGAAGTGTTCACGCTCCCCGAGATGAACATCAGCAACCCCCTGCGTGTCCCCGGCATCGACGGCGCGGAGAAGATGGGTAAGAGCGATGGCAACACCATCGCCCTGCTCGAAGACATCGCCGCCGTCACGAAGAAGGTCAAAGGCATCCCCACCCAACCCGAACCGGGCGGTGAGATGCAAGCTGGCACCAAGGCTCTGTACACGCTCGTGGAGCTGTGCAGCCCGCCCGACGTGCACACCGAGTACCTGCGTCGCTACACCAACCGCGAAGGCAAGTTCTTCGGTGAGATGAAGTCTCGGCTCGCGCAGGACATCGTCGCCCTGCTCGAACCGATCCAGCAGCGCTACAAGTCGCTCAGCGACGACCAGGTGCGAGACGTTCTCGTGCAAGGTGCCAACAAAGTCCGGCCCATCGCCGCGTCCGTCCTCAAGGACATGCGCAGCGCTATGGGCCTCATCAAGTGAGGTGACCCGTGGAACTCGAAACCATCAGAAACCGACTCGACGCCCTGAACTGGCAAACGCTGCTCATCCTCAATGAGCGGCTCATGCTCGTCAGGGAAGTCGCCGCGCAGAAGAAGGCAAAGGGGGACGGAGTCATTCATGCCCCGAGCCGCGAAGCAGCGATCTTCGACCGTACGGTCGATCACTGCCGCGTCTTGGGGCTGGACCCCGACTACGTTCTCGAAATCGTTTCCCTCATGATCGCACACGCGAAGGATGCGGAGTGCGACGTGCTGGGAGTGGACACGTTCCTCGACACCCGCCCGAAGAAGCAGGAAGATCTTCGGGCAAACCTCCTCAAGCTCACGGCTGCAACGGCTCCGAACTACAGCCCCGACTACTGCGAAGGGCGCGGTTCGGATGCCGTTCAATCATACTTGGGAAGGGAACAGCAACTCCTGCGGGAGAGCATCGATGCTCTCCCCAACCGGAAGGTGGCGCTGGATCTGGGATGCGCAACCGGCAAGGTCGCCGAGCTCCTCGAGCGGTACTTCTGCCGCGTGCGCGGGTTCGATCTCTGTCCGCAGATGATCGAGCACGCTCGCACGCGGCGGCTTTGGCCCGACTACGTCGAGTTCGAAACGACTGATCTGGAAGAGCGGATCCCTCAGGACGATGCCTCGGTCTCGTTCGCAGTCGCGAATTTCGGAGCCGCCTCCGAAGTGTCGCAGCATCTCCTGCCGGAGCTGTCGCGCGTCTTGGAGAAGGGCGGGAAAGCGTTCCTGTCCTTCTACAACGCCGATGCGATCAGCAATCTCTGGTACTATCCGTGGCCCTCCACGATGAGGGCTCACCTCAACGCGTATAACAATACGCTCGAGGTGTGGTACCGAGATCAGGTCTACACCGTGCAAGGCACTGGCATGACGGTGCGGATGCTCCAAGAAGCATGCGGACTGCACGGACTCGAAGTGGAGTGGGTGGAAACCTACCCTACCTTCCTGTCCATCGTTCCACGTTTCTTCTTCGGATCGCCGCGCTTCCGTCCGCTTGTGAAAGCGGTCACGGAAGTGGATGAGGCCATGGCACGCAAGGAGCCCTATCGGGGGACACATCTGACCGCTCTGATTCGAAAGTGACGAAGCCAGCCTGTGAAACGGGGTGAGGGCATGACGCCTTCACCCTTTTTCTGTTTCACTGACGGCCTTTTTTAATTTACGGAGAAAATGCATAAAACCGCCTGTACCGTATTGCAACACGCGTGAACCACGTGTCACTTTACTGATACTGACGTTAAGTTTTTCTGCAATCTCCCGTTGAGATATTCCTTGCGCCAGCAATTGGACAAGCTGCCAACGCTCAGCAAGAGATTCCATCTCTTGAGGTGTAAGAAGATCTTTCAGTAAGAGATCTGCCTCTTTTGATGTATCTATTGATGAAAAGAGTTCGCAGAGTTCCCGGTAGTGACGTTCTGGTACTGGCACAGCAGTACAATACTCCATAATGTCGTTGACTCCGAGTCTTGCCATACATACAATTCGATGGTCTGCTTCCAAAAGAGGTAGATCTGGGTGCGTAGCTCAATTGGCTAGAGCTCTCGTCTCCAAAACGAGTGGTTGGGGGTTCGAGTCCCTCCGCACCTGTTGGCCCCAATCTTCGATTGGGGCCTTCTTTTAGCACACTTTACATATGTAAATTATAATGTACTATATTCAGTACTATGCGTATCGAACTTTCTTGGAAAGACACTGAAGGGCAGCACAAATCGTTCGCGACTGGCTGTCCAAAGATTGCAGAGTCAATGCTACGATCAAGCACGGATTTCCCTCAGGTTACGGCAGATATGAAGCAAGCATTCCGAGATAAGTATGGAAGCACGCGCGGAAGTTTTGAAGAAGTACTGCGTGATCAAATAGGCAAATCCCCGCTAGGATCTATCGAAACGGCAATTCCTGGCCTTACGGTAAGAGTTAAGAGGGATGAAGGAGTCTCGCTTTGCTGAGCGCAAAGGACTTGCTCAAAATAAATTAGTATATTTTAATATACTTTCATTTACGTACCCTTTTTGCATGGCCAAAAGCGCGCTTCTTGAGTGGGATAAGCCTGAGCCTGACGATCGCGTCGTGCAGGAAGTTCAGGCATTTCTGGGCAGAAACGTTCCATTGAATGACCCTCGAGATGATCAGCCGCAAATTCTCGGATTTCCTGTTGGTGAGCCAGACTCATTAGGAATTGAAATGCAGTATCTAGCACTGAAGAGAAATCCTAATAATATTGGACTCCACACGACAGACAGTGAAGCCGAAGAAGGGTTTCAAGGATCGCAGAAGGCAGAAAGGCTCTTTATTGGGATGATGGCTGATGTGCTTGGAAGTGATCTTAGAGGCGTCGATGGATACATAGAGGCAGGCGGCTCTACGGCAAATATGGCGGGCCTCTTAATCGGAAGAAATCGCACTCATTTGTATGATGAAAAAGAAAAGCCGCTCAAGAATGCAAAGAATAAAACTGCCGTTCTCTGCTCACATATCACTCATTATTCTATTCTCCAAAACGCCAGTAATCTTGGTATTGGAGAGGTAGCTACAATCGGCAAAGGCGACGGCACCAGAGTTCACTTGCTGGGGACCGACGAAGACGGCCATGTGCTGCTCAATCAATTAGAAATGCAGTTACGCGATCTGATCAAAAACCACGAAGACATTTCAAATATCATTTTTGTTGGGAATGCAGGAACAACAATGCTGGGCTCAGTGGACAATATCCCCGGAATGAGCGACATCATCGGGCAATTCAAACAACGTTTCCCGGAGAAGATATTCCACTTCCACATTGATGCGGCGCACGGAGGACTGATTGCCCCTTTTCTTCCGGAGCTTCCTACAATTGGGTTTGCCAACCAGCATGTAGATTCCATCACTATAGACCCGCATAAAATGGGAAAAATTGGATTTGGTTGCGGTGTAATTCTAGCAAGAAAGGGATATTTTGATTGGCTGGCATCTGAATGCCCCTATGTCCCGGGAGGCAGTAGAACGATCAGTGGATCTCGCTCGGGTGCGGTAGCCATCAGTGCATACGCCGCATTTCGAAGGAGAGGAAAGGAAGGAGTCGCCTCGTATGCACAATCCCTGAAAGATATGACAAAGGAAGTGAGAGGAAAAATTGCTGCACTGGGGATAGAAATGTTTGGAAGCGATTTGAACATCATTGCGGCAAAAACATCGCTTCCTGCTGACATTAGAATGAAATTTATCGTGCACGGTGATGATCGTATGCCTGTCGATATGAGTAATCCCCATGATAAGGAGCGAAGAAGCATCTGGAATATTGTTGTGATGGAACACGTTCAAAAAGGCATTTCTCGTTTCGAGGATGTCTATAAAGAGTGGCTTGCAGCAAATCAATCCTAATCGAGCTATTTCCCATTAATAATCTCTTGAAAGGCAGGCTAGCCGAATGTAGTATTGTACCGATACATCATTACACTATCCATGGAATCTATCTCAAAAGTGTCGGCCAACCTTATCCAGTCAGCAATACGCCTGAAAGACAATGACCAAGCCATTGGTCCATTGCGTCCCGCTCGAAGCCCCGACGCAGCGGTTCTTGAAAGGATTTCGAAGAACATAGCACAGGGTGTTACTTCATCGAGGCAATTACTACTCACAACGGGTTTTGGTCTTCATCGAAGTCTGAAAGTTCCTGTGCGACTCCCCGCACTTGCAATACCTGGTTTCAAAGTAATGGAAAGGATGCAGGATGCAGGAGTACCTGTTCCGAAATATCTGCTCTACCAAGCCACTGATTTTATTGCGGAAACAAATTGTCTTCCCCGTGAGGATTCGCATGAATGCTCTCAAAAAATGGAAGCGTATCTGCGACAATACGTTGCAAGATTCCACGAACGCATCGCCGAACATGTCATCTTTAAATTCGGATGCGAATATCCACTTGAAGCTAAGCAAGCCGTCACCATGACTGTCGATGAAATTCGGTCACGGATTCTCGATATTGCTCCGCTACGAGAAGCTATGGAACAAATCCATGCATATGAGGCGCGCCATTCCAATGGCACAAACCATTATGACGATTATGCGGCAGCGAACGTTCTGTACAGCGGTGCGACTCAACAGTATCCATTTGGTGAAGATCTCCCTGAAGATGTGCAGGCAATACTTCCCATTGGAGGAAATGCCGAGAAACCGTTCTTCACACTAACTGCTCATTTTTCCGAGCATCTTGGAAAACGCAAAGTGATTCCCATGCTCACGCCTATCGGATCACGTCCAACGTACTATCACTATCCACAATCTGGAGATCCAATCTCTATTGCAGAGTATGCTGATGCCATGAAGCAGCCGATCAAAGACGGCCCTATTAGAATCGATATAAATGCGATGATTGCCGATGGAGCTACTCCGGAGGCACTATCTGAGATTTACCCTGAAGTCAGATGAAAATTCTAGGAGTGCTTGGCGGCATGGGTCCTCAGGCGACAGTTCGTTTTTACGACTTGATCGTTCAAACGAGCATTCGCAAATACGGAGTGAAGAAGAATGCGGATTTTCCACACGTATTGATCGACAATATTCCTGTGCCCGATTTAATCAAAAGCAAAGAAGACGAGGTAAAGACGGTAGCAATGGTGGAAGATGAAGCGCGTCGCTTGAAAAATGCTGGATGCACTCATCTCGCAATGCCGTGTAATACGATGCATTTGTATGCGGACAGATTTCAGGCTGCGTCTGGGCTTCCATTTATTTCCATGGTTGATGCCGTAGTTGAGAGACTGGTGAGCGACAAAGTCACCAAGGTAGTTCTACTTGGAACTATGACAACTATGAAGTCTTCTCTCTACACTGATCCTCTACAAAAAAAGGGTATTGAAGTCATCATTCCGTGCGATGAGGACAAGGAATTTCTCGGTACACTGATTCATGCCGTCATTGCTGATGACATCCGAAAGGAACATATTCGATCGTTTGCCGAATTGACGATTCGACTCTCCAAAGATGCAGATGGAATATTGTTAGGCTGTACAGAATTACCTTTCTTAGCCCAACATTTGAAAATGGCAATTCCGGTTTATGATTCCCCAGCAATTCTTGCGGAGAAGTGCTGCGCAGTAATTTTATAACCCCTGCATCATCTACAGAAAGATTTACCGATTGCCAACCTTTCTAGCGATATTTCCTTTAAGGTTCTATAAACTGTCGCCAGTTCTAGAAGGAGCCACGTCGGGGAGCCATTTTGCACTTTCGTTCCTTCTTGTTCCCATAAAATTATGGTGGCCATCAATCCGTACATCAATTTCAACGGCAATGCCGAAGAGGCGTTCACTTTTTACAAATCAGTTTTCGGCGGTGAGTTTGCGAAAGTGATCCGCTTCAAGGATCTCGCGAGTGCCGATTTTCCCGTGCCGGAAAAGGAAGCCAATAAAATAATGCGCATTGCTCTGCCGATTGGCAAAAACATGTTGCTGGCCAACGACGTGCCGGAATTCATGGGACGCGTGAGCGAAAATGAGAACAGGAGCAAAATCGCAGTGAGTGCCGACAGCAAAGAGGAGGCGGAGAGAATTTTCAACGGGCTTTCTGTGGGCGGACAAGTGGAAATGCCGATGGATCAAAGTCCGTGGGGTACGTATTTTGCCGGATTTCGCGACAAGTACGGCATTGAGTGGACGGTGGAGTTTGATCCGAAAAATCACAGCTGAAAAATGAGTGAGCAATGCGAACATGCTTCTTTTGATGCGAACGATGTCCAGCCTTTGAAACATAGTCAGGCAATCAAAGTATCGTTGACAACTAACCTCCCGCTGTTCCCGCTTGCTTGAAAGGCGTGTGCATGGCTGTTACGATCTTCTGCATTATGTTTTCAGTGCGGCGGTCGCTTTCTATTGCAGGTGTGGCAGGAGTGTTCATCGTTGCGCAGATGGCTTTGGCGTCTCCGCCCGGTTCGCGTTACACGCCGGGCGAAACGCTGAATCCGAATTGTGCGGCGGGCGATGCAAACTGTACGGTGACCGTACCACTGCAGTCGTCCGGCAATCTCAGTGACGTTGGCAGCGCATCGGCTGCCAGGGCGAATCTTGGATTGGTCATAAACAGCGATGTGCAGGGATACAGCGCCGCACTCGCATCCATCGGCGGGCTGACGACGGCGGCGAACAAGATGATCTACACAACTGCATCGAACACCTACGCCACGACAGATCTGAGTGCCGTGGCGCGCACGCTTGTGAGCAAGACGACCACAGGAGCCATGACGACGTACCTGCGCGCTGTCACTCCGGTCTACACCGGCAACATTGTCGTCGAAGGCAAGGTGACGGCGAACCTGCTGGAGGGAGATGCATCGCTGCTGACAAACCTGAGCATCAACGATGGCGCGATTACATCAGCTAAAATCGCCGACGGCACCATTGCGAACGCAGACATCAGCAACAGCGCCAGCATTGCATTCTCCAAGCTGAACATAGCCAAGAGTGACATTACCGGCCTTGGCATTCCGGCGAGCGATACAACCTATACGGCAGGCACGGGACTCCAGCTTGTGGGAACGGTCTTTTCGGTTACCTCGAGTGTGGTGACCTCCAATTACGGAGGCTCCGTCATACTGGCCGGCTCCGTCAGTCCTGCCAGCATTGCGGCTTCCACAAGCGATAGCAGTATTCCCAACAGCATGACGAACACTTCGTCGAACGGGGGTGCGGGCGTACTCAAGCTTTCGTTGTCGAATATCTCCAATCCTGCCACAACGAACCGGTACATTGATTTTTTCGCCAATGGCGGTTCAATCGGCAGTATTAAGGGCAACGGCGCGGGTAGTGTCGACATGTCCTGGGCGACGGGCAATCCTGCCGCATTCAATACTGCGCCCGGTCTCGTCTTTGAGTCCGCTGGTGCCGACTACGCCGAGTATCTGGAGCGATCGGATCATGCCGAAGTGCTGCGCCCGGGGGATATTGTGGGCGTCAAAGGAGGTAAAATTTCGCGTACGACAGCCGGTGCGGACCGCGCCATGGTTGTGAGTGCCGCGCCGGTTGTGGTTGGAAACAAGCCCGCTGGCAGCGCAGACAATTTTGCAACCGTCGCATTCGTCGGACAGGTCTTTGTGCGTGTGGCCGGTCCGGTTGCATCGGGGGAGTACATTGTCGCATCCGGCAAGAATGATGGCAGGGGTATTGCAAAGCACAAAAACGATCTTACGGCAGAGGATCTTCTAGTCGGACAGGCGTGGGACACTGTCTCCACGCACGACGACACTGTTGTGAGGATCGGCATCACGCCGGGGCCGGTTGTCATTTCTGCGTCGTCTGCCGCACCGGGCACACTGGAGACGGAAGTGCGCAATTTGCGACAGGAGATCGAGAGACTTAAGCAGACACTGCATGAATAAGTTCGCATTCCCCGCCATGGCGCTGCTGCTTGCCGGAACGGCATTCGCAGAAGGAATGAGCAGCACAAACAAATATGCCTGGAGCGAGAACGCCGGCTGGATCAACTTCCGTCCGGGCAGCGGCAATGTGGTGGTGACAGGCACCGGCATGACAGGCTATGCCTGGAACGACGTGTATGGCTGGATCAATCTTGCTCCTGCACATGGTGGCGTACTCAATGATGGAAACGGCACGCTCTCCGGCAATGCGTGGGGAGAGCAGACCGGATGGATCAATTTTTCGGGGGTCACCATCGGCAGCGACGGCATGTTCCACGGCACGGCGTCGGGGACGACGGTCGGCCGTATCAGCTTCAATTGTGCCAATAACAATACGTGCGGTTCGTCGAATTTCAAGGTGCAGACGCTCTGGACGCCGCCGTCGAGCAGTTCATCCTCCTCCAGTTCGTCGAGTGCGGCAAGCAGCGCACCTGCCGTCTCCCAATCACATGGCGGTGGAGGCGCCAGGCATGTTTCTGTGTCAGCCGATCGCACGGTTGCAAATACATCGGCAGCATCGTCGTCGAAGCCGACTATTTCTGCTCCGGCTGCGGTTATTGTTCCACGTGTGAGTGTCCAAGTGCAGATGCGTACCTGCGCGCGGGTGCAGAAAGGGTTTACGGGCAGCGCGCTCAAGCGAGTGGTTGCGAGAATTATGAAAGTGCTCGGGTTTAGGTGCTAGGAATGTCTCGGCAAACGTCCTGTACAGAAAGTACAGAGTGCTGCATTCCGGCAATAGCACAATTTTTTGCAATCTGATCAATTACTTTTCATCGAGTGATTCTGTACATTGCAAAGTTATGCAATCAATAAAAAAGGCGTGCAGCATTCTTTTGGTCCTGTGCCTGCTTGCTCTGCCTCTTGTTACCCATGCAGCGGCGCTCACCTACGGGACGCCGACTTCGTTCAATACGGGAACGACGGACTTTCATTCTGTCGGCAAGCTCGACAGTACGCATGTGATCATTGCCTACACGGCCGCTATGTCCGGCCGAGCGAGAATCGCGACGATCGACGGTACAGGTATTTCACTGGGAACAGCCTATGAGTTTGATCCATCTGTGGGAAGTATCGATTTAGCAGTGCTCGACAGCACGCACGTCATTATTACCTATGGTGTGGGAACCACCGGATATGCGGTGATTGCGACAATCTCCGGCACGACTATTTCGTACGGTACGCCGGTGCAATTTGCGACGGGGCTTGCATCCGGCGTCAAAAACAGCGCTGTTGTCGCGCTCGATTCGACTCATGTGGCGGTAGGGTATATTACTTCCACTGATATTGGAGGCGGACAAACCATGAAGACCGCTTATGCGATTGCTGCGACTGTCAGCGGTAACAGCATTTCCTTCGGATCGTCCACAACGCTCGATACGAACGTAAACATCCTGTTCGATATTGCCGTCGTCGATAGTACGCACATAGCAACACTCGATACACTCCTGCTGGGCCAGGCATACGTGAGAATCGCATCGGTCAGCGGAACAACTCTGTCGTTTGGCAGTGCCGTACAGTACAGTACCATGGGGTACTACGGTACGTTCTCCGCTCTCGACAGTACGCACGGAATCATTGCGTTTCGAGACGAAAATGATGGCAAGGGTCGCGCGTTGGTCGCGACGATTTCCGGCACAAGTGTGTCGCTTGGATCTGCCACTGCTTTCACATCCGGCACCGTCACGGGTCCCCAGGTGGTCGCTCTGGACTCGTCTGCTGCCGTCGTGAACTACGGAGACGGAGCCAACAGTAATTACGCAACAGCCAGGCGTCTGACTGTGAGTGCAGGCTCTGTGAGCACCGATACGGCATCGGTGTATCGTTCAGGTTCCAAAAGCCAGTTTTCCGACATGCTGGCGCTCGATGCATCAACCGTGTTCAGCATGGAGAGCACGAACGTCGTCGTAGGAACAACCGATACCACGGCGCCATCTGCTCCTTCCGCTTTTTCTGCAACACCCTCCGGTTCCACCATGAACTTAAGCTGGACGAACCCGGTGGATGCGGATTTCCAGTCTGTCACCATCCGTCGCGGCACTGGCACGTATCCTACGACGACGACCGATGGAACATCGGTTGTCTCGGGACTCGCAACGACCAGCACCAGCGATACCGGTTTGACCGACGGTACCTACTACTACAGCATCTTCGCCCGTGACGTGCGCGGCAACTACTCGACGGCCGCTACCGTGAGTGCCACGATCAATACAACCGCATCATCGTCGAGTAGTGGCGGGGGAGGCGGAGTGCCGGCGTCCCTCATTTTGCTGCGCCAGCAAAACGGTCTGGACATGTGGGGCAATCCACTGCCACAAGCCTCCTCTTCGTCGTCTTCGGCAGCATCTGCAACTTCCTCGTCTGCGGCATCGAGTGCGGGAAATACATCATCTTCCTCGCTCTCCATTTCATCGTCCTCCTCTTCCGCTCAAGCATCTCTGCCTTCTGCAGCCAAGACTCCCTTGCAGCAACGCACCTGTGCCCGAGTGCACAGAGAATTTTCGGGGAATAGTCTCAAGCGAGTGGCGGCGAGAATTCTGAAAATATTAGGCTTTGGCTGCTAGAAAGGTCTGTGCACGATCATCGGATGTATTGTTTCGTCTGTGATTTCAGCCAGGCTTCGTAGGCAGTCTTCAATGCAGCTCTGTGATCAGGCGTGACACCGGAAGCATCGAGTGCCTTTTCGAGAGCGCTTTCCCTTTGTGCCTTTGCCGCTACTGGATCCAAAAAATGTGCATTGTCACTTTCTTTTGCGCTCTGTAAGTAAGCCAATACCAGTGCATCAGCCTTGATGCCCAATTCTTCCTTCGTAGTTCCGGCCTTTGTGATATCATAAGATTCTCATCCCCCATCAGTATGGATCACATGCCCATTCGTCGATCAGCGAGCCGCAGCACCTTTGGCGAAGCACTCATTGTCGTATCTGTCGTTGCAGGATTCTTTGTCGCACTCATGAAAGACAAGGTGTCGCTGCAGAATATTTCGCTCACCACATTCCTCGTGTCGATGGTTGTGTTCTACATGGCTCTCCTCGTTTGCAGAATGCTGTTCTTCTGGATGACCGGCGGCGACCAAATGCAGTACCCATGGTGGAAGCACGCCGAAATGGCGAAGAAGATGAAGGAGTAAGCCGTGTTCTCGGTTACTCGCGGGAGATTTCCACTCGTCTTATTTCCCCAAATGCCTGCGCCAGACAAAGCCGTCTTTGCCGTCCGGGAGCCGGACACGCGCCCAGTCTTTGTCGACGAGAGCGATAATCGTTACCAGCTGACCTTTGCGCAGCGTGCGGAGAACAGACGCATTGATGCGTGAATCGCTGCGCAGATACAGAGTAGGAGCGATGACCACTCGCTGATTGCTCGAAAGTGCAGCCTGCTGCACCGACGCGGCGGAAGAGGTAGAGGATGCCGATGAGGAGCGTGCTGATGATACGGAAGAAGAGGCGGCAGACGACACCGCTGCAGAGGAAGACAGGGCAGATGCCGCAGAATGGTCGTCTGTTTTCCATCGCAACGCAGCCTGCTCTATACGCAGTTTCAGGCTTTCGGGCCGCAGTCCGCCACGAGCAGGAGTGAAAGAGTTCGCTCCATCACCCGATGCAACGGAACTGCTTGCGACAGTCGCTATTTCGCAAATATATCCTCCAAGATTTGCCGTGCAGAATAAGTCATTCCATTGTCCGGATACGCCCTGGATCTCCATGCAGTCTTCGCCAAAGTTGTCGTTGGGCTCGCCGGTTTTCCAGTTCGCATATGCACCGCCGAAAGGTCCGCCGCTCACTCCTCCGGTCCAGAATGCCTGCACGTCACCGGGCCAGAAAAAATTTCCTTCGCTTGAACCGGTCACAATCGAGTCATCGTCGCCTCCGCCGATCCAATCGCTCGCTCCTTGGAGCAGAGTGAACAGTGCAGTATTCACCGAACTGCTGCGTATGCTTGCCAGCTTTCCGCCTATTGCCGAACAGGCGGACCTTGCATGCGCTGCATCACCGAAAGATGCAAAATGACCGTAGCAGGTACCGTCCACAATGGTTGTGCGTGTGGCCCCGATGTTCGGACAGACATACGAAGTGGCCATCACTGTTTGAGCAATACTGAAGACAGCAAAGGCGGTTCCGGCCGAAGCGAGACCAAAAAAGAGAGCACTGTTTTTCAATGAGACGCAACGCATTAACGTGTACTCTAGCGAAGGAGAGAGGAGGGAAAAATGAAAAGAGATTGCAAGACTCTGAAAATGAAGCTCTGCGCTGTACAGCTTGACGCGATGGACACACGTAGCAAGACTGATAAGCATCTCCAGAGAGTTTCCGTTTCGCTCACCATGTTACAAAACACCAGCGGGAAAAAGCCCCGGATCTACACCATGCCCTTCGTGCGTATCTACCCGCTGTACATTGCGAAGGTGGAGAGAAAAGGCCGCACGAAAAAAGAGGTGGATGAAGTCATTCGTTGGCTAACAGGCTATACGCAGAAAGGACTAGAGGGCCAGCTTGAAAAGGAGACGAATTTTGAAACCTTTTTTGAGCAAGCTCCAAAGCTCAATTCCGCGCGAAAGCTGATCACGGGCGTCATCTGCGGGGTGCGCATCGAAAACATCGAAGACCCACTCATGCGAGAAGTCCGCTACTTGGACAAGCTGATTGATGAGCTGGCCAAAGGCAAAGCGATGGAGAGGATTTTGCGAAAAAAATAATGAGAGGCAGTTATCAGTTGTGAGCTACATAAATCACGTCTGGTCAATTTGAAGCATGCCAAGCGTCGTCTACAATCTACAGTTGTGCGCTTTCCTCGTTTTCATTTTGGCACAGCCATTGCCCTCGGCCTCATGATGCTGTGCATGTCCTCTGTGCCCGTGTTTGCCGATGGACTTTTCGCGCCAACGTTATCAGCGAATGTTAACGGATCGACCGTATCGCTCTCGTGGAACGTACCTGCAGGAACGGCGACATTTATGCTTCGTCGTGACACGGCAGCAGCTCCTGCGAATACATCGGAAGGAACACTTGTCGTCTTGACGGCCGATAACACGACAATAACCTACGAGGATGCCGGACTCGCAAGCGGGACGTATTACTACAGCGTCTTTGCAAAAAATGGCGGCCTTACATCTCCTCCCGGCAGCGCGGGTCCGCTCACGGTCAGTGTTGCCAATTCTGGCGGTGGCGGTGGAGTAACTCCCCAGCTGCTTGAGCTTCGGCGGCAGAATAATTTGGATATATGGGGATATCCGTTGCCCGTTCCATCGTCCTCTTCCTCCTTGTCGAGTGCACCAATCTCCGATACAGATTCATCCGCTTCTGCCCCGGTTTCGTCTGCTTCTGCTTCGATCTCCTCCTCTTTCTCTGTCGCCTCATCACTTTCGAGTAGCTCCACAGTAAGTCCGTTTCAACAGCGCACATGCAATCGCGCTATGAAGTGGCTTAGCGGAAACACAGTTATTCTCGATACACTGAACACACGCTTGATGAAGAGGTATCGATTTATGTGCGGAAGATAGATGCACAAAAGGGTCGGATCGCTTGAGCTGGATTGAGTCGTTTTTGTGTTACAATATAAACCATGATCCTCCACCGCATCGATCACATCGGCATTAACGTAGAAGATCTTGCTGCCGCGAAGGAATTTTTTCTGGACCTGGGAATGGAAGTGATGGGCGAAATGGATATGGAGGGTGAGCTGGTTGAAAAAGTCATCGGCTTGCAAGATGTAAAAGACAGGATGGTGATGATGCGCATCCCGGGCGGCGAGGCGATGATCGAGCTGGTAAAATACTACAAGCCAGTCGATGAAAAAGGAGTGCAGCCGTCGTTTGCCAATACCCATGGCATGCGGCATATCTGCTTTGCCGTGGAGGATGTAGAAGGACTTGTGGCGAAACTCCAAAAGAAAGGCGGGCAGCTGATGGGCGAGATATGCAACTACGAAAACATCTATAAGTTATGCTATGTGCGTGGGCCGGAGGGGATTATTGTCGAGCTGGCAGAGAAGATCGGATAAGTGAGAAATCAGTTGAATCTGTTCGTTTCATCATTCTCGGCAAGTCGATCGTCTACTGCTCATTTTTAAAATGCGATAGAATCGTTTTATGCGTCATCGCTTGAGCATAATCATCGTAATGACGATTCTCATAAGCATGGGTGGTGGCGTTTTTCAACCGCTGCAAGCCGCACCGGTAATAGGAGGAAAATTGCTGGAAAGACGTTTGGCGCGACTACAAAAATATGCGCACGCTGCCGCGGTATCATCTGTCTCGTCTTCTTCGTCATCACTGGATTCGCTCGCCTGGGAAGCATTTCGCATGAGCAAGCGACGCAATGGTGGCGGCCATCAGCCGGTAGCAGTGGCAAGTTCTGTCTCCAGCAGTGTGCATGTACTGACAACGCCCTCCATCACCTTTACAGCCATTACCAAGAACTACGGCGATAGCGCATTCGTGTTGTCTCCCACCTCCAACAGCAACGGTACTTTTACGTTTCTCTCTAGCAACCCATCAGTTGCGACCGTCGCCGGAAACACGGTGACGATTATCGGCGCCGGAACAGCGACGATTACGGCAACGCAGGCAGCAGCAGGGGATTTTACGGGAGCGAGTGCTCTGTCCACGCTTACTGTAAACACCATCGCGCCAACTATCATTGCGCTCATCAGTATTTCCAAAAACGTATCAGATCTCCCGTTTTTCCTCTCTGACCCAGTGTCCAACAGCGCTGGTGCATTCACCTTTACCAGCACGAACCCGAGTGTCGCCACCGTTTTTGGCAGAGCAGTCACCATCGTTGGTGCCGGAACCACAACCATCATCTCCACCCAAGCGGCGAACGGGAATTACAAGAGTGGCTCGGGAACCACAACACTCACCGTCTCACCGGGGTTGGAGGAGAGTTAGGAAGAGTGAGATACTAGTCCAAATGCAATAATATTTAGTAAAATATTGACAAACGTAAATATTGGCATGATTATATATCACTTCTTTTGACCAGCAGGTTAAAGGAAGGAGGGTTTAATTTGCTCCATTTACTTTAACGCTCACGAAAGGAGGTGAATCCATGAGCAAAAAGAGCAAGCACGGAGACGGTAGTCACGGCAAGGGCACGAAGGGCATGAAACATGAGGAGTTCGCTCGCATGTTCCAGACCCCGGTGCCCGAGAAGAAGGAAGAGAAGCCGGCCGACGCGAACGCCAATGAATCCGCGTCCTGAGCCGTCGTGACGTCTCCACGGATCGTCATGGGGGAGAAATTCCCCCATGGCGACACAGCTGAACATATGATTATGCGTCCTGGCATTTGCGGCATCATTTCTCTCGACGGATCAGCAATAGATACCGGCAGCTTTTATAGGATGCAAGAAAAGCTGGCAGGTAATTCACCGAATAGAACTACTATCGGAGAATGGTATGCACTCGCCCAGGCAGGGTATGAATCTTCCGGGTATGAAGATAATTGCTTAGTGCATATTGGTGAATCCACAGTTTGTTTTGAGGGTAGAATCGATAATCGACTTGCCCTGGCGAAGGAGCTGGGGATTAATGCCAATAGCGCTACCTATTCAGGTATAATAAATGCTGCATTTAATACCTGGGGACCACATTTTTATAAGCGGATCCTTGGTGCATTTACTGCCTGCATCGTGCTTGCCGGTGAAAACCGCGCGCTGCTTGTTAATGATCACATGGGGTTAAGACCTGTGTATCTTTCTGAGGTTGGGAAAAATCAGTTGGCATTCGGCTCTGATATTTGTCAGCTTCTTGCGCAAAATAATGCTCTTCCACAACTGAATAGAGCCAAAGTCTTGGAAATGTTTTCCCCCTTGTATGTCGACGATGAAGGGTGGTCTGATCCAGGCTCAACTTTGCTCGAAAGATACGCCACCCTTCCTCACGGGACATCTGTCGAAATAAATCGAGATGGTAGGAGAATTTCAACACAGTATTGGCGACCACCAGACCAACTGCAGCGCAGCCGGAAAGATATCAGAGCATATGCAGAGGATTTTCGTGGAATTTATATTGAAGTGATGAGGGATTTTCTGGATTCCAGGTATCCAATCGGTGCGGATTTGTCAGGCGGAATTGATTCCGGCTGCAATGTTGCGGTTGCAGCAGATCTCATGAGTAAGGGAGAAATTGATGCTCACGACTTCCATACCTTCACTGCAGTTTTCGGCAAAGGTAGCTTAACTGAAAAAGTCAAAATAGATTCCGTATTAAATAGATGGCCGTTCATCGAGCAGCATTACATTCAAGGTGATGACCTCTGTAATTTCCTAGAATCTGGCCAGTATAAGGACCTTCGTGCCACCGCAAATTGCTCGAGAATGAATATTCCTGAATCATATGTTGCGATATGTCAGCTGGCCGCACGCTTAGGATGCAGATCAGTATTAACAGGAGAAGCTGCTGATTGGTATTTGGAAGGTACCGATGCTATTTGGGATTCCCTGATAAAGTCGGGCAATAGTAAAGAATTAATGAGATCCGCAAAGATTCTTCGGGCACGGTCCAACGCCAAAACTTTCGCGAAGTACATGTATATGTATGCGCTTCGTCCCTTGCTGCCGGGAAGGTTAGGTACAGAAGAATATCTACGAGAGTATTATGCCAGTACTCTTCATGCAGAGGTGCCCGATCTATTCACAGAATCATTTACAAAAGATTTGCAAGAATTGATGCGGCAGCAAATAGCAATGCTGAGAAAGAAAAAGAGGCTATCCACATGGAATCAGCAATTGGAGCATGACCTCATGTTTCCGCCAAATCATGGATGGCAAGGGATCGCGGTTGATACTGAGCTGAAACTACCGTATCTAGATAAAAGACTATTGGAATTCGGTCTCACTGTGCCACCGGAGTTCAAGTTTAGGCTTGATGACGACCGAGTATCACACTACGGTTCGCGAAAATGCTTACAACGCTACGGCCTTGAAGATATTGTGCCACACGAAATCATCCAGTCTCAGCATAAAGAAGTATATAGCACACCTGTTGATAATCGTTTGAGTGAATCGCTACCTGTTGTTTTTGCTGATCCGTATAAGGCACTAGTTACAGAAATGGACATCACTGATCCCAAAAAACTAAGGAAAGCAATTCTCTACGCCTTAAGTGATGAATGTGCCGACCCAGCAGATCCGGTAACTGCATGGCTTGATACATTGCTATCTCTCGAATTATGGCTTCGGGCAACTAAGAATGATTTTGGGCTAGCATAAATTCGCTGCCTTCCGGCATGTCCGCCAAGGCGGAATCAAATGCTTGCTGGATACTCTTGTTCTGTGCAATCAGCCAGAAGAACTTTACTGTAAACATCATCGCATCATTACCTTCAGGGTAATCCATGGGAGCGATGTATTGCCTACATTTCCCTTTGAGAAATTCGTCCTTTGCCTCACCTGTATCGCATCCGACGCTAAGCACGGTCTTTCCCGGAAGATTCACATGTAGCTCACTGAACAGAATGTTTTCATTGGTAGGCATAAAAAATTTACCCTTCTCTCCGTGTGAGGAGATAACAATAAGGTTATCTGTTTCCTTTTTACCCTGCAGGAGGTCTAAAAACTCTTTTTTGGTTCCTATCCACCGGACAGAAACGGTAAAGCCGAGATATTCCAGCACCGATCTGAAAGCGAAGGTTTCCATCGTCGAAGATTCATCTGCACAGATAATCGTAACGTTTTTGGAAAGCTGGTCACTCATGGCAGAGGAAGGTAATGGACTAAGAAAAATAGTGTGTTTGAATATACATTACTGTGAATGTATTGTATGCCTCTATGCACTCACAGCTTCAAACGGTTGAAAGTATACTCTCGATAGCTTTCCCTGCAATTCAGGTCCCCGAGTTACTGCAGGGTCAAAAGGGCAGGGTTATGAAGCCCTCGTACCTAGATGAATTACTTCCTTATGGCTTCGGGTTTGAATTTGAGAATGAATTACCTAGAGAGTTATTCGACCAATTCAATAATGGAATAGGACAAGTGCGTGCAGCTTTATTCGCACTCTGCAACAGATACGGTCTCTTGGCAGGGACTCTTTCTGCCCCAATACGCATGGGAATGGTTTTTAATAGAGCGCAGGACGAAACAATCTGGCATGTTGATAGAAGTGAGCGGGAAATCGAATATTACACGTTTATTTCTCCGGCAGACTCCACCGTCGCGCAAACTCGGGTGTCACCCGTCCTCCATTTTCTGTCTGTTGCCGAGTCGGAGTTGGCAGATCGTTCTTCTTTAGAAACCATACAAACCATACGGGAGAATAAGAAAACGATAGGAAAGATCACTGACCAAATAACCACAATTGCTGATGCAATAAATGCTGTACTTAATACAAATACATTCGTACAGCCGAGGTTTTCTACCAGGATTGAAGAGGAAAGTGTCTTAGCCGGAGGAAAAAACGGCTGGCTATTGTTCAGCGATCCGCTCGTCATCCATAATGGCAACAGACCAACAGGCGATGATAAGCACATTATGACATTCGATCTTGCGCGAAGAGAGGGAGAAAATGGCTTTTATTCAGTATATGACAATGCAGAAGAAGGTAATTAGGCTTCTGAGGAATTTGCAGATAACCATATCCATTCCACCCAAGCGGCGAACGGGAATTACAAGAGCGGCTCGGGAGCCACAACACTCACCGTCTCACCGGGGTTGGAGGAGGCGTAGCTGAAAAAGTCATGCTCATCAGTTTTTGCATGTTGTTACGCTGCTTGATGTTTGTTTTCCCAGTGATGATGTACATCAGAATCTGATGCGATAGTTTCCATCTGATCAATCTCAACTCCCTTGAGTGCCAATGTCCGTTTGATCTTCTGCGCAAAACGATCCTGCACTTCTTCGGGAATAGTGCCGTAATGCGATCTTGCTTCCATATTCATGTTCCAGGTGTCTCCGTTTTTGCTGAGTGATAAAATTCCTCCGCCGACAATATTGGGGTCGCGCGAGTTATGATTGAGGTCTTCGGCGACGTTGGCATGGCTGGGGCTGGGGGCAGATAGCAAAAGATACATATCTCCGCGAGCCTTGGGGCTATGCATAATAATATAAGGCACGCGCATACTTGTCTGTCCTTCTGAGGGAATGGGCAGACTATGAATTTTTGCTCTCAATGCGTGCTTTTTTGTGTCCATATGTACATTCATATTATACAGCAATTTGAAATTTTAGTCAAAACATGTAAGATACCGGAACTAGCACCTCTATGCGCTACCTTGCAGTTGTTCGGCATGGCGATTACAAGCCAAGCGGAGATATAACGTCTTCCGCCGTAGAAAAGGCGATAGCTCTTGGCAAAGAACTTGAAGTCTATAAAGACGGCAACGGTCTTGTGCTGTCGTCGCCCGTTCTGCGGGCTGTGCAAACAGCACGCGTATTGGCAGAAGAGCTGAAACTGCCTTTCCAGCAGAATGATCTTCTCGCATCGCAGTACGGATACAAGAGGTTTGATATAGCTCCGCTGCTGGCGACTATAAACGAGATGGCAGGTTCTGTTGGTTTGCTGATTGTCGTCACACATGAAGAAATCGCCACTCTCTTACCTGCTGTGTACGGAGAAACGATGCTTAATAAAAAAATCCCGCAGCAGCGGGTGGCAAAAGGTAATGCGGTTGTGATTGATTGCGAGGAAAGGACCTATACAACTATCAATCAGGCATAAATAGAGGGATTAATAAAAAGATGAGCAGCGAACGGGAATTACAAGAGTGGCTCTGGCACAACAACACTCACCGTCTCACCGGGGTTGGAGGAGGCTTGAGGAGAAAGGTGTACATTTGTACACCATAACATTTAGTAAAATCTTGCATCAATATTTCCTAGCGGTTTTGATTATTTCAAATACAATCGAGATATAAATATGTTCAAATTTATAGATTTATTTGCAGGCATCGGAGGAATCCGGATGGCGTTTGAAAAACAGGGCGGTAAATGTGTATTTTCTTCAGAATGGAATAAATATGCTTGCGAAACATATAAAACTAATTTCAATGAAATGCCTCATGGCGATATTACAAAAATTGCTGTCGAAGATATTCCTGCATTTGATATTTTGTGTGCAGGATTTCCATGTCAGCCTTTTTCCATTGCAGGAGTCTCCAAAAAGATAAGCTTGGGGCGAAAACATGGTTTTGATGATGAATCACAGGGTAATCTCTTTTTCGAAATAGCACGTATAATCAAACATCATGAGCCGAAAGTAGTTTTTCTTGAGAATGTGAAGAATCTTCTGTCGCATGATAAAGGTAACACTTTCAGGGTAATACGAGCGACTCTTGAAGAACTTGGTTATTTTGTTGATGTGAAGATTTTTGATGCCGCTCATTTTGTTCCGCAGCACAGAGAACGGACAATTATAGTAGCCTGTAGGACACATAAAATACTGCTTCCTGAGAGTCTGCCGCACAAAAATATGAAACTAAAGGATATTCTCGAGAAGAGAGTCGATCCGAAATACACATTGTCAGACAAATTATGGCAGTATTTGCAGGTTTATGCCAAAAAGCATAAGGAGAAGGGAAACGGATTTGGTTATGGTCTTGGGAATCCGGAGGGTGTTACGCGAACGCTTTCTGCCAGATATTACAAAGACGGCAGCGAGATACTGATAGCACAGGATGATACCCTGCCACGTCGCCTCACTCCGCGGGAATGTGCACGATTACAGGGTTATCCTGATTCGTTCATTATCCCGGTATCAGATACACAGGCATACAAACAATTTGGTAATTCAGTGTGCGTGCCCTTGATGTCCTATCTCGCAGGACATGTTATAAGGCAGTCAGCTTTTATTCCTGCAATCGGCAAAGCTATACCCGCAAAAAAAGCCTCTTTGAAACTGGCTTTGGTTCCGGCGTGATATTATCAGCTTGTCCTGTATTATGTACATATGCATCAAGACGGTTTGTCACAGTACTTCGAAGGAATAACAGCAAAAAGAATGAGTGCTGTTGAAGTCAGTCCGGACAGATCGCATCAGCACGAATTTAACGGAGTGGAAGGTTTGGTAAAGCTCTTTGGTAAGCGGGAAAACGGAGACAAGATAAGATACAAAACAACATTTCTTTATCTTGATGACTCTGAGGAATACGAAAGGCATACTGATGCGCTGACTTGGTATGAATCGCGAAAACCGCCGCGAACTGAGCATCGTCTGTATTACACCCAGTCTAATGTTACCGAAAAATTTCACGAGGGTGATCTGGTTATTTTCGGCAAAAGAACTGACGGAACGGTGATGCTCATAGCTGCAAAGCAGGGAAGCGGCGCAGAGCAGGAGTTGTTATGGCTTTTTTCTCTTTCTCCTCAGAATCTGCAGAGAGTCGAGTATCAGGATTTAAGCACCGAAAAAGCAAGATTGGATTTTACCTCCAGACTCATTCTGGAGGAGCTGGGCATAGAGGCAATCCGGCCAGACAATAATCTTCTTGGTGAAATGCTCCACGATTTCAACGGTAATCTTCCACCGACAAAGGTTTTTTCCGATTATGCCCGCCTGCATTCGGGTGTAGGATCATCAATGGATTCGCCTGACTTAGCCTTGATAAGCTGGATCAGCAAGGAAGAAGAGCTTTTCAGGGCTTTCGAAAAATATCTGGTCACCATACGTCTGCAGGAAGGTTTCGGAAAAAATAATGATGATGTGGATGCATTTATCCAGTTTTCATTAAGTGTTCATAATCGAAGAAAGGCAAGGATGGGTAAGTCATTTGAATTACATCTGGCTTACGTTTTCATCGAACATAAGCTCTCGTTTTCGCATGGAAAAGCTACAGAAAGAAAAAGAACACCCGACTTCATTTTTCCTGGTATCGAGCAATACCGGGATGCTGGTTTTCCTTCGGAAAGGCTGACGATGCTCGGTGCAAAATCAACGTGCAAGGAACGATGGGCGCAGGTTTTAAATGAGGCTGACAGGATAAAGCGCAAGCATCTTGTGACTCTGGAACGCGGTATTACCGAAGATCAGACGGCGGAGATGGAGTCGAGCATGCTTCAGCTGGTTGTACCGACGGAAATCCAAAAAACGTATACAGAAAAACAGCAGACTTGGCTTATGAATCTTGAAGATTTCATCGATTCGGTAAAAAGCAAACAGTAATCAGCGCTCTTTCAATATTGATATAATCTTCGCGGTATATTTATCAGGATATCTTTTAAGTTGATGTTCTCTGATTCTGATGACATGTATTTTATTCCGTCTCAGACGGCGCGTGTTTTTCCTGTCCCTCGCACGATTAGCAGTGATTTTGTTTTTCCAGAAAGATCTGTTTGTCACCGGATTGAGTTTGCAGTATGGACAACCATGCCAGAAGCACCCATCCACAAAAACAGCAATTCTCTTCTTCGGAAAATATATATCAGGCTTTCCCGGCAATGCTGCATGTAATCTGTAGCCTCTTGCTCCCGCCAGATAAATCATTTTTCTCAAAGCTGTTTCAGGCTTCGTATTTTTTGCCCGAATCATAGACATGCAGTAGCTGCGTTGTTTTTTAGTTAATACATCCATATTCCAATTTAATCATAAACAGATCCCTCCTAACACCACATCCAACCCCCCCGTCCCATTCATTCGCATTCTCCACTCCCACAACAGCCGGTAAGCCATACTCGCGGGTGACAACGGCACCGTGGGTCACAGCCAAGACGGTTCTATAATTTCTGCACCGCATCCGTCACCGACAAAATTCCCTGGATGTCATACTTTTTCCAATGATCGGAGCTGAGCATTTCGACGGGGGTAATGAGTCCTGTTGCCGAGAAGCGATCGCCATCCGTAAGCGGAGGCATTCCTTGCGAGAGTGTGCCGAAATCCAGTGCGTAGTACTCACCCGTATCGGTCTTCATGCCAAGCGCACATTCCAGCGTCTGCGGACCGTCGGTATCTGCATGCGGCAGGCAGACCTGCGTGCCCGTGAGCGTGCCGCGATACGAGGTGACAGCTTTTCCGTCGCCCTGTTTTTCTTTGTAGATGTAGGCATTGAACGCGAAGAATCCAGCGACGAGGAGAACGATAAGTGCGACGATGATGAGAAGAGGCTTTTTCATATGTCTAGTATACGGATAGGGCGGGAAAAGGTTACGCGAATAAGTCGACAAGAGACAAAAAAGACAAATACCGATACTGAGCCTGTTTGCCCTGTCGCAGTCGTACACAGGACAACTGTGCAAAAGCTTCATCGCATGACTATTTGAAATGCATAGCAATTTGTTTGCAGGAAAGATTTCTGTAGCATGCAATAATGCGTTTTTCATGTGTTCGTATCGGCATGAGTGTGTTGGTTGTCGCGGGTTTGCTCTTCTGCGGTGCGCAAATGGTGTGGGCTTCTTTTACCTATAGTTCCACTTTCATCAGCGGACTCAATACCCCGCAGGGAATATGGATGGGGTCGACCGGCGATATCTACATCGCGCAAGCCGGTACAACCGCCAACAGCAAAATTCTCCATTATAGTGCAACAGGAGCGCTCATCACTTCCTGGACGCTGAATGGAGCGCGGCCGCGAACAGTGGTGGTAAACCCCGATAACGGGTATGTGTACACGGTCGGGTCGGGGAACCTTCTGGAATTTGCCGATTTCGACCATAGCGCGGTCTATACTACCCGTTTAACAGGTCTTGGGACGTATAGCACGTTCAATCCTACACAAGGAATGGCGTTCAACGCCGATCGTACCCAACTCTATGTCACCACCTCGAGTGCTGTGAAAATCTACAGCACAAGCGACTGGTCACTGGTGCAATCACTCACTCTTCCATTCGGCAGCAAAATCACCGGTCCCGGCGCCCTTGCACTCGATAGCCATGGCAATATTTTTGTCGTCGACTATCGTTCCACTATCGTCGCTCCGGTCGGAAACGCCCGCGTTGTGAAATACGACGCAACAAGCCAAGGATGGTCAAACTATCTTTCCAGTTACGTCGATACGCTCAATGCCAATACTTCCGATACGCCGTCGGGCGTTTTCGTGGACAATGCAGATAATCTCTATGTCCTTGTGCGCGGGACAAGGGCTGGCGGCGATGGCGCCATCTACAAATACAATGCATCGGGCTCCCTTCTTTCCTCCACCAGAACAATCAATAGCGGCATTCTCAATAGTCCGCTTGTCGGTCTGTGGGTGGATGCGAATCGTTATGTGTATGCAGCGAGCACAAGCGGCGGCCAGATCAAGAAATACATTCAGACCGCCGATCCTCCGACCAATGTCTCGGCTGTCGATAGCGCTTTCTCCATCAGTCTATCCTGGACGAACTCGACGCTTCCTGACTTCGATTCTGTCACCATCCGCCGCAGTACGGTCGGCTACCCGGCGACCGTCACCGACGGCACCGCCGTCGACTTCGACTCGTGCGACTTCGCCGACATCCTGCCGGAGATCCATGACGGCTTTTTCGAGTACACGTTGGGCGACTTCCGCACGGCGGTCGCCGACCTCCGGCTCGACAATCGCCACGAAATCGACGAGCGCGTTCTGTGCGACCTCCGCGTCACCAAGGTCAACGAGGTCGACGTCGCAACGCTGAGAAAATACTTGAACGGAGACGGGTCAGCGACCCAACCTATGCTCGCATCACTCATTCCCCAAGACAAAGAATGACGACTTCTTCCTGCACATCCTCGATTCGCGAAGCGGCCCACGACTTGATCGACCTGGGTTACGGAGTGCTCGCGCTCCGTCCTGGAACGAAGATCCCAGCCGTTGCATGGCGTGATTGGCGTGGTCGTCGCGTGTCTCACGACCAGTTCGACCGATGGCTGAGTCGCGAACCCAATTGCAATCTGGCGATCGTCTGCGGCGCGTCCGGCATCGTAGTCCTCGATGCGGATTCGAGCGAGGCCGAGGAAAGGATCAAAGGCTACGCCACGCCGATGACTGCACGCACGCCGCGCGGCGGTTCGCATGCGTACTTTCGAGCGCCCGACACGGTTCCCTTACATCCACGAACGCGAATCGAAGGACTCGCCCTCGATCTCCGCGCCGGAGCCTCCTACGTCGTGGTCGCTCCCAGTTGGAGCCGGGCGCGCGAGTCGACGTGGAGTTGGAACGAAGAAATCCTCGCGCCCGACCAACTCCCGTCGTTCGATCCCGACTGGTTACCGCTCGATCACGTCTGTAAGTCTCCGTTCGATATCACAATCCCTGAGCATCGACGCATCCGTCGCGCATCGGCCTATCTGGCGACAATCGAAGGAGCCATTTCCGGTTGTCGCGGCCACGACAAGACGCTGTACGCGGCCTCGGCCTTGATCCAACAATTCGGACTGAGCGTGCCCGAGGCGTGGCCGCTCTTCCTCGAATACAACGCGCGTTGTCTCCCGCCCTGGACCGAGCGGGAGTTGTTTCGCAAGCTCAAGGAAGCCGAGCGACTGAATCCCCATCAGGAGCACTTTGAGACATGATCACAATCAAGATGTACGGCGAAGGCACCTGCCTCTGGTGCCGCAAGGAGAATCGAGAGGGGGTCGACCTCGTGAGCGCCGACCGCACGTTTACCGGATTCCTCTGCTTCCCCGACCTGAAGCGATTGCTTCGCTTGAAGTCGACAGCCGACCAGGTTCTCCTTGGTGAGACAGTGAAACCGTGAATCAATTCTCATCGACTGGACGAACCCTTTAGGGAGAGGAGCCATGTCTCAGTATGAAATCGCGACCATCCTGGAGACGCTGGAACGCATCGAAGGGCTGATTCGCGACCAGAAAACCATCAAGGATTGGTACGGCACGGACGAGGTGGCTCGCATTCTCGGCAAGTCAGAGTTTACGTGCCGTGAGTGGTGCCGACATGGACGGGTAAAAGCGGAGAAGAGGGGTAGTGGCCGAGGGAAATATCAGAGCTGGGTCGTTTCCCACGCCGAACTGCTCCGCATTCAGAAGGAGGGCTTGCTGCCGGAGGTCAGCCGAACACGCCCTTGATCGCCGCACGCTGGACAGACGGGTACAGATGCGCATATCGTCGGCTGATCTCGGTCGTCATGTGCCCGCACCATTCCTGAAGTAGCCTCTGATCGACACCCTGTGAGGCGCATGCCGAGATAAAGGAGTGTCTCAGCGTGTGCCATCCTCTGACGACCGCCCACTCCCCCGTCAGGACCCGACGCAGGTGATCGGACGCTTCGTTCGGCGTCAACGGCTCGAATCCACGACGTTCGCGATTCGTCACGTCTGCCATTCTTCCGGCGATCGTCGTCGGTCGATGCTTCGTGTTCTTGTGTCCCGTGGTCCGGCTCCGCTTCCTGCTTCTGGCAACCTCTTCGGCATGGCAGAAGAGGTAAGGGCCGCCGGGATGTTGGTCGACCCACGTCCGGAGGATTTCGCTTAGCCCTGTGGAGAGCGGGACTCGTCGGGTCGTCCGTTTGCCTTTTTGGCGCTTCTTCTCTCGAACGAGCAACGTTCCGGCGTCGAAATCCACGTCGAATTTCCGCATCCGAATCAACTCGCTTCGCCGCATTCCAGTATGCGCCGCCGTAGCAACCATCGGGTGAATCCAGGGGTGCGCGGCGTTCCTCTGAATGTGCGTTAGGAGCGATTCGATCTCCGGCAACGTTAGGTACGGGGTCTCCCAGAGCTGAGCCGCCTGCTCCTCGTTGAACCCCTCGAGCTGTCGTTCGATCTCCGTCCGAGTCTGGAAGGGGGGCTCGTTCTCACTTGAGATACATCAGCCCGCTTGGGAATGCACGGGAGAGAAATCCCATACGCACCGCCCAATGAAACGCCGTCCGCAATGTGCGGATCTCCTTCTCTTCAGTGGTCGGAGTCACCGATCTGACCCGACGGTTCACATGTTTCTGAAGAGCGACCAAATCAAGCGTCGACAGATCGAACATTTCGCCCAGCGTCGAGGCCAGGTTCTTGAAGTGAACCCGTGCGATGTAGCGAGTGTTGGCTTCGAGAGAGGATTCGTGGGCCGAGAGCTAGGCATCCCTCAATCCTACCGATCGAGGTCTTCTGCACTTCCACGGCGTTCTTCTGCACCAACGGCGGCTTGCCATCGTGACGCATGAAGTCGACGATGGCGGGAAGCGTAATCAGTTTCTGTACGAGCCGCATGAGCAGGTCGTCGAACTGCCCGGCCTTCGTCTCGGCCTCAGCCTTTGAGACCGATCCCAGCGAGAACCTGCGGCGTTTGCCGGCGTAAACGAACCGGCAGTACCAGCCGTAATCCTTCTCCTGAAGCGAGGCCATGTCACCTCCCAAGGGGCGACGCCACCGCAATGCCAATCCAACAATTGCAGAAGGGATGCAGAACTCGTCGTTCTGCATCCCCTCCAGGTTGTCGTAAAAAGTGCCGGAGACAGGACTTGAACCTGCACTGGCATGGTTAGCCCACTAGCCCCTCAGGCTATCGCTTCACGATAGAATTTATACTTGGAATACATTGGATCTGGCCTCAAGTCATCTGTTTTTCCAAAGATCTGCAGTGCCGTACCGCGATTGAAGCGTTTCATCGCGGGGGATGGGTTGCCAGTGTCATGCCCATCTTGTCCCTATAGAAGAGTCTCCTCTCCCCCCTTAGGTAAACAATTGAGGATTGGGTGGAAACGGATCTTAGAGTCAATGGAGGTACAATCGAGACAAGGATCAAAGATGCATGCATGCCCAGAAGCGGTTAACAATCTATAACGAATCCAGAGTACCTACTCGGGATTCGCTTCATCCGCTCACTTGGGAAACTGCCATGCGTCGAAGAGAGGACCCGAACCTCTGACCTGCCACCGCTGCGACGGCTCTGGAGGGTCGTGGATGTAACCGATCGGGCGGACGGCAACAGACTTCGCCGAGTTCGTCGCCTAGCTGGTCGAGGAGGTCCACGAGGCGGCAAAGAAGGTATGGACAACCTAAATACCCACAAGCTCGCCTCGCTGTATGAGGCAATCTCGCCCGAGCAGGCGAGGGCGATCGCCGAGCGGTTGGAGATCCACCGCACGCAGAAGCACAGGTAGTGGCTGAAGAAGGCCGAGAAAAGCTGAGTGTGCTGGTGGGCTGTGCCTCGACCGCCGGATCGGCTCGCGGGCGGATCTGGAGCGGGAGGTCACGTCTTGGGAGAATGATCGCAACGAGCAGGCGATCGGCGTGAATTCGCGATTCACAACCGGCGACGCCCGGGTCAAACTCCTTCGTCTGTATCCGGCAACTCAACCCGGGGTGACCCACTAGGTCATGGCCCAGAACGAGACAGCGAACTTGCGGAGAAAAAGGCGAGTGGACGTCCTCGGTGCGGCCGGAGAGGTGGGGCGTTAGGAACGAAGGCTGTACCTAGTAGGACTCGTCGTTGCGGAGGTCGATCTGGCGCAGCTTCCATCCCGTCTTGCTGGAGGTGTAGGCGTCCTTCACGCGGTAGCCTCGGTGGATCTCCGGTGGAAAGAGTTCAGGACTCGCGGTGATCAGCCGGTTGCGGAACTCCCTGAGCCGGGGCGGGTCAACCACGATTCGCTCATATTTCCGAAGTGTGCATGAGTTGCAGATCGTCTTGGGCTCCCGAGGGGGCCCGGTCGTGTGGTCGGCCGCCGGTAATCTGCCCTCCCTACCGAGGCTGCGAATAGGAGACGGTCAATTGCCCTCGGCATAGCCGACCCTGGCTTGGAGGTCTGGCACCCTCCCCAACATCCGTGGCAAGCGGGAATTCGTACACTGGACAAAGTACACTGGAATCCTCGCGGCTTCTCGCGTAGCATCGGCGAAGTGGGGAGCGGGTCGTTTCTCAAAATATAAATAAGTGATCTGCAATGTCGGACAAAACCATCAAATTCGATCAAAAAACGGCTATTGTCCTTGACTCCCGACTGAGTGCGACGAACGCAATGATCGTAGTGGCACACCTGATGCTACCACTGGGCCATATCGCCGGAGGAATCTTCGGAAAAACGCTGACGGATCTATCTGGGAACGATTACCCCCCGTTATCGCGTTACCCAGTCTCTGTGCTCCAAGCGGAATCCGGTACTCTCAAAACGCTCGAGCGATCCATCAGGCAAGCGGGAGTGACTTGCGTCCGATTTCCCCGACAGGCATTGGACATCTGGACAGACGCAGAACTCGTCGAGGATATTCGGCAACGTACCGAGGCCGAGATTATTTTTTTGGGAGTCGCACTTCACTCGGAGCGAAATCGCGTCGACCGACTCATCGGTGGTCTTCGACTCTTTAAGGCTGTAAATTTCTGAGGTCGGGACGCGACATGGCACCCGGCCGTCCGATGCGTTCCGGCCACCGTAGTCCGCGTCTGAGGTAGACACTGGAAGATTCTGTCCAAGCGACCATAGTTCCTGATACGATATAGGGGAAATGCATGAGAAAAGATCACTCCTTCGGGGACCAGCGGATGGAGACCGCAGCTGACGTCGACGTTCCAAATTACGTCGAAGGAGATTGGTGCGAAGTCCTCCGATGCAACGGTCGGAAGCCGACTGAGGGTGATTTCCTCGCGCTTGCCGAGCAGGGGCAATACTCCGTACCCCAGCTGATCCGACTCCTTGAGAGTACTGACCATAAGGTGGTTGGGTCTGCCGCCGAAACGTTAGGAAAGATCGGTCCTCAGGCCAAGTCGGCGGAACCCCACCTGATCAAACTGATCGAGCACGAGCAAGCGAACATACGGTGGGGGGCGACCTATGCACTCGGTCGCATCGTGCCCGATCCGGCCGCCGTCTCCCTGCTTGTGAACCGTCTCCAAGACAAAGCGGAGAAGCACTGCATTCGCTGCGATGCCGCTGGGGCGATCGGTGCGGTTGGAGCCGGGGCGGAGCACGCCGTGCCCGATTTGATCAGTTGCTTGAGCGATGAGATGAGGGCATCTCCTCTCCGTCATGAACTTGTCAGAGAAATCACGCACGCCCTGGGTAAGATCGGTCCGAAAGCCACCGCCGCCTGCGAGTCTCTATCCGTACTACTGGAGCACTCCAATCCGAAGGTTCAGAAGGCCGCAATTGTGGCTTTAGGCAGCATTGGCTCAGCGAATCCAGCAGCGATCCTGACAATGGCGAAGCTGCTCTACGACCCCTCGCAACACATTCGATATGCGAGTGCTATGGCCTTGCGACAACTCGGCTCGGAAGCCAGGACGGTCGCCGGGGAACTTGTCCTAGCACTGTCTCGCGAAGACAGCGCCCGCGTGCTCGAGGAAATTGCCCGTGCCATCAGCCATCTGGGCCCGGAAGCAAAAGCAGCCGTTCCGAGACTGATCGAACTCGTCAGGAACGAGGATGGGAAGATCCGCCGCTACGCAATCCGCTCCCTTGGCAGGATCGGAGCGCATGCGGACCTCGCCGTTCCCACGTTGGAATTGCAGCTCAGCCGGGAGAATAGACGGGAGGTTCGCCGCGAACTGATGGAGGCCCTGATCGGGATTAGGAACACTTCGGGAATTAAATCAATTGTACAAGTCTTCAAAAGCCGATTTGATTCGCTGGACTCGACGGAGGCCGCTCAATTCGACGAAGATTTTGGTCTGTATTTCTGCACAGACATCCTTCAGGATGTGGATCCTCACGTGCTTCGCAGCCACTTCTGCAGGCTCTCGAACCTTAGTTCGTACCTGCTTTTCTATAAACTTCCCCAGATCAAGTCTCATGTGGGACTTCTCTCCCAACTCAACGATAGCAACCTTTGCAGAATCGGGCTCGAGCAGGTACAGGACCCCGACCGCGGCGCGTGGGAACTTGTGGTTGCCTCCGTGGACATGCGAGGGGCCCTTAGTCGAATCTCCGGTTGCCTAGCTTCGCTTGGTTTCTCGATCGACCATTCAGAAACATTTACTCATGAAAACAGATTTAATAACAAAAACTGTTCGCCTGTAAGCAGTATCATCAGCTTCGGAATCTACAATACCGGACTGACTGGGTCCGCAGAGGACTTGGCAGATAAGCTGAACGAAGAGTTGAGCCGGCGTCTCTATCTGCTGCGTCAGGAATCTAGGATAGTCCCGCTGTTTACTCGCATTGACGAAAATCATACAAATGATAATATTAATCAAGATATGGAGTCTGACAGTGAAAACATCATCAATCGAAAGCCTGATGGTGAGCCCACGCCACACCAGACGTCAACGGAATGCGATGCCGGAAATATCGTCGCCGATCTGAGCCAACTCGACGAGGAGCTTGAGCGGTCTCGGAACACCATGGCGCGCCGCATCGAGGAGACGCTCCTGCGTTATAGCGGCAGGTCCTTCGGATCTTTCGAGGCCAACCGCGACGTCGCTAGCCGAATCCAGTCCCTCCTTCAGAAATATGGTCTGCGGCTCATGTGTCCTGTGACTAAGATGCCAGCGAACCTTCGATTCCGGCCAGCCGGCCGGGCTAAACATGGGTCATTTCAACTCGATGTATTCGATGAAACGGGACGTCGGACCAACCATGTCGGACCAACCACTTTGCCGTTGATAGCCGTCGTCCCGGCACCGCCGCGACGTAAGAAACTTGGTGATTGAAAGCGAGCCCGCCTCGCGAACCTCTTTCTTTCGCGATCTGATAGAAACGATTTGAGTCTACCGAACTTGGTCGCGGTGAGGAAATACTTCTCGATTATCTCTAGACCCTTGATGTAATTGAGTTTACGAATTTTAAATAATAGCGTTGCAGTTCCGATCGGGTTACGGTAGCCTCAATTTGTGTCTGTCAGAGTTGTTGGGATTATGCGATTCGGGTGAGGGGGAGCAGGCACCGCAACAAATAACCGCTCGCTGCTGCGAGCCGAACTTCAGGGAGAGGCACCATGAAGGCGAACCACAACGGCACTAAGGACGTGTACTCCGATCTCTCGAAGGTGTACTCCGGGTACGCCGACGGCGAGATCGACACTTCAGGGAGAGGCACCATGAAGGCGAACCGCAAGAGTACCAAGGACGTGTACTCCGATCTCTCGAAGGTGTACACCGGGTACGCCGACGGCGAGATCGACCGTGACCTCTTCGACTTCGCGACGCGGCTGTATGCCTTCGAGGACGCCCGACTCTTTGAATACCTGGTGGCACGCATCGATGCCTTTATTCGTGCCAAGGAACTCGATCGAATCCGAGTCCTGGACATCGGTTGCGGACCAGGGACTTGGCTCCTTCGTCTGCACTCCCACTATCGCAGCCAGCAATGCAAGGTCAGCGGTGTCGGCATGGATTACGCGCCGGGCATGATCGAAGACGCACTGGCTCACAAGAAGACGTATTGCAAGAAGAATAAGATGAAGGATATCGAGATCGACTTCGTGATCGGCGACATTTGCGAGCCGCTAAACCAGTACGACGACAGCGAGTTCGATATTACGCTCTGCCTGAACACTGTCCTCAATCACCTGCCCGTGGCCAAGATGACGGACGCCATCCGCGAGATCATGCGGGTTACGCGAGGCTTCAACCTGACGACCGTCAAGCCGGTCGGCGGACTGCGGACTGCCTACGTCTGCCCAGTGGATGACGTTCGAGAACTTCGGCAAGTCGAGGACACACTCTCGTTCCTCGATCGCGACGGACATGAATGCGTCATTAATTCGCATCTCTTTGTTTATTATGAGATCTGCTCCTTGTTCCAGAGCGTGGCAAGGATTCGGGATTGCTGGGGCCTGGGCGTCTGCTATTCCCGATTCATGGCCAATCGGGCTTCCGATCAAGGACTCCCTAGAGAAGATCTCGTCCAGGCGGAGATCGAGGCGATCGAGGAGAAACTGTCCCGCAAGCCGCACATGATCGACCTAGCCAATCACATTTTGATCCTGGCCACCCAGAAGTAGCGGTGAGAAACTCGCGATCGGATTTTGACGGCCGGGAGGATCGCGGAGAGATCGGGCCGAGCGAGCAATGCTTGGGGCTCGACGACATTGTTGGCGAGGATGCCGTCCCAGCGTCCGCCGATTTCGTACCAGTCCCAATGGCCTTGAGGATTGAACGTGGAAACGGAATATAAGCCTCGATTATCAACGCCGCCGGGTTGGCCGCGCCAGTGTGGCATGAGCCTGGCAAGCTTGGCAAACTCGTTCGGCTTCGAGTTGTGGCGTGCGGCCATCGCTTCTCTCTCCTTGGAAGACAGATAAACCTTGTAGGGTGTGACCGTCTTTCCCTCATCGAAGTGTGCGAGGGCTCGGGCGACTTCGATTTCGAGACCCGGCGACCGTCACCGACGGCACCGCCGTCGACAGCGGGATTACCGGCACCACCTACACCGATACAGGCCTTTCGCCCGGCAGGTATTACTACTCGCTGTTTACGAAAGACTTGAGCGGAAACTACAGCGATGCCGCAACCGTCACCGTGCTTGTGCGTGGTGCCTGTGTCCTGAAAGCCTACTGGCAGATGGATGCGACGCCCGACACACCGATCGATGCAACGGGCAATGGATACACAGGTGCCGTGGCCGGTACGGGAAGCACCCCCGCGCTGTCGACCGATGTGCCCGTAACAGGTGTGACCAATCCGTACAGCTTTTCATTCGACGGCAACGACTACATTTCCGTCAGTCGCCCCATACAAGATGACTACACCATCTGTGCCTGGATCAAGACGACCGCCTTTGGTAACGGAAGCGGCGATCAGCATTGGTTCAGTATGTCGATCGCACAGGCGGAAGTGGGCGGATCCGTCGCCAATGACTTTGGTTTTGGCGTGGATATCAACGGTGATCTTGTTTCTGGCAATGGCAACGGCACAACAGACTATGCTGTTCGCGGAGCGACGGCGGTAAACACCGGTAACTGGACGCATGTATGCACGACGCGCACCAAATCAACCGGTGCCATCAAGCTCTACGTCAACGGCTCACTCGACGGTTCGGGTTTCGGCGGCACGACGAGCTTAACGAGCCAGGCAACCATGATGATCGGATACGGCCAGGATGATGCGCGTTACTGGAACGGCAATATGGACGGTCTGCGTGTCTACGATTACGCTCTGACAGACGATGAGATAAGCGGTCTCGCGAATGGCGTGAATGCTTGCTACAGCGAATCGGTGCTGCCAAGTTCCAGTTCGTCGTCCAGTTCGAGTGTTGCCATAGAGCCACCGCGCGGCGGCGGGCATCGTGGAAGCCCGGGCAGCGGAGGCGGCAAGGCGCCTGCGCTGACTAGTGGACGTACTGTTGCTCCTGTTTCGATTCTCCCTTCTCCAAAATCTTTTATCCAGTCACCGGTAAAAACGAACAGGTCTGCGCCAAGCGCAACGACGCCAGCTCCTCCACTCAATTATTCTTCGGCACCCATGTCCGCCGAAGCCAAGGCAATAGAGATCAAGATTCAGCAAAACTTCGTACAACGTGTCTGCCAGCGCGTCACCAAAGAGTTCTCGGGCAATCCCAAAATGCTCGGTCGGGTGAATGCGCGGCTCTCGAAAAATTTCGGGTCAGCGTGCGGAGGATAAGAAGCGGGCTGGAGAATATTGGTTTCAAGCGATTTAGAAAATTTTTGACAAAAATTAATTATATATTAAAATGCGCAAAATTTAAATTTAAGCACCATGTTACCCGAGCCAGAATCACTCATAGCGCATGCAGAAGCAACGGGTCATCCAGTTCTGTCAGATGGAAATGATCAGAGGCAGAATAATATTATTATATACGGTGAATCTCTCAAAAAGATTGATGATCTGCTTAGGCAGAATTCTCATCTCATTCACCATGCAAAATTACATTCAGGTTCTTGTACCAGGCGTCCCGAAAGCGAAATCAAGGAATTCGTTACTATCTGTAAGCAGCATGGTGTCATCCCGTATCTTGGAGGAGGTTTGACAGAGACTGCAATGCGCCGGGGGCGCCTGAGTGCTTTCTCGCAAAGACTCAGTGCATTAGGAATTGATACAATTGAGGTCTCGAATAGTAGCGGAGACTTGCCGGCACATGCGTACGCTGAAACACTGCGTACGCTTCGAAAAGATTTTTCTCGGCTTTTAGTTGAAATTGGAACGAAGCAAGGCGATACGTATAAATCACGTGATAATTGGACGTAGGATTTAGATGCAGCTCTATCTGCGAATGCTACTCATATTATCTTAGAAGGTG
>ERZ724505.144-NODE-144-length-44828-cov-7.572086_pt1 | contig 44828 bp, 38 predicted proteins | sample MGYA00376038_ERZ724505 | MGnify/ENA primary metagenome ERZ724505 (study PRJEB28724, sample SAMN07190884) | wastewater metagenome | isolation source: effluent of sewage treatment plant in Hong Hong | place: Hong Kong | collected 2016-03-17 ... | reverse complement strand
GAGCAACCGCCTTGTAAGCGGTAGGTCGTCAGTTCGAATCCGACAGCCGGCACCATTCATTCAAGCCCCCAGATTTCGGTCTGGGGGCTTTTTTGTTTTGGGCTATGGCTTGCTTGCCGTGAGCCCACAGGTTGTTACAGCTGTTTTGTCATCGGGCTTGCTGGCATTTGCGTTAGTTGGACTCAAACCAATGCATCCACAAGGAGGAACCATGGCGCAAGCGAACAAGGCCGGTATCGGTCTCATTTTGATGTCGAGTGTGCTGATGGCGCACGCAGTTCATGCGGCATCGAGCGTCGCTGTTCAACCAGGTTTGTGGGTGGGCGCGACTGAGACAACCATCAATGGCAAGCGAGTCCCCAATATTCTGGACATCAAGGGTGCGTTGACTGCTGAGCAAAAAACGCAAATCACCCGTGCCATGTCCACCTATGGGCTGCCAAGTGGGTGGCAGCCAGATGCGGTCTGCGTCAAGGCCAGCACTTATGACCTCGACGGGTTCTTGGGCATGATTGGTCGCCGTGGATGCAAAGTAAGCAATGTGCAGTCCACCGCCGGCAAGGTGCGTTACAAGGCTCACTGCGAATTGCCCAATGAAAACATGGCGCCTACAACCGGAGAGGTTGAGGGTGAGATCAGCCTGACCAGCAAGACGGAGTGGCGGATGGAAGCGAAGATGACGGGATCGGTGGGCGGTTACCCGATGACGTCTGTGACCAAGCAGGTTGGCAAGTGGATGGCATCAGATTGCCGAGCCGTACCGAAGGGCTTGGATCCCAGTCTGATGGGGAGCGTATCAGGCATTGATGAGGCAGGATTGGAAGACCCCGGTCAAGAGTAACTCAACCGAGGTTTTTGGCGCCGCTCATCTTTGTGTGCGGCACCTGTTGCGCTCAGTTGGCTGGGGCAGACAAGAGCTTGTTGAGGTTGCCCAGGTCGTCAGCCTTGAGTGTGCCGCTGGCTTGGCGCAGCTTCACAGTGGCCAGAATCACGTCATAGCGAGCCTTGTACAGATCGCGTTGGGTGGCGGCCAGTTGGGTTTGTGCGTCGAGCACGTCTTTGTTGATGCGAACGCCTACGCGATAGCCCAGTTGCGTGGCTTCAAGTGCCAGCTTGGCGGAGGCTTCTGCGGCCTCGTAGGCCTTGACTTGCGCCAGGCCCGATTGCACGCCGGCAAAGGCTTGGCGCGTGCCCAGCGCCACACCGCGTTTGGCGTTGTCCAGATCGCTTTCTGCCTTGTTTTCCAGCACCAGGGTTTCTTTGACGCGGTTTTGAACGGCAAAGCCGGCAAACAGAGGCACGTTTAATTCGAGGCCAATGGCTTTGGCGGTGCCGGCGCCCATGGTGGCTTGGGCTTGGGTGTTGTTGCCGGCAATTTTGTAGCCAGAAATGTGGGTGTTGCCCACGGAGGCTGTCAGGTCCAGTGTGGGCAGGTGGCCGTCACGGGCCTTGCTTGTTTCCAGGCGGGCGGCTTCGCGGCCGGCGGTGGCCTTGCGCACGATGGCCGCATTGCTGGACTGGGTCACCCAGTCGTCTACCTGGCCAGGATCGAGTTGGCTGAGGTTGACCGGGGTTTGCAGTGCATCGGGCTTGACGCCGTTACGCCCAACCAGTTGGTCCAACGCAATGCGCTTGACGTTCAGGTCGTTGGTGGCGGCGATTTCCTGCGCCGTGGCGAGGTCAAAGCGGGCCTGGGCTTCGCGGGTGTCGGTGATGGTGGCATTGCCGACTTCGAAGCTGCGCTTGGCGGCGGCCAGTTGCTCGGCCAAGGCCTTTTTGTTGGCTTGGGCTGTGGTGAGCATGTCTTGGGCCGACAGCACGCCGAAGTAGGCCTGGGTCAGACGGACGACGAGGTCGTCTTCAGCCATTTGGAGGTCTGCTTCAGCGACAACCACGGCCTGGTCAGCCTGGCTGATGGTGTCCCAGTTGGACTTGTTGAGCAGCGCTTGGCGGGCCTGGATGCCGATTTTGCGGGTGGTGCCGCTGACTGTGGGAACTTGATCGACAGAGGAGTCGAGTTCGCTGCGGGTCAGGGTGGCTTGAGCGCCCACCTGGGGCAACCAGGTGGAGCGGGCCTGGTCAGCCTTGTAGCCAACGGACTCGGCTTGTGACTTTGCGGCCAGGTAGGTCGCATCGTAGGCTTTGGCCGCTTGGTACAACTCAACCAACCCTTCAGCGTGAACGGGTGTGACTCCCTGGAGCAGGGCTGCGCATGCGGCGGCAGTCAGCAGGGGGCGCAAGGCCGGGCGTTGACTGCGGACGTGTCGAGAGGCGCGGGAGGGTAGCCAGTTCAGCATGAAGGGTCCTTTTCCGTTGGCGGAAATCAGAAAGTGAAGCGGTTTTGCGTGGCAAAACCTGGCAGGCGAGGGGCCACGGTGTCAAACAGTTCTTGTTGCTCGAATTGCTTGTCGCTGGTGCGGGTGATCAGCGTGGCTTGCATGACGGGTTCGTCACCGACGATGGCCAGGAGGCGGCCGCCGATCTTGAGTTGATCGAGCAGGGCTTGAGGCACGCTTTGCACCGAGCCAGCAAGCAAGATGGCATCGAATGGCGCTTGGCCCAGCAGGCCTTTGGTGCCGTCGCCTTGTTGTACGTCGGCGTTGGAGATGCCAGCCTTGCGCAGGTTCTGACGCGAGGTTTCCACCAGATCAGCACGGGCGTCCAGAGCTGTGACGCGTTGGGCTTTGTGGGCCAGCAAAGCGGTGATGTAGCCGGTACCCACGCCAATCTGCAGCACTGCGTCATGCTTGTCGAGGTTCAGGTCTTGAACCAGGCGGGCTTCCACGCGAGGCGCCAGCAAAGTGCCACCATTTTCCAGGGGCAACTCCAGATCCATGAAGGCCAGGCTGCGGTGCGCAGCAGGAACGAAGTCTTCGCGGCGCACGGCCGACAGCAGCGCCAGGATCGAGGTGTCCAGAACGTCCCAGGGACGGATCTGTTGTTCGATCATGTTGAAGCGGGCTTGTTCGATGTTCATGCGGGCGTCCTTGACAGTACAGAGGGGCAAAACCGGGATTTTAGGTAGCTGGAGCGGCTTCGGTGGCCTCTTGCGTGTTTTGCGTGTTGTTTGTGGGCGATCTGTTTCAACCGAACTGATTCAGATCAGTTTGTGGGAGGGGTTGGGTGGCGACAGTGTCGCGCCGGACCTCCAGCCCGCGCAGTAGCAGTTCGATCTGAGTGCGGATGAACAGGTCCGGTTCCATGGGAACCGGTGTGGCGGCGCAGGCTGCTGCGCATTGTTGGTAGAGCACCAGGAATTGAACTGGGGCCACCAGCGCCATGACGACCGAAGACACATCCATGGGACGAAATTCCCCACGGTCTATGCCGCGTTGCACGGCGCGGCCGAGCAGGGCGTGGCAGGGGGCGACCACTTCGTCCATATAGAACTGGGCGAGGTCGGGGAAATTGGCGGCCTCGGCCACAATCAACTTGATGATGCCTGCAGCTTGGGATTGCCCCACGCGAGACCACCAGGTTTTGGCCAAGTCTTGCAGCAGTTCGGCAGCAGGGCCCTCGTGCTGATCGACCAGGTCGGCACTTTCCACGATGAACTGGCCCAGGTAGGTGCGCACAACGGCTTTGAATAGCTCGTCTTTACTGGGGTAGTACAGATACAGCGTGCCCTTGGAAACGCCTGCCAGACGAGCCACTTCTTCGGCGCGCGTGGCGGCAAAGCCTTTTTCAACGAAAAGGCTGAGGGCGGCTTCCAGCAGTTCCTGTGGCCGCGCCACTTTGCGGCGGCGTCGGGCCAGCTGTTTCAGCGGGCAAGCGGGGAGGGCATCAAGGGCGTGGGAGCTCAAGGCGACGATGATGATTTAACTGACTCGTGAGTCAGTAATGTACAGCCACTGGTGGGGTGGGTCAACATACCCGCATGGGTATGGCGTGGCTTAGGGGGCTGTAGGTGTCGGGGTGTTGTATGAGGGTAAAACTGATGATCTGCGTTGTCACAATTGGATCGGGGTCGTGAATAATGATCCGATCACTTGTTCTCGTACCGTCGATTCAGCATGACCGCATCCCCCTCCTGCCCACGCGAGCCCGATCAGATCACGCCGGATGGCATTGCCACGGTTGACCGGGCCATCACGACCCGACGTTCCATTCGCCGCTTCCTGCAGACGCCAGTACCGCGTGGCGAGATCGAAGACATTTTGCGTGTGGCATCGCGCGCGCCTTCGGGTACGAATACGCAGCCCTGGAAGGTGCATGTGTTGACAGGGCAGAGTCGGCAATCGCTGGTCGACAAGATCATGGCCATTCACAACGACCCGACGCAGCAGGCGCAGCATGGCGAGGAATACGACTATTACCCCAAGGAGTGGGTGTCGCCGTACATCGATCGTCGTCGCAAGGTGGGTTGGGATTTGTATGGTCTGCTGAACATTGCCAAGGGGGATAAGGTTCGCATGCACGAGCAGCAGGGACGCAATTTCACGTACTTCGATGCGCCGGTGGGCATGGTGTTTACCATTGACCGGATCATGGGGCGAGGCAGTTGGCTCGACTACGGCATGTTCCTGCAAAACGTCATGGTGGCGGCGCGAGCCAGAGGGCTGGATACCTGCCCTCAGGCTGCTTTCAACCACTTCCACGATGTGTTGGAGGCCCACCTGGGCTTGGACAAGAGCCGTGAAATGGTGGTGGCGAGCATGGCCTTGGGCTTTGCCGATCCCCATGCGATTGAAAACACTTTGCTGACTGAGCGGGAACCGGTTTCCGGCTTTGCGACGTTTTTTGACTGAACTGATCCCCATAAAGTAGAGCGCGACTGAGGAGACAAAAATGAGCCTGATGGGCCAGATGATGAACATGCCCCTGATGATTTCTTCGCTGTTGACCCACGCGGCACGCCACAACGGCGATGTCGAGGTGGTGTCCAAACGTGTGGAGGGGGATATGCACCGCACGACCTGGTCCGAGGTCGAGTTGCGTTCGCGCAAACTGGCGCAGGCCTTGGGCCGTTTGGGTTGTGAGCCGGGCGACCGTGTGGGCACGCTGGCATGGAATGGTTATCGTCACCTGGAGGTGTATTACGGCACCTCGGGCTCGCAACTGGTTTGCCACACGGTGAACCCGCGCCTGTTTCCTCAGCAAATTGCATGGATCATCAATGACGCGCAAGACAAGGTGCTGCTGGTGGACATCAACTTGCTGCCTTTGGTGGAAAAGCTGATTGGCAGCCTGCCCACTGTGAAGGCGGTGGTGTTGATGGCGGGGCGTGAGCACATGCCCGCATCCAGCCCGATTCCCGGCTTGCTGTGTTACGAGGATCTGATTGCCGCTGAAGATGGTCGGTACGACTGGCCGACCTTCGACGAGAACGCTGCAGCCTCGATTTGCTACACATCGGGCACGACGGGCAACCCCAAGGGCGCGGTGTACACCCATCGCTCCACGGTGTTGCACGCGTTTGCCGCAGCCATGCCCGACGCCATGTGCATCAAGGCCACAGACACCATCTTGCCGGTGGTGCCCATGTTTCACGTTAACGCCTGGGGCATTCCATATGCGGCGGCCCTGGTTGGCTGCAAATTGGTGTTTCCTGGTCATCATCTGGATGGGGCTTCGTTGTACAACCTGTTTGAAGCCGAGCAGGTGACCATGAGCGCCGGGGTGCCCACCATTTGGCTGGGCCTTCTCAACCATGTGAAGGCCAACAACCTGAAGTTCTCCAGTTTCCGCTCCACTGTGATTGGTGGCGCAGCCTGTCCACCTTCCATGATTCGTGCATTTGAAGGCGACTATGACGTGGAGGTGGTGCATGCTTGGGGCATGACTGAGTTGTCGCCCATTGGCACGCTGAGCCGGCTGAAGACCAAGCATCGCGATCTGCCCATTGTGCAAAAGCGCAAGGTGCTGGCCAAGCAGGGCAAGTCGATCTATGGCATTGACATGCGCATCGTCAACGCCGAAGGCGAGGTGCTGCCTTGGGATGGCACCACCTCAGGCGATCTGGAGGTGCGTGGTCACTGGGTCATCAACAGCTACTTCAATGTGGACAAGTCGCCACTGCACGATGGCTGGTTCCCCACAGGTGATGTGGCCACCATCGATGTCGACGGCTACATGCAGATCACCGATCGCAGCAAGGATGTGATCAAGTCAGGCGGGGAGTGGATCAGCTCCATTGACCTGGAAAATGTGGCCATGGGGCATCCGGCGGTGCACGAGGCGGCAGCCATCGCGGCCTATCACCCCAAGTGGGATGAGCGCCCCTTGCTGGTGGTGGTGAAGAAGCCGGGGGCCGAGGTCACCCGCGATGAACTGATTGGGTTCTACGAAGGCAAGATTCCCAAGTGGCAGACACCGGACGACGTGGTGTTTGTGACCGAAATTCCCCACACGGCGACCGGCAAGATCTACAAATTGGGTCTGCGCGAACAGTTCAAAGACCATACATTGCCCACTGTCTGACGGGCCCCGAGGCCGAGACGGGGTAGAAAAGAGGATGCTGCCCCGATTGCCTTGCAGCGGACTCGGGAATGGTGAACGGATTGTTACGCCTGCTTAATAATTCTTACAATACGTCTTTTCAGAAATGACGCGAAACGTCAATCGCGGCATATCGTGACATCTGGGTCGCCCGGTGTCTGACTTCTTGTGAGAGTTGTATGAGCACTACCTACAGCGTGAACGACGGCGTGGCCGTCATTGCCCTGGCCAATCCTCCCGTCAATGGTCTGGGGCAAAGCACCCGTGCCGGCATCGTTGACAGCCTGAACCAGGCTTTGGCCGATGACAGTGTCCAGTCCATCGTCCTGATGGGCTCGGGCAAGGTGTTTTGCGGTGGTGCCGACATTCGCGAGTTCAACACGCCTGCCGCGTTCGCTTCGCCAGGCCTGCATGCCGTGATCCAGGCCATTGAAGCCAGCACCAAGCCGGTGGTGGCTGCCATTCACGGCGTGGTCATGGGCGGTGGCTTGGAATTGGCCTTGGGTTGTCACTACCGCGTGGTGGTGCCAGGCGTTCAGGTGTCCTTTCCTGAAGTGAACATTGGCTTGATTCCCGGTGGTGGTGGCACGCAGCGCATGCCTCGCGTCATTCCGGTGGACATGACCTTGCAGATGGTGACCAGCGGTGCCTCCGTGCCCAGCGAGAAGCTGATCAAAGTGCCTGGCCAGAAGTTGTTTGATCGCTTGATTGATGGCGATTTGTTGGCTGGTGCCATGGCCTTTGCCAAGGAAGTGGCGGCGGTGCGCCCCATGCCCTTGATTCGCGATTTGCCCGTGCAGCCGGTGGCCGATGCTGGCTTGTTCAACCAGTTCCGTGCCGACATGACCAAGGCCCGCAAAGGCATGGTGTCGCCCCAGCGTTGCATTGACGCGGTGGAAGTGGCCACCCAGATGGGCATTGACGCGGGCATTGACCGTGAGCTGGCCATTTTCAAAGACATCATGGTGGGCGCTCAGGCCAAGGCCATGCAGCATGCCTTCTTTGGTGAGCGTGCAGCTTCCAAGATTCCAGATGTGCCCGACAACACGCCCGTGCGCGACATCAAGCAAGTGGCCGTGATTGGTGCGGGCACCATGGGTGGCGGTATCACCATGTGCTTCCTCAACGCGGGCATTCCGGTGACTTTGCTGGAAATGAAGCCAGACGCCATTGACCGTGGCGTGGGCGTGATTCGCAAGAACTACGAAGCCCAGGTGGCCAAGGGCAAGCTGGCGCAAGACAAGTACGAGCAGCGCATGGCCTTGCTCAAGACCACCTTGAGCTACGACGATATTGCCCAGGCTGACATGGTGATCGAGGCCGTGTTTGAAGACTTGGGCGTGAAGTCGCAAGTCTTCACCAAGCTGGACAGCATCATGAAGCCTGGCGCCATTCTGGCGTCGAACACCTCCACCTTGGATGTGGACCAGATTGCCGAAGTCACGAAGCGCCCTGGCGATGTGGTGGGTCTGCACTTTTTCAGCCCAGCCAACGTGATGCGTCTGCTGGAAGTGGTGCGCAGCAAGCACACAGCCAAGGACGTGATGGCCACCGTCATGCAGGTGGCCAAGAAGATCAAGAAGGTGGCCGTGGTGTCGGGCGTGTGCGATGGCTTCATCGGCAACCGCATGTTCGAGCAGTACACCCGTCAGGCCTTCTTCCTGGTGCAAGAAGGCGCCACGGTGCAGCAGGTGGACAAGGCTGCCGAAGCCTTTGGCTTTGCCATGGGGCCCTTCCGTGTGGGCGATCTGGCTGGCAACGACATTGGCTTTGCCATTCGCCAACGCCGCGCCATTGAAAAGCCCAACGTGATCTACAGCAAGGTGGGCGACGCCATTTGCGAACTGGGCCGTTATGGTCAGAAGGTGGGCAAGGGCTGGTACGACTATGAAGCTGGCAAGCGCGAGCCCGTGCCGTCTGCCGAAGTGCAGGCGGTGATCGAGACGGTGCGAGCCAACAAAGGCATCACCCCCCGAGTCATCAGCGACGAGGAGATCGTGGGCCGCCTGGTGCTGGCCATGGTCAACGAGGGTGCCTTGATTTTGGAAGAAGGCATTGCCAACAAGGCGTCGGACATCGACATGGTGTACCTGACCGGCTATGGCTTCCCGCTGACCTGGGGTGGCCCCATGCTGTACGCCGATTTGATGGGCTTGCCCAAGGTGGTGGCGCAGATGAAGCAATTTGCCACCAACCCAAACGACGATCAGGCTTTTTGGCAGCCGGCGCCTTTGCTGGTGAAATTGGCTGAAGAGGGTAAGACCTTGACTGGTGTGAAGCAGTAAGCCGCGCGGGGCAGGGGTGCCCCGCCGTTCTTTCATCGGCGCGTTTGAAACAAGTCCGCATGGCAAAAGTCATGCGGACTTTTTGTTTTCTGGCACAATGAATTGAATTTGACATGAATTCATGTCAAATTTGCAGCCGTTCAGCCAACCCCGTAGAAAGAGCGCGCCATGTCCTTCATCGAAACCACCCGCAATGGCCATGTGCTGGAAATCAAGGTGAATCGTGCCGACAAGCACAACGCCTTGTCGCCCGAGATGTACAGCGATCTGGCCCGCGCCTATGCCGAGCTGAGCCACGACCCCGACCTGCGCGTGGCGCTGTTGTATGCCGATGGCAAGCACTTCACCTCGGGTATCGAGCTGGACAAATGGGCGCCGATTTTTTCGGGTGGGCAGGGCTTCAGCGTGGGCGAGGGCGAAATTGACCCCTTTGGCCTGAAAGGCCCTCGGCACAGCAAGCCGGTGGTCATGGCCATGCAAGGCAATTGCTTCACCTGGGGCGTGGAGATCATGCTCAACACCGAGGTGCGCGTGGCGGCCGAAGACACCCGCTTTGCCATGCTGGAAGTCAAGCGCGGCATCTTTCCCTGCGGCGGCGCCACCTTGCGGTTGCCGCAGCAAATGGGGTGGGCCAATGCGCAGCGCTATTTGCTCACGGGCGATGCCTGGTCGGCCCAGGAAGCCCATCGCCTCGGGCTGGTGCAGGAAGTGGTGCCGGCAGGCCAGCAACTTGAAAAGGCGCGTGAGATTGCCGAGAAGATTGCCAAAGCAGCCCCCTTGGGCGTACAAAACGTATTGAAGTCCACCCGCCTGGCGTGGAGCGAGGGGGAGCAGGCCGCAGTCGAATGCCTGTTCACCGACATGCTGGCCGTGATGAAGAGCGAAGACGCCGTGGAGGGTGTGATGTCGTTCATGCAGCGCCGCGATGCCGTGTTCAAGGGCCGTTGATCCGCATTCAATCCGTACGCATTTCACCCCATCATTTGTTGACACCATGAGCTTGCGCCCCACTCTTGATTTCATGCTCTACGACTGGCTGAACGTGGAGCAGCTGTGCCAGCGCCCACGCCATGCCGAGCACAACCGCGAGACCTTTGATGCGGTGTTGGATCTGAGCCAGAAATTGGCTGACGAGCAGTTCGCCCCCTACAACCGACTGGTGGATGTGCAAGAACCTGAGTTCGATGGCGAACGCGTGCACTTGCCTGAGCAAACCGAGCAGGCGCTCAACGCCTTTCGCGGCACTGGCCTGATGGCTGCAGCCATGGACCATGAAGTAGGCGGCATGCAGTTGCCCACCGTGGTGGACATGGCCTCGCGCGCCTACTTCTGCAAAGCCAGCATTGGCATGTCTGGCTACCTGATGCTGACGCGGGGCAATGCCAACACCATCTTGGCGCATGGCACGCCCAAGCAAATCGAAGTGTTTGCCAAACCGGGTTTCGAAGGTCGTACTTTCGGCACCATGTGCCTGAGCGAACCGCAAGCAGGTTCCAGCCTGTCTGACATTGCGACCAAGGCGGTGCCCGACAGCACGGGGGGGGATGCCGGTGTGGCGCCTTGGCAAGACGACCCCCTGGGCCCACGCTACCGCCTGACCGGCAACAAGATGTGGATTTCGGGCGGCGAGCACGAAATGGGTGAAAACATCGTGCACCTGGTGCTGGCCAAGATTCCCGATGAAGCGGGCAAAACCATCGCGGGCGTGAAGGGCATTTCGCTGTTCATCGTGCCGCGCAAGCTGGTGGAGTCAGACGGCCGCATCACCAACCAACGCAACGACGTGTCACTGGCTGGCTTGAACCACAAGTGTGGCTTCCGTGGCACGGTCAACACCTTGCTGAATTTTGGTGAAGGGCGTTTCAAGGTGCGCGGCCAGGCGGGTGCGGTGGGCTACCTGATTGGCCAGCCGGGGCGCGGCTTGCAAGCCATGTTCACCTTGATGAACGAGGCCCGCATTGGCGTGGGCTTGGGCGCCACCATGCTGGGCTATGCCGGTTTTGAGGCCTCGCTGGACTATGCCAAGCAGCGCCCGCAAGGCCGGCCCATGACGGCCGCCGGCAAAGATGCAGCTAGCCCGCAAATTCCCATCATTGCGCACACCGACGTGAAGCGCATGCTGCTGGCGCAAAAGGCCATCACAGAAGGCGGCTTGGCCTTGGGTCTGATCTGCGCCAGCCTGGTTGATGACGAGCAAACCGGCTCACCAGAAGACAAGGCGCAGGCCACGCTGTTGCTGGAGTTGCTTACCCCCATTGCCAAAAGCTGGCCCAGCGAATGGGCGCTGGAGGCCAACAGCCTGGCCATTCAGGTGCTGGGCGGCTATGGCTACACGCGCGACTTCCCGGTGGAGCAGTATTGGCGCGACAACCGCCTCAACATGATCCATGAGGGCACGCACGGCATTCAGGGCCTGGACCTGCTGGGCCGCAAGGTCATCATGAACAACGGCCAGGCCTTGGCAGTGCTGGGCGCGCGCATCACCCAGACCATTCAAAAAGCCAGCCAGGTTGAGAGTTTGGCGGGCCACGCCAAGGCCCTGGGCCAAGCTCTGAACCAAGTGGCGCAGGCCACGCAAGCGGCATGGTCTACCGGGCAGCCTGAAGAGGCCTTGGCCAACGCCACGCCGTATTTGCAGGCTTTTGGCCACACGGTGCTGGCCTGGATCTGGCTGGAGTTGGGCCTGGCTGCCCAAACCCTGAAAGCTAGTGGAAACCGCCCGGCTGATGCGGGTTTCCTTCAAGGCAAACTGGCAGCTTGTGATTACTTCTACCGCTTCGAACTGCCGCGCATTGACGCTTGGCTGAGCGTGGTGTCGCGCCGAGACATGACCTGCGCCCAAGTGCATGCCGACTGGTTCTGAACCACAACCAACATGATTCGACACATTGTGATGTGGACGCTCAAGCGTCCAGAAGATGCCCCCAAGGTCAAGGCCTTGCTTGACACCTGCAAAGCCTTGGTCCCCGGCATTCATGAGTTCCAGGTCGGTATCAAAACCGATGGCCTGGAAGCCAACTGTGATGCCGTGCTGGTGTCCACCTTTGAAGACGAGGCCACCCTGGCGTCGTATCAGATCCATCCGCATCACCAAGGTGTGGTGGCGCAGATTCGTGAAATGGCTGCCACGCGGCATGTGGTGGATTACCACTGCTGAGCGGCCAGTTGTTTCCTTCAATCCCACATTCGTCTAACAGGAGAAACACATGTCTTACCTGAAACTGGAAGCCGGCCAGACCGCCGTGATCACAGGGGCTGCCAGCGGCTTTGGTCTGGAGTTGGCGCGCTTGGCCGCTAGCAAGGGCTTGAACCTGGTCATCACCGACGTGCAGCGTGAAGCACTCGACAAGGTCACCGCAGAGCTGACCGAGATGGGCGTTCAGGTGGCCGCCTTGCGTGGCGATGTGTCTCGTTCAGAAGATGTGCATGCCCTGGCCGAACTGTGCCAGGAGCGCTTTGGTGCGCCCCACATCGTGATCAACAACGCGGGCGTGGCTCATGGCGGTTTGATCTGGGAGCACTCGCAACGCGATTGGGAATGGGTGTTGGGCGTGAACCTGTGGGGCGTGATCCACGGCATGCGCCACTTCATGCCCTTGATGTTGGACGCCGCCTCGAAAGACGCCAACTGGCGCGGCCACATGGTGAACGTGGCCTCGATGGCGGGCATGGTCAACACGCCGAACATGGGCGCCTACAACGTTAGCAAGCACGCGGTGGTCAGCTTGAGCGAAACCTTGTATCAGGACCTGGCCTTGGTGTCTGAGCAAATTCATTGCTCGGTGCTGTGTCCGTACTTTGTGCCCACCAGCATCCACAACTCGCACATGAACCGTCCGACCGAGTTGCGCAGCGAGGGAAAGCCCACGGTCAGCCAGATGGTGGCCCATGCCACCAGCACCAAGGCAGTGACCTCGGGCAAGGTGACCGCGGCCGATGTGGCCGGCATGGTGTACGACGCCATTGAAAAGGGGCAGTTCTACATTTACAGCCACCCCGAGGCCTTGGCCATCGTCAAGACCCGCATGGACGACATCGTGTCGGGTCGCAACCCCAGCGATCCGTTTGCCGCCAAGCCTGAGTTGGGCCAGCAATTGCGCGAGGCGCTGAAGGCTGGTTTGAAGACCTCGCAAGCCAAGTAAGGCGAGAGGTCGTTTATCCGCAGGGTCAAGCCGGGAGGCTTGGCCTCAACGGGCGTCCTGCTCGCGGTGGCGGGTCAGGACAACGCCTCGGGCACCAAAGCGTTTGGCCAACTGTTCCACGCAGTACACCGAGCGGTGCTGGCCACCGGTGCAGCCAATGGCCACGGTCACGTAGCTGCGCTGGTCTTCTTCCATAGACGGCAACCAGCGCAGCAAGAAGGCCTCGACCTGGGCGATCATCTCGGCCGATTCGGGTTGCTGAGCCAGGTAGTCCATCACGGGCTGATCGCGCCCCGTCAAGGGCTTGAGTTCCTTGATGTAGTAGGGGTTGGGGAGCACCCGCACGTCGAACACGAAGTCGGCGTCAATGGGCACGCCGTGCTTGAAAGCAAACGACTCGAACACCAGGGTCAGGCGTGAAGGCACGGCCTGCACCACGTTGTGAATCCAGGTGCGAAGCTGGGCCGGACGCAGCAGTGACGTATCGATGACCGTGGACACTTCCCGCAGCGGGCTCAGCAGCTCGCGCTCCAGGTTGATGGTGTCCACCAGAATTTTTTCGCCCGACGAGCCCTCGATCTGTGCCCCGCTTTGGAGCAGGGGGTGAGGGCGGCGGGTTTCGGAAAAACGGCGCACCAGCGCATCGGTGCTGGCGTCGAGGAACACCGATCGCACCTGTATGCCTTCCAGGCGCAGTTGGGTGAGCACGGGCAACAAGTCCGGCAGCGATTGGGCGCTGCGCACGTCCACCGACACGGCCAGGCGGCGCTGCTGTTCGGTGGCGCGTTTTTGTTCCAGATCGACCAAGCCGCGCAACAGTTCAGGCGGCAGGTTGTCGACACAGAAATAGCCCGTGTCTTCCAGTGCGTTGAGCGCCACAGATTTGCCAGAGCCGGAAATGCCGGTCAGCAAGACGATGTCGAGCACGCTCATGCGGCCACCTTTTTGTTGCGAGACCGAGTTGTTGTAGATGCGTTACCAACTGGGGTGGCGGCATGTGCGGTGTCCAGCATGGCCTGGGCATGGGCCCGGCTGGTGTCGGTGATGGCGCCGCCCAGCATGCGGGCCACTTCCTGCACACGGGCTTCGTCACTCACCGGGCGAATGTCGCTGCTGGTCTGACCCTCAACCAGGGCCTTGGACACCACCAGATGCTGGTGGGCACAGGCGGCCACTTGCGCCAGATGGGTCACGGCCAGCACTTGGCGATCGCATCCCAGTTGTTGCATCAACTGGCCTACGGTGTCAGCCACGGCACCACCCACGCCAGAGTCGATTTCGTCGAAGATCAAGGTGCCCACGGCGGTGGCAGGGTCGGCACGCTGTGTGGTGGTCACGGCAATGGCCAGGGCCAGGCGAGACAGCTCGCCACCCGACGCCACTTTGCCCAAGGGGCGCGGCGTGCTGCCAGCGTGGCCGGCGACCAGGAACTCGACCGATTCCAGCCCGAAGGCTTGTGGCTCATCCTGCTTGACCAAGGCGACTTCGAATCGTCCGCCCGCCATGCCCAATTTCTGCATGGCTTCGGTGACCGCGTGGCTCAGCACGGGGGCGATGGCCGCGCGCTGTTGGGATGCGATCTTGGCCGAGGCCTGCCAGGCTTGATGCGCGGCTTGGGCGTGCTGCTCCAGCGCGGCCAGATCGGCGGCGGCGTCGACCTCGGCCAGTTCGGTCTTCCAGCTTTGCAGCAGTTCGGGCAGCTCGGCGGGTGTGCGGCGATAACGGCGCGACAGGCTCATCCAGAGCGACATGCGGCCGTCGATTTCGGCCAGCCGGTCGGGGTCGAGGTCAGTGTGGCGCAGGGTGGCGCTCAGGCTGTGGGCGGCATCTTGCAGTTGTGCCTGGGCGCTGCGCAACACGTCGAGGGCATTGGCCAGATCAGGCGCATAGCGGGCCACGTCGTCGAGCGCATCGATGGCGCGTGAGGTCAGCGACTCGGCGCTGTCGTCGGCTTCGGAAATTTGCTCCAGCGCCAGCCGGGTGGCATCCAGAATGGCTTGGCCGTGGCTGAGCCGCTGGTGTTCGGCATTCAACTCTTCCCACTCGTCGGCCAGGGGGGCGAGTTTGTCGAGTTCGGCAATTTGCCACTGCAGGCGTTCGCGTTCGCGGTCCAGATCGGCCTGGCGGGTGCGGGCGTCGTCCAGTTTTTGACGAGCCTGGCGGCGTTCGGTCCAGGCCGCTTGCATGGATGCAGTTTGAACGCCGGCTTGCTCGTCGACCAGTGCCCGGATGGCGTCGGCACGGGTCAGGCTTTGCCAAGCGTGTTGGCCGTGGATGTCGACCAGGTGCTCGCCCAACTCGCGCAGTTGCGATACGGTGGCGGTGCGGCCATTGATCCAAGCGCGGCTCTTGCCCTGGTTGTCGACCACGCGGCGCAAGAGCAGGGGCTCGCCGGGCGTGGCTTCGAAGCCGGCTTCGTCCAGCCAGGAGGCCAGTTGGGTCATCAGGGCAGGACTGGGTTCGAATTCGGCGGTGATGTCGGCCCGGGCGGCGCCTTCGCGCACCACGCCCGCGTCGCCCCGGCTACCCAGCGCCAGTTGCAGGGCGTCGATCAGGATGGATTTGCCGGCACCGGTTTCGCCGGTCAAGGCAGTGAAGCCGCTGTTCAGGTCAATGTCCAGCGACGTCACGATCACAAAGTCGCGCAGGTTCAGGCGACGCAGCATGTCAACTCACTCCTTCGTTCCAGCGCATCTTGCGCCGCAGCGTGGCGTAGTAGTTCCATCCGTTTGGATGCAGGAAGCGGACCCGGTGCGGCGAGCGTCGAACCGTGACACGGTCGCCGTGCAGCAGACTGGCCAGACTTTGCATGTCGAAGTTCATGCTGGCGTCTTTGCCGGCCACAATTTCAATGTCGATGGTGCCGGTATCTGGCACCACAATGGGTCGGTTCGACAAGGTGTGCGAAGCAATGGGCACCATCACCCAGCCATTGAGGCCCGGGTGCAGAATGGGGCCACCCGCCGACAAGGAATACGCGGTCGATCCGGTGGGCGAGGCCACGATCAGGCCGTCAGCCCGGTAGTTGGCCACAAACAGCCCATCGACCTCGGCCCGCAATTCGACCATGCTGGCCGTGGCGCCGCGGCTGACCACCACTTCATTGATGGCGTAGTCTTCGTAAATGGTTTCCAGCCCGCCATCGCGGCGCGGGCGCAGCACGGCACCTTCCAGCACCGAGCGGCATTCTTCTTCGTATTGGCCCGCCAGCATCACGGGGAGCACGGAGGCCACATCGCGTTGCTGAATGTCGGTGATGAAGCCCAGGCGCCCCTGGTTGATGCCGATGAGCGGCACGTTGTAGCGGCACAGCTCGCGGGCCACTGCGAGCATGGTGCCGTCGCCGCCCACCACCACGGCCACATCGCACTCGCGGCCAATTTCATTGACGGTGAGCGAAGGGTAGTCGCCCATGCCGGTATTGAGGGCCGTTTCCACCTCCAACGACACCTCGACGCCAGTGCGCGAGAGGATGTGTGCCACGTCTTCCAGAATCGGGCGAATGCCACGGGCCTGGTACTTGCCGATCAGTGCGGCATGACGAAAGCGGTAGTTGGGTGGACTGGACATGCGGGCGATTACACCACAGCGGGTTGTGAATCCGTACCACGTATCCGGTGGGCTTCCCCCCGGTTTGCCCGCACACGGCCTAAAATGAAATCGCCATGATGGATGACCGAGCCAAGATCCTGCTGAAGGCGCTGGTAGAGCGCTACATTGCCGACGGCCAGCCCGTGGGCTCGCGTACGCTTTCGCGCGCCTCGGGGTTGGAGCTTTCTGCTGCCACCATCCGAAATGTGATGGCTGACTTGGAAGAGTTGGGCCTGATCGTCAGCCCCCACACCTCTGCGGGACGGGTGCCCACCGCGCGTGGCTACCGCATGTTTGTGGACACCATGCTGACCGCGCGGCAGTTGTCGCTCAACGATCTGGATGCCCAGACCCGCGAGCAACTGTTGCCCGACCAGCCGCAGCGCGTCATTGCCAATGCGGCGCAAATGCTGTCGAGCTTGTCGCAGTTTGTGGGCGTGGTGACTTCGCCGCGCAAGCCCTCGGTGTTTCGCCACATCGAATTTCTGCGTTTGGGCGAAAAGCGTGTGCTGGTGATTCTGGTCGCGCCCGATGGCGATGTGCAAAACCGCGTCATCTTCACCCCGCAAGATTTCAGCCAAGCACAGCTGATCGAAGCCAGCAATATTCTCAACACCCACTACTCGGGGTTGTCGATTGAGGCCATGCGCGAGCGGCTCAAATCGGAAGTCGATCAACTGCGCAGCGACATGGCTGCGTTGATGCAGCAGGCGGTGCAGGCTGGCAGCGATGCCTTGGCTGAAAGCACCGATCAGGTTGTGGTGTCAGGCGAGCGCAATTTGCTCACGGTGGAAGATTTTTCCAACGACTTGGGTTCGTTGCGTCGCATGTTCGATTTGTTCGAGCAGAAAACCCAGCTCATGCGTTTGCTGGATGGCTCCAGCCGTGCCGAAGGGGTGCAGATCTACATTGGCGGGGAAAGCCAGGTGGTGCCGTTTGAAGAGCTGTCGGTGGTGTCGGCCCCATATGAAATCAACGGCCAGGTGGTGGGCACCCTGGGCGTGATCGGCCCCACCCGCATGGCCTATGACCGCATGATCGAGATTGTGGACATCACCTCGCGTCTGGTAACCAACGCCCTCAGTACCAAATAATGGCTCATGGAAGAGTCAATGGGTATCAGTTTTTCTGATGCCCGCTAGTGGTAAATAAAATTTGCCTGATAAGGGCCGCCCCTTTAGGCTGCAACCTGGTTCAAAAACGAAGGGGTAGCAGATGCAGCGTTTCTGGCGTCGAGCAGGGTGGGTGACGGGTGTGGCGGTTTTGGCAGCGGTTGGACTGGCCAATTGGATCAGTGCCCAAGATGAGCGCCTGCCGCTGAGTTTGAGTCAGCCGCAATTGCCCGCTACATTGCCGCCGGTGCAGCCGCCACCTGGGTTGCGTTTTTCTGTTCTGAAAACCGGCGAATCGCGAGGCACATTCGAGGCGTTCATCGTGGGGGGCGGGTCGTGGTTCAAATACCGCCGCCCCAGCCAAATGGCGGTTCTGGTTCAGCACCCTCAGGCCACTTTCTTGTTCGATACGGGCCTGGGGCAACAGGTCGATCAGCAGTTCCAGGCCAATGGTTTCTTTCATCGCCAGATGTTTGCCTACCAAGGGGTGGACCCCGCAGCAGACCAACTGCGCCGAGCTGGTTGGAAGCCCGAGCAAATCAGCCTGGTGGTGCCGTCTCACATGCATTGGGATCACATCAGTGGGTTGCCTGATTTCCCCGGTGCGCAGGTGCTGGCGCAGCCTGCCGAGCGCGACCAAGCCCAACACGGTGCGCCTCCTGCCTTCATCGCCAGCCAGTTTGAGGGCGTACAGCGTTGGCAGACTTTGCAGTTCGCCGCGCAGCCCTATGTAGGCTTCGACAAGAGCCTGGATCTGTTTCGGGATGGTTCGGTGGTGCTGGTGCCGTTGGGTGGGCACACCGCCGGGCAGGTTGGTCTGTTTTTGAACCTGCCCTCTGGTCGTCGGTACTTCTTTACCGGCGACGTGACCTGGACTCTGGAGGGCATTGCCTGGCCGGCAGACCGCTCATGGGCTTTGCGGCAAATGGTGCACCTGGACCACGATGAACCCAGCAACCAGGCGGCCATCGTGCGCCTGCATCACATTCATCGTCAGTACCCCAATCTGCAGATCGTGCCTGCGCACGACGAGCATGTGCTGCGCACCCTGCCGGTGTTCCCTCAATTTCAGCAGTGAGGTTGGGGCGTGAACCTGCGCAACCTTCAGTACTTTTGCGCGGCCTATGAGGCGGGCTCAACCGTGGGTGCAGCGCGGGCCTGCCACGTAACGCAGCCCGCAGTGTCAGCAGCCATCGCCTCGCTGGAAGCCGAGTTGGGCGTCTTGCTGTTTGTTCGTGGGCAGCGAGGGCTGTCACCCACCCCTGCGGGCATTCGCTTGTTTCGCCTGGGCGGCAAGCTACTGGCCGATGCCCAGGCCATTGTGGAAACCTTTCAAGAGGTCTCAGAGCGACCCCGACTGGCGGTTTACGCCCACCCCAGCATTGGCGTGGCCAAGTTGCGCGATTGGCTGATCTGGTTGCGGCAACACATCGACCACCTTGAACTCAGCGTGCTGGACGAACCCGAGCAGGCCGACGTTCGGCTCATGCCCGAGAGCTGCGTGACTGCAGGCGAGATGTTTCACCCCCTGTGGTCCGAGTCCTATGCTTTGCTGGTGCCTTGTGAGCACCCCTTGGCCGTTCAGTCAGACCTGAGTTTGGCCGACCTGCACGGCGTGGCGTTTGTGGAACGCACGCAATGCGAACTGGCATCGCATTGGCAAGCCGGTTTGCAGACCTTACAGATCACGCCCGACGTGCGTGCGCGCGTTCACAGCCATGAATGGGCCTTGGCCCTGGTGGCCGCAGGGGTGGGGGTGACCTTGGCCCCCATCGCGTCGAACGACGCCTTGCAGTCGATCACGGTGCGAGCCGATTTGCCCGAGCTGCAATCGGTGCAGAGAACCGTGGGGGTACTGTGCGCTGCTGGCTCGGAAAGTGAACTTCATTCGCGTGTGGTGGCGCTTAGCCGGGCGTGGGCAGGCTCTACAATGGCGGCCTTGCTGCGTGCGGGCCTCTAGCTCATGCTTGGTTAGAGCAGCGGACTCATAATCCGTTGGTGCCGGGTTCGACTCCCGGGGGGCCTACCAAATATTCAAAGCCAACCCTGATCGGTTGGCTTTTTTGTTGGTGTCAATTTTGATAAATATATCAATTCCATTGTTGTTTTTGGATTTTGTTGATATAAATATCAAATGCAAACCCTCCAAGAGCTAGGTGAAGCTGTCGCCGAGCGCCGCAAGGCGCTCAACCTGCGTCAGCAGGTGGTCGCCGAGCAGGCTGGCATCACCCCTGAATCCCTGTCCCGCTTCGAGCGTGGGCGCGGTGCCGAGTTCGGCGCTCGCAAGCTGTTGGCCGTGTTGGCCGTGTTAGGCATGGAGCTCAACATCATCCCCACGGGCCAGGCGGGCACGCTGGACGAACTGCGCCGTGAGCGCCACCAGGCATGAAGCTATCGGTCTATGTCATGGGCCGCGATGTGGCCGTGTTGGAGCAATCAGGCGACTTCAAGAGCGTCCTGAGCTACCACGCCAACACAGCGCCTGACGACTTTGTCTCCCTCACGATGCCGGTGCGAACCGAGTCCTACGTGTGGGATGACCAACTGCCGCCCGTGCTGCAGATGAATTTGCCCGAGGGCTACCTGTTGCAAGTACTGCAAGAGCAATTCGGGCCGCACATTGGCGCCAGCCCGATTGCCTTGCTGTCAGTCATCGGCCGCAACATGGTGGGCCGCATCCAGGTGGCTGCAACTGGTGCAGATCTGAACCAACCTGCCAAGCCCATCGAGGTGGCTGCGCTGCTGAAGGGCGACAACTCTGAAGAGGCCTTTGCCGAACTGGTTCGCCAGCACGCGACCAGCGGCGTGTCTGGCGTGGTGCCTAAGTTCTTGGATGAGTCCGAAGAAGCGCAGCCAGTAGGCTTGCCGTTGGCGGCGCACAAGAAGGCCAGCCTGATCACGCGGCGGCACATCATTAAGGGCTCTAGCAAGCAACTGCCCTTTGTGGCGTTGAACGAGCATCTGTGCATGCAGGTGGCATCAAGGGTCATGCCTACGGCCAAGACGGAGGTGTCGGACGACGGCCAGGCCCTGGTGGTGCACCGCTTCGATGTGGACGAGCGCGGTCAGCCTCACTGGGGCATGGAAGACTTCTGCTCCCTGCTGGGCCTGAGGCCTGCCGCCAAATACGACACCACCTGGGAGCGCATTGCCAAGGCCGTGCGTGACCATGTGCCTGTTGAGCGGCGGCTGGACACCTTCAGACAACTCGCCACCACCTTGCTGCTGACCTATGCCCTGCGCAATGCCGATTGCCACGCCAAGAACCTGGCGCTGCTATACACCTGCCGGGCTGACGTGCATTTATCGCCGGCCTATGACATGTTGACCACCAGCGTGTATGCAGGGTTTCAGCACAACCCACCTGGCATTGAGTTCATGGGCAAGAAGACCTGGACGCCCGGCAAAAACCTGCAGAAGTTCATCGCTGCCAACTTTGGCATTCAGCCTAAAGAGCAAGCGCAGATGGTGGAGGCGATCAGTGATGCCGTGGCCGATGTCGGAAACAAAGTTCGAGAGGCCATGGCCGAGCATGGCGCTTTCAATGACATTGGCAAGCGCATGTTGACGGCGTGGAGTGATGGCGTGCAAGGGTTGCGGCACCAACGCGTGTATGCCGTTGGTGAGTGGGCATCTGGCGATGCATTTGAAGGTTTTTCGCCTCCATCCAAGGTCAAAGGTGAACGAGAGAGGATGGGGCGCTCCCCACTACTGGGAAAGCGCTAGGATGTGTCTTTCCTGCTCTGGGTAAGGAACAGGATTGCGACCCCGCAATCTCAGGGGTATAAGGAAAACTGCAGTCTTGCTCCGCGCTCCATGCGAGCCATGTCAATCCGGCAGGCAAGATGCTGCGTCCCTTAAGAATACCGAGGCGACCATCATGACCCGCACGTCCGCTCCCAGAACCCCCGAAACTGCCACCACGCCCGTTTCCCCTGTCTGGCTGGAGGCGCCCACCCAGATAGCCGATTTCTGGCTGCAGATGATGAAGCCCTTGCCTGGGGTGGAAAAGCAGTTGGAAAGTGGTCAGGACATGCTGAGCGTGCCGGTGACCGCTGGCGTGGAAGAGGCCATGCGCATGGCTGAGTTGTTCAACTCGCTGGTCAATACCCAGATGCAGTGTTGGACTCAATTGCAAACCGGCATGGCGCAGTGGATGCTGATGGCCAATCCCGAGCAGACCCCAGTCAATCCAGACTCGGCGGGGCCCTTGCTGTGTCCGCCTGACGATCTGACCCCGGCCAATCTGTTCAAAACAGCCAGTGGGGTGATGAATGCCATGGCCGGAGCCTGGATGACGGCTGTTCGCCACGACGCAGAAGACATGAATGAGCAAGCCGCCCAGCCGCCGCAGGCCTGATGCCAGCGTTCTGTGACGCGTGTGACTTCTATGCTCCTTCCTGATCTGGGATAAGAATTTGCTTAGAATTTAAGCAGAATTTGCTCCTGAAATGGCCTCTTTTCCTGCCTTGGGGTGAGGGGCTTGAGCCCTATCGTTGGCCTCGTTCTCATTCACCGAGCGAGTGCCCCGATGCCCCAGCGTGCCAGCCGTTTTGCAGTACACATTGCCACCACCGACGATGACCTGCGTGATGCCTGCCAAGTGCGCCTGGCAGGCTATGGACACCACCTGGGTGAGGTGGGTGCTGGTTTTGGTCAGGTCGACGCGCTGGACGTTGCTGATGGCGTGGCGGTGCTGATTTGCCGCGACGAGCACACTGGCCAAGCCCTGGGTACGGTGCGCATTCAGACCCATGTTCACCAGCCCTTGCAGGTAGAGCGTTGCGTGATCTTGCCGCATCAGATCACTTCGTCTACGCGTGCTGAAGTGACGCGGCTGGCGGTGTGCCCGGGCGTCGATGCCAGCGTCAAGCTTCACTTGATGAAGGCGGTTTACGACTATTGCGATGAGCAGGGCATTGAATGGCTGGTCATTTGTGCGCGCAGCCAGTCGTTGGCGCGCACCTACCGCATGCTTGGCTTTCAAGACTACCTGGCTCCGGGGCAAATGGTGCCATTGAGCTATGCCGGCAACATGCCCCATCTGGTGTTCACCCTGAATTTGCCGCAAACACGCCAACACTGGCGGGGTGCCGGACATCGTTTGCAACAGTTCATGCTTGCGCCGTCGCTCCTTGCGAAGCCTCACGCACCGGTGCATCGCCCGGCAGTTCATCCTGCGGCAGCGCAGGCGGCATGACCTGGCTGGGTGACCAGCGGCTTACCACCCGGCTCAGTTCTTCCAGGGTGCATGGCTTGGACAGAAAATCGTCCATGCCGGCCTCCAGGCAGTCTTGCTTTTCTGCATCGCCCGCGGTGGCAGTCAAGGCCACGATGGGCACGGGCATCAAGCCCAGTTGTTTTTCTTGCTGGCGAATTTCTCGCGTTGCCTCGTAGCCATCCATCACCGGCATGTGGCAGTCCATCAGTATCAAATCAGGCCGGTTGACCTCGCGCAGGGCGTGTTGAACGGCCTCGCGCCCATCTTTCACATGCTCGGTGACGGCGCCGATCAACTCCAGAAAATTCGTGGCCACCAAGGCATTGACCTCGTTGTCTTCGGCCAGCAAGACCAGGCAGGGGCGTTGCTCGGCCACGGGCGATTGGCCAGCCGTCTGCGTGCCCGTTTGGGGCGGCATGTGACGAGGCATGGGGGGCGCCCCATGCCCGGCTGCGTTGGCGCTCAATGGGTTGGCCATGTGTGGCAGAGCTTGCTCCGCGCGGGTGCGCTCAGCGGGCGAAGCGACAGCGGGCTGAAAGGCGGTGTAGAGCATGGTCGTGCCATAACCTGGCTCGCTGGTGGCGGAAATGTCGCCGCCCATGGCTCGCGCGATGTCTCTTGCAATGGTGAGGCCCAATCCCACCCCCTCATTGGCCTTCTTGGTGGAGCCCGATTCGGTTTGCTGAAACGCGTCGAAGATGCGGTCCAGATCTGCTGCGGCAATGCCGGGCCCAGTGTCGGTCACCTCCGCGCAGACGCCGCCCTCATCGGCGTCGTGCGTGATGGTCAGCGTCACCCCGCCATGCTGGGTGAATTTGATGGCATTGCCCAGCAAGTTGTGCAGCACCTGCCGAAAGCGGGCGGCGTCCCCCATGACCCAGCAAGGTGAGGGCAAGCGATTGCGAACATCAAACCGCAGACCTTTCTCTTCCGCCCGCATGGTGTACAGGCCGGTGAGTTGGCGCAGCTGATCTTGCAGGTCATAAGGCTCGTTGCGCAGCACGAACTGCCCGGCCTCGACGCGAGATATATCCAGCAAGTCGTTGATGAGACCGAGCAGGTGCGTGCCCGATGACTGGATCAGTTCAACGCGTTGCCGCAGACGAGGCTCGTGAATGTCGAGGTGCAGGATGCGGGACATGCCCAATATGCCGTGCAACGGCGTGCGCAGTTCGTGGCTCATGTTGGCCAGAAACTGCGTTTTGACCGCACTTTGCCGCATCGCTGTTTTCAGGGCCTCGTCTTTCTCTTGCGCCAGAGCCTGTGCCTGCATACGCAGACGAATCGATTCCGTCAGCCTTTGTTCACTGCGCGCTGCCGTGATGATCTGCAGCGCAATGAGCATCAGCAAACCCAGGCTGCCCAACTGGCCCAGCATTTCACCGCGAGCCAGCATGCCCAGCGCCGTAGGCGCGAGGATGGGAATCACATAGCCGGCGGTGTAGCTCACGCTGAACTGCAGGCCAAAGGTGGCCACGCAGGAAATGCACGCCAGTGCGGCAATGACAAAGGAGGCGTGCGTCCAGGGGGCGGCAATGGCCACATAGAGCCCAGCGGCACCCCAAACCATGCCATCCACAATCAGCCCGGCCAGGGTGATGCGAGGCGAGGGGGCAAGGGTTGGGCGGCCCTGAAGCCAGCGAAAGGTCGACACCACCACCTTGATCACCAGCCAGGCGTCCACCATGGTTTCAGAGCCGAGAGCCTCCCTCAACCCCAGGCCCATGACGACGGCAAAAGCCGTGGCCACCAGCACGCCAATGCGGGCATGGGCCCAGATCATGCGAAGCTGTTCTTCTTGTACTGCTCGTCTGGAGGGGGTGTTCAATGGCATCGCGCTTCAAGGCGATTAGGGGTTGGACGGCTACAACCTACTGCAGTCTGACACTTTGCGTCAAAAAATGCAGCAGGTCCAGCTTGGTCCCCTAACTTGGCCGAGAAACCCAATTCAGGCCTGGCCCTGGATGCGGTGGCGCAACATGGCGGCCCGGATCCGGTCGATGGTTTCGTCCATTGGGGCGTGGCTGAACACTTCCAGCCCGAGTTGCCGGGCAATGTCGTTGATGATGGCTGGGTTCAGTGGCAAGCCCCCCGCATCGACGGCGTCGAGCAGCGACTGCGCCCGCTGGTAAATATCTTGTGGCTTCTGGCGGGCGGCCTGCCGGCGTTGCAGCAGGCTCTTGAACGGGGAAATCATGCTTGTCATCGTAGCAGGCGAGCGTTTTGTCGGGGGGCTTGTCATCCAATTGCTGGGGCGGCGCGTTATGAGGCTGTGTCCTGATTTGTTTTGCCGCGTCATGAACCGTCATACCGAGCAACAGCTGCTGAATTTCTGTGTCGCCCAACATGGGCGTTTCAATGCCGATGCCTGGGGGCAGCTTGAAGGCGTGGCGCCTGAGCAAAAAGCCTGCGCCATGCTGCTTCTGGCCAATGCCCGCTGGTACGGCCGGCTGAGCGAATTGCGTGATTTGGTAGGGAAATCCTTCTCATCCAATGAGGCTGAGCTGACTAAGATGTCTCATCGGGCTGGGTTTAACCCCGCACGCTTTGCGCAGCGTCTGCAAGGACTGTTGTGGCAAAGCACCGAAAGCAAGCGCTGAAAGTTATCCACGCAAGCTGTGGGTAACTTTGTTGGCAAATCGGGGAGAACTGGCTTTTCCCCTATGAAACTGCTTGGTTTGCTGCATTTTTAAGCAGCACTGAAAAGGTGGCTTCTTATCCTAAATCGGGGAAATGCTGCCTTCCACTCGCCTCAACTCTGGGTAAGCTGTCGGTTTGACGATAGTCCATACGAGTTCAGGGAAAATTTTGAGTAGGTCGCAGTCGATTTGGGAAGCGCGCCGAGCACTGGCATTGGGCCTGATGCTGGGGTGGTCGTTCCGTGTTCGCGCGGCTGAAGATCGCGGCCGCAACATCGCCGTGCTCTACCCAGACATTGGGGAACCCTATCGCAGCGTGTTTGCCGCCATCATCGGGGGCATTGAAGATCAGGCCAATGGCCGGGTGGCCAGTTTTGCCGTGGGGGGCAACGCCAGTGCGCAAGACATGGCCAGTGAACTGCGCCGCCGAGACGTCAAGACCTTGATCGCCCTGGGGCGCAACGGCTTGAAACTGGCTGCGGCCATGGATCGCCAATGGGCCGTGGTGGCTGGCGGGGTCATTGCCGTGCCCGACGTGCAGGCCCGCGAATGGCCCGTGCAAAGTCTGGCCCCTGATCCATCCCTGCTGTTTGCCCGCCTGAAAGCCATGATGCCGGGCGCCCGTCGGGTCATGGTGGTCTACGACCCACGCCAAAATGATTGGCTGATGCGGCTGGCGCGTGAAGCGGCCAAGGCGCAGGGGCTCGACTTGCTGGTGTTCGAGGCCGCCGACCTCAAAACAGCCGTGCATCACTACAAAGACGTTTTTGCCAGCGCGGATACCCGGCGTGATGTGCTGTGGTTGCCGCAGGATTCCACCACGGTAGACGAAGCGGTGGTGCTGCCCATGGTGCTGGAAGAAAGCTGGGGCCGAGGTTTGGCTGTGTTTTCCAGCAACGTGGGCCATGTGCGCCGTGGCGTGCTCTTTGCTCTGTACCCCGACAACACGGAAATGGGGCGAGGTCTGGCACGCCAGGCTTTGAATGTTGCAACCGGCAGCGGCGTGGCGCAGCCCGGTGTGAGCCCTTTGAAAGAAGTTCTGCTGGCGGTCAACACCCGTACCGCCAGCCACCTTGGCGTCAATGTCGACACGCGCCGTTTGCGTGTCGAAATGGTCTTCCCGGAGCCTTGAGAAGATGGTGAAAACTCAAAACATGCTCCAACAGCAAGGCATGCGGCGACCTGTGCGCCGAATGACCTTCAGGCGGCAGCTCAGTCTGGCTGTGGCATTTGGTGTGTTGATCATGGCGGTTCTGTCGTCGGTGGTCAGCGCCTGGCAAGGCAGTCAGCAAATTGTTGAAACCCTCACGCAGCAGGGGTTGAAGGTGGCCTCCAGCATGGCGCGGCAAAGCGCGCTGGCACTGCTGGCGGGGTCTCCCGATAACGCTGACCGTGCGGTGGAAGCCACTTTGGCGTTTCCTGACGTGCTGCGGGTCGATCTGGTCAACGCCGACGGGTCGTTGCTCATGGGGCGCGGTACAGGCGGGTTCGCCAAGCCTGGGCGTTTGTCAGTCAAGGCCTTGCCCCGCGAGGCCTATCTGGATCAGGAATCAGACGACGCCTGGCACTTCATTGCGCCAGTCTGGACACGATCCGAAGCCTCGCCTTTCGACGTGGAGGCCCCCAAGGAATCGTTCGTGGGGCATGTGCGCGTGGTGTACAGCAAGGCCACCTTGCAGCGCATGACGGCCCATGTGTTCTTTGCCAACCTCATCATTTCCTTCACCTGTGCCGCCGCTTTTCTGGTGGTGATTCGCTGGTTGTCTCTGCGCCTGACGCAGCCGTTGAAAGACTTGTCTGGCGTGATGGCTCAGGCAGAACATGGCGATGTGGCCGTGCGGGCCGAGGTGCGCGGGCCGCAAGACATCGCGGCCATGGCGCAGGCCTTCAACCGCATGATCGCCTCGCTGGAAGAGCGGGGGCAGGAGTTGCGTCGCCATCAAGAGCACCTGGAAGACGTCGTGCGTGAGCGCACCGCCGAGTTGCAGCAGGCCAAAGAACGGGCCGAAGAGGCCAACCAGGCCAAGAGCAGCTTCCTGGCCCGCATGAGCCACGAATTGCGCACCCCGCTCAATGCCATCATGGGTTATGCCCAGTTGCTGCGCATTGGCGACCCGCTCAACGAGCGCCAGAAGGTGGGTCTGAGCACCATCTACAGCAGCGGTGAGCACTTGCTGCTGTTGATCAACGACATTTTGGATCTGGCCAGCATCGAAGCCGGCAAGTTCCAACTGTATGAGGCGCCGGCGCCCACAGGGGAGTTTTTCAGGGGCCTTGGCGACATCATCCGCATCAAAGCGGAAGAAAAGCAGTTGAACTTTGACCTGCAAGTGGCGCCTGATGTGCCTGAGGTGGTGCATCTGGATGAAAAGCGCTTGCGTCAGGTGTTGCTGAACTTGTTGAGCAATGCCGTCAAGTTCACCGCCCAAGGGCATGTGCGGCTCAGCGTGAGCGGCATGGGGATGTCGCCTGCGCGGGGGCACCGCCTGCGTTTTGAAGTGGAAGACAGCGGTGTGGGGCTGGCTCAGGCTGATGTCGACCGGGTGTTCGAGCCGTTTGAGCAGGCAGGCGATGGCCGCAGCCGTGCGGCCGGCACGGGTCTGGGCTTGGCCATCAGCCGCCAGTTGGTGCGCATGATGGGCGGCGAAATCCGTGTGGAAAGCCAGCCGGGCAAGGGCAGCCTTTTCTGGTTCGACTTGTGGGTGAAATCGTCTGATGACACCGTGCCAACCGACCTGATTGCCAACGACGTCAACCTCGACAAGGTGACGGGCTACGAAGGTGCACGCAAGCAAATTCTCATCGTGGACGACGTGGCCGCCAACCGCCGCATGTTGTCCGACTTGCTCAGCCCATTGGGTTTTGACATTCGACAGGCTGTCGATGGGGTTGATGCGCTGGTGCAGGTGGCTGACACCACGCCTGATCTGGTCTTGATGGACATTGTCATGCCCGAGATGGACGGCATTGCGGCCACCGAGCACTTGCGCCGCAAACCGGGGCGCACCCATCTGCCCGTGATTGCGCTGTCGGCGAATGCCTCCATGGCCGATCAAGAGCGCGCCATGACTGCGGGGGCCGATGCTTTCCTGCCCAAGCCCATCGAGCGCGATTTGCTGCTGGCGCGTATTGGCCAGTGTTTGTCTTTGAACTGGACTCGCTCAGCGGGTTGAAGCCAAGCGGTTTCTGACGCAGCTTGTTGCGTCAGAAGCGGTAGGTGCCTTGCACATAGAACGACCGCCCTGGCATGGGGTAGTCGTTGGGCAAGGAGATGAAGGGGTGCGTGGGCGAGGCGTCGTAAGCCGAGGGCTCGCGTACATCGGCATTCAGCAGGTTGCGTACAGAGAATGCCGCCCCCCAGCCCTTCTTGTCGGAAGGGGTGCGCAAGGTCACGTCGATGGTGTTGTAGCTGGCCACCGATGGACGGGTGTCAGTCAGCACACGGGTCTGATCACTGATCCAGTTCACCTGGGTGTGCAGAGACCAATCCTGGGGCAGGCGCCAGTCAAGGCGTGCGTAGACTTGGTGGCGTGGGGCATTACCGGCATCGTGCCTGGTGGCGCCGTCCAGGGTGTACTGGTAGCTGTAGTTGCCTGACAGCCGCATCAAGGGGCTCAACGTCCAGGCCGATTCCAGCTCCAAGCCATTGCCGGTGAGCTTCCCGGTGTTTTCGTAAACAAGGTTGACCAACTGGATGTTGTCATCCATTCGGAAGTGGTACACGTTGGCGCCCAGTTGCAATGCCGAACTGGCCTGCCACGATACGGCGGCTTCAATGGTGTGGGTTTTTTCTGGTTTGAGATTCGGGTTGCCGTTGGCCACCGGGTTGTTCACCGCAAACATCTCAGTAAACGAGGGGGGACGGAAAGCCGAGCCCGCCATGAGTTTGGCGGTGAGGTTGTAGGCGGCGTCCCAGACCAGGGCCAGGCGTGGATTGGTGGTGCCGCCAAAGTCTGAGTAGTGGTCGTGGCGAACGCCGGCGGTCAGTGTCCAGTCGGGTACCAACTGCCATTCGTCTTGCGCATAGGCGTAGCGCACTTGGCGCGAGTGGGGGCGAATGAAGGGCCAGGCGTCAGACACATCGATCACATCAGCCAGGGAGCCTGTCCCGATTGGCGTGAAATCGATGTTCATGTTGCGCGTTTCTTTGATCTTGTAAAGCTCGGCCCAATGCCCGCCCAGCCCCAGGCGAATGCGGTGGCTTTGCCAGCCGCTGTAAGTGGCGGTGGCGCCCAGGCGGTGGTGGCGTTCCCATTTGTAGGGGTTGCCAATCATGCCGTCGGTGAACAAGCCGCCCAGGGCGGCGCCAGCGGGAAACAGAAACAGGTCGGAGCGCTCGCTGTAATGCAGGGCAGACAGTTGCGCGGACACGGCCCAGTCTGCTGCGAAATGCTCGTTGTCGTAGCTCAGGTCAGACGAGAGGCTTTGGTTGCGGCTGCTGCCTCGGGGGTCCAGTGCCGAGGCTATGCCTTGCGCCGAGCCCACGTTGTCGCGGTCACGCAGGCCAAAGCGCCAGCGCCAGTGTTCGTAGCTCAGATCCAGCTGGCCGTCCAGCACGTCACGGCCGGTATTGAGGCGGCCGGGTGCCAGCGAGGCATGGGTGCCGATCAGTTGATCCCAACCGGTTTGGGCATCGGCTTCGACGAGGTTGTTGGCGCCATCGGTAGACCCGATGCGCACGTAGCTGCTGACCTCAACCGGCCCCCACTGACCGCCGTACTGGGCCCAACCATCGTGGGTGTGGAAGGTGCCCGTGCGGGCGCCCACCCGCGTGCCGTCGAGGTCTTGAGCCGATTTGGTGATGATGTTGATGACGCCAGACACGGCATCGGCGCCATACAGGGCAGAGCCCGCGCCGCGCAACACTTCGACCCGAGCAATGTGTTCAATCGGGTAGCCTCCCCACAGGTTGCCACGGTTGCCCGCATACACCGTGGTCAGGGGCACCCCATTGATCAACACCAGCACCTGCGGGTTGAAGCCCAGGTTCACGCCGCGAACCACGTACACGGGCGAATAGCCTTGGCTGGAGCGCGCCACATGCAGCCCGGGCACGGTTTCGAGCACCTCGTCCAGATCGGTGGCCCCCATGGCTTCGATGTCGGCTGCCGTGATGACCGTGGCCACGGCGGGTGCGCGGCGCAGCGCTTGTTTGGCCCCGGTGGCAATGCTGACCACGGTTTGGTCGCCGAAGGCTTGAGACAGGTCTTCTTCGTCATTGCCCATCGCGGCCCAGGCTGGGGCCATCAGCCAGGGCAGGGTGGCCATGCAGGCCAGCCGCGCTGCCGTCATGCAGGCACTGCGGCGAAGCGACGGTGAAGCGGCATGAGTGGCGAGCTTGGGCAGGCTGAACTGTAGCGCTGCTGGGTAGGCGTTTGCGGGGCCTAGCGGGGGCTAGAAACGATAGCTGCCCTGCACGTAGAACGACCGCCCTGGCATGGGGAGGTCGTTGGGCAGGGAAATGAAGGGGTGGGCGGCCGAGTAGTCGTACACCGTGGGTTCGCGCACGTCGGCATCCAGCAAGTTGCGAATGGAGACGGCGGCGCTCCAGCCCTTCTTGTCAGAGGGGGTGTTCACGGTCACATCAACGGTGTTGTAGCTGGCCAGGGCCGAGCGGGTGTCAGCCAGTACACGGGTTTGGTCACTGATCCAGTTCACTTGGGTGTGCAGAGACCAGTTCCTGGGCAGACGCCAGTCCAGCCGGGCGTAGACCTGATGGTGCGGGGCGCTGCCGGCGTCGTGGCTGGTGGCGCCGTCGATGGTGTATTGGTAGCTGTAGTTGCCCGACAGGCGAACGGCGGGGCTCAGGGTCCAGGCCGATTCCAGTTCCAGGCCGTTGCCGGTGAGCTTGCCGGTGTTCTGGTACACGAAGCTGACCAGTTGGATGATGTCATCCATGCGGAAGTGGTACACGTTGGCACCCAGTTGCCAGGCAGGGGTGGCCTGCCACGACACGGCGGCTTCAATGGTGTGGGTTTTCTCCGCTTTCAGGTTGGGGTTGCCGGTAACCACGGGGTTGTTCACCGCAAACATTTCGGTGAACGAGGGCGGGCGGAATGCCGAGCCGGCCATCAGCTTGGCGGTGAGGTTATAGGCTGCATCCCAGACCAATGCCAGGCGTGGGTTGGTGGTGTTGCCAAAGTCGGAGTAGTCGTCATGCCGTAGGCCGGCAGTCAGGGTCCAGTCGGGTACCAATTGCCATTCGTCTTGCACATAGGCGTAGCGAACCTGGCGCGAATGGGGGCGGATGAAGGGGCGGGTCTCGGACACATCGACCAGATCAGCCAGTGAGCCGGTGCCGATCGGGGTGAAGTTGTTGTTCGAGTTCCGCGTGTTCTTGATCTTGTACATCTCGGCCCAATGGGCGCCCAGCCCCAGGCGAATGCGGTGGTTTTGCCAGCCGCTGTAGGTGGCGGTGGCACCCAGGCGGTGGTGGCGTTCCCATTTGTAGGGGTTGCCCATCATGCCGTCGGTGTACACGCCACCAATCTTGGCGCCGGCAGGGTACAGAAACAGATCGGAGCGTTCGCTGTAGTGCAGGGCTGACAACTGGGCATTCAGAGCCCAGTTGGGGGCAATGTGGTCGTTGTCGTAGCTCAGGTCAGACATCAGGCGTTGGCTGCGACTGGTACCGCGGGGGTCCAGCGCAGAGGCGGTGCCGGGGCCTGAGCCGACGTTATCACGGTCGTTGAGGCCCAGGCGCCAGCGCCAGTTTTCCAGGCTCAGGTCAAGCTGGCCGTCAATGAAATCGCGGCCATTGTTGACCGGGCCGGGGGCCAGCGAGGCATGAGTGCCGCGCAGGGCATCGAAGCCGGTTTGCGCGTCGGCTTCGATGATGCTGCGAGCGCCTTCGGTGGAGCCCACGCGTACATAGGCGGCCACTTGGACAGGGCCCCATTGGCCGCCGTGCAGGGCCCAGCCATCGTGCGTGTGGAACGACCCGGTTCGGGCGCCCACCACGGTGCCATCAATGTCGGCAGCTGATTTGGTGATGATGTTGACCACGCCGGCCACCGCGTCTGCGCCGTACAGCGCGGAGCCAGGGCCCCGTAGTACCTCAATGCGGGCAATGTTTTGAACAGGGTAGCTTCCCCATACCTGGCCACGGTTGCCAGCGAAAACGGCGGTCAATGGAACACCATTCACCTGCACCAATACTTGTGGGCTAAAACCCAGGTTGACGCCTCGAACAACGTATACCGGGGAATAACCTTGAGTGGATCTGGCCACGTGGAAACCAGGCACCGTCTCCAGTACCTCGTCCAGATCGGTGGCGCCCATGGCCTCAATGTCGGCCGCCGTGATGACGGTGGCCACCGCTGGCGCACGGCTGATGGGTTGTTTGGCCCCGGTCGCAATGCTGATGGTTGCTTGATCGCCAAAGGCTTGGGCCAATTCTTCTTCGTCTTCGCCCGTGTTGCCTGCAGCCAAGGCGGAACCCAGGAAGGCACTTGCACCGAGCAGGCAGACCAGCCTGGCGGCCACGGCACGTGGGTGATGGCGCGCGTGCGTGCGAACAGTTGGTTGCGCCACGGGGCTGCAACCGGAAGGGCGAGGCGAATTCATACGGAAAGATGTCCGAAAAGCTTTGACAACATTTTCAGCACATTTGTGCAGCCTCTTCGAGCTTGTTTACCCGTATTTCACCTGTCGCGTTGGGTTATGGTTACAGTGACGCGTTCAGACATATCGGGATCATGTTTTCTCCGGAAAAAATCGTGGCGGCCTTGGTGGCCGTGGCCTGCCTGCTGATGGTGCTGCGCCTGGCTTTGGGTGAGCGCCGCCGTGCGCGGCTGGATCGGGCCTTGTCCGGCTTGTGGGCTGCTTGGGGCACTGGGGCGCGCAAGCTGGTGCGGCTTTACCGCCGTGAAACCACCCGCAAGGAAGCCCGTAAGGCCACGCAGGAAGTGCTGCAGCGCATGCGCCAGCCAGTAGAGCGTCAGGGCAATGTGATCACCCCGGATGCGTTCAAGCGTCGGGGGCCCTCAGGCGGATCTTCCGGGCGTTCTTCACCGGAAACCGACGAAGAAGTGTGAGCGGCAGGGGCTGCGGCCCGGTTCAGGCCTGCACCTGAGCCTGAGCCAGTCGGCGTGATGCCAACCCCTGGCCCACCAGGGTGGCCGATGCAATGCCCAGCACCAATACCAAAGCGGCTCCGGCAAACACGCCTTGGGGGTGGCCGTGGTCCATCATGGCGCCAAATGTGGGGGCGGCTACGGCAAAGCCCAGGTCCAGCCCCGAATACACCATGCCGTAAACCCGGCCAGTGGCGCCCGGGGGCGCTGCGCGTTTGATGAGCATGTCGCGCGAGGGGCCTGCCAAGCCCGTGCCCAAGCCAGCCAGGGCCGTGACCAGCGCCGCCAGCAGCCCCGGTAGAACGCCCAGCGCAGTCAGCAGCAAGAGGGCGGCCGCCAGCGACATGGCGGCGGCAATGATGCGCTCCAGCCGCTCGGCGCGGTTGACCAGAAAGCCACCCACCACCATGCCAGCGGCGCCAAACAGCATGTAGCCCGTGACCACAAACGCCGTGATGGAGTCCGGCAGGCCATACAGCTGCTGCAGGGCAGGGCTGGCAAAGCTTTGAATGGCCGCCAGGGCCGATGTGGTCCAGAAGAAAAACGAAAAACACAGCCACACGGAGGGCAGCCGGAGAAAGGCCAGTGGGTGCTCGGCGTGGGCTGGCGAGGCGTGCGCTTGCGCATGGGGGCTGGTGGTGGTGTGGTGGTCGTCAATGGCTTGGCGCTGCCAGACCAGCACCAGCAGCACCCCCAGGGTGAGCACGGCAGCGGCGGCATAGGCCCAGCGCCAATGGCCGGTCAGCGCGGTGATGCCCAGCAGGAAAGGGGACGCAGCCGCCCAGCCCAGATTGCCGCTGATGCCGTGTACGGAAAACGCGTGTCCCAGCCGGGGTAGGGATACACGTTTGTTCAAGATGGTGAAGTCGGCTGGGTGAAAGGGGGCATTGCCCAAGCCCGCCAGCGCAGATGCCAGCATGAGGCCGGCATAGCCCTGCGCATTGAGCGCGGCCAGCGAGGCGGCTACAAAACAGCCTAATGCGGCCAGCAACACCGGGCGTGCGCCCATGCGATCTACCAGGAAGCCCGCGAGGGCCTGGCCTACACCGGAAATCACGAAGAACACGCTGACCAGCAGGCCCAGTTGGGCGTAGTTCAGGCCAAAGTCCCGAATGAAAATCGGAAACAGTGGCGCCAGCAGCATGTGGTGGAAATGGGAGGTGCCATGCGCCAGCCCGATGAGGCTGATGGTGCGGAGGTCTTGGGAATTCATCCCGACACTTTAGCTGCACGCCAAAGACCTCGGGCGGGATCAGGTGGTGTGTGACATTGTTGGCAATTGGCCCCAGATTCCGCCTGACATCGCCCCCAACTTTGCAGTGGTTTACCCAGGCCCCCTGTTGGTGCGTTGGCGCTGGACGTACCATCGGCACATCAATGTGCCCCGGGTCCGAGCGTTCGATGTCTCTTTTCCGTTTTGCATGGTTGGCTGCAGCCCTGGCTGCGCCTTTGTTTGCGCAGGCTGATCCGGGCGCAAGGGTGATCGTCAAACTTCGGGCCGACGCGGCTGTGTTGTCGGCTGATGCCGGCGCACCCATTCGGGGCAACTTGGCCATGCCGTCTGCTGCTGCGGGCCGCATGCAGCGGCTGGGGCAGAAAATGGGTTTGGCCCTGGCCGACGGCCGCCAGTTGGGCCAGCGCACCCATGTGGCGACGGCTTCGGGCCTGAGTTCGGCGGCCTTGGCGGCGAAGTTGGCGCAGCAGGCCGATGTGGAATACGCCGTGGTCGATCAGTTGCGGTTTCGCCAGTCGGTGCCGAATGACCCCTTGTTTGGCAACTCGCCCTCACTGGCTGCGGGGCAGTGGTATCTGTACACCCCGGATGCCAATACCCCCGCTTCCATCAATGCGGTGGACGCCTGGAATGTGACGCAAGGGTTGAGCTCGGTCACCGTGGCGGTTCTGGATACCGGTGTGCGGACCGACCACCGCGATTTCGGTGGCAAGTTTCTGTCGGGTTACACCATGATTGCAGACCGCGCTCGCGCTGGCAATTCAAGTGGACGGGGGCCGGGCGCAGATGACCTGGGCGATTGGCTGACGCAGCAGCAAATCGACGCCAACCCTGTCAGCTTTCCTCCTTCGCAGTGCTCGGAAGAGTTGACCAGTTCCTGGCACGGCATGGAAGTCGCTGGCGTGGTGGGCGCTGCCACCAACAACGGCGAAGGCATTGCGGGTGTGGGGCGAGACACCACGATTTTGCCGGTGCGCGTGCTGGGCAAGTGCGGGGGGTATGACTCCGACATCATTGCCGGCATGCGTTGGGCCGCCGGGTTGGCGGTGGATGGCGTTTCCGGCGAACAGGCGCAGCCGCGTGCCCGCGTGCTGAACTTGAGCCTGGGCTCGACAGGTTCGTGTTCTCAGGCCTACCAGGAAGCGGTGGACGCGGTGCGCGCGCGCGGCGTGGTGGTGGTGGCTTCGGCAGGCAACAGCAGCCGAACGGTCGACACCCCAGGCAATTGCAATGGGGTCATCGCGGTGGGGGGGCTGCGCCATATTGGAACCAAGTCGGGCTTTTCTGCCGCCGGCCCAGAGGTGGCCATCAGTGCTCCGGGGGGCAACTGTCTGGATGAAACTGGGGTGAATTGTCTCTATCCGATTTTGTCGGCGTCCAATGGTGGGGTTCAGGCTCCGTGGGCCGACGCAGACAATGGCTCGACCTACAAAGCGGGTTTGGGCACCAGTTTTTCGGCACCCATGGTCAGTGGCACCGTGGCCCTGATGTTGGCAGTTCGACCCGAATTGTCGCCCGATGCCATTCAGCGCATTTTGATGCGGTCGGCGCGGCCATTCCCTACCAGTGGTTCCACCCAGGGCACGCCGGCGTGCCATGCCCCCAGCTCGCAGGCCGATCAATACGAGTGCTATTGCACCACCAGCACCTGTGGAGCCGGCATGCTGGATGCCGCTGCGGCCGTATGGCAGGCTTCAACCGATGGCGTGGCCGTGATTGGCGTCAGCCCCACACAGCCCTTGGCTGGGGAGTTGATGTCGCTCAGCGCCAACGGCTCTTTTCCCAGCCCTCAGGCCACCCGCCTTGTTCGCTATGAATGGCAATTGGTCGATGGCGGTGGGGTGATCGATGCGCTGCCAGGCGATTTGAGCGCATCCTCGCTGTCCTTGCGTCCCGCACGTGCTGGGCAGTTCGTGGTGCGTTTGACCACCACTGACGACCTGAATGTGTCTTCCACTACCTTGCAGACCGTCACGGTCAAAGCCATTGTGGTGCCGGACCAAGGCGGTGGCGGTGGGGGCGGCAGCATGGACGGATTGGCGCTGTGGCTGGGTGCCGGCTGGGCCATCTGGCTGTGGCGGCGGAGAACCCTGTCGATTTGATCTGGCGCAGATGCGCGCGATAAGCCAGGGCGAGCCCCTGGCTTTTTTGTGCTCAATGCATGAAAATGCGAACCATTGTTATTTGCATTAGTTTGTGCGTCATGTCGGGTTCGATTCGTGCGTCCTTTCGTCTGCCTTTGTTGACCTTGCTGGCAGCTGTGTTGGGTTCCCTGCAGGGGTGTGGGGGCGGAGGGGGTGGCGAGAGCAGTACTCCGGCGGCCCCAGGCGCAGTGGTTCAGGCTCAGGCCTTGTCGGATGTGGCCGCTTTGGGCCAGAAAATCTTCAACGACGCGAGTTTGTCGGCCTCGGGGCGTCAGTCTTGCGCCAGTTGCCACGACGAAGCCCGTGGCCATGCCGCGCCGAACGACCTGTCGGTTCAGTTGGGGGGCGTGAGCGGGACCGACCGACACGGCACTCGCAATTCGCCGTCGATGCGCTACCTGCGCTACAACCAGGACTTCCGATTTGACAGCGAAGGCACCCCCATGGGTGGCTTCTTCTGGGACGGGCGGGCCACGTCTTTGGCAGACCAAGCCAAAGGCCCCTTTGTGAACGACCGTGAAATGGCCAATGCCAACCCCGAGGCGGTGGTGGCGAAATTGGCGCAGGCCACCTATGCCGACGAATTCCGCCGCGTGTTTGGGGCCGATGTCATGTCAGACACCGCAGCAGCCTACGAACGCATGGCCTTGGCCATTCAGGCCTTCCAGCGCGAAGACGCACGCTTTGCCCCCTTCACCAGCAAGTACGACGCCTTCTTGCGTGGCGACACCCAACTGACCGAGCAGGAGCTGCGCGGCTTGGCCTTGTTCAACAGCCCTTCCAAGGGCAATTGCTCGGCGTGCCATCCCAGCGCCAAGGGGGCCGATGGCAGTTTCCCCTTGTTCACCGATTTTTCGTATGACTCGCTGGGTGTGCCGCGCAACTGGACCATTGCCGAAAACCTCGACGCCAGCTACTTCGATCTGGGGTTGTGCGGCAGCTCCAACCCGGCCATTCTGGCTTTGACCGATGCCCAGCGCCAACCGCTGTGTGGGGCGTTCAAAGTGCCATCCTTGCGCAATGTGGCGCAACGTGGCGCCTTCTTCCATAACGGTGTGTTCCATGACCTGACCACGGTGGTGACCTTCTACGCCCAGCGCGACACCAACCCAGAGAAGTGGTACCTCACCGCTCTGGGCGAGGTGGACCGCGATGCCAACGGCCAAGTCAACCGCTTCCAGGACATGCCTGCGATGTACCGAGGCAATGTCAACACCACAGAGGCGCCCTACAACCGCCAGCCGGGTGGCGAGCCCGCACTGACCGAAGCCGAGATTCGCGATGTGGTCGCCTTCCTGGGCACCCTGACCGACGGCTGGTCGCGCTGATGCGCCTGTCTGACGCCGTCCAAGACCTGATTCCCTGCATTTTCTGAAAGTTTTCACCATGACCACTGCTTTCCACAGCGTACGACTGAGCTGCCTGGCTGCAGCCTGCGCCCTGATGTCTTTGCCCGTTCATGCCCAATCAGCCGATCTGGCCGCCCGGGTGGACCAACTCAGCAGCGAACTGGCTGCGGTGAAGGCGCAGCTTGCCGCGCAAAGTGCCTCGGCCTCGGTGGCCAACGGTGCTAATGGCGCGGGTGGCGACAACGCCACTGTTTTGACCAGCTATGGCGAAATGGGCGCACGCCTGTACCGCAAGGACACGGCCCGCAACAGCGCTGACCTGACCCGCTTTGTGTTCGGCTTCCAGCACCGCTTCGATGCCAAGACCAAGCTGGTGACCGAGGTGGAAGTAGAGCACGCCGTGACCTCGGCGGACGACGCCGGTGAAGTGGCCATTGAACAGGCCTATGTGGAGCGCCAATTGAGTGACCGCTGGGCCGCCCGCGCTGGCTTGTTCGTGATGCCTATGGGCTTGCTCAACGAAAACCACGAGCCCACGGCCTACTACGGCGTCGAGCGCAATTTTGTGGAAACAGCCATCATTCCCAGCACCTGGCGTGAAGGCGGCGTGCAGTTCGTGGGCGAACTGGATCAGGGTGTGACCGTGCAAGCCGGTATCAGCACCGGTTTCAACCTGAACAAGTGGGATGCCGCCGATGCCGAAACGGCCGAGTCGCCATTGGGTGCGGTTCACCAGGAAATGTCTCAAGCTCGTTCGCGTGACTGGGGCTTTTTCGGTGCGGTGAACTGGCGCGGTGTGCCTGGCCTGCAATTGGGCACTGCCTTGTTCACAGGCCAAGGCAACCAAGGTGAAACGGGCGTGCCCAAGATGGGCGTGACCCTGTGGGACCTGCATGCCCGCTACACCCCTGGCGCGTGGGACTTGTCGGCCCTGTATGCTCAGGGCACCATTTCGCGCACGGCTGATTTCAACCAGACCCTGGTGGGCAATGATTACCTCGTGCCCTCGCGTTTCAGCGGCTGGTACACCCAGGCTGCCTACAAGCTGTGGTCGCGCGGTGACCTGGCCCTGTCGCCCTTTGTGCGTTGGGAACAGTTCAACACCCGTGAAGCCTACGCCGATCTGGGTGCAGGCTTGACCCCTGAAGCAGCCAAGGCCGAGCGCGTGATCACCGTGGGGGCCAATCTGGCCGTGGGATCGGGTGTGGTCGTGAAGGCCGATGTGCAGCGCTTTAAGCAAAACAGCAACGACAACCGGCTGAACCTGGGCTTGGGCTGGAGCTTCTGATGACAGTGCGCCGCACGTCTGGTGTGAAATTGTGGCCGCAGGCTTTGGCTGCTGCGGCTTCGACTCTGGCGCCCACTGCGGCCTTTGCGGTGGACTACCTCAGCCCGCAGCAGGCGCAGCAAGTGATGTTCCCTTCGGCCGACCGGTTCGAGGTGCGCGATGTGCGCCTGGATGCGGCCCAACTGCAGGCCTTGCAACAGCGCTTGGGTATGCCGGCCCGTTCCGCGCAGTGGAAGGTGGTGGTGGCCAGCCAGGGGGGCAAGACCCTGGGCTTTGTGGTGGTCGACAACGTGGTCGGCAAGTTCGAACTCATTACCTACGCAGTGGCTGTGCAACTGGATGGCACCGTGCGGCAAATTGAGATTTTGTCGTACCGTGAAAGCCATGGCAGTGAAGTGCGCCTGCCGGCCTGGCGCCAGCAATTTGTGGGCAAGGGCCCGCAGTCGGCGCTGAAAACGGGCCAGGACATTGCCAACATCAGCGGGGCCACTTTGTCGTGTTCGCACGTGACTGACGGGGTCAAACGCATTGTGGCGGTGCTGGAAGCCGCTCGCGCAGCAGGGCAACTGGTGGGCGGATGACGCTTTTGCGGCGAGCCCAGCCCTTGCTCGGAACCTTGGTGGAAATTGGGGTGCCGCTGGGCCAGCTCGACATGGGCGTGGCCAGCCAGGCCATTGCCGATACCTTTGCCGTGGTGGCGCAAGTGCAGCGCTGCATGTCGCGTTTCGACCCTGACAGCGATGTGAGCCGCTTTCACCGCACGGCGGTAGGGCAGCCTTTGGCCATCAACCGGCACACGCGTGAGGTGCTGAGCCTGGCTGCGCAATTGCAAGCCCAAACCGGTGGCCTGTTTGACGTGGCGCTGGGCACAGGTCGCTGGGATTTGAACGCCAGTGGCCAATGGGTCAAGCTGGACGAAGGCGTTTCCATCGACCTGGGGGGCATTGCCAAAGGTTATGCGGTGGACGTGGCCATTGGGGTGCTGGCGGATCGATTGGTGCCGGTGGCCTGGGTGAACGCCGGTGGCGACCTTCGCGTGCGTGGCATGGCGCTGCCGGTTGATTTGCGTGACGAGGTCGCCGGGGGTGTCAGGCGCTGGGGCGATGTCAAAGACGCGGCCCTGGCGACGAGCTATTTCGGGCCCGATGCCCACTCGTCTCTGTATGGGGTGGGCAAGAGTTTGCATGTGACGGTGGCCGCGCCTACCTGCGCGCAAGCCGATGCCTTGACCAAGGTGGTGGCGCAGGCCGGGCTGGAAAAATCAGCGCCCTGGTTGGATTTTTTTCAGGCGCAGGCCTGGGTTCATGCATGATGCCGGCATGGCATTTCATCCTCACCGACGACACGCACTGCGGCCTTGGCTGCGTTGGTCCCTTTACGCGCTGTTGATGGCCTTGGTGGCCACGGGCGGTTTGTGGCTGAGTATTCATTTCCTGGCTTGGCCTTCTATGGCGCGGCCGGAGATGGAGGGCCTGCCTAGCCCTTGGGAAGCCCCGTTGATGAAGTTGCATGGCGCGGCCATGCTGGCCATGGTGTTTCTGGTGGGGCGCCTGTCAGGCACGCACGTGCTGTTGGGCTGGCGTTTGCGCAAGCGCGTGGGCGAGGGTGTGGGCCTGCTGGTGCTGATGGCGGCCTTGGCCTTGTCGGGCTATGCGCTGTACTACTGGGTGCCTGAAGCCTGGCGCGATGGCCTGGGCTTGTTGCATGGGGCTGCTGGCGTCTTGATGGCGCTGGTGTTTGCTTTCCACCGGCGCCACTGAGGCTTGCGCGCGCACAGGGCTGGCCAGTTCAAGGCCAGGGCGTGTCTTGCGCCTGTTCTTGCATGAGCTCGATTTGCTGGCGCAACAGATCGGTTTGTTGTTGCCAGTAGGTGCCGTTACCAAACCACGGAAACGCTGCGGGGAAGGCGGGGTCATGCCAACGGCGTGCCAGCCAAGCACTGTGGTGAACCATGCGCAAAGCTCGTAATGCTTCGATCAGGCGCAGTTCACGCCAGTCGAAGTCGATGATCGATTCATAGCCGTCGAGCAAGGCGTACAACTGAGCTTGGCGCTGCTGTGGGTCGCCGCTGAGCAGCATCCAGAAGTCTTGCACGGCAGGGCCCATGCAGGCGTCGTCCAGATCGACGAAGTGGGGGCCGTCCGGGGTCCACAGAATGTTGCCGATGTGGCAGTCGCCATGCAGGCGGCGCAGGGTCAGCCCATCCACGTGGTCAAAGGCGGCTTGGGTCAAGTCCAGGGCCTGGTCACAGGCCTGTTGCCAGGGCCGAATCTGATCGGGTGGAATGATGTCGTGCTCAAGCAGCCAGCGTTGTGCCTGGCGCCCGGTTTGCTCGACTCCCAGGGTGGTGCGATGGCTGAAGGCGCGGCGGCTGCCAACGCTGTGCAGGCGCCCCAGAAAGCGTCCGATCCAGGTCAGCACTTCGGGGTCTTCTAGCTCAGGGCCGCGACCGCCTTTGCGCGGGCACACGGCCACGCGAATGTCGCCATCGCAGCCTAGGGTGGGGGGCACACCCCGCAGGCGGCTTGCATCGCTGCAAGTGAGCGTGATGGGGGCCACCACGGGCACTTCGGCGGCCAGCAGTTCGTGGGCGAAGTCGTGTTCTTCCAGAATTTGGTCTGTGGTCCAACGGCCTGGGCGGTAGAACTTGGCGACCACCATGCCGCCATCGTCCAGACCCACCTGGAACACGCGGTTTTCGTAGGAGTTGAGCTGCAGCAACCGCCCGTCACCCAGCACACCGAAGTCTTGTAGGGTGTCGAGCACCCGGTCGGGGGTCAGCTCGGCAAAGGGGGTATCGGGCGTGGCGTGGTCGGCGCCAGATTCGGGCATGGAAGTCATGCCCGATCTTAGGTCATTCAGGGAATGCTTGCGACGATCCGGCTGATGTAGCGGCGCCCCAGCTTGTCGTGCGCCACCATCCACAACTGGCAGGCTGTGGGCGATGCCGGTGGGCTGGCCACGGCGGGCACGTCGGTGACGTTGTCCGACAGGGGGTAGAGCGGTGCGGTTTGCACCCAGGGCAGGTGAGCAGCGCCGGTGACCACGCTCTGCACTGACTGCATGCGCAGCGAGGGGTTGGCAGCGGCCCAGGCGCTCCAGGTCACGCGCAGGCCCGCTTGAATCTGCGTGCAGGTCAAGGGTGAGCTGGCAGACAGGCCATCAGGCAGTGGAAATGCGGTTGCGGCGACGCCTGTGGGTACGTCTTGCGGCAAGATGGCGGTGGAGACTTCCTGGGCCAGGATGGCCTGCGCCGACAGCTGGTATGTGGCGCCGCGCACCGAATCTTGCTGGGCCCCGTACCAGCCCAGCGTGTCTTGCAGGAATGAGTCGGTGATGAGGTCGCCTGTGGCAGTGGCCGACAGGCACCAGTTGCCCATCTGGCAATCGAGCATGGGCACTGTGTAGCCGCTGGGCAGGGTCAGGCTGGCAAACAGGGTGTCGGTGATGGGTTTGATGGCCAGTTGCACGCCTTGACCCGAGGCCGTGGATTGGCCTGTCGAGTTCCAGGCGCGCCACGCTGCCGGGATGACCGCCCAGTTGCTGAGCTTGCCGTTGCCCTGGAACACCCAGCCGGCCGAGGCATCGTACTTGACCACGTTGTCAAACACGCCCACCGCTTGGCCGGTGGAGTCGCTCAACAGGGCGGAAATTTGGGCCAGGTTGCAGCCCTTGGCGGGCATGGGGTTGTCGGCGCAGCCAGTGAACTGGAAGCGGCTGAGCTGCCAGCCGTTGCTGCCGTATTGAGCCAGTTGTGCGGAGAGGGCATCGACTGCAATGCCGTTGTGGCTGCCATAGGTGGCCGAATAGATGGGCAGCACCATGATCATGCCGGAGGTGTTGCGTTCGGCTAGGGCTCGGTTGATGGTGGTGCCCAAGGTGTCGAGCGTGCCCACGTTGTTGAGCAGGGTGGTCGCGCTGGTGGTGACTTTGAGCGTGGAGGTGATGGCGTTGGCCACTTTGCCTGTGCTACCCAAAGCCAGTTGGGTGCGAGCCGTGCTCAGATTGACGGTGACTTCAGGGGCCGATGGTTGCTTGAGTCGACTGCTGATTTCCAATTGATCGTATCCGCCGCGGTCTTTGCCCACCTGGATGTTGAGTCCTTCCAGGATGGCATCGGCCCCCTTTTTGTTGGCGGTGAAGTTGGCGTCTTGGAAGAAGTCGATCTTGGCGGCGTCGGTCACCTTGGTGTCGGTGATCACAGGCTTGGCGATGGTTTTGAGCAGGTCGGAGGCGCTGGTCAGCGCGGTCGTGTTGCTCAGTAGCGTCCAGGTGCTGGCCAGTGAACTGGCCGATTGGAATTGGGTGGCCGGGTCTGCGCCCAGCAGCATGGCTACCACCGCTTCGGTGATGGGGCTGATGTTGGCGGTGCCGCGGGTGGCGCCAGTGGTGCTGGTTTGCACCACCGAATGCAAGGTCACGGGGATGCCGGTCATGTCCACGCCCGTGGCCTGGATCAGCAGCGGCAAGGGAATGTGGGCGTTGTTGAGCGTGACCGAGTAGCTGCCATCAGAGGTGTTGGTGCGGGTGCTGCCTTGTTGAACGCCCTTGCCATCCACCACGGTGACGGTGGCGCCCAGCAAGGGGGCGCCGATGGCCGCTACGCCAGAAATGGTGAACGGGCCGACTTCGCTGGCAGGGGTGCCGGTCTGGCCGCTGTCGGTGTTGCCTGATGATTTCGAGCCGCCACCGCTGCCACCGCATCCCGCAGTGAGGGCCATGGCCGCAACGGCTGCCAGAGAGGCGATCAGGCGGGTCACGCGGGGTGACCAGAGGGGCAGGTTGGCGTTCATGGATACGACCTCGAATCAGGGCGCACCCACGCAGATGCGCGCCCCCCGATTGTTGATGGGCGCACCGAGTTGGGAAAAGCGGAAATGGCGGTGTCTGCGGGCCTATTTCGCAGAGTTCAGGCTGATTTCAGCGGCGAGTGGAGGTGTCGCAACCCCAGTGCATGAGCTTGTCGTTGAGCAGATGGATGATCAAGCCCGCCAAAGCCAATTGCCACGACAGGTCGAGTGCCGAGATGGGCACGGTGTTGCTGATATCTGCTGCGGGCACGATCACCATGGCGGCCATGGCGCCCGAAAACGGCAAACAGGCTGCCAGCGCGCCAGCTACCCAGGTACGCCACCGAATGGATTGACGCCGACCGAACGCCCGCAAGATGCCCAGTTTCCAGGCGGCACGAAAGAAGTTGACCGTCAGTGCAGCGCACAAGACGATGATGCCGATGAATGGGGTGACGGGGTTCATGATGTCGCCAAGGATAGCGACTGCACCCTGTATTGCAAGGGTTAACCCTTTGTT
>ERZ724505.143-NODE-143-length-44906-cov-5.633275_pt1 | contig 44906 bp, 39 predicted proteins | sample MGYA00376038_ERZ724505 | MGnify/ENA primary metagenome ERZ724505 (study PRJEB28724, sample SAMN07190884) | wastewater metagenome | isolation source: effluent of sewage treatment plant in Hong Hong | place: Hong Kong | collected 2016-03-17 ... | reverse complement strand
CACCAAGTAGCAGAGTCAGGAACACCATCACCAGAGTCATTCCTGAAAATAAATAGAATGAAACACTTTCTAAAAAAAAAAAAAAAAATGTACAGGCATTTATCGTTTGTCCGCTGATTGAAGTATCAGAGCACGAGTCTCTTGAAAATGTAGCCTCAGCTCAAAAAACATACGTAGAGCTATCTCAAGGAGTGTTTAAAGGCATGAAAGTAGGTCTTCTGCATGGCAGGATGAAACCCTCTGAGAAAGCAGACGTGATAGAGAAGTTTCGCTTGAAGGAGATTGACATACTAGTGTCAACACCTGTAATCGAAGTAGGTATTGATGTCCCAAGTGCTACCATTATGGTCATTCAAAGCTCTGAAAGATACGGCCTTGCATCTCTGCATCAGCTAAGAGGAAGGGTGGGAAGAGACGGAAATAAAAGTTACTGTTTATTGTTCTTATCAAATTATAACCCCACTGCTTATAAAAGGCTTAAGTACATGGAAGAGGAGACCAGTGGTTTAAAGCTTGCTGAGATTGATTTACGTCTTAGAGGTGGGGGAGATGCTTACGGTACTCTACAAAGCGGGTTTACTAGATTTAAGCTTGCCGACATAACCAATGTACCATTCTTAGAAAAAGTAAAACTTGCTGCTCAAGAGTGCTACAGATCTACAGATAGTGATCCCGTTATCAACCGACTAATCAAAAACATAGAAGTGGAGAAAATAGGCAATAACTAGTAAAATGCCTCCATGAAAATGGAAAGTAGAGAAGTTGCTGAAATACGTATTAGCTCAGGCCTGTTTAAAGGCAAAAAGCTGCATTCTCCCGAGATAGAAGGTTTTAGATCTGTGCAAGATAAGGTCAAACAAGCAGTATTTGCAATTATCGAGCCGGATAATATCGTAGACTCAAAATGCTTAGACCTCTTCTCAGGAAGTGGGGTTATGGGTATAGAAGCATTAAGTAGAAGTGCATCTTTTGTGGACTTTGTGGACAGCACTTATGAGTCATTTAAAACAATCCAAGATAACTTAATTGGTGTTGGAGTAAACGAATTCGTCTATGAGGTGCATTTAATAGATGCTGCTAAGTTCGTGGTTAAATATAAGGGGCAGAAAAAGTATAACTTCATATTCTGTGACCCATTTTATACCGATGTAAAACAAAAGCATCTTGTTGAAAATATAACCGGAATTATGGCTAAAAACGGACTTTTTATCTATTTTCACTCACCCGACTTTGATCCCGCTACCCTAATTGAGGGTACAGGCTTGAAAGTTTATACAAAGCGCCAGTTTGGTAATTCGAGTTTTACAATATTTAGCCATATATAGCCAAGTAGAACCATAAAATATGTATTTGACAAAACACTTGTAAATCAATATATTACTAGGGTCTTTGTGTAGAAAGAAGAAATAAGCAATGCAAGTACCAAAAAGAAAACACAGTAAAAGCAGAACCAGAAAGAAAAGAAATTCACACTATGTAAGAGAAGCAGTTAACACTGTGGTCTGCAAGTCATGTGGTAACAGAAGGCTTCCGCACGTAGTTTGTAGCGAATGCGGTTCTAAATAATTCGCTTTCCCATATTCCTATGACAAGACCAGACGATCCGAGAAACGAAGCCAGAAGGAGGGCTCTATCTCTATTTTTTAGCGGTGATTTTTCGCAAACTACCCCTGAAGCCACTACAACTCTTTACCAAGAGGAGGTATCCAAGAAAGCTTTTGATGAGGACCTCTTCAGGTTTCTAGTCGAGGGTATAACTCAAAATAAAGAAGTTATCGATGAGATGATTAAAACTAGTGCTACGGAATGGCCCTTGGACAAAATATCAAAAATTGATCTTGTAATATTAAGGCTTGCTGTTCTAGAGCTTTTGTATAGTAGCGAAACACCAGTTAAAGTTGCGGTGGATGAAGCAGTAGAACTTGCAAAAACATACGGCAACGATGCATCATCGAAATTCGTTAATGGCGTTCTTGGGAGCATTATTGAAAAATATCCCCCAAAGCATAAAATATTAAATTAAAGGTATTTAAAATGGACTATAACTATTTAAAAAAACTAAAAGAATTACTTGCTGAAAACTTTGGAATAGAACCTAAAGAGGTTGACGAAAGCGCCTACTTTGAAGAAGATCTCAATCTTGGAGAGTACGAGCTAATTGAATTGCTTTCGGAGCTTGAAGAATATTACCAAATAGAATTTGAACCCGAAGACAAAGAAGAACTAGATACCATAGGCTCGCTAATTACCATATTAAGGGACAAAGCTGAATAGATGGTCTTTGATATTGCAAAGCTAGAGCAGATACTTGGAGTTAAAATTCAAGACATCGGTCTATTTCAGACAGCCTTTACCCACAGATCTTTTTTAAACGAGCACAGTAAATACGAATTTCCATCTAATGAGAGGCTGGAATTTCTAGGTGATGCAGTATTACAACTTCTGTCATCTGAATATCTATATGAGAACTATAATAACACTGAAGGAGTTTTAACTAGCTACAGGTCAGCAATTGTTTGTACTAAATCTTTGGCTGGCGAAGCGCTAAGACTTGGGTTTGGAACTCTACTCTTTCTCTCACGGGGGGAGGAGGAATCCGGAGGGAGAAATCGTCCGTATATTCTAGCCAACACATTTGAAGCGGTACTCGGAGCAATATATCTAGAGAAAGGTCTGGAGTTTTGCAAAGGCTACTTGGCAAAAGAACTATTCTACAAAACCAAGCAAATTATCGAAGAAGACTTGTATAAAGATGCTAAATCAATGTTTCAGGAGCTAGCTCAAGAAAAGTTCAATACAACCCCTCAGTATGAGGTAATAGATGCATGGGGCGCTGACCACGAAAAGACATTTAAAGTAGGAGTATATATTAATGGTGAATTATACGGGGAAGGGGAAGGACAGAGCAAGCAAAAGGCACAACAAGCTGCTGCTAAAACTGCATTAGACAAGTTGCAAAAGCTTTGATAGAATCCTTAAGTATGTCAGTAAGTATTAGACTTTCAAGAGTAGGCAAAAGAAACGCACCATCCTTCAAGGTTGTGGCGGCAACAACTAGATCCAAAAGAAACGGGGTATACCTGGAAATTCTCGGACACTACAATCCTTCAATGAAGCCGGCTGAAAAGAGCATAAATATGGAAAAATACCAAGCATGGCTGGATAAGGGCGCTATAGTATCCCCAGCTGTCCAAGCAATCATCAAGGACGAATACAAGTTTGTTCCCTATCACCCAAAAAAAGCCAAAGCTTCTGAAGAAAAAGCTGAATAGAACATGATCGATTACATAACTTTCTTAGTAACCAATATCGTTTCCAAACCGGAGAGTGTGAGTGTAGTAGAACAAGTAGAAGATGACTCTTCTTATACATATGTCATAACAGTTGATAAAGATGATATGGGAATGCTTATAGGCAGAGAAGGTCGAACAATCAAAAGCCTTAGGACTCTTGCAAAGCTAAAAGCCATCAGAGATGGGACAAGAGTTAATGTAACTCTATCTGAGCCTATTGAAGATAAAGCTTCAGAGAATGAATAGAATAAATATCATAACCCTTTTTCCCGAACTATTCACTCCTTTTTTAACAGTAATTCCATTTAAGAACATAATTGGTAAATCAGCTCAACTTAATGTTGTAAACTTAAGAGAGTTTGGACTGGGTAATTATAAAAAAGTAGATGAGACACCTTACGGAGGCGGACCCGGAATGGTACTCATGGTCGAGCCGATATTTAACGCACTCAAGTCTCTAAATGACCCAGCTAGCCATAAAATACTTCTCTCTCCTAGGGGCAAAGTTTTCACACAAGCAAAAGCCCACGAGCTAACAACAAAAGGGAGTATAACCTTAATATGCGGAAGGTATGAGGGAATAGACGCTAGGATAGAAGAGATTTGCAACGAAACTCTATCTCTCGGGTCTTTTGTGCTCTCAGGAGGGGAGGCTGCAGCTATTAGCGTACTTGAGGCAACTCTTAGACTTTTACCTGACGGTATCGGAAGTAACGAGAGCTTGCAAATAGAATCTTTTACAAAAGAGGGGGTCATAGAGTACCCACAATATACAAGACCTGAAGAATTTGAAAATCTTAAAGTGCCTGAAGTGTTACTTTCAGGTAATCACAAAGAAATTGAAAAATGGAGATTGGAAAACTCTACGCTTAAGGAAGATTAGTAGGTATTGGTGCTGGGGCTTGAGGTGCTGATTCAACCGGGGCATTTGGACTAGTTACAGAAGACGTATCCTCAGGTGCTTGCTTTTCTGCCTTTTCTGATACAGCAGTATCTACCTTTAGCTCGTAATATCGCATCTTTTTCAACTCGTCAATAAAAGAGATGAAAGCTTGATCCGCAATATCAATTGTTATCGGTTCATCAGTAACAGCCTTTGAATCAACTGTTAAGTAGGGCGAGACTAATGAAACTTGAATTGCCAGTTGTGTTTTATTATCTTCTTTCTCTTCAGAAAATCTAAAACTATCAACGTACACAAGGCGGGCAGCCTTTTCAAGGTTTTCAAAGAAGCTAACTAATTGATCATAATTACCGGTTGCCCCTAAACTGACATTCACTAAAGGTAATTCAGCAGACTTTTCTTTTTCAGTTACATCAGTAAAAGAATAAGTAAGTTTGGTAACACCAAGGCCTGACTCCTTGGCTATTGTATCTACTTGTGTAAGTAGCTCCGGTACTTTAGGTTCGGATAATAACACTTTGGAAACCAAGGATTCGTAATCGCTGATGACATTCTCGAAGCTTTCTATTTTCCCAAGTTTTTCTTTTTTCTCTGTGAGCTTAGTATTAAGATTCTGAGCGTCTGTAATTTGGATTTCCTTCTCAGGATTTTTCTGAATACCGGGTAAGATGATAACTAAAAACAATGCAACGGACAAGCCTACTGCAATTAAGGGTACTATAAAATTTATTAGTGTTTCTTTAAGTCCGTCTTTACTCATTTGGTCAACAGAGCCTCCTTAAAGTAGGCTAACACCACGAAGTATTTAACGCTCTTATTTTGGGCATCAAGACTTACTGAATTTAGAGTTACATCTTTAAAAACGTGAGTATCACCTAATTCAGGATATTTTTCGGTCTTTGAAGACTCAGGAATATCTTTTATTGTTAACTGAGACACAAAGTCAGATATCGATAGATAGTCTTCTCCCGCTCCTGAAGCAGAAAAAGTTCCGTCAGGATTAAGAGAGAGATCGTCTAACGTGATATTCTCAGGCGTTCTTAAATCCAAATCTTTTAACGCAATGGAAAAGTTTTGTCTATCTTTAAATATCTTCTTAAGAAGTGAATACTTTTTATCAAGATTACGTGCGGTTATTTCAACTCTGGACATACTTGATATCTCGTGTCGAAGACTTTCCGTAGTTTTATTTTCAACCTCAAGGCGCTGATTAAGGTCATTGGTCATATAGAAATAGTAAGCAGCAACACCTGCCACAACTACAAGTAAAAACACAGATAGTATTGTACTAACTTTCACAATTTGCGATTTTTGCTGTAATTTTTGTTCTTCTTTTGGTATAAGGTTGATGGTTTGGTTCATTAGACTTCTTTCAACGCAAGGCCAACACTTGTTACATAAACAGGTCCCTGCTCAATAAGCACGTCTTTATCTTTTTGAAGTTTTGAAGACAGAAGAATATTCTTCCACGGATTAGCGAGTTCAACTTCGCAATCCAAATTAGACGCAATATAAAAAAGTAATCCCGGCATCAGGGCAGTTCCTCCAGAAAGTATTACTTTACTAATCGTAACACTAGGGCTATGGCTTGTATAGTATGTTTTGGACCTATTTATCTCACCCAAAATATTGTCAAATACGGGCTTTATGACATTGAAAATCTTACCGTCTCCTTGTCCTGCATCCATTCCATAAGTCTTTTTATATTCTTCAGCCTGAGCTGCATCAAGAGACAGTTCTTGTGAAATAAGTTTTGACATGGTCTCACCGCCAACGTTAACACTTCTAGTAAACCTGACAAATCCCTTATAAGAAATGATAATTTGAGAGCTTTGAGCGCCCATATTAACAATGATGGACGCACCAATCGCAGTTGGGTTGTTATATAAAGATCTCTGTAAAGCCAGTGTTTCCGGTTCTATCCCTCTGGGCTGAAGGTCTGCTTTTTTCAATATATCGACATATTTTTGAAGAATTGTCTTCTTAGCAGCTACGAGCAACACACTCATTTTTCCTTCTTCCACGGCCTCATCATCAATAATCTGAAAAGAATAGTTAACTTCATCAAGGGGGAGGGGTATGTACTGCTCTGCTTCAAAGATAATAGACGAATTTAACTCTTTTGAGCTCATTTTGGGGTAAGTTATGACGCGCGTGAAAACATTAGCCTCCGGCATACCTACCACTGCATCATCTGATGAAAATCCAGATTCACGTAAGAAAGTCTTTATAGAATCAGCGTATTCATCTATGGAAGTGGGATCATTGGAACTAAGGTCAAGCTTTGGGCTTTGATACGTACCAAAAGATTTTAAAACAGCTTTTCCTTTGTCGTTCTCAAGTTCAACTGCACGAAAGTTATTCGAGCCTAAATCTAAACCTATTATGGGCATGTGTAAATTTTAAGGGTATTATTGCGATTGGTCAACGAAGTTAAGGAGTTACGGTCTGTACATTGGTTAAAGTCTCATCTGTAGCTGTCTGAAATAATGCATATTCGAAATCTACAGGCAAGAAAGTGTCACTTTTGGTAACTGTCACAGTTCTCTTGGCAGTTCCTGAAGTACCTACGGAGGTAATTTTGATACCTTGAGAAGGGATGTTTGAACCTGCAAGAGGTAATACATAAGCATTCAAGTCAGCGTAGACAGATCTTAATCTAATGAACTGAGGTGTGGTCTTGCCGGTTACAGTAAAGCAATTGGCGTATCCAAAGTTAGGAGAAGCTGAGCTAAACCCATTAGCACCATACGTAGAACCGCTTGCATTAACTGCATATGTATCAGCTTGATAAGATCCAACAGCGCCACTGACGTAGAGCGCAATTACCGATGGTTTAGTGCCATTAGATAGATTGTTCCAGCAAACATACAAGTTTTTATTATTACCATAACCAAGCAAACTTACCTCGGACCCTTCGGTAGTTTTAATATTAACTCCATACGGAGCAGATGAGTTACCTACATAAGACAGATTTGCAATTGCAGCTGAATTTATCCCGGATTGAGATATTGCAAGAGTACAATTAGCACCACAGTTATTGTAGGTTATATAATCTTTCAAAGTTTGAAAATCTTTCAGCAGAATTCTTTCAGCAAGCGCTTGAGCTGCACCATCAGCCCTATAAGAAAAATCCGTAGAGACGCGAGTTCGTAAGTTGGTTACAAATCTTGCTGTAACTCCGGTACCTACAATAAGTGCTAGGGTAAGTATAAGTAAAATTGCTGCGATTGTTTGTCCTTTTGAATCAACCTGCATTAGTTATATGTTCCTTTGGCAACTACAGTAGTATTTACAAGTACTTCACCACTAAATACACTACTTCCTGTATTGGCCTTAGTAAAGCGAATATTAATTTTAATTGTTTCTGGATCAGTACTTATCCTATTAAAGCAGTTACCACCACACGCAGCAACAACCTCGGAAGCATCAGTTAACATAACACCATTTCTCTTAAGGCATGTCGTACCAGCACACCCTGTATTGTTAACAGCATATGTTACAGTGGTAGGTAAAGCATCAAAAGCTTTAGTCTCGAAAGTTATAGAGTTTGAAGAAATAGTTGTAACACTAGTTGCATTTTTGAATTCTTTTTCAAGCTTACCTACCGCAAAGCTTGCAACTCTTTCCACATCTGTTGTTGCTTGAGTCTTTGAGTAACTTCTAATAAGGGTTAGAATTATGTCTCCTGTCACACCGACTGTTATACCTATCAGACCTATTACTATTAGCAACTCAACTAATGTAAATCCTTTTTTGTTCATTTGTTTCTCCAATTACTAACTTCAGAAACAATTACTGTTTTTTTATTAGCACCAGCACCAAATCTCCATTCAACAACTGCAGTAATAGTATAGATTTGATCCGAAGAGCCCTGCACAGCATAAAAATATCTATCCATAAAGTCTATGTGCTCCGCGCCGTTGTTTTTTCCTGTACCCCCACTATTAATATGACATGGAGCTGAGCTACTACAACTGCCGATAGCAGATCGGAACTCAATCCATGTCGATGATTTATCTTTAAAGGTACGCACTAACTCGATTTCCTCAGATGCAAGTTTAGAACCTTCAAGCAAATATCTGCTCTGTTGCGATGCTCGTAGTGTAAATACTGCCAAAGAAACAAGAGAAGTTATGACAATGACAGCAATACCTAGCGAAAGTATAACCTCAACAAGTCCTATACCTTTGTTGTTAATTTTGGCTATGGGCATGCAACCTTTGTAATCAAACCTGCAGAGTTAATGTTTATCTTTCTACATGTAGAACTTCCTGACTCCTTAATATTTATTGAACTAAGACCTGTAGCGTCCCCATTAGCTGTAGAAAAGAAAACGCAACCATTTGCCGGTATATCAACTTCAACATCTCCGGTAAGAGTTTGAGATCGCTGAATATTTGGAGCACTGGATGGGCACGTTGCCGTGGTATGTGCAAAATACTGGTAAGTGGAAGAACCATCTACAAATCTTAACCCCCAGTATTTTGTATTAGTGACACCCGCCCCTTGCTCACCGGCAAGCGCCCTATTTTGAACGTTTGCCAGATCACTCACAATTTGTTCTTGAGCCTGCTTTAAAGTCTGGCTTTTGGTGTAATTAGAGAAAGAGGGGATTAGTCCTGCCGTTAGAAGGGAAATAATAGATACAACAATTATTACCTCAACTAAAGTAAAACCATTTCTTCGGGCAGTTTGCATAACATAATGGTAACAAAACTTTAAAGAAGAGTTAAGTCATTTCCAACTTCGTAAACGCTGTTATCGTCACCGCCGTCTCCGGACATAAGTTCAGGAGATGCCTCAAGAACTGCATTTAATTCAAAAGTGCTCTCATAAAATGTATATGAATATCTGTAAGTGGGGCTATTTTCAGGATCTGTTGGTAGTTTTACATTATACGAGGAAAAATCAACTCCCGGACCTATCCAGCCGGTTGTAGGGTTTTGAAGAGGGCCTGTATTCCCTGAAGGTAGAATTGTACTAACATACACGACATTTTCAACTCCGGGATAGACTTCATGATCTACATAATACTCAGAAACTATGCGCTCAAGAAGTGAGATATCAGATAACCTCTTTTTATCTCTTCCTGACGCATACAACTCAACCGGTCTAAGTGTTAAGACTGCAAACGAAGAGATAACAAGTAAGAGTGCTAGGCCAACACCTAGTTCAACAAGTGTAAAACCTGAATTTCTATTAAGGGTTTTCAACGCCATAACAATTTGCAGCTGTAATTCCGGATGGAATTATACCGGAATTATTTAAATTGCTACATTTGTTGGGATCGGTATTATCAAGTACAACTTCTGTTTCAGCAGCTAGAACATATTCTTGTGGCTGTGCGCCGTTTGAAGACCTGTACCTATATTCAGTGCCCTGCGGAGATGCAGGGATTTTATTCATATACCCAGAAGTAAGAGGTAAATTAGAAGCATTTATTGACCCAGAAGATGGGGGGTAGTATCTTTGCTCAGCAAAATATAGTTCTAATGCAGATTGAATCTTTCTTAGATCTGCTTTTCTTTGGGAATCCCTTGCCTTGGCTCTTATACCTGCTGGGTTTATAACAGCAACAAGAAGACCTGCAAGAATCGATATTATAAGTACAACTATTAATAGTTCAATTAAAGTAAATCCTTTGTTTCTAATAGTTTTCATATTATTGCGCAATCTCGGTACAACCAGCCATGTTAGCATTTCCACCACATCTGGCATTTGGACATATTTTTATTTTACTGTCTGAAGTAGTATATTTGTAACAATCTATACCACCGGGGAAGGCATCCCTATCAGCATTCACATACACAGCAAAGGTGTCTAATGTAATTCTAGTATAATTATAGTTATACCCACCAACCGATTGTGGCCATTCTTTTACATAGTTAGTTATTTTACCTGTAAAAGTTGTAACCTCATTATTCGTAGGACACATCTCTTCTGCGATACAATACGCCTCAAGTGCCTGCACCACTTTTCCCATAGTAGAAATTCTAACGCCATCTCGCGCTTTGCCCTTAGTTTTATCTATATCAATAACATTAACAAGAATGCCTGATAATACACCAATGACACTTATAACAAGCAAAAGTTCTATTAGTGTAAAGCCGCCCCTCTTCATCAAATCTGTGTTGTACAAGCTGCTGGAGCTGGTGTAGAAGTATATGTAGTAGGAGCATTAGGGCATTTCAATGTCTCACCATCTGCTTCCAATGCAAAAGACAGGTTGCCGGGTAACGCTCTTGCTTCAGCGTAAAGTGTATATGTTGTGCCAGCAGCATTGGTTACATACTGGAAAGTACTCTCGTTTATTGTAAATTCACAACGTGTTGCATTACAAGTCCCACTGGCCGAAGAATTGTCTAGCTCAGCAACTACCTCAGTACCTGCTGGATACCGACCATACGCTGACATAACAGCACCTACCGAGAGAGCGACTTTGTTCATACTTGCTCTAGTGACACCATCCCTAGCTCTATTCTGCTGTCTTGCAGGGTTTAAAATCTGCAGTACAACTCCTGCTAATATACCAATGATAACAATAACAATTAATAATTCGATTAATGTAAAGCCTTTATATCCTAGTCTTTTCATAGGATTCTCCTTTGTTTGATAAATGCGTCTACTGTGTGAGTAGAAAATTTAAATAAAATTGAATTGTGAATATAATTGGGCAGTTTCATATTCTTTATAAATTATATGTACTATAAATCTATTCCGCAATAACCTTTCCTTGATCTGAAAAAAGAGCAAAATCAAAGAACGAAGCTCCGGCATAGGGGAAGGTTCTTGTAACTTTAACCACACGCCTAATTGGTTTATCTGTTGTGGTGTCAAGCTCGCCAATCGAGGTTATAGTATAACCTTGACTTGGAAACCCTGATGAGAAAGGAGAAGCTATAAATGTCCCATATGAGATATTACCTCTAACCGGTCTAAATCTTAGTATATACGGATCGTTAAGACCTACTACATTAGTTTCTATCTTCACACAGTTATCATAATCCTCTCCAACCACATGATTTGACCCTGCATTTTGAGTAAAAGAAGAGGGGTTTGATGATACCTGAGTTTTACTACCTGAGGTTCTAACATACCCTTTTGTTAAATTGCCATCTTTATCTAATAAAATGTAGCTTAAATCAGCCTTTTCTGAAGGATCTGCATGTTTCCAACACACATCTATAGGGTATTTACCATATCCAGTTAAGGTAAGTTGTTGTACCTGCATATTATCAAGCCCATAAAACTTATAAGATGAAGCAGTATCTGCTTTGGCTATAGTTACAATTGCTCTTGCATTCACACTACCATCATATGGCAGGTAGATGGCACAGTCAGTTACATTCGCAAGAGAAGAAGCTTCATCTTTACACGATGCTGAGAGATTCTCCAATTCGTCAAATGTATAACCCAAGAAATGTTCTGCACCTGCCTCAGCAGCAGCAAGCGATCTAAGTGAGGAGTCTGTTCTACTTGATCGTGCGATCGAGGATACAGCTCGTTGAGACACCGCAACGCCCATACCAAGAGTTATAACTGTTATGACCATGATGAATAAGAGAACCTGGCCTTTGGAGTTATTAATCATAAATCTCCCATATTAAATCAAATTTTGTTAAACCTAAAGCTTCATCGGCATTTTTTAATTTCTGGTTAGATAACAGCAAAATATACTTAGGATCAAAGATAACCTTAACAGCAGGCTTTTCTTCATTAGCCACTTCAAGACTACGCACAAATCTGATATCTTTATTACTACCACTAGTTGCTATAAACCCTTCAAATTCCAGAGTATCTAGTCCTGATAGCCCTGAATTAGCAAACTCCACCCCATTCTTAGCTATAAGACCAAATCCCGCTTTATTACTATCTTTACTAAAAGTATCAGTGATATTAACACTGCCATTAACCACAACAATCAGCCTTCCGCTACCCGTTGGTAAAAGACCGGCTTCATTATCAAAAGTGGTATTTCCTGAAACGTATATTACTGACAGTCCATCATTTGCAACTGAATAATCTGCACAAGTAGCAAGCCAGGATGAAAATGCAGAACTACTTGCTTTGTAGACTCTATTATCTAAGTTGCAACTGGAGGTATTAAGAGACTGCGCAGATGGAGATGAATACTCAAAACCATCAGGCCACGCAGACTCACTTGATTTAATAAACTTCTGTACTTTGGAGCCTCTTTGTGAATACAGCGTAGCTCCACCAACATCCTCAACAAGAACATCTTTATTACCAAACACAGATCCAATTTTTGTTACCATGTAACTGCCAACTTTTTGAATTATATTTACTATAGACTCACCACTAGTTAAACTGCCGGAATAGACGTCACCACTTTCTGTTTGAATCCAGGGGTCTGCTGATACAGGTACATATTCAAACCCAAGTGTCAAAGTATTAGAATTTTCAAAATTTAAATTGGAACTTAAATCTGCCGTACACTTGCTGTTTTGTACAAGATTAGCTGTTGAACCGTTTAATTTAACACATGCAAGTCTAAAGGATCCTCCACCCATTGTAGCTGCGGGAGTAAACTTGTCTGCACAAATAACTGTATTTTTGGTAGGGTCAAGTATTTCTTCAAAGTAGAACTTGTTAGTACCAAAGTTATAACTTTCAATAACAGGTGGTGCTGTCCCGTTTCGTAATTTAAAATCCGCCACCCCATCTTTAACATCGCTTGCTTTGAGCTTCGAATTGGTTGAAGATTCCTCACATGGACCCGATGTGTAATTCAACACCAAACCACCTATCTTTGTGCCCGGATTTACTGTGAGGTCTTTTAGATCAAACGGGTAAGTGGAACATACCAAACTCACATCAAGAGCACCGGCACATGCATCGTTTTTAGACTTTATATCAGCTTCTGTATCAATGTAGTTTGTTACACTAACAACGTAATATACAAAATATGAAGAATTTGGATTTAGCGAGCCTATCGCTATATTACATAACCCTCCGGCACTTTCCTTAGTACATTCCCAAGATCCTTTAAGTGTGCCGTTTAAATTATTAGTTTCTCCTGATAGAAATTGAGTATACGCAGGTACTGTATCTTGCAGTTCTACATTATCAAGCCTCTGGTTACCTTCATTGGTTGCCGTTATTCTAAAGACTAAGACATCCTCAAAGACAAACGGAGAGCTTCCTCTAAAGATGGGCGAGCTTGTTACCAGTTCTTGAGTAATTTTTAACTTCTTAGTTGCTACTATGTCCTCAAGATCAAAGTTAACAGTCCCACATGGGCCGTTAGCAACTCCTGTTGCGCTGGAACAAGCAGTATTTGACGAAGCGTATGTCCCTGGTGTTGTATAGTTGGTAACACCGACTGCATAATAAACACTGTATGACACCCCGGCAGCAAGTGTACCTATATTGAAATTGTATTTTCCGTTGCCCAGTACCCAAGTACCTGCCTTACCAGAATTTAAAATGGCAGATTGTGTTGGTGCAAACGAAGTGTATGAGGGGATGTTTTCAGATACAACAACATTAGAAAGAGGGGAGGAGCTTGTATTTGTAACTGTTACTTTAAAGGTAATAATATCTCCTCCTTTGTACGGACTAGTTCCTTTTGATTGAGAAGTCGTTACAATCTCATTTTTTAATGTAATACCGGCAGTTTTTGGCTTACATACGACTGTTCTACTATCAAAACTACCACAATCAGCATAGGAATGAGGGAAAGGGCTTCCGGAACAAAATGTATTGTCATTATCTCGTGCGGTACAAGCAAGATAATAAGTACCGGGTGTTGTGCATCTAAATGAGCCGGCAGCACTATTACTGGTTGATTGTCCTAATAGACTCCAAGTAGCTGAAGAAGTTGGTGCTGAATAAAGACCTGTAAAAACCATGTTACCGCCATCCGGATCTGTTGACGACACTGTGTAGTTTCTAACCTCATCAACAAACATATCACCTACAAGACCGTAGATAATGCATTGTGGGGGTAGCGTTCCACCACATACAGGTCCGGTTCCCGAAACAGTGCCGTAAGCACCGTCAGAAGGAGTGCAGGCCGTACTTGTTTTTACACGTACTTTATATTGTTTTAATGAATCAGAGCCTGTTGCCTCAAATTTCCAAAGAGCACTAGATCCACTAACTGTTCTTGAAAAGAGAGCGGAGTCAGCAGAGTTATCAGACGATTTATAGAACCAATTATCGCACGAGCTACTTGAAGAACAATATCTTATTCCTACAGCAAAAGCATTGTCAGCCAACCCATTAGGTGCGTTCCAAGTACATGTAGTCTTCATTTGATTACTTGTCGTACACATACTGCTACAGGTAATAGAAGGTCCGGTACACATATTAGTACCTGAACATGTAAAGGTCTTCCGATCATTTGGGTTGGATGCACATCTTTGAGCTGATCCTGTCGGGTTACCGGAACAATGTTGTCCTGCTGCATCTTTTGCAAATACTGCAATTGTGTAAGTACCTGGAGTAGTACAAGTCCATGGGGAGGTTGAATCATCCTTCTGAGCTACAGGGGTCGGAAGATCAGTGTAGTTAAGTTGAGTCCAACTACTTGGACTTGTACCTGCACCAATATATGCTCCAAAGATATCTACGCCATCATCAGCATCAGATGCAGACAGATTCCATGTGTAACTAGTTCCTACAACACCTGAAGAGGGACCGCTGATACTTATATTTGGGAATGCATTTGCGGTAGGACAATTTATTTGTTTAAAATTAAAGCCGGTGTTAGCTCCGGCATCCGAGGTTGCACAGAAAAGACGGGTAAATGAACTTACAGTTTCACCGGCCATATCAATTTTATATGCCTGTCTATACGGACTACTCATCGTAGCTGAGTTATTGTAATTGCAATTGATACTTCCACAATCTCCACGTTCAAAAGAAGGGGAGTTTACGCGACTGTAATAATTAGTACCCCCCGCGTCAACACCGGCAAGAACCGGTGTTTCGAGCTGTGAAGTATTGCATGATGTGCCTTTGCCAACTACGCATTCACCGGATGAATTAGTTGTACAGTTATTACCCCAAGCTGAAACTTTTACACCGGAAGCAAGATTGTTGTTGCAGTCAAAAACTTTTACTCTTACACGGTGGTTAGCTGGAGTTGTACCTGTATCACACACAGGCCCGTAACACACACCTCCCACGGCGCAGGTCAGTCCGCCACATTGACTGGAAGAAGTACAAGAAGCTCCGCACAGAGAACCTCCGGAAGGTGGGGGTGGTGGGGGAGGATCGTCGCCGGGATTAACCCAACACTGTTTACGACCACACGCCTTTACACATGTATTGCCCTGCAAAGTACATTCATCAGATGACCCACACACACTACCTACAGTAAAACAATCGTTCGGGTTACCTGTACAAGACACTGACTGACCTACAGTGTAGCTCCTCTTACAATACTGAGATGTACCTGTATTTACATACTCGCATTTCAAGAAATCAATTCTTAAAGCATTTCCACAATAACTTTGGGCAAAAGCAAGTTTACTAGACAATAAAACAAACATGCCCAAAACTAATAAATATTTGGCCTTCACTTCAACACCTCAAGCGTGCTAACAATCATATCACTTGGAGAAATACTCACATTTGTTGATTTCATGAACAAGTCTAGTATATCGTTCTCAGTAAGTTTGTTCTTACCTCGTCTTGAAATTGAAAGCATCTTTTCTTCTAGGTTACTTGTTTTATCAAACGAGGACATCAGCTTTTCTTGAATTGCAGGATATTCAAGTTTTACAAGAGGACTTGTGTAAATCAAAGAAACATTTACCCGCTTATCTTTGCTAACCTTTGCAGGAAGTTCTCTGACCAGTACCGGGTTAAATGATTCCTGAGAGCTAACCTTAAAACCAACCATACCCTCAAGTGGCAACTCAATACGTGTTTGTCCCTTAAGTATCTTGAGAGTATCTGAATTTCTACCATCTAAATCTTCTAAGACAAGAGCATCTTCAAGAGCTACTTCTGAAAAAAATACCCCCGGTTCCAATTCGTATGCTAGGTGAAAACTAAGACCTAGTGGATTGTCGATCCTAACTGACTTCTTTTTCATAGTTACAGGTTCTATAGAATATTTTGGGGATGACTTTCTGATTTGAAGTCTTTGAAAAACGTAAATACCAAAGGACAGAAAAACTACACATAATACTAGGAGGAGAACTAAACGTCTTACCATGTATATAAATATATATTAACAAGAACTACCGTGTAAAGGGATGGAATCTTCTTAAGGTTTGATTGAATAGAGTTGTAATAGGACCTGTCCATAAAACATAACAAAGATACTCCCCGCGACCATAAAAGGACCGAATGGTACGGTATCTTTAAGAGTCTTAATACGCAAGAACACCAGTAGAAGGGATATTACAGCACCAAAGACAAAACCCATAAAAATTGCAGCAATGTTAAGCGGAAAGGTATTAAAAAGTCCTATCATGAGAGATAACTTCAAGTCCCCGCCACCCATACCTCTTCCTTTGGTTAAAAGAATAAGTGAGTAAAAGAAAAGAAATATCAGAGCTGTTGAGATATAAGTTCTAACAAGCATTATCGTAAGACTTGTAACTTTTTCACTTAAGAAACCTGCTTGGATAAGATATTTACCAAGATCTATATCCATTAACTGCGTATAATAAGTATACCCGGAGTAAAGTGCTGTAAACAGCCCAAAGAGAAAGGCTACCACCACACCAAGATAGACAACCCTATCTGGAATAATTTTTTCTTTTAGATCAGTAAGGATGATAACTACATACAAACTCATGATCACACTTAAATAAATAAATTGAACATGGGATTCAAAGTTAAAGTTGGCAAATATTCCGCTATAGTAAGCCATAAGGACAAATAATAGGCCTGTTAGAACTTCTGAAAAAGGGTAATACCAAGCTAATTTTCCTTTGCAATACCTACATTTCCCACGCAGAGTAGCAAAGGAAATAACAGGAATAAGGTCAATAGGTGCTAAATCATGTTGACAGTGATTACATTTAGATCTTCCTTTAATAAAACTCTTTCCTTGAAGCATCCGATCTGACACTACATTTAAGAACGATCCAACAAAAAGTCCGCCAAAAAAAGCCAACAGATATTGAAAAATAAGCATATATTAATGGTAGGTAAAAAAGAGGAGAAAATAAAGCCTTTTTTATAGTCCTGCTGTAATATCGCCATCTTCAGAAAAAAGAGCAAAATCAAAGACCGGAAGAGATATGTAAGGCTTTGTTATATCAACTCGAACGGACCTCTCAACAGGAGTGGAATCGGCTACATTTATTTTTCCCTTAGATATAAGTCTTAAGCCTTGACTTGGTATAGACTCACCAGACCTTGGATACACAGCGTAGTTAGTATTTTTACCAAACACCATAAAACGAACATATGCAGCATTTACTACATTAATGAATTGACAACTATGAGGCAGACCGTCTTTTGGAGTACTAGTTGCACTTTGCAAACTGTAACCTCCAAATGTAGATGTTGCAGGACCTGTTCCACCGGTTCCGGAGATATAACCTCTTGTATATGAGCCGTCGTTTTTTACTACTTTGTAATACATATCCGGATCCCAATTGCTAGACTGCCAACACAACTCCACTTCATTGGCTCCATACCCAGCCAGAAAAACCTGCTTTACTCTTAAGTTATCTAAAGTGCCTGTTACCGGAGAAACACGGGGAGTTTCTAACACCTGAACTTCAGCAACTGCCGACGCACTCGAATTGGGGTAGGGGATGGTTACTGTTATGGTAGAGCCAACGGCACTTTCAAGATCAGAGAATCCTCGTCTTAAAACGTTCTCAGCTCCGGCTTCTGCTGCTGCCAATGCACGTGTTGAGGTGTCTGTTTCTGATGTTCTAAAAAGAGAGGAAATGGTTCGCTCAGAAGTTGAAAGCCCAATACCAAGAGCAATAACCATAGACACAGCAACAAATAATAGTACTTGTCCCTTGTTATTATTAATCATTAATCTAGTACCTCCCAATTTGTAACTTCCACTTGAGTCATACCAAGACTATAAGAATGCGCATTTTCAAATTCATTTATCTTTTCATAATAACTATCATCATAAGTAAATATAATTGATGGCTGCGTTTCATTTAATGCGCATCTTCTTGTAATATTAATTCCTCCACCGGTTCCCGATGCAAACATTCCTTCAAGTCTTAAGATGTCCGGTACAGGATTAACACCGGTTTGATGAATAAAGTCAATACTTCCCTCTGCTAGTATGCCAAATTCTCCGGCAATACCTGAGCTATTCTGACCAAAGGTTGGCTCAAAAATCACATTGCCCTTAGTAATTATTAAAAGCCTTCCATTATTTGATGAGCTAAGTCCGTTTGAATTGGCAAACGTGAGATCCCCTGTACCTGTTACAAAATAAACGGCTAAATCATCGCCACTAACCGAATATGTTGAGTTATTAGCTAACCAGTTGTTTAAATCCCCGGCACTACCTCGGTAAACTTTACTCTGTAGAGTACTACCACTAATACTATCTCCATTTGCAGCTTCAAAACCAAACTCATTAAGCCAAGAACTTGCCCCCGCACTCAAAAAGTTTCTAACATTTACGCCTTTTGCAGAAAAGCCGGTAAACGCGCCCCCATCGCTGAATAGATTGCCTTCGTTAGTAATCATCTTTGGGGATGGGGGAGTAGGCAAACTTTGAATTACTTGCCCTCCGGTATATATATCGCCTTCTTCTAATTGGAACCATGGTTTAAATGGTTTAATTCTCAAGCCTATAAGTATAGTGTTAGTTGCACCTTCATTTACTCCTATATAATTTGTGCGATTTGCATTAGCCTTTCCCATGGCTGCTCCGTTAAATCTAGCACAGGGAAATTCAAACTCACCGGGAATTGAAGGATTTAGGTTGTTGAGATTTGAAAGAGCAACTCGAATTCTTGCATCAAGAGGTAGTGGTATATCTCTTAGAGCTTCAACATCAAAACCACTGCTATAATTATAAGGATTAATATTTATAGAGGTAGGCGGTGTGTCTGTGAACTCAAACAACAGCCTAGGATTTTGTCCAGTGGTAATGTCAAGTTTATCGACTGTTAATCTGTTTGAATCATTAATGTCATCACAGCTCTGGCCCTCTTCTAGATAATGAATATAACCTACAAAAGTTGTAGGTTGAGTTGTTAGGTCAACAAGATCAAAGGCAATATTATCTGTTACCGAAGGTAGCAGAGCTTCAGTTGCTGTAACTCTATTAGTACCTCTAGCATCATCGCCATAATTAAATCCACCAACAGTAAAGTAGTCAGGTTTAACTTTAAGAACAATATCTGCTGTATACGTGGCTCCGGCATTGAGGAAACCAACAGCAAGAGAGCAATTTGTACCTGAACAACTCCAATTGCTAGTGGTGGCTGAATCGTTAAATGTAACCAGATTGGACAACTGATCTGCTATTGCAACATTGCTAAGTTGAACATTTCCAGTGTTTTCGACTTCAATATTAAACTGTATGTCGTCACCTGCATCAAAAGGAGAACTGGACTGATTTACTATGTTTTGTCTTATTACAAAAGAAGGTGCAGAAACATTATCAACTAGATCAATACTTAAAGAAGCACAATCCTCTGTGGCATTATTACCAATTGCACATGCGTTATTTGTAGTTGTTGCATTAGCCCCAACGGGGGAGGAGTAACTAGTTATAATTTCAGCAAAGTAATATGTTCGAGTAGTATTAGCTGGTATGTTTCCTATTGTGTATGTACAAATCTTATTAGTGGAGCAACTCCAAACTCCAGAATTATATTGCTGAGCACTTGCCACACTCTGCCTAGCTTTATTACCAACGATCGTATCAGTTAATACCACATTTGTTGCCTGAACATTACTATTATTTCTCACTGATATCTCAACAAATACCACATCGGAAGCAGCATAAGGTTCGCTTTTACCTGTCTTGGCTGTGTCCAGCACTTGAGATACTTGTAATATAGCACTTGCATTTGAACCGTCTTCAAGATCTGCATTAATATCATCACACACTGCATTCGTAACTTCAGTTGAAGTTACGCACGCTTCATTATTAGTTTGCATGTTGCCATTTCCAGGAGTGTATCCACTATCTACATCTACCACAAAATAGACTGTCTTTGAGGAACTGGCATTTAAGCTTCCTGCATTAAAGGTACAGTTGTTACCAGTACAACTCCATGTAGCATTTCCCGGACTCAAGCTATTAGATGTTGTAGCATCAAAAGTAGTATATTGAGGAATAGTATCGGAAACATTTAATCCTGTAAGACTAGTCGAATTATTATTATTTATCTGAATCGCAAACGCTATTTTGTCACCAGCACCATATGGAGGATTAGTAGCACTATTAGCCGTAGAGATAGTCTTAGTCACCACAAGTGTTGGATCATTAGTTTCCTCCGCATCTGCCAAATCTACAATCAAAGTGTCACAGGCCTGGGAAGCTCCTGTGGCTGTGGTACAAGCCTCATTTGTCGTTGTCATATTTTGGCCTGCAGTAGGTACATAGTTATTCCTAACACGGGTACCAAACTCATAAGTAAGACTACTTCCTGGTGCAAGAGTAGTAGATCCTAGAGGCAAGCTACATGCACTATTCGTACATGACCAGCCATTGGAGGAAAGATTACTTACAAAATTCATTCTTGCAGGTACTGTTTCACTTAAATTAATGCCATTAAGAGTCGTTGTTCCTGTATTTGTAATTGTAAGATCAAATACTACAGCATCGTTGGCAGTGTAACCTCCCACAGTAGTAGCTGATTTATTCGTATCTATCGTTTTATTAATTGAGATAGAAGTACTACCCGCAGATTGGTCTGCAAGATCTATATTCAAGGTGTCGCATTTTTCATTTTGAGAAGTAAAGTCCGCACAGGCTGTATTAGAGGTAGCCATGTTTACGCCGGCTTGCTTATAACTATCTATTACACGGACTGCAAAAGTAGTGCTTTGTGTTGCACCTGGTGCAAGGGAATCAATGGTTGGGAACGTGCAGCGTGCTCCGGCATTAATATTTTCACAAGTCCATCCTGCAGCTGAACTAGCAGGTCTAAATGTAGTATATGACGGCACTGTCTCCGTTACGCTTAAGTTATTAAGAGTTGTTGTACCTGTGTTTTCTACATCAATCCTAAAAGTTACAGTATCTCCCGAATCTGGAATTGCCTTACTACTTGTTTTGACTTTATTAATTGTGAAACTACTTGTGCCACTACTGCAATTTGCCACAGTATCAATAGTTATATTTTTTACTAAAGTTGTAGTCATACTTGGACTGTCATTATCGGTGGCTATTGCTCGCAAGTTATATGTAGTAGCTGCATTTAATGTATTTGCAGGAATGCTATAAGAGTAGGGGGAAGTAGTATCCGTGTGAGTTGTCCAGCTAGAGTCGGATTGGTTATTTCTTTTATATGCAAACTCAACTTTCTGAATGCCATCCGTATCTGTGGCAGTTGCACTCAAACTTAGGGCTTGATTTGCACATGATGTAGCCGGTGGGTTAAAAGTTAAGTTAGGAGGTGCGTCTGCAGTACATGTAAGAGCACCAACGGAGCTAACGGGACCAAATGCAGTAGGATCGACGGTACACGTTGCAGCAGTAGTTACACCGGAAACACGAAGTCGGAAGTCTCTTGCTTTGGTTGGATCTACAAAGGCCTTGGTCCAAGTTGTAACATTTCCTGTCGCCGGAGTATCTGTAGTCCAAATTGAAGCATTTGAGTTCTTGTACTGCATTTCAAAATTATTAGTATTACTTGGCTTTGTCCACGTACATATAACGTCATACCCACTGCTTGCATTACAAGTGTTGGAGCAATTAATTAATACTCCTGGGCACGAACCTGCCGATGCACAAACAGGTGCAGGTATGGTACTGGTCTGACCATACCCACCGGCAGCATCATCAGAGTTTGGAGTACACACACTGGATGCTTTTATTTTAAGCCTGAAATCTCTGGATACATCCGTGGTAAAACTCTTGGACCAACTATTCGCATCTCCTGTGTTTGCAGTATCAGTAGTCCATGCTGTACTACTCGAAGTTTTATACTGCATAAGAAAGTTGTTTGCATTTGATGGTTTTGTCCAAGTGCAATTAGCTGTATACCCTGCACCCGATGCATTGCAGGTGCCACCACAAATTATTGCCGGACCTGCACAATAACTTGTACAAACAGGTGCAGATACGGTACTGTTCGGACCATACCCACCGGCAGCATCATCAGAGTTGGGTGTACAAGAATTGGATGCTTTTATTTTAAGCCTGAAATCTCTGGATACATCCGTGGTAAAGTTCTTGGTCCACCTACTCGCATCTCCTGTAGTTGCAGTATCTGTGTTCCATATTGAACTGCTGGAGGACTTAAATTGCATGAGAAAGTTGTCTGCACCTGCTGGTTTTGTCCAATCACAGGTAATAAAAGACCCTACACCGGACGCATTGCAAACCCCACCACAAATTATTGCCGGACCGGAACAACTTGGTGTTGAAGCGCAGGATGTCCCTACAGTACGCTCAGTACCATATGCGCTATCTTTTTCTATACACGCACTGCTATCATATACTCTTGTAGCAAAACCTCTCTGAAGGTCAGGCAATCCACCTAAACTGCTTGGGTTATATGTAAAAGTCCAGTTATTACCGGATTTGGTAAATAAGCTTGCGTCGGCAGCTAGAGATGAGGTCTTATAATAGTATGTTCCCCAAGAACTTCCATCATATGAACGCAGCTTCATAGCAAATGCTGTATCAGCAGATCCGTTTGGTGCTGCCCACGTGCACGTATACCTAGACTGCTTTGGAGTACTAGTGCTATTTATACATTGTCCGCTACACGATATAGTTACACCAGTACAATCAGGAACGACGGGGTTACATGTAAAGGTCTTCCGATCATTTGGATTGGATGCACATCTTTGAGCTGATCCTGTGGGGTTACCGGAGCAATGTTGTCCTGCTGCATCTTTTGCAAATACTGCAATTGTGTAAGTACCTGGAGTAGTACAAGTCCATGGGGAGGTTGAATCATCCTTCTGAGCTACAGGGGTCGGAAGATCAGTGTAGTTAAGTTGAGTCCAACTACTTGGACTTGTACCTGCACCAATATATGCTCCAAAGATATCTACGCCATCATCAGCATCAGATGCAGACAGATTCCATGTGTAATCAGTTCCTACAACACCTGAAGATGGACCACTGATACTTATATTTGGGAATGCATTAGCGGTAGGACAATTTATTTGTTTAAAATTAAACCCGGTGTTAGCATCAGCATCCGAGGTTGAACAAAATAACCATGTAAACATGTCAACTGAATTTGAGCCTTTTGATACTTCATAACCATACCTAAGCGGATTACTCATAGTAGATGAGATATTCTTTCTACAATTAATCTCACCACAAGATCCTCTTTCAAACGGATTTTTATTGTTAAGTACATAATCGTCATTAGAGTAATAGTTCGGATCATTTGCATCGGCATCGTGACCGACAAGAATAGATGTAGTCCATTGGCTGTCTTTACAAGCTGTACCTTTTGCGACAATGCACTCTCCTGACTGGTTGGTAGTGCATCCATTCCAACCAGGGGCTGCAACTCTTACATTTGCTGCAGGATTATTGTTACAATTTACTACTTTGACTCGTACTCTATGATTAGAAACTGGATCACCAGTATCGCAAGCAGTGCCCCAGCATACTCCAGCAGGCGCACAGGTTAAACCATTACACTGATCGGAACTCGTGCAAGTGGCACCGCACTTGGCATTACTTACAGGTGGTGGTGGGGGATCATCGCCAGGATTTACCCAACACGATTTGTAACTTGCCTCAGCATCACAGCGTGTTCCACCTTCATGGAGCACACAACCATCATTATTGCCTGATACTTGACTTGTTGTGGTGCAACTATTTGGATTGCCGGTACAGTTAGCTGTATACGAATCATCTAGCATAGTCTTTTGACAATACTTAGATACTCCGTTATTCACCAACGTGCAGTTAAACTTATCTATTCTCAAAGCCGAACCGCAATAACTCTGCGCATATGCAATACTGTAGAGAACTATGGATATAGTAAAAACAAACAATATTAGGAAAAACTGTTTTAAATATTTCATTTACTAACTCTTAACTCCACCGTTGTAACTACAAGCTCGGAACTTTTAAAACTAACCCACTTATGGCTATAGATACGGGCAAGAATATCGCTCTCTGTAATACCTGAATTTTCTCTTGCCATGATGTGCATCTCTGCTTCATTTTTAATAACAGAGTCACTTAGTTGTTTTATGTGAATACGGCGAATCTCTTCTGTTGATAGTGTAGATAAAGGACTAATATATGTTGCGTGAATACTTACTACATCCCCAACTTTGAGTTTATTTTTGAGGTTTCTTACAAGCTCAGGGGTATAAGATTCAGTTGAGGTAGTTTTAAAACCCAACACACCCACAGCGGGAAAAGTTAACCTCTTGCCTTCTTTAGAAACAATAATTGTATCTCTATCTTTGGTCGGAACGCGCTTAACTCTCGCATCATACAGGCCAATCTCTGAAAAACTAGCTCCAGGCATCAAGTCGTATGAGTGTTGAAATGTAACCCCCAAAACTTCGTCATAAGGACCTAAAAATTGTTTATCTTTTGAAACCGAGCCAACATTAAAAGGCTTATAAACTAAAAAGGTATCTGTATAAAAATATATAGTTAGAAAAACTAAACCTGTACAAGCTAAGAGTAAAAGTACATGAATAATAGTCTTTTTGGGCACACATACATGTTAACTCCTATGATGTTATTTAGTAAAGTTTAAATTAACTGGAGGTTGAAAATATTAATTAGTTAATAGCGCCCAACCAAGCGTGTACATCTTCGTCTCCGTTAAGTATAGCTATTCTTACAGCGCTAGCATTGGAATTTACTGCAGCGCCGATATTACGAACACGAGAATCTTTACTAACTGGTTTTCCATAGTCTGTCATAAAACCTAAGGACCAAAGCTCTGGTCCTTTAACTTCGTTTACAAGATCGGGCAACGATACTGGGTTATTGCTTACATAGACAATGCCATAAATGAATGTACCTGCCCGAATAGTAGAAGCACCGCTATTAAAAGCAAAACTAAGATTTCCCATATACGTTGGCGTTAGATTACCTTCATCATCTCTATATACGACGCTTTCTACATTTAACGCAGTTAGTTTAGCCGGGTAAACAGCAACTATGTTAAACCCATCATGTGCACCTATATCTACATGACCCGGGTGTGACTCGAGTGCGGTTAAATCGTCATTTCTTTCAAAGAGCATATGTTTAGTGAGAGCAGGACCTAGTCCAATATAGTCTGGCAGAAAATGCAACGTATCATCAACTACCCATCCTTCTGTCGTTTCGTAGGCTAAAGCAGTATCGGGACCTATGTATAGTACTCTTGAACCTGGGTCACCAACAATATTAAACGAGTTAGCTGCATTTTCGCCATCAACTACTACAAGATACTCCGATCTTACTGTAATTGTAATTGACTCACCATCAGGTGTATTAAAGGTGAAGTTGGACATACCCTCTCTCAACGCAGACGTTGGTTCTGGAGTTGGAGCCTCGGGTGTATGTGTTGAAACTGCAGTAGAAGTCGGTTGAGGTGTTTCCGATGGAAGATTAGTAAGGGCAGTTCTGGGGGTTGCTTGAGATTCCAAAACCCAAGCATTTTTTCCAGAATTATACCTATAAATATCCCCACTAGGTGACATTGCGGTGTAATCTCCATACCCACCAACAGTGACGACGCCAAGCGATATTGGACATGTCAGGGTTGCTATTGTACTTTCCTTTATATCCCATAAAATAAAGAAATGATTTCCCTCACCAAACGCAGGGTCATTATCTAAAGCCGATCCTGCCACATAAGGTGTGCCGTCCGGTGCAATAAATATGCTTAGATCAGGGTTTGAAGAATTGAGCAAACTTCCTACAGTAACAGATCCGTCTTCATTTGTGATTTTGAACTGTTTGTAGAAAATATAATCGTAGAATTTTCTAAACTCTCTATCTACGTCTGGGCTTACATTAGCTGGTACCTCTATACCCTTGCCTTGCGCATATAATATGTAGCTTTCAGGAATATAAGGTTCAGGTGTAATAGTTAACTTTGGGTCAGGTACGTCAACAAAATTAGCCTCAACCGGTTCTATTGCTATAGAGTCTGTGATGATTTGTGGCTCAAGCGATATCTCACCAGATGGCCAAGTTACAGTGGGGGGAGTTTCGACTAAACTAATAGGATTACGATCCACCGGAGGAGCTCCACCAGCATCAGCACCAGGTTCAGCTTCAACAGCACTGCACGCTGCCAGAGTAAATGCTGCACCAATATAAAGAATTTTTTGTACTTTAGAAAGTTCAGACACTTTGATATTATATAATACTATAGGGCATATTGCAATTCGATTATTGCTTCCCTTTGTGTGCCCAATACATATTTGCCATCAACAGGCTATCAAACGTACCAGCATCGGTCCAGAACCCTTTCAATTCTGCAAATGTAAATTTATTCTTTTTAATATATATGTTATTAAGATCAGTTACTTCAAGCTCATTTCTATTACTAGGAGAAAGGGACTCAATGTATTTAAAAACATTTGAATCGTAGATATAAAGACCAGTTTGAGCATATTTCGATAGGGGAGATGATGGCTTTTCTTCTACTCGTAATACTTTGTTTGTGTTTTTATCGAAAACAGGAACTCCAAAACGTTCTGGGTTTTCAACTTTTTTGAAAAAAACTGTTGCCCCAATTTTAAAACTGTTTACTTCTTCCGAGATGTCAGCATCGGTGGTGTTGTCTCCAAGTATTACTGTAATAGGTTTACTATCTGCAAAGTCTTTGGCATAGAGAATTGCATCTGCAATACCTGAGCGGTTTTCTTCTTGATAAACATAGTTTACTTCTTTTAGTCCGAAATGCTCGCCATTTCTTAGCACATTTATGAAATCTCCTGCATGAGGACCACCGACAACTATTAGAATTTCTGTTATACCTGCTGAAATTAAAGTCTGAATGGGGTAAAAAATTATCGGTTTGTTATAAACCGGTAAGAGATGCTTATTCGTAGCACGCGTCAATGGATAAAGCCTACTGCCGACCCCTCCGGCACATATTACGCCTCTCATTGGACTTCATTATAGCAATATAAATGCTTCCCGTGAAGATCTTGAATTTTACTTATCTGAAGCTTATTGTTGAATTCTAAATATGAATCAATTTCTCAAAACGTTGCTATTTTGCCAGAAAGATGTGTATAAGAGTAATAAATTAAGCTTTATACTGATGTATTTAGTAAGTACCCCTCTTGCCTTTGAAGGATTTATATGGGCACTTGCAAACAAAGAACTTGTAGATATATTAACACATGCTCTTACCACAAATTCAAGCTTCTATATCCGTCAACTCGACACTTTTTTCCTCCTTGCTATTGCTTGGCTAGGTATTTCTTCTGTAAGCTCCATAATTGCAAGACACCTTAGAGAAATGATTTGGCGAGATCATCACGTCCACTTTCATAAAGAATTTACACACAAAATTGACTCGCTGGATCTCCAAACCTTTGAGGATAGTAAATTTCTCGATACTTTGCAAAATTCTCAGGAGAGCTACAAAGCTGTAATTGATACATTTCAAGCAACAGTAAACTTATACAGAAATGTATTGATGAGTTGTATTGCGCTGCTAAGTGTTTCGTTTCTTTCACCAATTATCCCAATAGTTGTAGGACTTTTTACTTTCTTAGACAGTCACATTAACCATAAGTACTATACGAAAAGACAAACGATAGATAGACAAGTAACTCCGGATAGACGTATGCGTGGCCAGCTATTTAGCTATTTTTTTAATCCAACATCACTTATAGAAATGAGAATACATGCTCTCCAAGATGTCTTTAGATCGCGCTACACAAAAATTGACACTGAAATTCATTCACTATTTATGAAACTCAATTCGCAATACTTACCTATCAGGATGATAGCTGCACTATTACAAGACAGCCTTTCAGAAGTAGGAGCAAGACTCTATATATTTTATCTTGCAGTTTTAAAACGCATCACCCTTGGTCAGTTCTCGTTTTATGTATCTCAGATTGGATCATTCACGACATCACTGCATAGAATTGGTGAGAATTTAGATTCTTTAAATGAAAGCATGCATCGGATGAAGTACTATCAAGAGTTCCTAGCTGTGCAACCCGTGTTACCTAAAGCAACTCAAGAACTTCAACTTGGAGATGGTGTTGCAATTGAGCTCAAAAATATAGATTTCACTTACCCGGGAACTACTAATAAAGTTCTTGATAACTTTAGTTTGTCAATTAATAAAGGTGAAAAAATTGCAATTATCGGATTAAATGGAGCAGGAAAAACCACAATAATTAAACTCATGCTTAGATTTTATGATCCGGATAATGGACAAGTGCTTATAAACGGCATTGATATAAGAAAAATCGATGTTGCGGAGTTCTATAAGAAAATAGGTTTTATGGCTCAAAACTATATGACTTATGAAATGACAGTTGCAGATAATGTTGTCTTTGGTAGATACACGCAAGATGCAAAAACAGAAGACATTGTAACTGCGCTTAATAAGGCATCTGCGCTTGAATTTGTAAATACTTACCCACATGGTATTAACCAAATGCTAGGGAGAAAGTTTGCAGAAAGCGTCCAGCCCAGTATCGGGCAATGGCAAAAGATAGGACTTGCCAGGTCTTTTTATAGAGATCCGGAGCTACTAATTCTTGATGAACCAACATCATCCATTGATGCAAAAGCCGAAGCTGAAATATTTGAAAGAGTAGAAAGTGTCTCGCAAGATAAAACAGTTATTATAATTTCCCATAGATTTAGTACTGTCAGAAAAGCCGATAGAATCTACCTAGTACAGGAAGGTAAAATTATTGAACAAGGCGCACATGACGAACTTATGAATTTGAAAGGTACTTACGCGCAACTTTTCGAGATGCAGGCTAAAGGTTATAAGTAATAGTAATTAAACATCAGTTTTCAATTCTTTAAGTTTCATAAATGTCTAAAACTTGAGTTGTATAAGCATGGCATCATAAGCCTAAGCATTTAACACCAAACTAAAGGATCTATAGGACCAGTCATACTTAACAGTAGCGTTGTTATTAATTTTAACGCGATATTTGTGTAACTAATAAATAGTAAGGATCTATAGAATAAGCCAATTAGAATTACATATACAAGAATACAACTAACAAGCAAAAAGGCGGGTTTCCCCGCCTTTTTTTGCTTTTATGAAAACCTTATTACAATACAGTTAGGTCTGTACCTACTTCGTATATTGTATCGGAGTTACCTCCATCGGTTGTCATCTTAGCTGCGTTGTCGGGAGATTCCAACACCGTATTAATTTCATATCCTGTTGCTGCAGCAGCACCATATGTATACACACTCGGGGCAGTGTTCAACGGATCTACAGGAAGGGCAGCGATGTATTTCACCAAACCTTGTTTACCTGTAGGAATAGCAAATGTTACATATCCGTTTGTTCCGTCTAAAGCTTGTGTACCGGTTGCGCTGTCGGTACCTGCATTATCTAGAAGTGTTATTTCACCATCTGCTAAAGCAAGACTTACTGCTTTGCTTAGGTTCTCTACATCTTGTATCCTCTTTGCGTCTCTGCCTTTTGCAAGTAAGTTTGCAGGATTAATAACAACTACTACAACACCGGCAAGTACAACTATAATTGCGATAACAACTAATAGTTCTACCAACGTAAAACCTTTTTGATTAAATCTTTTCATTAACTTTTCACCTCCTTCTATTTTATATCGAGCTTGTGATTCTATAAATTGGTACTATTATTGAGATTATTAGAACAGCCACCATACCGCCTAACATTAGAAGTATAAGTGGCTCCAGTGCAGCTGATAATCCCTTCACAGCATGATCAGTTTCACTATCATAAAAGTTAGCAACTTGGGTAAGCATATCATCAAGCTTCCCTGTCTCCTCTCCAACGGACGCCATCTGACCAATAAGCGGAGGGAACATCTTTTGTTGTTTTAAAAAGTCGGATAGTGAGTTACCTTTTTCAACATTTTTTGCAGCATCTGAGGTAATCTGGCGTATTTTGGAGTTACCTGAAACTTGAGCAACAATATTTAATGCTTCAACAATAGGGATTGCTGCTGAAACAAGTAGAGCAAGAGTTCGAGAAAATTGAGCGTATTCTTTAAGTCTCGTAATTCTTCCAAAAACGGGGAGTGCAAAGATTAAATTGGCTTTTGTTTCTTTCCCTAACGGGGATGCAAGGAATGATCTTAATGCAAATGTACTGCCGGCTACACCAATAATCATGATGTACCAAAATTTTAATATCACATCAGACATGGTTATCATCCATCTAGTAACAAGGGGGAGTGGGACATTTAAAGACTCATACATGGTGGCAAGTCTCGGGATAACAAAAAACATCATCATAAAAAAGACACCGACCATAGCAGTTACAACAATAATCGGATAAATCATAGCTGTCTTGAACTTAGAGTTAAGATCTCTTTCTTCCTCCATGGTGGTAGCAATTCGAAGCAAAACCTCATCAAGTTTGCCTGAGGACTCACCGGCTTTTATAAGCGCCTGAAACGTAGGGGAGAATACATTCGGATGCCTACCAAAAGCAACAGATAATGCAGTACCACCCTCAACATCGCGTAAGCACTCACTTAGTACTTTCTTTAATCTAATATTGGCAGTTTGCTGTAAAAGTACATCCAGAGTTTTTGATATCGGAAGACCTGCTGCCACCATTGTTGCAAGTTGCCTTGCCATAGCAACAACATCTCCCGTAGGTATTCCCCGTGCGCCAAAGATTTTATCTAAAACAGAATCATTCTTCTCAGCTACATTTACAACAAACAATCCTCGGTCTTTTAAAAGACTAATTGCAGATTGACTTGTTCTCGCGTCAACTGTTCCTGTTTTAATGTTTCCGCCTGTATCACGGGCAGTGTATGCAAATACGGGCATTTATTTTTTCTGTCCTAACATCCTTCGCAAAATATCAGGTTTTGTTGTAGTTCTGAGCGCTTCAGATTCTTCAATCCAACCTTTGCTAACACATTCAGCAAGAGATTGTTCCAAACTCATCATACCAATATGCATGCTGGTTGTTATTACATTATCAAGTTGATAGGTTTTACCTTCTCTAATAAGGTTTTTAACTGCATCTGAGCCAAGAAGTAATTCGATAACAGGGGCTCTGCCTTTTTGGGCTGAGGGCAGTAGCCTCATAGAGATCACTGCTTCAATAATTTGAGACAATTGAACCCTAACTAGTTTTTGCTGCTCTTCAGGAAAGGCGTCAACGATCCTATCAATTGTCTGAGCTGCAGAATTAGTATGAAGCGTTGCAAATACTAAATGCCCTGTTTCTGCAATAGTTATTGCAGAAGATATAGTATCAAAATCTCTCATTTCGCCAATAAAGACTATGTTCGGGTCTTGTCTTAAAACTGATTTGAGAGCAACTGACCAAGAGTGCGTATCAAGATACATCTCTCTTTGTTCAACAATTGATTTCTTGTTAACAAACATATACTCTATAGGATCCTCAATTGTGATTATATGTTCGGATCTTGTCTCGTTAATCCGGTCTATCATAGAAGCTATTGTTGTTGATTTACCTTGGCCTGACGGACCTACAACAAGCACTAACCCTTGCCTGAGTTCACAGATGTGCTCAATAGCCTTTGGCAAATTTAATGACTCAAGACTTGGAATCACCATAGGAACTAATCTAAGAGCTACAGCCGGATACCCTTTCTGATAAAAGGCGTTTACTCTAAATCTAGTTTTATTGCCCAAAGCTACTGAGAAATCAACTTCTTTATTTAAATCCAGCAAATCTTTTTGTTCTTGAGAGAGAACTTGAGATAAGAAGAATTCTATATCTTCAACTTTCATTTTATCGTAACCTTCAAGAGCATTGAGTGCGCCATTTATTCTAAGTACCGGAGGAGTATTAATAGTCAAATATAAGTCTGACGCATTAATTTCATAAACTTTTTCTAACAGTTGCGTTACGTTTAGTGCCATAGTTATCCTTTCGAAACTCTTAAAACTTCCTCTAAAGTAGTAATACCTTCTAGTGCTTTCAAGTAACCATCTTGAATAAGAGACAACATGCCATCAGAAACTGCTTGTTTTTCAATTTCTCCCTCGGGCTTACTCTCCATAGTTAACAATCCAACCTCAGGATTCATCTCAAGTACTTCAAAAATACCGGTTCTGCCTTTATAACCGGTCTTACCGCACTTATCACAACCCTTACCTCGATAAAGCTCTATTTTCCCACTTCTAACTTTTTTGATCGCCTCTGCGATCTCTTTATCTTTATGCATTATGACTTGAGAGTTTTCAATCGAGCCTAACACCTCATTAATAGTATCTAATATTTCTTGTGGGGGAGTGTAAGTCTCTTTACACTCCTCACATGCTTTTCTTACTAGTCTTTGGGCAACTACAACATTTAATGTTGATGCAAGTAGGAAGCTCTCCATCTTCATATCAAGTAACCTTGGAATTGCACCTGCTGCAGAATTAGTGTGGAGTGTGGAAAGTACTAAATGTCCTGTAAGGGCAGCGTGGATTGCAAGCTCTGCTGTTTCTGAATCCCGAATTTCTCCCACCATTACAACGTTAGGATCTTGCCTTAAAAATGAACGTAGTCCTGCTGCAAAGGTAAGACCCGCTTGTGGATTTACTTGTACCTGATTAACACCCGGAACTCGTATTTCTACAGGGTCTTCGATTGTTACCACATTAACCCTAACTGTATTTATCTTAGCAAGGGCTGATGCTAAGGTAACAGTCTTACCTGACCCAGTCGGACCTGTTACAAGCACCATACCTGTCGGTCTAAGCATTGCCTCTTCAAGTCTTTTTAAAGACAGCCCTCTTAATCCTAAGTCTTTAAAAGTAAGAACAGTCCCTTCTTCTTTTAGTAACCTGATAACAATTTTTTCACCATATATAGTAGGGAGGGAAGAAACTCTAAGGTCGGTGGATTTATTACCTGAGTTAACCCTAAACCTACCATCTTGCGGTACTCTCTTCTCGTCAATTTTCATATTTGAAAGAATCTTGATACGCGCAATTATGGAGTCATGCATTTCCTTTGGTATAACTCTTTTTTCTTCTAAAATACCGTCAATCCTGTATCTTAACCGAGTTGAGGTCTCACCCGGCTCTAAATGAATATCGGAGGCACCTGTTTTTACGGCAGTCTGCAGAATCATTTCGACAATTCTTGCAATCGGAGCATCTCGAAGTGTGGCTTGATCATCTAGTGTCTTAGTTTCGTCGATCTTAACAGTCGTTTGTGAAATTTCTTCTAAAGCAGCACTTATTTCAGCACCTATTGCCTTGCCCTGTTGCTCTTCTAATATGTGGTCTATATCTTTTTGAGTTGAAATAGCAGGTATTACTGTTTTGCCTGTTTTACGTTCAATAAACTCGATTGTTTGCAGGTCTAAAGGATCTGCCATTGCTACCATGAGCTTCTCTCCCTGTTGCTGGTAGGGGACTGCAGCATATTTTTTTGCCAATGCTGAGGGTATTAATTCAAGCAGTTCGGGCTCTACCTTCATGTTTGTAAGATCAACAAACTCAAGGTTATATACTTCTGCTAACGATTTGACAAAGTCTGAATTACTTACAAAACCTCGGTCTTTGATAATTGTTTCAACGCTTTTACCGGAGTTTACATGCTCAAACTTTATTGCTGATAACTGATCTTGGGTGATAAGTTTTTTTTCGTATAGAACGTCTTCTATACCTTTTGTTATTACATTTACGTTTTGCATAGGCAGTAATACGAGTGTAACACTCACATTTAATAAAATGATAGCAGGTTTTTGGGGTACGTAAAATATGATTTATAGTTTGCTATTGGCAAGACAAGTAAATAGAATAACACTATGGCGTCTTACTTATGCATCAATAGATCAAATAGTATTCAAAGCACTAGAATAACTGAGGTACTTAAAATTAGTCTTGCAATCTATAATATACTGGAAGTCCGTAGTGAGGAAGGCAAAGATATAGGAATAGATAAAGCTAAAGAGGTGACTAGATTTACTAACAGGCCCCCAATGTCCGGAGATCAGAAACTAGCAATTATTCATGATGCTCATAAACTTACTACAGATGCACAAAACGCTTTGCTTAAAACACTGGAGGAGCACCCCGAATATGTAGATATTGTACTTGTAGCTAGAAGTGAATTGGGTATCGCTGAAACAGTGTTGTCTAGATGCAAGAGGATAATCCTTCCTACTGAAGGGACTCTAAAACAAAAAAGGTCAAAGGAAACGCTATCTGAGTTACTTAATACTGAAATAGGTACAAGGGCGTCTATGGCGCTTAAGCTCTCAAAAAAAGAAAAGCCTGAAATAATAGATATTCTTAACCATTGGGTATGGGAAGCACAAACAATGGAAAAATATGTAATTGCAGAAAGTATTATTCAAATACTAAATGATATAGAAAACACTAATGTAAATACTCGACTAGCACTAGAAAATTTAATGTTTAATCTAAAATGAAAGGGCTTGAGTATAAGTCTAATAAATCCATTTCCCGGTTTCACGCATCCTAACAAATGAATAAGCTGCAATATCAATAGCTTCAAGAATTAGCTTTGCTCTTTCTTCTCCAAGCATCCTTATCTCGGGGTCTTGGTGATCATGGCCCTCGTGTACGATATCAGAAAGCGTGGACGAAATACTCGGATAAGCCTCCCTAAAGCGGACTAGTATCTCTCGAGCCTTATATCCCACAATCCGTGCCTCTTTTTCTTCTGACGACAAGCTTTCTAGATCAGCCACGGTTTCTAGCGAAATTCCAGGCAATAATTCATGTACTAGCAACACTGTTTTTGCAACGAAATGTAGTTCAGGATCATTCACATCAGGTTCGAGCGAGGTAAAAATTTTTGGAAACCTATCAAATGGTGAACACCTCTTAGCATCTTCTAACATAATAGAAGAGATTTCGGCACCTCTCTCAATAATTAACTGGTAGTTTAATTGCATTTCATCACACATTAAGATTATTGTGCTATATAAAGTATTTAAATCAAGCTCGAGTTATAGTAGAATGACAAAGCTAAATTTATAACTTGATATGAAGCCTACATTAAATAATCAACAAGACTATACCGCAGATCAAATTCAAGTTCTTGAAGGACTAGAGCCAGTTCGTAAGAGACCGGGTATGTATATCGGATCAACCGATATAAATGGTCTTAACCACCTAGTAACAGAGATTGTAAATAACTCAATGGATGAGGCTCTTGCAGGATTTGCAGATCATATCAAGGTAGAATTTTTTAAAGATGGTTCTGTGGCTGTTTATGATAATGGTAGAGGTATTCCATACGGCATTAAAAAAGAATACGGCGTATCGGCCCTGGAACTCGCTTATACAAAACTACATGCCGGAGGTAAATTCGGAGGCGGGGGATACAAGGTCTCAAGTGGCTTGCACGGAGTAGGAGCATCCGTTGTTAACGCACTCTCAGAGTGGTGCAGGGTTATCGTGCGAAATGATAGCGAAACAGTAATACAAGAATATGCCAATGGTGGCAAAGTAATACGACCCGTGGAAGTGCTTGATCTCAAGAAACCTCAAACCAAAGTTAAGGGCGAGTCGTGGAACTTAGATTTAGCCAATTGGCCATATAAAAAGGGAACAATTGTTCAATTTAAACCGGACGGCACTATCTTTGAAACCACTGACTTAAAGAATAGGTTTTTTGTTAACTCATTTAGGGAATACGCATTCTTAACAGCAGGAATTAAGTTTGAATTAATAGATTATAGAGATGATACAAAATACACTTTCTATTTCGAAGGGGGTATAAAGTCTTATCTTAGAAGCTTAAATAGAAATAAAACACTTCTAAATCCAACTCCTTTTTATGTAAGTAAGGAACTGGATGGAATAACGGTTGAAGTTGCTTTCCAATACAACGACACCTATAACGAAAACATTCTGTGTTTTGCAAACCACATCAAAACTAGTGAAGGTGGTACACATCTTACAGGATTTAAATCATCACTAACCAAGTGTGTCAATGACTACGCAAGACGTAAAGTTATGCTTAAAGAAAAAGACGACAACTTCTCAGGAGAAGACTTAAGAGAAGGTCTTACTGCAATAATCTCAGTTAAACTCTCTTCCGACACTCTTCAATTTGAAGGACAGACAAAAGCAAAGCTTGGTAACTCCAATGTAAAACCTGCTGTTGAGACAGTTGTTAAAGAAGCACTTGAAAACTTTTTAGAAGAGAATCCAAAAGACGCTCAGGCAATTATTGAAAAAAATCTCTTAACCATGAGAGCTCGAATGGCTGCAAAAGCAGCAAGGGACACGGTCATTAGAAAGACTGCTCTTGATGGAGGCAGTGTTCTTCCGGGAAAACTTGCCGACTGTTCAAACAAAGATCCGGAAAAGACAGAGATCTTCATCGTGGAAGGAGATTCAGCAGGCGGGTGTTTTTCAGGAGACACACTAATAGCTCTCGCGGATGGAAGAAATTTACCTTTTAAGCAAATTGTCGAAGAACAAGAAAAGGGCATAGACCATTTTTGCTATACGGTTGACTCCGATAGAGCTATAGCAATTGAGCGATTTATCAACGCACGTATCACAAAAAGAAATGTAGAAGTTATAAAAATCCACTTAGATAGCAAGCAAACTATTACTTGCACACCTGACCACCTGTTTATGCTTAGAGACGGCACTTATAAACGAGCCGATTTACTTACACAAGAGGATTCTATTATGCCTCTATATAGGAAGCTGTCTGATAAGCAAGATGCAGGTATAACTATTGATGGGTATGAGATGGTCTGGAACCCGCAAAACGAGAAATGGGTATTTACACACCTTCTTGCTGATAAGCACAATATCGATACTGAGGTATACAACAAAACGAATCAAAGTCATTGCCACCATATTGATTTTAATAAGCACAATAACAATCCAGATAATATTGTACGACTCGACAAACAGCTACACTTACAGTTACATAAAGACCACATCGCTAAAACACTTCATACAGAGGCTGCAAAAGCCAAGGCACGAGAAGTTAGAAAATCCGATGAATATAGAAAAAAGATTAGTCTAAGAATGCAAGATCCAATCACAAGGCAGATACTTAGTCAGAATGCGAAGAGGCAGTGGTCAAACGAAGACTATAAATCCTATATGACTACTTCATGGAAAGAGTTCTATAAAAAGAATATAGAGTATCAAGAAAAGACAATTCAAAACTTAAACATGTCCCAGAAAAAATACTGGTCAGATACTAGTAACAAACAAGAACAAGCGAGGAAGATAAAGGCATACTACGAAATAAATCCTGCTGTCAAAGTACAACAGTCTGTTGCAGCTAAAGCGCAGTGGAAAGACCCGCAACTCTTAGAATGGAGAAAAAACAAAACAAAAGAACAATGGACAGCTGAATTTAGGCAAAGAAGGACTAAGGCATTGACTGAAACATATTTTAAAAAAACAATGCAATTTTTAAAGAAGTTTGGAACTATAGATATAGACAACATTGTCACTATAGAGCAAGAACGCATAAAAACTAACGATAAATCAATCCTGAAATTTAATACATTCTGTAAGCGTTACTATGGAGGAAACACAGAACATACCATTCAGGCCATAAATCATTATAACCATAAAATTATTAAGATCGAGCGGATAGCTCAAAAGATTGATGTTTACGATGCAGAGGTACCAAACACCCATAACTTCGCACTCGCCACAGGAATATTTGTCCATAACAGTGCGAAAGCAGCAAGAAACAGAGAAACCCAGGCTATATTACCTATATTTGGCAAACCTCTTAATACTGAGAGAGCACGACTTGATAAAATAGTAGATTCAGATAAGTTCAAATACCTTATTATGGCAATAGGTGCCGGAATAGGGGAGCACTACAATCCTAAAAAACTTAGATACAACAAAATCATTTTAATGTCTGATGCTGATGTTGATGGTATGCACATACTTACCCTATACCTAACGTTTTTCTTCAGACACATGCCGGAAATACTTGAGAACGGACACGTATATGCTGCAATGCCTCCACTATTTAAAGGTACTTGGACAAAGAATAAAAAGTATCTTTTTAACGATGTAGAACTTAACGCATTCTTAAAAACACCTGAGGGAGCAAAAGCAACTGTGCAGAGGTTTAAAGGACTGGGAGAAATGAACGCAGAAGAGTTATGGGAAACTACAATGAATCCTGCAACAAGGTACCTAAAACAAATTAACAGTGAAGATGCAGCGAAAGCTGATGAAGTTTTCACTATGCTAATGGGAGATGAAGTAGCCCCTAGAAAAAGATTTATTATGACACATGCTAAACAAGCATTGGTTGATATGTAGTCTTTAAGGTTGGTATAATCCCCACATGAAAATATATACAATAGGACACCTCTCACCTGATTTAGATACCGTTGCTTCAGCTTATGTTTATGCCAAGTTTTTAACCGACTCAGGAATATATCCGAGTGCTGAAATAATCCCCCTTGTTTCCCAAGAACCTAATCTTGAAACAAAAACAATTTTTTCAATGTTTAAGGCAGAACTACCAAAGGACATAGGCGCTATAAAACTTAATGACGAAGATAAATTCATCCTAGTTGACCACAACGAAGAATCCCAGAGACACCCGCTTGTGATAGGAGATAAGGTGCTTGAGATACTCGACCATCATAAAATTAATATAAGTTTTACCACACCCATTAAGATTGACGTCAGACCACTCGCCTCTACATGCTCGATTGTCCATCTGTTATATAAAGCGCACGGACTTAGACCTTCAAAAATAGTTGAAGAACTTATACTTGCAGCCATTATTTCTGATACCATGGGATTGAAATCACCTACAACTACGGGCACGGACTCAACACTTGCTCAACAGATTGCACAAGCCCACTCTATTAATATCGATGAGTTAATATTTGAAATTTTTAAAGCAAAATCTGATATTTCCACTCTTTCCATAGAAGAGTTAATTAAAAAAGACTATAAAGTCTTTGATTTCAATGGTAAAAAGGTCTTTATTGGCACAATTGAGACTGTCGAACCAGATAAAGTACTTGATAAACTTGGAAGCATAGTTACAGGTCTAAATGAATTGAAACCAAGTCTTGGAGTTTCACATGCTTTTTTGTGTGTGACTGACTTACTTAAAATAAATACCAAGGTGATATTCGAGACAGAGGAGGAGGGGAATGTTTTAGAAAAAGCATTCACCACAATAGCAGAAGCAAATGTTGCAGATATTGGCCCTAGAATCAGCAGGAAAAAAGAAATAGCACCTGCAATTGAAGCAACTATTACAACCAGCTAGTCTTTATTATTGCAAAGAAGAAATTTATACCACAGAATTAATATATGCATTCTCTCAAGTTATTGATTCTTGGTTTTGTTTTAATAACAATACTTACCCATGTCGGACACGCTCAAATACTGCCGGCACAAGTGAATACATGTAAACCATGTAGTTCTACTGCAGAGTGCTCTGCTGGACAAGTGTGCATTAACGAACTAGACACTTCAACAAATCCAACTTGGGAATGGACTATAAATGAACTTAGTCAAATTCCTGAAAACTATTATCTTACCGGATGGGATCAGTTTGAATATTCAAATTACAAAACATTGCGTGCAGTTGCAAACGGCAGGGTTTATACAAGGAATATAGTAAATGGAAAATGGGATCCCTGGCTAGAGCTAGAACAATTTACCTGCGGAACTGCATGTGGTGAGGGAAATTTAATCTATGGTATAAATGTTATGGAAAGAAACGGAGTCATAACTTTTCATCTCGTAAGGAGTAGAGGAATATATTCGAAATCATTTGCTGCCTCGAATTATTCAAGTAATATCGCATATATACTAAACCAACAGGCAGGGTGGATAAACGTCAGTACATCTTTACTAGGAGTTCAAAATCTAGAGCCACAAACCTATGCGTATACAGGTTTTGATGCAAACGTAGATCATCTTGGAAACATCAATCAAACAATTGTCAAATACGATATAAACAATATAGAGCCATATATTTACAAGCGGACATTTGTAAATAATAAATGGACAGCCTGGAAGAGAAATTTGATAGGGGTAGATCCCAAAAGTGGTACAGATATATTGGTTTACTCTTTAGCCAGACCCATTATAGTATTTGGTGTTGATGATTACTACAGCCCCAGTACTAAAAGATATGTTTATAAAATTATCGGGTACAGTACGAAAGGTATCGAGGTTTTTCGTAAAGTTTATCCAGCAGAGAACAAGAAAGGTATGTGCAAACTTCCTACTGCAACAACAATCCCATGTGGTCCTGTGCAACCTCTTAAATGCCAAGTAGACAACAAATCGATGTCCTTTTATAACAAAAAAGCCGTTGGAATAGCCACTAACCAACCTTTATTCTATACACAAGAAGATATCCATAAAAGTGCGGAGCTTTTAGCACAGGCAAAAGTAAAATATGTACGCAGAGGCCTCCGTTGGCATGTTACTGAAATGAAAAGAGGGGAATTCTGGTGGGAAACAAAAGAAAACGGTCGGGGCATGTTTGACTCTGCTGCCCAGATTTTTAAAACCAAAGGTATAGAGGTACTTGGAGTACTGACAGGTACAGCGCAATGGGCCTCTACCATGCCTGAGAGTACGAATTCAAGCAAATATCCTGCAGAGGATATTACAGCATGGGAAAACTTTATCGCCAAAACTGTTGAGCGATACGGCTCTCAGCCAGGAGGAAAAAATCAAGTTACTAATTGGGAAATTTGGAACGAACCAAACTATCCGGAATTCTTCATGGGCGATTCAAACGAATACATCAGGCTACTAAACGCAGCATATATTACTGCCCACAAGATTGATCCGAAAGTTAAGGTATGGGGGCCTTCAGCTTTATTGCCTTACATCAACACGACAACAGGGGAGAGTGACTTTGAATTTATAGACAACGTAATTAAGAACGGAAAGTTTGATGTGTTTTCTGTTCATATCTATGCAGACATTGCAGATCAGCATATGTACGTAAAAACCTTGAGACAGAAATTAGACCAAGCAGGTAAAAAACATATACCAATAGCAATTACAGAAACAAATCTTAAGATAGGAAAAGAATACCCTTACTGTACAACTGACGCAGATCAGAGTGAGATTTTAAAACAAACTTATGCGTGTCTGTATTCAGCGGGTGCGCAATCTGTTTTCTGGTTTAGCACCAAAGATCATGTGGGAGAATCTGATTGTCAGTACACCGGAGGTGTAAATAAGCACGGAATATTAAATACAAATCTTGAACCAAAGGAATCATATACTATGCTTTCGACCATAGGAAATTTCTTATATAAAGAAGCTGTACCAACTGTAAAAGGAACATCCATAAAACGAAACAGTATCCGTGAGAAAATAGGATTTATCCTTGTAGGACTTTTTAGATAGAAAAGGCGGCATAAATGCCGCCCTATCTACTTAGCTTTGTAAAGTACTTAAACTCTTTTTTTCTTCAGCACTATACCAAACGCTGAGGTGATAAGCCCGCTAATTGCAGCAAGTGAGCCTGCACCTGTTTCAGGTAATTCACTTACTTCGACGTTTGAGTAACAAACAGTTGCTTCGGCTTCATCTTCTTCATCTCCGTCGATGTAGACACGAGCTTTATTATCAACACACTTGTCGACATCTTTATCATATTCACTACTTCTAACCTTAGCTTTAATGATAAATGTCTTGTCATCATCGTGATCGAAGTCGTCCCAGTACTCAGTTAGCCCACCGCTAACCTTCTCTAGCTCCTTAGGCAACTTATCTTCCATCTTAAGGTCATCGATTGAAGACGTGTCTTCATCAGATTTATTTTCAACTTTTATCTTAAACTCAATAACATCACCTTCTTCAACATCTGTGACCTTGTCTTCCCATCTATCATCTCCTTCTTTTCTTACTTTCTTACTAATACTGACATCATCACCTTCTTCTTTGTCATCATCATCATCTTCTTTATCCTTGATGTCAAAGCCGACTTCATCACATTGTTCAAGGTTCTGAGGATTTTCTCCTCGTGCTTTTACACAAGCTGTGTTTTCTGATTTGACATCTTCATCTGTTATATTGTGATTTTCAACAGAAACAACGTAGTAGAGTACCTTCTCCGCGCTCTTTGAGAGATTACCAATTGTGTAAGTGCAGGTTCCTCCATCACAGCTCCAACCATTTGTTAATGCATTTGTTGCGTCAGCATCAAAGTCTGTGTGTGCAGGAACTGAATCAGTCACAACAACATTGGTTAAATCAGTCTCACCATTATTTTTAACAGTGATTCTAAACACTATCTTGGCATTAGCTTCGTAAGGAGATGAAGCGGTTGTTTTATCTGTATCTATAACTTTATCTATAGAAACACTGCTATCACCAAGTTTTATTTGATCCTCAAGATCGAAGTCAACGTCGTCGCACTTCTTTCCGTCTATAGCAGGGGCACTAACACATGCGGTATTTTCTGACCTGACATCTTCACCGTATTCAGTGTAGTTTTGCACCTTTACTACATAGTAAAGTGTCTTGGAAGCTCCTGCAGGTAAAGTTCCGATATTAGATTTGCAAACTCTGTTTGTACATTCCCAGATGTTTGCACCACCATTTGCCTCGGCAGTTTTATTACTGTCAAAGTCTGTGTACAGAGGAACCTGATCTTCAACTACAACATCAGCTAGCGAAGTGTTACCGGTGTTTGAAACAATTATTTTGAACTTAACAAAGTCACCGATTTTATATGTTGAGGTTCCTCCGTCAATTGATTTATCAATTGATATAGACTTTGTAGGTTTAGTTAAATCGACCAAGTCAAAGTGTACTGTATGGCATTTTCTTAATGTAATTAGACTAGCAGATACACATGCGGTATTGGATGATTTAACATCTTCATCGTATATGGCATATTCTTGAACTTTAACTACAAAGTATACAGTCTTAGATGCCTTGGCTTCTATAGAACCTAGACTTGCTTTGCAATTCCTGTTAGTGCAATCCCAAATATCATTGCCTCCATTTGCTTGCACAGTTCTGTCTTTATCATAATCGGTATATTGAGGTACATTATCTTCCACAACAACATTTTCAAGCCTTGTGTTCCCTGTATTGGTTACAACAACCCTGAACTTAATAAAGTCTCCGGCTTTATAACCTGTATTTGAACCTTCAATATATTTTACTATTGCGATTGATCTTACTGGTTCTATCAAGTCCTTCAAGTCAAAAGGAACTGTATCGCATTTCTTTCCTGTAATCATGCTTGCAGTTACACATGCGGTGTTTTCGGATTTTACATCGTCACCATATAGTGTGTAGTTCTGGACCTTGACTACATAGTAAAGGGTCCTGGAAGCTTTTGAAGCCATTGAACCAAGACCTGCTTTACACACCCTGCTTGCACATTCCCAAAGATTTATACCGCCGTTGGCTTCTAAAGTTTTTGCTTGATCATAGTTTGTAAGTACAGGAACAGCATCCTCAACAATTACGTTGTCGAGAGTTGTATTTCCTGTATTGGTTACAACAACTTTGAACTTCACATACTCACCGGCTTGGTAAGTATGCACAGACCCTTCGATCGATTTATCAATTGAGATTGATCTCACCGGTGCTATCAAGTCTTTGAGATCAAATGGTACGGTATCGCATTTTTCGCCGGTTAGTGAAGTAGTAACAACACATGCTTTGTTTTCTGAAGTTACATTCTCGCCATACCTCTCATAAGTAGTTACTTTGGTTGCAAAGAATATATCCACTATCTGTGTCGGAACTAGTGTACCAAGATTTACCTCACAAGTACTTGAGGTACATGACCAAGCTTTTGAAACATTTATGGTTTCATTAAGTCTGTTGGTATCGCTTGCTGAAAAGGCAGTAAAAGGAGGTATTGTATCCTTTAGTATGACGTTTTCAAGAGCGGTATTACCTGTATTTTGTACTCTAATCTTGAATGCAATAAGATCGCCGGCTTTATAAGGTGAGGTTCCTATTGAGTTCCCGGCATCTATCATCTTATCGATATAGATAGACTTTGTTTGAACAATATCTTTTATATCAAACGGTACTTCGTCGCATTTTTCAGAAACACCGGCTACATTTGCACACACTTTGTTCTTTGATCGTAAGTCACCAAGTGTTGTATAGGATTTCACTTTTACTGCAAAGTAGAAAGTTTTACTTTCATTGACTGTTAAAGATATGTTAGGTGAATAAGTACAAGTACTTTGTGTACAAGTCCAGTTAGACGTCCCGCCATTTAAAGCTTTAGTTTTTTCACTATCAAAGTCTGTGTACTCCGGAAGGGTATCGGTCACTCTGATGTTTGTTAAGTTAACATTCCCTGTGTTTTTAACTGTTACACCAAATACTATAACATCGTTTGTTTTATAGGGAGAAGTTCCAACAGTCTTAGAACTATCTATAAATTTATCTATACTCAAATTAGGTGTAGATACCACTTTATTGATACATTTCACAACCTTATGATCATCAGGACCACAGTCGGCAAACGGGTGACTAAATGGAT
>ERZ724505.142-NODE-142-length-45006-cov-12.857200_pt1 | contig 45006 bp, 48 predicted proteins | sample MGYA00376038_ERZ724505 | MGnify/ENA primary metagenome ERZ724505 (study PRJEB28724, sample SAMN07190884) | wastewater metagenome | isolation source: effluent of sewage treatment plant in Hong Hong | place: Hong Kong | collected 2016-03-17 ... | reverse complement strand
GCAGGTACAGGAAAGTCTTGGCTCACTCAGAAGGTCATCGCTGACTATCGAAAGAAAGGTAAGACAGTTATTGTTACTGCGCCTACTGGTGTCGCTGCTATCAATGTCGGTGGTGCTACTCTTCACTCTACCTTCAAAGTATTCGGCATGTATCCTTTTCGGAGGAATGTACGACAGCAAGATGTATGATGGAACCAAGTAGACCTAGTCGTCATCGATGAGATATCAATGGTTGGTCCTGATATCCTCGATCAGATAGAGTATGTGATGAAGTCTTGCGCTCGGTATGGTGAACCATTCGGATGAATACAGGTACTCCTTGTTGGTGATGCATGACAGCTCAAGCCTGTCTATGCTCCTCACTCAGCTCAAGATAAGCAGGACTACCAAGGTGTTCTCACGAAGTACAACAACCGTCTCACGTTCGACGCATCAGATGCATTCAGGACAGGATGATTCAAGAAGTGTCACCTCACTGAAGCGAAGCGACAGAAAGATCCTGCATTCTTACAAGCGATCAATCTCCTCCGTGATGGATTCTCCTCGGTACTCTCTCAGTTCAATACCTGAATCGGTGATGCTGATACGGTACACCTCATGCCTACTAATGATATGGTCGATGAATATAATGAGACTAAGTATCGTAATCTCGAGTGAGAAGAGTTTCGCAACACTGCCTATATCGAAGGCGACTTCAATACAAAGAATGCAATCACTCCGGTCGAACTCAAGCTCAAACGAGACTGTCGTGTGATGCTCACGAAGAACATCAAAGAATACGGACTCGTGAATGGTGACCTCGGATGGGTACAGTACGCATGTAATGAGTACATCGAAGTGAAGTTTGACAGGTTCGAGTATGCTATACCAATCGAACGCGCTACATGGAAACAGATAGAGTATGTCGGGAACGAGGAGTTCGAGATTGGCAGCTATAGACAGTTTCCTCTCAAGCTCTCCTGGGCGATCACTGTTCATAAGTCTCAAGGACTGACTCTCGATAACGTCTGTGTCCACGTCACAAAATGAATGAAGTCTGACCTCCTCTATGTAGCAGTATCCCGGGCATCGAATATGGAAAAACTTTTTATTAACCGCAGATAACTATGGCTGTCACTATCTCCTGATATCCAACATGATGAATGAAGTACGCATATAAACTTCCTTGGTCAGACTCTATGCGAATAGAGTTCCAAAAGGAAATGCGATATGAAAACTTTGATATCATTCTACATCTATTCATCATAGATATACCAAGCCAATGACCACATAATTACTTCTCTCATGATACCATTACGGTAAATGAGAAAGAGCATTGGAATATAAATCTATTCTGATCATGATTAGAAAAAAGAGATATAGTAATGCAGTCTCGTACTGAAGTAATCCAAAAACTTTACGATAGATTCTGCCTTCGTATGTGCATTGGTCCAAGTAATACAGAAGCTCGGGATTTCTTCTTCAATGCAGCATATAATACTTTGTTCTTCCATGCAGATCGCCCACCAAATACATCAATCAAGATAACAGAAAAGAAACCTGAACCTGTAGATAACACTCCTCCTGAGGTTAAGTCCGCCTTGCACCTCCACGAGAAATGAATAAAGTTACAGAAGAAAATCTATCAGGACACTGTAGAATTTCAGAAGGAAGTCAGTGAACACTATAAGAAGTATTGAACTCTCGGACAGCGATTCATTGAATACATCAAATCTTTTATCCCTAAATTATAAATATGGTTACTCGTAATCAACTCATAGGTATAGCCGCAATCATAGCTATTTCCTACGCCACACACTCTTGGTACTACAACCCGACTCAAGTATCGAACAGACAAATGAAAGAGTACCAAGAAGAAATAAATACCCTTTCCGGTAATATCCAAAAGTCTCGCGATGAAAGAACTCGTCTCGAGAACGAATGGAAAACTAAGGATGCCTCACTATCAGGCGCAATAAACAAAGACAAATCTCGAATGGAAATCCTCGACAACTGTGTTAAGGCAAAAGCATTTCCATGTGAAAAAGCAGATCAGAAAGCAATATCTTTCCTCATAAATTCAGCATATGCTGAGGCTGACAGCGAGCCTATCGCTGTACCCATACAAACAGCAACTGGTATAATTAACTTCCGAAACGACTTCGCTTGTGATAAGCGACTCAAGACTACTGCTATTGAATATCATTTCACCGCAGAAAACTATGACTCTCAAGATACGAATGACAAGAAGCTACTTGCGATATGGCGCGCACATACTTCTCCCAACGGTAAGGTGCAAGGGGATTGAATTGGATACCACTATGTCATCGCAAAAGATGGTCAGATATTCTCAACAAGGAACAAGGACTGTCGTGCGATTGCAGATGCAGGGTATGAAAAATCACTGATGTCGAATGAGAATACAGAGCATATCCACATCTCCTTCATTGGTGATGATAAGCCAACTGAAGCTCAAACGAAATCTATGATTTCTCTCGGACAAAGACTTATTAACGAGTATGGACTTACTCGAGAAGACATCACATCTCATTCAGAGAATGCAGCTAAGTCACTCAAGGAAAGTCTCAAGTGGTGGTATGGGTCCAAAGAAAACTTCGTGAAGAACTTTACAGATGCGAAAGACAGGAAGGTATTGGTTCTTAGAAACGGTGTAGTCAACGATGCCGCTACCTATGCATGGAACACCTATAAGGATATGGACTTCATGCTCACGATCGATGCTGAATCCTCATGGAATCATGAGCAGGTCGGTGACAATGGTGATGCGTATGGCTTCTGTCAGATCAATAAGCGATGGCATCAAGACAAGATAGATAAGTACAAAACCTTCTCGGTTCGCGGTCGTGTCGACTACTGCCGACAACTCTATGTACAGTGGCAGAAAGATGGAGTTCTTCCAAACCAACTCCATGGATGGGAGAATCGCATGTCTCGTTCTAAATATCTTACATTCCAATAGATGGCTGACTTCACTATTACATTCAAGAACAGGGACATGAAGAAGTCTCAATGGAAAATATTCTATAGGGTTGCTCGTGTGTCCTATAATGAAAATATAGAAAAAGTCCGCCAAGCATATCTCAATACAATATTATACTGAAATTCAGAATGAATCGTTTCACTCTTACGCACATCCCCATCTGCCCATATTGTGACACAATCTCTACTTACACTAGCTCTGAGGTGATTTTCGGAAAAGATTACTGAATGATATACCTCTGTGGTTTTTGCCGAGCCTATGTATGATGTCACAAAAATACAAACATCCCTCTCTGAACGATGGCGAATTCGGAGCTTAGAAAACTTCGAGCAAAATGCCACGAACTCTTCGATCCTATTTGGAGAACCTGAAAGAAATGAAGAGCTGAGGCATACTGATGGCTCTCTCGTAAACTATGAATCCCGGCTGAAGAAACTCATTTCTGAATGTTCGATGAAGAACAATGTCAGAGGACGATAAACTTACTTCTCACTCACCATTCCCATGAAGTTCTGTAGAATTACATCTCGAAGTACCGGTCGTGAGATTATCTTCCCCGAGCATAATATCACTTCAACTCTTCAGGAGCAAGCATTCCTCGCTGCAATGGCACTCGACTTTGCTGACAAGCTCGACATACGAAATCCTGATGAGATGCAGTACATACTCAAATCTATTCTCATATTCCACGATGAAGAGATGAAGCATGACCATCGAAGATATCTGATGCATAACTACAATATCGATATGAACGCTGATCTCCCGGTAAGCCTTGCTGCTCAGGTAATAAAAGCAGAACACATTGACATTGATTTCTTCAAATAATATGAAAAAACTCTCACACATTCTCGTTGATCTTATTGAAACTGCTCGTGCAGAATGATATGATCCATCATTTCTTCGTATTCAAATGACTAAATCATTCAGGGAAAATATGATTGATTCTATTACATGATGAGTAAGAGAATCACCAAACATTGTCCCCACATTTATGTGAATACGAACTGATATAATACCTGATCCGATACTTTACTGAGAATGATTCATTCTATGGGATGACTCTCATGTACTCCATAGAAATATCAATGAGCCTATTTATACAAAAATGCTTTGATGCTACTCAACAACTCTATGACTACCGATCAAGTAATTGCAACCGCATACATCGCTGACTGGGAGAAAGAAAAGGAGGAGCTATCTCAGAATTTTCGACAGAAGATTCTATGACAGATGGAGACTACTGATATCTCACGCCTGGCATTCATCGCCTCGAAGGAATGAAATACTGCTATGCAGGAAAACCTCGAGAGGGAAATCAGATGAAGAAAGTATAGGAACGAATGAGGTGAGGTTGACATCAATGAACTCAAAGAGAAAGTTGATATCCTCGATCTCCTCGAATCTCTCGTTGGAACTGTCAGGTGGAGGAAGTGATGATTGATAGCCTGTCCGCTTCCTGACCATAAAGATCGAACCGCATCATTCTCTCTTCATAGAGATAAATGATTCTTCGTCTGCTTCGGTTGCTGAAAGAAAGGGTCTGTGATTGACCTTGTAATGGAGATTAATAAGTGTGATCTGAAGACTGCTATCCAAACTCTTAAATCCTATCTATAATCATATGCTAAGGCTTACACAAGCAGAACTAAAAGAATTAGGGCTGATCTATGATACACACAGGCAGGAGTGGTTTCACTGAGCACTTAGCTACCATGAGTTTCCTGAAAATGTTTTTTGGAAAATAGGAACTATATATTTCTTCCCCAATTCCATTGAAGATATTAGGGTAGTTCGTAGATTACTTACTCAAAAATAATATGCCACGCTGATTCACGCCCAAATACAACAACATCTACGCCTTCATGGATTATCTTCTGCGATTCAGGGAACTATACCCTGATGTAGACTACGCAATTCAATGAATGATTAGTTCCCATAAAGGGATAAATAGGAATTGATACTGCCCTTTTCGCTCAATGAATAGTGATACTGTAGTATCCCGAATAAAAGAATTATACGGTGCAACTTTCCCAATCATTCTTTGGAATATTGAATGGGAAGAAGTCAAGGTAATTTCTTGGCACTATCCGTTTCTTCTCTTAGTCAATAACTGGTATGACGACTATATAGTATACCACAATACCTTGTGAGACGACATAGTATTATCAAGTATGTATATACCAAAAGAACTACTTATTGAGAAATCGCAAACAACTTTTCTTTTGAGAAATAAATAAACTCAATATACTCATTTTCACATTTTACATCCTTACACCTCAGAGCACATGTCATCGACTAATCCTAAGATTCACCTCCCTGTAACCAAAGACCTCAACTGAGGCTATAAATTTTCTCGGTATCCATATAGGGTACAACTCTCGTGAGATATTCGCAAGGGTTGATTTTGGTTGGATCAAATCGCCAAACAGCTAGGTAAAGATAATTTTCTGAACGACTTCATCGAGGTCTGTGCAGAAGCAGAACGACAGAACGTACTGCGAAAACAGAATGGAGAATATCCAATCGCATTCTTTAATCTTTATCTTGAAAATCAAAATGACAGCACTCGAAATCCATAATGTTTGATACTACTTCTCAGACCCTGAGAAGCAGCTCATTCCTATATGGACGACCGATGCTCTCGAGAAAACTCTCGCGATGCGCGGTGACCGAACTGCTTTCATTTCTGAGCAAGAGTATTACAACAACGACATCCATAAGTATACTACTCTCATCCTGGCATGACCGAGCGATGAGAGATATGAATTCATTGAAAAAGTATACTGACTCAGAGCAGGGAATAAGTATCTCCATGAAGGAAAGTGGTACTACAAATTCACTCTCCGCACTGCTCTCCTCAAGGCGCGGTATAACGAACTCTGTTCCGTATTTGCTACGCTCTATGATTGTACTGTTCAGCCATACTATCCATATGAACCGACTCAAAAATTCGACCTGGTTCAGACTGATAATTTTACAGGCATCATCGAAGGTATTCGAGAGATGATCGATGACCGTAATCGTAACGTCGTCTATGATCCAAAGAATCAGGATAAGATAGAGCAGGCGAACCGTCTTTCTATCAGGGAAGTCGTCGAGAAATCTAGGTACCCTAATACCCCGATCGACGAACAGCTCGATGTCATCGTATGATATGGTTCTCCGTTCACCTTCATTAAGCACGCCTATAAGTCTATCAATGCTGCGTATAGATTTTTCAATACGAACTTCAATATAGACTTTACGAGCGAGGAGGAGACGACGGAATACTTCATGACTCGATGAGTAATGCCGACCGAGGGAATACTTCAGAAAGGTACTTACATGGGATATGAGAATAAAGAGGGTATATTCGTTCGATGTACTGACTTCGTGATATATGTTCACTACCGTATCATCCGACCGAATGAGATATCGTATATAGTCTCTCTCGAGGGGGAGGCATCTGTCCGGCATATCGAGTGGAGAAACTTTTCAGGAGAAGGCGATATGACAAAATTCCTGCATAGTCTTGGACCATTCCATTACTACGGAGGAAAGATAGGATTCCCAAAGATCCACGAGTACATATCAAATGCGAAAGTTCCTGAGATTCATACCGTTAATAAATTTTGAATAAATGATTTGTTCGGAAAACGATATTTAGCGTATGCAGATGCGGTTGTTGATACAGAAACAAAGCAGGTAATCGAACCATGGAAAGACTCAGATATTTTCTTCATCACGAGTACGAAAGGTATACGAATGGAGACTACTGGCTGACATCTCCTTCGATGAGAACTTTGAGAAAAGACTCCGTTCCTCGGAAAAATTTCTCCTGGCATAAAGTATGAGGATGTTGAAGGAGTATTCAAAAGCATCTTCCTCAATGACTCTGCTGATATGCTCATGTTCACCCTCTGTACATGGATGGGGAATGCACTCTACAATGAGTACATAGACTGTCCGCTCTTCTTCGCCACAGGTCCATCAGGATCAGGAAAGACAACATACTCAAGAATACTTTCTACCGTATTCGGAATAGAGAAGCCACTCTCACTTGAAGGAACTACTCCATTCCCTCTTCGCATGGGTCTTACCCTTGTGAATCAGCTCCCATTCTTTATGAGTGAGTTCCGTACTCGTATGGCATCCGTATATGAAAAGACTCAGATACTCAAGGCACTCTTCGATGGTACTCCATTCGAGCGAGGTCGTAAGGATTTATCCCTCGAGAAGAGCGTGTTCTCTGCTGCAGGTTTCATTGAATGAGAAGAACTTCCTGAGTCGGGTGCAACACGAACTCGTATGATTATCCATACACTCACTCGTGCCTGACAAAATTCCCGGGTAAACCCTGACTACATTCTCCGAGAAAATATCGACACTATTCGATGATTCCAATACTCATACATGACCCATACAAGGAAAGATGAGTTTGACTATCACATGAATGTTGCTGATGAAATCTTCTCGAAGATCAACACTCCATCAATCCGCGTACTTACAAGTATCAAGCTCATGTATGCCTGTATCTCAGTATACGCTCCGCATCGATCGGAAGAGTGGGCAGAAAAACTCAACTCACTTCTCGAGAAACAGATAGAGGACTACAAGAAGAATGCTACTGGTATGGAAGTCGTAAAGATCGCACAGCGATACCTTCAGTCGAAGTGGGCGAAACTCTACATTCAAGGCTACAATGTTATTCTTCCTTGGCAGGAACTCTGAGAATATATTCAGAGAAGCCATACGATGACAGAGCTTGGATTCGAGTCGTACAAGTCGAATCTCGAGGGAATGTGATTCGAGTTCTGATACTATGAAGTAGAGGAGAGTGAAGAATTTACCGGAAAGCGCACTATGCTCATCGAGTGAATGAAGCTCTATGCAGAAAATATACCGAATGAGTTCAAGTGTCACCCTGAAATATACTCGATGACAAAAGAGTATATGAAACACCGAGTTGTAACTACTAAATAATTTTTTCTTATGAACATCCTCTCTCTTTTTGACTGAATCTCTTGTGGTCGTATTGCTCTCGAACGAGCTTGAATACAAGTAGATAAATACTTTGCATCTGAAATAGATAAATATGCTATACAGATTGCCAAGAAAAACTATCCTGATACGATCCATATTGGAAGTATAACTGATGTAAATTTTTATAAATGAGAATTACAATTTCCTGATAATGCTGATGAGAGGGCTATATCCGCTTATGTATATCCTATAGATATGATTATCTGATGAAGTCCTTGTCAAGATTTATCTATCGCAAAAAAAGATGGTAAATGATTACAATGAGAAAAGTCATCACTCTTCTTTGAGTATGTCAGACTTCTTAAAGAAGTGAAGCCAAAATACTTTCTCCTCGAAAATGTCGCATCTATGAAGAAAACAGACAAGGAAGAAATCACTCGTATACTTACCGAGATATATCCTGATGTACAATGTTATCTTATAAACTCTGCACTCGTATCAGCTCAAAATCGAAAGCGTTTGTATTGGACTAATATACAATGAGTAGAACAACCAGAGGATAAGGGGATTGTATTGAAAGATATATTAGAAGAGAATGTTGACGAGAAATACAATGTTTCAGAAAAACATACGATAGCTATGCAGGAAAGTCGTAACTGTAAGAAGTTAAATATACCAGATGTAGGATGAAAATCATCTTGCATAACAGCATCTTATTACAAGATACCAAATGATGCTCCATATATTTCAACTATCCGTGTATGACAATTCAACTCCTGATGACAAGGTGATAGAGTATATTCCACTGAATGAAAATCCATATCACTCTCTGCAAATGGTGGTGGTCGTGGAGCAAAAACTGGATTGTATGAAGTGCCTCCAATTATCCGAAAGCTCACACCGATAGAGTGCGAACGTCTTCAAACTCTCCCTGATAACTATACCGAATGAGTATCTAATACTCAGCGATATAAGGCGATAGGGAATGGTTGGACAGTCGATGTCATTGCTCATGTTTTTTCTTACTTAAAATAATTATATGCCATCAAAATTTGCATGAGTCAGATCAATCACCAAGAAAAAGAAGGAGGAAATCAACCCTGATGTCATGGTAATCTTCGGACTCAAGTTCAAAGATCACCTCGGAAATCCATGGTTTCTTCCTACCGATGATGGTGGTATCGTAATGAACTACGCCTGTACCTGTACGAAAGAACAGTTCGAAACTGCAATCCGTCATCACCTATCTAAAAAATAAATCGTTAGGAAAAATTGAATTTTTATTTGCTTTTTTATGAGTTTTCCATATAATGCTTCTGTCGATGTTCTGAGAAACATCAAGGTTAAATGAAATTATCCGAAGTGATCTCCTGAAAACTGATTTCAGAAAGAGATCATGGGAGAGCTCAAAGACCGCTGATGGTTCGTCTACCACATCGAAGATACTTCCTGGCAAAGTCGACTCCTTGATATCTACGCCATAACGCCTGATGGCAAAGAACTATGGATGGAGCTCAAGGTAATCGACATATTCACATTCAACCTCTCACGCTTCGAAACTGACCAAGTCAAGTTCATGCTACGGAGAGAGAAGTTTAATCTCCCGACATATGTGATGATCTTCTCTAAGAGAACGAATACATACGTCTTGACAACTTACCGGGAACTCGTCGAGAAGGCTGACAAAAAGAACTGAATCAAATTATTTTCCTAACTTATTTCTTATGACTCTACAAATGCCTGATGCATCTCGTAAAGCTAACTCCTCTAATGAGGCAGTAGTATGAGCTCGTACTCCTACTCACCTTGAAATGCTTCTCGAGGCATCACAGAATAATGAGAAGCGTCTCATGGCTCTCGCTACATTCGCATGTGATATCCTCACAAAGATTCGAGGAACTTCTATTCCTCAGGATGGATGCCATCGCCCGGAGAGAATAGGAGGAACACTCTGAAATCTCGAGGAATCAATATGCAACTCAGGTGATAGCATCCATATCCTAGAGATAGCACTCTCTGAACTCAATGGAACTATCTAGTCCAACCTCTCATTGAGAGGTGCCTGCCATCCTCACCCTATAGCGATCGTACCAAAGTAGTTGTGTGAGCCTGTGAAAGTCAGGTTTAAGATAGCGAGTAGCGCGCTCGTAGGCAGGTATCTCTTAACGGAGAACTTTACTTCTTTATTTTTCTTTCTTATGAAACTGCATATCGTTGCATTTCTCATCGCAGCCGCTTCCGTTGCTTCAATAGCATCTGCTGCCACAGGTTCTACCTCTACTGGTTCAACCTCTACAGGAAGTACTTCAACTGGTACAGTAGTATCATCAGGAAGTACCTCTACAGGAAGTACATCATCAGGTACAACTTCCACTGGAACTGTATCTACTGGCTCTACCGTATCAAGCGGACCAAGTGTCTGAGGTGGAGGACCTATTCGGGCATACAATCTTACGACAAAATCGTATGATCTCTACCCACAGTGTTTTCCATATACTTGGCTATTGAATTTTTACAAAGGGAATGTGTTTGATATTTATATCAATCAAGAAATTTGTAGAAAGAATCGTATAGTTGATTTCGGTTTCTAAAAAATCCTCTCTAAGTAGGGAGGATCATAGTGTAGCTAATAGGTAAAGCATGGCTGTACTCCGGTCTGATACGCGAGTTCGAATCTCGTCACTATGATCCTCTTTATTTTCTTACAATCACTTTTATGGATATCAGTCAAATGATTTCTGAACACCCGGTCTGAATTGCTATAGTTGTCATAGCAGCAATCATTCTCGGAATCGCGTACTTCTTCTCAGATGATGAAGATGATACGGTCGATCAGCCAAGTACTGAAAAGTACGATATCAGATGTACCGTTCCAGGACAAAAAGAACTCGTATTCCAAGACATCCCCGAGGATGACTTCAGCTTCGACTACGATGATCTCGTATATGTAGAAAGGGACTGAAAGTCATACTACCTACCAATTCAATATACTACTGTACTTCCTAATGAATAATGTATGAAACATCAGTTCCGCAAGATTAGATTATCGAAGGCGAACAAGGAACGCCTCGAGGTAATCAATTCCATCATCGAAGACTACCAAGCACAAGGGTATGTACTTACTCTTCGTCAGCTTTATTACCAACTTGTCTCTCGAGATGTTATCCCGAATAAGGCAGCAGAATATTCGAAGCTATCCACCCTTCTCAAGGAAGGTCGTATGGGATGAGTCGTAGATTGGGATGCTATCGAAGATCGTGTACGAAAACCAAGCAGACCATACTGGGTACATGGAGTAGCCGATGCTCTCCGAGACACAGTCAATCAGTATATGCTCGATCGTATGGCTGATCAAGATGTATATATCGAGGTATGGGTAGAAAAGGATGCACTATCAGGAGTACTAAAGCGAGTTACGAATAAGTATGGAATCAACATCATGGTGAACCGATGATACTCATCAGCCTCAGCCATGTTCGACTCATTCGAGCGATTCAAAGATGCTCACAATCGAGGTCAATCTATAGTCGTTCTCTATCTCGGAGACTATGACCCGAGCGGAATGGATATGATTCGAGATATCCGTGATCGTATCAAAGAGTTCTACGAATGATATCACCTGAGTCAAGAATGAGAACCAGGAGATGACGACTATGGGTGGTATGGTAATATGGACTTCACTGTTACTCCGATTGCACTCACGCGAGAGCAAATCAAAAAGTACAATCCTCCACCAAATCCTGCAAAGAGAACTGATCCTCGCTCTAAATGATTTATTGATGAGCATGGTACTTCCTCATGGGAAGTCGATGCACTCAAGCCTGAAATCCTCAACAAGATTCTCAAGGATGCTATCGTTGAACTTATAGACCTAGATAAGTTCCAAGAAAAACTCGATCAGGAGGAGGTTGATAAGAAACGAATTACTTCTATAATTTCATAACTATGAGAAAAGAAAAATGGTGCTATGAGAGTAAATACCTAATAGCATACTTCACTCGATGATTCTGAATTACTTATGCTATATGCTGATACTTCGATAATCGACCGAGAATACAGCTCACATTATTCTTTATCCATATCTCTATTATACTACCATTTCCAAATGAATGGACTGATGAATGTGATGCGCCTACATGGTGACTACAGATTCATAATGATTGCGTATGGATAATGAGGTGATGAAAAGGAAATATGAACTGAGGAAACAAGTTGTGGTCATGGTCTATTCCGTTCTTCCATAAGAAATGGGTACGAACTTCTATACTCCTCAAGGACTGAACATGGGAACATGAAACCCCATGAAATAAAAAAAATTTCTACGAAGATGAATGGAAAGAGAAACAGATGTTTTGGGACTATGACTTCACTGATAAGTATGACTGAAAGATAATCCCTACAAGGATATATGTAGATGAACGAGAATGGAGACCGAAATGGCTTACATGGACAAGTCTATTCTGAAAAGTTCATAGAAGCATAGATGTACATTTCTCCGATGAAGTATGATCAGAGAAATGAAGTTGGAAATGATGAACACTTTGATGTTCGTACAGACTCAAGAAGTGAGAAGAACCATTAGAGTGTCTGAAGAGGATGGAGGTTGAACGGAGTTTCAGTAGATAATATTTTCTTACTTTAATTTTTATGTCAGAATTCAAATTTGATATCGGTGATAAAGTCTACAAGCAGACTGGTGATTACAATTTCCCTGGGGAAATTCGCTCATTATTCAAGACTCGTAACGGTTCCATCCGATATGTAGTCGAGGCTACATGAGCAGGATATGAAGGCATGCTCCATATCTTCAATGAGTCACAGCTTGAATTTGCAGAATAATAACCCCCTCGTTGAGAGGTGGGGGCAATTCTTTGATTGAGGATATCATCTTTCAAAGGAACCTCGCCATCTCTTCACGAGAATCTACTTCTTAATTTTTTCTATATGGGTACCACTAAGGATATGAAGCAGTACATGGCTGCTCGCAGAAATGCAAAACAAACCAAGACTAAGGATGAGTTTGGAAACAAAATTGTATGAACAGTAATATGCGATTCGCCATACGGAGAATCACGACAGGTTCGTAGGCATCCATACAGCTTCCGATGTACACTCCATACTAAGAAATGGACGAAGGCTCGTGTAAATCATTATGCTAACATCTTTGCTCAGGCTACTAAGATGAAGACAACAAAGGCTCCAAAGGAAAAGAAATCATTTGTTCGTAGTCTCGTTAACCTATTTGCATAATGAAAGCATTCTACCTCGAACAACCACTCGTAGATAATCTGAAACTTCTCAAAGAAGAAAAATCAGAACCTCTCATGCACCTCACTTCCAACGCGATCATGGCTGTACTTCTTAACCAAGTCTAATCACATGCTGAATAAACTTTGATTCATTCTCGCTGTACCATTTGCACTCATCGTCATGGTACTATTCGTCATTACTGCACTTATTATCTTCTTCGGAGTATCTATCCGAAGATGGTCATTCAAACAAGGTAACTCTGCCACTTGGCAGTACCTGGATGCCCTGGAAGATATAAGGCTTTAATCTTTACCCTTTCTTTCTATGTTCATGTTTCGTTCTACTCACGACAAGATCGTGAAATCTCTCCGTGATGACTTCGATGCTCGACTCAATGCTATCAAGCAAAGAGCGAATGAGCAAGAGGCTCATGATGAAGCTCGTGTCCAGGCTGAAAAGAACATGGTTCGTACCATGCGAGATACTGTTGAGGAGATGCGTGCTGCTGCTATTCAATGATACTTCAAGCGTGATCCTAGAGATATTGCCGACACTCTCGTTCGCGCTCTGCATCCGCTTAATCGTGCAGCTCTTGAGTATCCTAACTGGGATGAACTCCCTGAGGAATACCGTGATGCATTCTATGATATCGTTTACAAACTCTTATGAAAACCGAGAAAATCCAAGTCATCAACGAAGTCAACAAAGCATTCAGTATAGTTAAGGAACTCCGTAAGAGATCATTCTTAAAAAAGGAGTGATCTCTTTTTTACGGTCGATGTCCTTTCTGCTGAATGTACTGACTCGCAGTGAGCGAACCATACAACATGTATTACTGTTTCTCGTGCAAAGAATGAGGCACTGCAGCTTCATATATCATGCAACGAGATAATCTATTACTCAAAGAACTCTCTATGCTCATCGAAAAAAATGACGACATCTACCGCCAGGCACTCGAGAAATGACGAAGAGTTGTCCAGGCATTATCATTCGCTCAGGAATATTTCGTAAAGACTCTCAAGGATACCTGAGTAAAAGCGGAACCATATTGGAAGTACCTATCATGAAGAGGTATATCGTGGACTGACCAAGATAACTTTGGTATTGGTCTCGCACTCGATGCTACAGCATTCTTCAAGGAAGCATACCATAAGTGATTCACTCATGAAGACCTCATCGAAGCAGGACTCATGACATCGTATGGGGATGCATTCTTCAGAAATCGTATCATGTTCCCCCTTCGAGATGGAAGAGGTATCATTGTAGGATTCACCGGGAGATCGCTCGACCATGACCCAAAATACCTGAACTCTCCAACATCTCCGCTCTACAATAAGAGTAGCTTTTTCTATGGACTTGACCTGGCATATAAGCATATGAAGGAACATAACACCGTTGTCATCGTAGAATGACAGATGGACACCATAGCGATGCATCAGAATCAAATACAGTTCACCGTATGAGTGAGTGGCACAGCATTCACCGAGAACCATGTAAAGATTCTCAAACGAATTATTCCGAAGTGAAGAGTTATCCTCATGTTCGATAATGATGAAGCCTGAAAGAAGGCTACAGTCAGAGCATGAGAAATGCTTGAATGAGTATTTGAACTTTCCGTATCTTTCAGTAAACTCTGAAAAGATTCGAGTGATCACTTCAGAGACTGATGAAAAATAACAGACTTTGAAACTTTGCCCTTTTCCCAATTTCTCGCATGATACAACCAAAACATCCTGACAGAATCGGAGGAGATGACATTCGATGCGAATACTTCCTCTGAATAGATGGTGAATGAAGGCGATGGCTTTCATGATCTGAAATGCCACAGTGGCACACATATAGGCTCGTGTATCTCTCGAAGCAGGAGATCGCAAATATCATGGATATTCCTGTTTGAGATATGCCTGCAATACAAACTCTACTTTCTAAATACTATTAGCACATGGAAACAGTCTACATACCATACTCAGTTCGAGAAAATGTACGCGATGAGCGACTTCATTCGATACTCAACTATATCGAAAGAGTACTTGCCTGGGATATTAAGTTTCAATATACCGATACGGATAATTGGATCATCGGCACTCAGGACTATAAATGAATTATCGGGTGCTTCGGTTGAATGTGTGACATCCACATGAACGGAAAAAATCTCAGCACACGGTTGCACCAAGATGTTCTCCTCGATGTATATACATCACTCCTCCCTGTAATTCGCGATAAGTCTAAATAATATGGCAACAATATTCGAATGTACTACACCTATACGAAGATGCAAAACGCGAGACTTATTCGCGTTTGTTCATATAGAAGAGGTTCGCAAGGAACTTCAATCACGACTCGACCATTACAATCTGATAAAAATAATGAATACGAAGACTCGAAGGCTCAAAGAAGATTTGGAATCTACTTTATCTCCATATAACCAATAGCTCTATGCCTCTCGAACCATACTGAACTTGGAAAAAAACAGGGAAAAAGATATGCGCTCACTGCAAGGAACAAAAACCTGTCGCAGAATTCCCCTGGAAAAGTAACAGAAATGCCCCAAATCCGTACTGTAAAGTGTGTCAGCTAGGATATACAAGGAAGTGGTCCGAAAACAACGCAGAGAGTGTTTCTCGCTCTCAGGAGAAGTATAGAAATAACCACCGAGAACTCCTCAGAAAGAAGTGACGATCTCGAGGGAAGGATTATTACCGAGAAAATAAAGAGGAAGTCCTCGTAAAACGAGCAGAGTATGTAAAAAAGAACCGAGAACAATGCATCAAGGCTTCTCGTCTCGCTGAGAAGAAACGGTGGTTCGTTATAGGTGACCTCGTGATATATAAGTTTGCTCTCTATGAAGTCATGAAACGCACTCGCGGATGATTCAAGATAGAGAAGCGGTACCCATGGAAGGATGATTTCTACTACGATACGATGCCTGATACTGTTGTGGTAATCCGAAGATCACTCAGAAGATACATGCTCAAGCATCATAAAAACATAGAGGTAGAAATCGAAGAACGATTTATCCCTAAGCTCTAGCCATGTATGCAATGATTTACTCCAATATTTTCTCCTCATTCTCTCGAGCGAGTAGGTCAAAGGTTGTGTCCCCTACGAGTTGTAAACGGAAAGCTCTGACACTGGATACCACCTCAGATGATACAGGAACTCATCGATGATGTTCACTATTCCCTGGATAGAAAATGACCATGACTCAATATTTACTATGAGGAATGATGACCTATAATCACTCAAGGAAGACTCTGTTACTATATAATTTCTCCATACTGAGATATCATAACGGTATATTCTACTCTCAGAAAAGAATACGCGAGTAAGATCCGAGCTGTATCTAAGAAATTCGTGAAGAGTTTTCTCATTCAGTCACCCTACCTCGAAGACTACAAGAAAGAAATCTTCTCCTATAGAAGTGAAAAAATCCCCAAGTAAGGGGATTTTTTATCGGACTCAGTCCTGGATAAGTACGAACACTTTATTTGTTCTTCGTTTCTTTTTCTCTATAGCACGATTCGTATAGTGACCTTTCATCTTTGCTATACGATCGGCAGCCATGATACGAATACGATGATCAGGTGCTACCTCGAACTCTCATTCTCCGAGAGGAACTACCTTGTCTGCGATAGTCCCATCGTAGAATACTTTTGCCAAGTGAAGATCAGTGGCTCAGACTTCTTCGGAATCGAAGATCTTTGCCATCTCAGTCTTCCCATCATCAGGTTCTGAAGTACTTTCTTCTACCTCTTCCTGATAGCTAACGGTTCTACTTGATTGCTGTCACCGATTATCTCAGACAAGGTGCGTACTCTCCGCTCCTTCTGTTGGTCCTTCACTCCGCTCGATCACTTCGATGTGGCTATCTTTGCTGCCTTCATCGCTCACGATCAAGTCCCGGCTGTCGAGATTTCAGGAGCTGTCATCGGTGGTATTGAAGTTTGGTTTCCATCTGCTCATAGTGCTTGTTGGTTAGTGCTAAGTGGTTGCTCTCCGCGAATTACAAGTCCTTGTTGGATGTATTTCAGGAGATTCGGAATCTTTCCATCAATATATTCTTTTGCTATCTGTTGTCAAAATGCAACGACATTTCCATCAACGAGAGAGAATATCTTGGCTACATTCTCAGCGAATGAATCAGTGAGGTCCTTATTATAGGACTTCGATACGATTTCCTTCGTGAATCTTTCGAGCATATTTACTCGATCGAGAGCAGATATTTTTACTATATCAGGATTCTTCTTAGGATTCGTAAACATTTCCATTGTATCATTCATAAATGATGTTGTCAGTGCCTTCGTATTATTTCTATCAGCAATAATGAAGTCATAGTACTGCTGTCAATCATCATTTGAATCAAACGCATCACTTACTATTTTTTTCTGAGAACGGAACTCAAATGTAGGAGCTCCTGTGCCTGTCCATCCTGGTGCAGTTGATGCAGCGAGAGAAGCATTGTTGAATCCTGATATGATGCGGTTATACGCATACGGATTCCCTTTCTTCATTTCCTCGAGATATCCTGAGAGGTTTACCTTCGGATCGATTGTCGGTTGGAAGATTACGCTCTGCTGGTTGATCGCGTCCTTGGTATCTTGATTCGTATTCTCGATATTACTCTGAAGAGAAATCATCGATGCCAGGATATTTTCCTCAGCCTCAGGATTGAGTCCAAGTTGAGCGATAGCATCGGAGAGCTTATCATTCTTCTCGAGGATATCCATTGTACCTTTGAGCGCGAGTCATTTCTTTCTCATCTCGAAGTTCTTCTCTCGATCATCCATAGAGGTAAGCCAATCTTGTGTCCACTTTCTGTGAATTTCCTCGAGAGGATTATCAGTTCCGGTGAATATCTTTCTGAGAATGTTAACAGTGCTTGGCGCTCATTGGTTTGAGTATGTCTGATCCTTCATGAGTCGAGATACATAGTCCCTGTCGAGTGTTTCTGTGATGAATTCCTCAGGTATGAATATGTTCCAAAGCTCTTGTCCGCCTGTATTAGCACCTCTTTCCTTTGCATATCCATATTTTGTCACATCTTTGTAGTTCTCAGTACCTGCAAAATCTGCTAATGCCTGGTCAAATGTTTTGAACTTCTCTTCAGGAGTGAATGAGTTCCATACTGCATGAAGTGCGCGCATACCTTTCTTCGCTCCGAGGAGATCAGTCAGTTTTACGAGTTCTGTCTTTGCAATAGTTCCTTCTCCCTCGAGTGCAGCAAGTCATGCATTGAGTCATCCATTTATCGCTGATGTAACGAATCCGATACTTGATGAACTTGTAACACCTTCTACGAGTTGGAAGAGACCTGCGGGAGAGAATGCCAGGGAACTTGCCCCTGCTATCGCATGTTCGAGAGCATCCTCATCATTCTCGTCATCGTATGCCTTGTAGAGTCCGTATACCGCAAGAGCATATGGAGCGAACTGAGTAGCAATACGCCTTCGAGCCGATGGATCATTGAGGTTTGATAGGTCACGAATCATTGCTGATACTTGTCCTACTTGCCATGTCTTCATATCTCGAGTGAACTCACCGATGATAGGAGTAGAGAGGCGAGCCATTTTCGAGAAGTCACCGATCGTAGCATTCATCATTTTGATGTCCGCTCGAGCCTTGATGAAATCTGAGTAATCGATAGAGGTAGGATCACCGAATACTTTCGCCTGATACTCAGTCCAGTTCTTCGCTATCTCAGCGGAACTCTTAGACTCGATTCACTTTGAACGAAGAAATCCGTCCATGTTTCGGAGAGCCATAGATACCTTTGTATTGTTCTCGATCTTTGCACCTGCCGATACTTGAGAGACTTCCTTCACCTTATCGATGACTTTTCCTCTCATCGCACCTTCATACATTGAGTCATATATGTGTTCAGGAGATGATGCAAAACCATTCTCAGCGAGAGTATTCATGATAAATGGATCTTTCGACTCGGGCATATCTATGAGTGCAACTGCTTTTCCAGTATTCTTCACTGCCTTTGCTGTCTCAGAAAGAGTACGTCCAACTCATTTCATCACACTACCCTCTGACTTGATCGCCTGGCGCATAGAGAATAGAGCATCAGTAATGTTTGCTACTGAAGCTGAATATGCTGCCTGAACGTATGTCGTAGGAGAGAGGAAGAGTCGAGTAGTCGATGTGACAGGAGTGACATACTTATGCCATGCCTGAGCAAATTTTCCTACACTCTGAGGGATATCGATAGATGCCATGAGGAAATCATCAGAGAGAAGCATTTTCTTCGCATAGTTCGCAGAAGCCTCGTCCTTAGTGTTTGCGATAGCATTATCGAGAGACTTTAGTGTTTCACGATTCGCGACAAGCTGAGCCACATTATTGATGTACGAGTTCATAGATACGACAGAACCCTGGTCACGATAGAGATCGAGAACAGGAGCTTCATCTTTGCTCTTGAGGAACGAAACGAATGCATCTTCATTGAAGCGAGTTCCGTCTTTGAGTCATGATTGGTATGCAGTATAGAAATCAAGAGCACTCTTGAAAGTATGCATATTACCATTATCATCAGCTACAGTGATCTGCTTATTACTATCAATATTGAAGTCCTTCATGAAACGCTTGAAATTTTCAGGAGAGATAGAAGTACGCTCATATGTATCGTTTACGAGTATTCCTTTTGAAAGATATATATTACTCCCCTTCATTCCATTTTTTTCATTGAACTCTTTTGAAGTAAGTATTCCTGATGTCTCGATCTGACGAGTAGAGTTGATCTCAGCATCTTTCTTGAGGGTAGCTATTTGCTCAGGAGTGAAGAGTTTATCAAGAGTAGCAGGATCATTCGCGAAGAACTTATATGCCCATGATGCCTTTCCTATGTTTGCCATCTGATCACGAGTAAAAGACTTCGATACTGATCTATCAAAGAAAGAAGTGTTCTTGAATGTATCTACTGCCTTTTGTGCAGCCCATGGAGAAAGAGGATTATCTCCATAGAATCCAGGGATGACTTTTCATTCGAGCATCTGCGGAGTAATGTCTATCTTCACATCCTTCAGCGGAGCCCACTGATTATCGAGATCGAAGTGAGACGTGAGGTTATCAATAATTCGACCACGCATAGGATCACGAATTGCCTCTACTATCTGAGAGCCAAACATCTTGGTACCGTTCACGACCGCATGAATCATATCACCTGCAAGGCGATTAGAAATCATCTTCCCTGCACGACCGATAGCATTACGCGCCATATTCGTGAGCTTCGTAGAACCAAGAGAGAAATTATCGGGAGTGATGCGAGCAGTATCAATGGCATTCTGAAGTGCATCGTTGAGTGTAGGTGTGTCAGATTTTTGTCCTTGTTTTCTAAATTCATCTTCAAACATTCAAAACTCTTCAGGACTAAGAGATGTATTATATTTTGCGGAAGCTATATCAGAGTCATTTCATTTTTCTATTATATCAACAATTCTATTTGCCTCTATTACCTTTTCTACAGTAGGATTCGTTTCCATGAACTTATCAAATACCGACTTCTGAGGAGCTTCAGGAGTAGGTGTAGGAGTAGGTGTAGGAGTAGGTGTAGGAGGAGTAGTAGTCTCTGTAGTCTGAGTGAGAGGGGTAACAGGAGCTTCCATAGGGGCAGGCTCGATAGGTTGAGTCGGAACTGTATCTGCAGATACCTTTTTCTGCCTTGTCTTCTTGACCTTCTCAGTGAGAGAAGGAGTAGGTTCGATGGTAGTAGGAGTTTCAGCCTTAGTAGTAATAGGCTCTGCCACTTTTTCAGGAGCGTTTACATCTGCAAGTGACTTGTCAACGATTTCAGGAGTTTCGTTTACATCTGCAAGTGACTTGTCAACGATTTCAGGGGTTTCGTTTACTTTCGTAGGAGTCTCATCGAGATTCATTTTTGTCTGCTCAGCTGCGATATCACTCTTGATACGCTTCTTGAGACCCTTCACTGGAACCATTCCTGCCATCTGTGTAGCAAGAGAAATCATAGCTGCTTGTCATCCACCGTCAGGTTTATCTTTATGGTTCTTATAAAAATCCCATGCGAGTGGAATGAGATCAGGAGATGCCTGGACGATTGCATTTGATGTAATACCTGCGCCCTTTGAGACTATCGAAGAAAGAGAACGTGGTGCATTCGCTGTAGCGGAAGCAACTTTCCCCTCTACTCACTTCCCGATTTTTGGACCGAGGATACCTGCAGCAATACCGAGAGCATTCTGAAGGATAGAAGCAGTAGCATCAGCATCAGCCTTTGACATACCGAATGATTGACCAAACTTTGATACATCTCATTGAAGACCAAGAACTGCATCTTGTACAGTCTTCTTCGCCTCAGTAGGTACCATCGTTTCATAGGCGAGATTCCATCATGCAGCACCGGGAAGAAGTCCAACGAATCCAAGACCTGCCTTTGTAGCAGAGTCGACTCGTTCGATACCTGTCTTATTTGAATCAAATGTACCCTTGATTCACGCAGAAATCGTAGCCGGTGCCTGAGCTACTGCGCTCATAGCATCTGCTACGATATTTCTATCACCCGATTGCTTATAGGTATCGATTCATTTCTGTACCTCAGATCACCCAGTTGCTAGACTTGCAACGGTACTACCGAGATTTCCAACGAATCATTGATTCTCTCAGTACTTACTTGCTGTATCCTTTACTGCAGCTCAGAAGTTTTGAGTGAATGTACCGTTTTTGATATCAGATGCGACCTGACCGACCGCATCTTTTGCTGATTTGATTATATCAATGAGTCCCATAGAAGTGTGAGGTTATGCGATTTTCGCAGAGATAGAGGGGTTTACTCCTTCATTTCGAACGATAGCTGCTATCAGTTTCTCCTTCGGAATTTGAGAGATTGGGGTATTTGAAGGGTATCCAGTGAGGGTAACATAGTTATTTACTGCTCATTGATTGAGCGGTGCGTTTGGTCATACAGTCCATCCTGATGCAAATTGAGCGAGAGTTGTATTTGGTCGTACCCATGATGACCCTCATGCGAGTTTCGATGAGAGATCAGAGTGGGTTGCCATAATACCAACATTCATATCAGGGAATACCGCATAGGTTCTTCCATTCGGTGAAGTATACTTACCGATCGCTCCGAGGCGTTTCGCATATTCTTCCTGACCTGGGCTTTCCGCCATAATGTTTCCAGGATTATTCACATCCTGACCAACATTATTTCCTGTCCTCTTTACATTCAGACTAGAGAGTGGTCCGCTCGCGTTAGGGAGAGGTGGCAGATGAGCCACCTCAAGTCGTTCAGAAAATAGAATTGTAGAGAGCATTTTTCTTTTCAGTCTTTTGCTGAGTAGATAGAGTCTTATCATCATCCACTATCTTTGATTGCATAGTGTATAGAGCTTGCTTTCTGTCAAATTCTTCCTTCGAAACATTGAGTCAATAGTTAGCTGCTGATACTGCTGAAGATGCGGATGCCGCCTTACGAGCTTCGTCTATCTTCTTCGCGAGATCAGGATTATTCTTGAGGATATCAACAATCTTTTGCTGCGCTTCAGCAACACTCTTTGCTCAAAGTACGCTTTGGAAGTCACCTGCGAACTGTGCAGATACTCCGTATTGGGTAAGGAGTGAATTGATGTTTGAGGCGAGAGTATTTCCTTGAGAGATATCGTTTTGCTTATTAGCAAAGAGTGCATTGTATGCTGTCGTATTGAAGTTCTCGTCAATCTTGTTTCGCTCCGCATCAGCAGAAGCCTTGATTGTTGTGATGGCTGAGTTATATTGAGTCTCATTGAGTACCTTACGAGAGCGAAGGTCATTGAGAGCCTTCATTTTATCTGCCTCGAGAGCAGAAATCTTCTGCTTTACTTCCTCTTTCTTGTCATATACATCCTTGAATGCTACAACACCAACCTCACCTGAGAGGGCAAGAAGTTGGTCAGGAGGAATATTTGCGATGTTTATACCACGAGCTGCGAGCTTTTGGAGAATCGCTCCTCGAACTTGATTGAGTCGATTTGTCTCAAACTCATTTGCTGAATTATTGAGTTCAGTGATACGAGTATTCGTATACGATGTTTGATCATCGATTTCTCGTTGAAGCTCTTGGTCTTTTAGATCGAACTCTTTCTGCTTGTCATCGAGTAACATCTTCTCTTCCTCGGTCTTATTTGCTTTATCAGTATCTGAAATTATTTTCTTCGTATCGAGGAACGCATCTACGATTGGTTCATCCTTCTTTATGCTATCACGAAGATCAAGAGTAGTATTTTGTTTCTTTTCCTCTGCCACCTTAGCACGCTCTGCTTTAGCCTTTCCTACAGCAGTCTTGTAATCATCACCCTGACTTGTCCAATACCCAACCGTCTTTGGATCGGTTGAAGTGAGTTTTGATTTTCCAGTATTAGCAGGAGCCTTATTTTCTACAGGTGGTTTTACATCTGTAGTAGGAGGAACGACAGGAGGAGTAGTAGGAGTCGTAGAAGGTGTAGTATTTTTCTGAGGAGCAGATACAGATTTCACAGGAGTTGTAGTGGGCGCACTTCCTGATCAGTTATTAAGTGCATCTTCCTCTTTCTGTCTCTCTGAGAGCGGAGTGATAACTGCCTTTGGTTTTTCATCCTGAGCCTTCTTATACATCTCAAGACCCTTCGCTCTATCTCCTCATGCCTGCTGAATAAAATACCCAAGACTTCATGTTGTAGGAGTGTATTCTTTCTTTACTGCAGGTGTCTCAGGAACTCATGATACTACTCACTTTGGTGCGGTGTATCATGTAGCCTGAGCATTTTGATAGGTATACGGACCTGTTGTGGTATTCTGAAATACTTCACCTGTCTGAAGGTTTTTACTCGTACCTGCAGGAGATGTCGCAGATACAGGGGTATATCCTGAACTAAGTCATGTTCCTGCTACCGGCGCAGCAGCTTGTACATTCTGAGCATTCGTCTGATTTTGAGCAAGGCTTAATCCAAGCTGTGAGGTGAGAGGTGCAGGTGCAGCAGGCGTAGGAGTAGGTGTACTCTTAGCTGTAGAAGTTGATGTACTTTTTGTAGCCATAGAAAATAATTTTGAATAAAATATTGATTCAATTATATCATTACTCTATGAAAAGCAAGAACTTTTCTACGGAGAATATACGATGAGTGGGTATAGAATCATTCCGACTCATATCCAAAAGAGAGATCATCCAAAGAAACCTGAAGCTAACAGCTCTAACTTGAGCCAAAAGTACTTATTGAAGAAATTTCTTCGTACCTTTTGAAAGAATTTATATAGCAAAATTTCGTTTTAGGAATAAAAGTTTATTCCTCTGACTAATCCCGAAGGGTTAGGAGGTGGAATAAAAAGAAGACTCTATTAAAGAATCTTCTGTATAGCACTATAGATACCTGATGCTGCCTTTGTCCATACAAGATTGCGATCTCCCTCGTTTGAGATAAATCCCATCTCGAGGAGGAATGCGAGTGGTCGAGTATCGCGAACGAATGCAAGACGACCGAGGCGATTTGATAGATCACCGTGAACTCATCTTCACTTGATTCCTGTAACTCGTGTATACTCCATTTGGAATACCTTTGCCTTTCCTTCAGCATAATCTGATGCAGATATATACCAAGTAGAACATCATGCGGCTGTTGGTTTTGCTGAGTCCATATGAAGCTCTATACAGAAATCTTTATTAAAAGAATTCTCATTGATATACTTTATGCGGTCTTGAAGATTAAGTCCCTCAGGTACTATCTCGAGATCTACATTCGGAATATTCCACATTTTCTTGATTTCATTGGCTATCTTCTGAGAGTACTTGAACTCAGTATCGTCTCATGATACTGTCCCCTGATCCTTGTAAAAAGAGAGCCTGAATTTACCATGGTCATTGATCCAGTTTCGAGCATTGTTATGTCCGAGGGAAAGAAAAACTTGCATAGAGAGAAAAATTAAGAGTAAGTATATGTAGCCTTGTCATCCCAAACCTTTTCGAATCATGCTGTGCCATCTGCCCATCAAGACGATACTCACGATGTTTTATCGTATGTTTGAATACTCCAACCTGGTACTGACGATAATACACCAATACGAGCCTTACCAACATAGATGATATTGCCTATTGTTTCGACTTTGATGTTATGGGCATTGGTTACCCTATCCATGAAGATATCAGACATGTCGGTATTATAGTGGTAAAATTATATCTCACAAGTTCAAAAGTGTATCTCACTTTTTTACTGTATTCGCAAGCTGAGTAGCTTGCTCAGGAGTAAGTCATCCACTAGTAGTAAGTGAACGGATACTATACTCCCATACTGCTTGTGCTAAAGCGTTAAGATCAACTCATCCTGATGATGCAGTATTGAGTTTTGCTCCCATAGTACCTGATGTATTATACTCTGTTGCGAGTGAGTCCCATACTGCTTTGGCAAGTCACTCAGGAGATAACGGAGTAAATGGGGACATCTCACCAGTCATATATCAAAGAGCTGTAATATCTGCTTCTGCTGTGAGTGTAATGGTAGACTCTCCTGTAGAGAAAGCTATAGCTCAAAGTGTTCCACTACCAGTGAGTGTGGCTGTAGAGCTACCACTACCATAAAGAGCAGCCGCCATATCTCCACCCATGGTGAGAGTAATGGTACAAAGTCATGTAGCTGATGATATCAATGATAGATCTGCTGTACCTGATAACACTATCGTTGTTTCTCCATCTCCATTGATACCCATCACTGCTGTTCCAGATTGCCCGAGTTGTATCTCTGAAAAACCAACAACATACCCTGCGACTCTTGGTAACATCCATCAATTCTGTCAGTACCCAGTAGGAAGTCACCATAATTTTGGAGAAGAACTACTTGTGTGAATAGCTCTAAGTGAACCATTCTTAGTCCAACTATTGTCACAAATAGCCCCAATACCTGCTCGGAACCTTCACGGTGACTTATGGATGATAGAGTAGTTTCAAAGTAGCATTAGACATTTTCGATAAGTGGTATGATTCAAGGAAACCCAAGTTCAGTAGCCTTAATGGCAAGAAAAGCTCGTTCTTCTTGTTCAATTATTTTAGCAAATGTGAATGGATCTTTTTCTTTATGTTCATTCACGAGTTCAATAAGTCGATGTGGTTGCATAGATATAAAGTTAATCTCCCCAAGCGATGTCGAGGTGTCAGAAATAAGAAGTATTTGTAGGAGTAGCTACACCATCATAGATAAGCCAAATAAGATTAGCTCAATCTTCAATCTTTGGAAGTGATGGCACCTGATTCATGAGATCGCGTTCACTTGCTACACCAATGGTAGTGAGTGGAAGTGTAAGGAGTGGTCGGCAAAGTCCAATGGAGAACTCTCCCGATACATACGATGCTGATATAGTGACAGACTGAATAGAACGAATACCTTTATCTCATGCTTGGAGTGGCATAAATGGTCCATACTTTCCTGCACCAGTACCAGAGTAAAGAATTTGCCCGTTAGGACAAGCTGTTTTTCCAATAGGAAGTACAGCAGGTGTAGCTCTACCTGCTACCCCATCGCTATTTGTATAGTTGATAGAGAGATTTGGAGTTGCTGCACCAAGAGCAGTAGTATTCGTATTCCACATAAATGCTTGAACACCTGCACCAGTCGTATAACGAGGTATTGTAACAGTATTATTAAGTGTTTGAGCAGTGGTAGTAGTTACGGAAGTGACTCGGTAGAATCCAAGAAGATCTACAAGCATAAGAACAGCAGGACAAGATGTTGCAGCAGCAGAAAAAGCAGAAGCATTCACAATATGTTTCGTTGCAGGAGATACATTTCCTCCGTGTTGGATTCCTCCTGCACCGACTGTGGTATCTGTTACTGCTTGGAATGCAAGGTTGGTACCTGTATTATAAATACTCCCAGAATCAGGATTACCTGCTCATTTAGCAAGACAGTGCCATTCTCACGCAACTGCCGCAGTAGTAGGAAGAAAGTTCTTATTCCAATCTACTCTAAGAGACTGACCAAGTTCGGTAGTCTTATTGATGAAATCATCCATTGAAGAGAATCACATAGGAAAAATTAGTTAAAGATAAAGGTAAGATCTCACATCAGCGTTACTCATGATAAACTTCATATCGGACAGCAAATAAAAGAAAGAAACGCATCAGTTTGTATTTCAGGAAGCAATGATTGGTCTCGTAAGTATTCTATTTCCACAGGTCACGACAAGTCCTTAAAGCTAAATTGTGTAAGTGGCTTAACAAGTACTAATGAAAATAATCATACATCTACATCTATCATAGTAATAGACTCAATTTTACGAACTCAAGTATCTCATTCCTGAAGTGTTAAGAATGGAGAAGTGCGATTCCCTGTAGTAGTTCCAGTAGTCTGAGAAGTTACTATAGAGCCATTAGCAGGTGCTGTAGTTGAGATATGAACTGGCGTAACTCTTCATTCTACTCAGTCCTGATTCGTATACTTAACTTGAAATCTCGCATTCCCTGTTCTCCCTGCTACTGATACTGCCATCATCTGTACTCATCTCCCATCTGTGTACCGAGTGATAGTATTAGTGTTATCGAAGAATTGTTCTTCATTTGTTCCTTCATCAATAAATGGATAATAGAGAAGGTAATCAGCTAATATAAATGGTCATATCGCATTGGCAGATGAGGATATGAGTGTAGATTTTGCAAGGTATTCTTTCTTTGGATTAACATCCTTCCTATGAAAAAATCATCATTGGTCAGACAACTTCATCACTTGTGCTATCATCGGTGTTGCAGCATAGTATTGTGGAATAGGATTTCAAGGACTCATTGATAAATCGAACCATACCCCCGCAGTCGTAACTTGTGAGGGTATTTTTCGCCATCCAGTATAGTGCGAATCTCCCCGCGCATACGCATCAACGATGTCTTTGAATCGTTTTACTGCCATTAGTCGATAGTAATAGAGAGTGATGCAGCAGGAAACTGTGGCTGAATACCGTTTGAAATATTAAGAGCAGATCCAAGAACTCATGATGCGAGTCGTACTCATGCTCATGATGCTGCAGTACCAATAGCAAAATGAGTAGCAGTAGCAGAAAGCCCTGTACAAATCGGGAATTGTTCGAGATTTGCATTTGTAAATGTAGACCCTGAGTCTGTCCAATCAGATGCTTTCGTAAGAGCTACGCGTGCATATCCAGTATAGGAAATCTCACTTGTAGTTTGATCGCCAGTTTCCCCGGGATCAGCAGAGTGAAGTGAAAGGTAGAGTGTAGCTCCTGCTCTCCACGAAGGATCGGTTCATTGGAGTAGGCATTTGAGAAAGTCATTCTCGGCTGTGTTTGATAGAGACATAAAAATAAGGTTAATAAAATCTACGAATAGTATAATCAGAATCTATAAGAACTCAAGGATTCTGACCTACCTCATAGTCATGCCAAAACTCCTGCATTCGTTCTACTACAGATAGTCGCTCAACTTCAGTTCGAAGTTTTGCTTTTTCTTGAGGAGCTGTCATACCATTTGCCTCGCAATCGAGGTCTTTGTAATCATTGATAGCCATAGAAAGAAAAAGTTAAGAACGATTCCAACGATACCAACCACCGATTCTTACGCCAAGGTATACGAGTTTTGCCTCTGTCTTTGAACATCATTCTACGAGAAGCGCCCGAAAAAGTATCTGATCGCACTCTTCTCGAGTAATGTATCTTTTCGTTCAGTCTTCCTGGATAACGAATTTATCTTGATAGAGTTGATCATGCAAGATATATGCGATGTATCGAGTTGGATTGAAGAAGAGCCATAGTGGTCGAGGAATAGAACCAAAGTCTGTCTCGAATCAAGTTGGAACGATGACTCGATCTTTCTTGTTATCGTAGTCAAGCCACCATTGGAACTTATTATCTACAGTAAACGTGTTCGTCCCTATTCTTTTGATGAGGCTTCACTCTTGGTGAAGGAAGACTGCTCTTGTGTATTTCATATGTTATTGGTTATAGAGTTAACTTCTGACTCCATTTTCCCACGAACTACTCGAAGAATAGAACGAAAGACAAAACTCGTAGCATCAAATTCTGTGACCTTTTTTCCAGTATGGAATATGTATATATTTTGTATGACGGAGTACAATTCTGAGGCAATAAATCATGAAAGGGTTATAGTGAGAAAAGTCTCACCAGAAAGTCATACGCCTTTTATTGCTAAGGCTACAGAGAGTATTCCTAAGAGAGTATAAATTTTCTTGACGAGACCATACCACCATCGATGAGAAGTGATTAGTTGAGGGTCAAGGATATACTGTTTGGAAATTCCTGTCACCATATCAGCAAGCATAAGTATTCAGAGTATAGTGAATGGTTCGGCTCGTATTCCGACGTACTCGAAGAAGCTCAATATAGCAAGTGTCATTGCTGTCTTTATTGCCATAATTGATCAGATTGAAAGTTGGTCCATAGAATTATTATTTGAATGTACAATTTTATTGTACGAAAGAACAAAAAATCCCCAAATTTTTTGGGGATAATGTTAACTATATCACTATAATACGCTTATACTCAAGTAAATTCCATACTCAGATGAATGAAAAATTTATATGGTGATGAAAAATCTCTGAGGACAGATGCCGTCATCCTAATAAATGAGAGCTCCGTGATTAAATGGATATGTTCTTGATAACGTATGAGTGGCAGTTCATGCAACTCACTGTCATCATGCAAAAACTATACTATATATTTTATTCGGCTCAAATTGAAGCGTATAACTTGATGTAGTATTTATTAGTAGCACTCCATCAACTCGTATTATAAGCTGTGGTCAATTTCAAGATACATTTATCTGCAATTTTCAATAATCCTTAAAAATAAAATCTTTTGATATTCATGTATTTGTAACTGAGAATGTAAGGAATTGCAGTAATATTGAATCCTGTGAAAAAGGATTGTATATGCTCTTATCATAAATAAGGCTTGTTGTTCATTTAGAGAATCATACAACGCATTTTATTGTCCCTGGGGTTAGGCTTACTGCTCATGCTGTATTTGAAAGATAGTAGTACTTCTGATCGGTAAGTCCTGTTGTAGTAAGTATATTTGATACAAGTACGCTTTGTCCTGATGTGTATGCACTTTTTGCAAAACCGATCACATTTGCTGTTTCGATAAAACTTGCCGATGCTTTCGAGACAAATTGCTTGAGTATACCTGTTCCGCTACAAGAAAGAATATTTGTGAATGTAGCGGAAGCATAAGATGCTCCAGTATAAAATCCACTTCATAATACTCGTGTATTTCGCGTTTTTTGTGTGAAGTTTATAAAATTTGATGCGTCGATACCACCACTTCTTTTTATAACAATATGGTATTTTGTACCGAGAGCGAGAGTAAATGCTCATCCAAATGTCCATACCTTATCTACCCAACCTGCTGAAAATCATGATGAAGCAAGAGTACATGTTGCATTCGGATCAGCAAGAGTACCACTTGGAACTCCTCCTGAGTCTGTTTCTATGGTAAGTATATAGTTATCTAATGGATTTCATGACTTAACTGCAGGTGTAGTTAATGATGACATTGCTACTCATGAACCAATTATTTGTTGATAATACCTTGTCTGTGCTGCTATGTTTCAAACTTGTAGTCCACTATATCAATCAGCTATATCGCCAAAATATTCAACAGCTAAAGCATCTCACTGTGCAAGTGACTCTCATGCTACGTATGATAAAAATACACTTGAGTTAATCTCGCTCTGTAAAATCGGATATGAAAAATCTTCGTAATTTCATGATGCTTTCTGCAATCTTATTTTATCTGTCTGATCTACTGTAGTTCCATCTGTTACATTTTTAATAACCTCAATACCTGTTGATCTATCAACAACTATATGTTTATTTACTCAGATTGTCCTAGGTAAATTAACTATTCCCCATGAAACATTCGTTCCGTCTGTAATGAGTGCCTTTCCTGCATTTCACCCCTGTGAAGGAAGCGCTCAGGTGATAGATATAGCGAAATCTAGGTATGATTCTTTTGATGTTCGGTAAAGGATACTTGTAATTACCCCTGAAGAACATACTACCTCACACTTTATATTCCCCGATGCAGTAGTATCTGCAGAGATTGTATTCGTAGGAGCATCATACTTGATGTAGTTTGTGGTTCCATCAGTAAGAGTAAGGGTCGTATCTGCAACAAGAACCTGATTGTTATTATACATCAGATATCATCCCCATACCTTCGCAATAAGACCACCCATCTTCTCGATATAGAATAGAGTGGAGATATTGTCACCGAAGTAATTGAAGATTTCAGCAACATCATTCATCTTTACCGAGTATCCACTTGGTACAGCGATAGCTGCAGCTGTAATACGATTGATGCCTCTGACATAAATCGTGTTTCCTATGACATCATGGTAGTAGAATATCTGACGAGTCGAAATATTCTCTGATCCAAGTATGAGGAATCAGTTTTTATTCTGAGGAGCAACCACTACATCGAATGTAAAGTCTCACGATGCAGGTATTGCTGCGGAAGATGTGACCGTTGTGCGGTAAAGGTTTTCGACCTTAACTTTATTTGGCATACTAGATAGAGTAAAGAGGGTTGATATAAACTTTTTCAGGTTGAGGCGCGACTCATATATCAATTCGAGAAATATAGAATGGGGTTCCACTCTTTCCTGAAAGGAATAACTTGAAGACATTTCAGGAATCTGCTTCAAAGTTTACCTTTCTCATGATAGGTATAGCCATTATAGCAGTACTTCATGTAAATCAAAAAGTATTCTCTCATACAGTTCCTTCAGCAAGAACGATATCAGGTGGCGTGTCCGGGGATATTACTATCTCCTTGGTAGGCTTCTTGTATATTCAGGTAGTGTTTGCAAGATAAGTATCAAGAGTAAGTATTTGAGCGTACTCTTCAAAATATATCCATATCTCTCTGAGTGTCTTTTGAGTGAATGGATCGTCATCATCTATCTCTTTGAGGGAAAGAGCCATTGCCACATCCTTCGATTTGTTCGTTCCGATCGATACATCCGTAGTTACGCTTGCATCAAAGTATCGAACAATGTCTGAGTTATTGTCATTGATATATACTTTTCATGAATCTGATACGATACTCATCGGAGATAGTCAGGTATATGTGAGCCACATCTTCATCTTAGTATCATAGACACACATAGTTCCTGCAACACCTATTGCCGACTGTCCATAGAGATAAATTCTTCGAGAATCATATCCGAATGCGATATTAGTTTTGAAGTTCTTTACAAAATTATCGATAGTCTCTCCAACATTCGTAAGATCAACGACCCCATTGATTGTTTCTGATAGGGATATGACTGTTTGATTTGTGGTAAGGATATAGATATCATCACCAGTATTCACATAACCATTCTTATACCCACCAAACGCGGTAATATGCCTATCTACTGATAGGTCTGATTTGATTGAGAAGATACTATTTGTAGCAATAACTACAAGACGGTTCTTATATGGAAGTATATCAAGAATGGAACCATTTACACCAGGAGTAAGTGAGCCAACATAATTGAAGAAGAGTGGATTCCCTGGGAATCATCCTGCATAGTAGAGAGTTGATCCTGAATATGTCCACACCCCATTATTGAAGATGACTGTTTTCTTACAAGACTGTGATGCTGTAATGGCAGATACATTCTTGAGAGATGCTGTAGCATATCATGCAAGATAAGTAAGTTCTGTTGCGCCATAGAAGTATAAATCATCACCATTTGATGCCCCTCGAGTTACCTGCAGTACATCGCCAAGTGTAGTAAACCGCTTATATGTCGTATCGATTGGGAGAATCGTAATAGCACCTGATCCTCAAAGAGTATATTCTCCTCATCCTGTTGCATCATAGGAAATGATAGGAGCGAAACATCATTTATAAATTCCTGATGTTATCAGAATTATTGAACCTACATTATTATTAGCATCGAGACTATCTGCTGCATCTCTTTTTACTTTTTCTGCAGCGCTTGCAGTACTTGGCATTGTTCGAGATGTTGAGTCAGCTCATCATGCGTTAACAGGTACCTTATGCTGAGTAAAGTCTACTTGGTTCGTTCCAAGAGCTTTTATGTTTGTCCAGGTAGAACCATTAAGGTAGTAGAGATTCTGATCAAAAACTCTGAACATCATTCGATTCTGACTAACATCAGTATAGAAAAACAAGTTTGACTGCATATCTCATGAGACTATTGTCCAGTCTGCATGAGGAGGAGGATTTGATGTAAGAAGATTTGCTCGATATACTACACCTGAACGAACTACATATTTTCCAGTGTTGTATGATCCTGCTACCCAATCATTGATAAGTGTATCACCTACACGTAAAGATCCCCTACGAGGTCAAAACATAGGGCGGTCTTTCTCAATATACCCAGTATCGGATTTTCTATTGCTGATATCACCATTCTGCATGATATCAAAGAAATTCGCGAACTTCTCATTGAATTTTACCGGGATGTATCTGATTGGTATAGAACCAACTTTTGTTCCAGTCATGACTAAAAAATATTATGGCGACCTCATGCTCTTCGCTTTTTACGAGGGCGAGAATTAGTGTTTCTTTCCGCTATAGAATCAAGCATAGCCTTTCAGAACGCGAGCGCTTGATTGGCTGAATCATAATCTCGAACATCCTTGAATGCAAAGTGTACAGCAATCGTCTGAATAATATCGAGGAAGTTATCCGGGAGATCAATCGATGGGCTATTTGCATCTACCTTTGTATATGCAGGAGTATAGAGAATAAGAAATGTTCATGCATAGCGCGCCTTGAATTTGTCTCAAGTAACACATGCTCAGTCATCTCACTTGAACCAATCTTCGGCATTAAGGATTTCTACTTCCTCTTCTTCGCCTGACGAGATGTAATATGTTTTGAGGTTGAATGGTATCGATACTTCGGATTCAGGTGTCGTATATATCACAGTTGCTGTCTTACGAAGAAATTGCCAGTCTCTGTAGTTATATACATAGTTGATGGCAGAATTTATATATCGATAAGGATCAGGAAATGCTTCTGTAGAGTAGTATGACCCCAATTCCTTTTTCATGTATGCTACGACCTCAGGAACTGCTACAGCCATAAAAAATAGGGATAGAATATACTATCCCTATTGTATGATAACTTAATCTGAAATCAAATTGTTTTGCTCAAGAACCTTGATGACTTCGTCTTTCTCGATTGGAAGCTTGAGTTCAATGCCTGTTTCCTTTTTGAGAACTTCGACGAGGACTGTCACATCTGATACTTCGATCATAATTCGAGGAATCTTTGTGAGTGTAACTTCCTTGACCTCTGCAGGAGCTGCCTGCTGATTTGAAGCACCAACCTTTGATGGGTCCTGATCGGTTACAGTGAAGAGAAGGCGTGTATGTGGTCTCATAATTTGCCCCTTCCATTCTGATGGAGTTTGGATAGTACATCCTGTATGATAGTTCTTGAGGATTTCGATTTGAAGAGGATCTTCAGTCTCGAATACTCCGTACTCGAATGGCATATCAAGAGCCTCTACCTTGGCACTTCTACGAGTTTCTGCAGCAGAGAATCCACGATCGTATTCAGAAAATGGAAAGTATACAGTAGTAGGAGTTTTTTTGAGCTCACCATTTGAGCCTACTATAAAAAACATTTCCTTTACTGTTTGACCACCCTGGGTGTTTGTCTTTGATTTCATAAAAATTTATTAGTAATAGATAAATCAATTATATGAATTCATTTTATAATAGCAAATTATTTTGAACAAAAAATTTAGACAACAAAAAAGCCAGGCATTGCTTGACTTTACTCAAATTCCCAATAGAACCCACCTGCAGATCGAACCTTCCCAACACAACAATTCTTTATATTGCCTCTCAATATTCATGTCATCAATCATGCTTCTCTAGCGTTACTATATTTTCAAATCACTACTCATTCAAATGTTTTTTGCAAAACTACCTTTGACCTACTGTCATTATATCAGGATTTTATAAGTCATAATCTTACTGCATGGTTTTGGTTATCAGATCGAGTACAGTACTCAAGATTACATATCCAATTATTCTTCTTATTTCAATCAATATGGTTAACATGCATATCACTTTCTCAATAGAATACTCTACACACGAGACGATGCATTTGATATATTTTTCTTTCTCAGTTTACTTGTATCTTTGTTTTCAGATATCCATATTGAGTCTCAACCTGACTCATCTCCTTTCAGAATTTTCTGATATTTCCATGAGTACTTACTTCATAGTTACCTCATAGAAATCATGCTGTAACCCAGTATTCATGAGTTAACCATAGATATATTAAAAAGTATAACATAAAATAAAAAAAAGACACACTTACTTGGAAGAATAAGTGTGGCAAAATAAAGCATAAATGCTTTGTCTTCCAATTCAAAACATTTATGTACGGATAATATTGAAAACAAAAAAGAAGTCAAACTTAATTGACTTCTTTTTATATTGTACACTAAGGCACAATTTTGTATACACCTCCCGATAACGCGTTAGCGTTCTTAAAACCAAGGTATATAACCCATTCAGCCCACTTTACAGCGTAGCTAGACTTGTTATCAACCTTGTACATAGTACTCTTACCGATACGCTTGACACCGTCACCGTCAACACCTGATGGGTAGACAGGCTTGAACATAGTTGGGTCACATACGATCGCGATTTTATCGAGACCATTGTCAGCAGTCATGTAAGGGTGAGTCGTAAGGATGAATGTACCACCGTTAAGCTCAAGAGTACTGATGCGAAGATTTACTGTATCGATAGTGGAGACATTGATGAATCCAGTAAAGAGTGAGCGAATCTTTGAGAGAACTGCTGTACCACAGAATACGATCTTAGTATTTCCTCCGTAAAGAAGAGTCTTACCAAATTCGTTTGAGAGTGTTTCAACAGTAAGTGAACCTGAGATATCACCTGCAAACCCACGGAGGAGAGTGTTAAGGAGACCTTCAGTGTTATACCATTTCTCACCAGTAACAGCATCAGTACCAGTAGCCTTTTGACCAAGGAGAGCAATCATTTCGATTTGCTTTACATGCTCAAGGAAGTGATTCTTGATGAACTGTTGCATAGCAACCTTCTTATCTGAACCGTATTTTCCTGAGAATACATCAGCATCAGTGATCTTGAATGGAGTTGCAATCTTCTGAATGAAGTTTGAACGCTCAACTGCAGCGGTAGAGATAGGATTTCGTCCTGCTTCACCTGCTGACATAGAGTTACCAATAAGAACTGCGACTGCTGCGGCACCGATTGCCTGACCTGCTTGAGCGTTGTATGTAGAAACACCACGAACAACTTCGAATGTAGTTGAGTTTGTGATAGAAGCGACACGAACGATTTCAGAAGTAGCAGTAAGACGAAGGAGATCACCACGCTGAAGAGCATTAGTGTTTCCTGAAGCGAGTACGAGTGTTGTAATAACACCATTGGCTACAGCATTGAGGCTGTAAACACGATTCATGAGGTCTTGCTCAAGAAACTTGTACTCTGGGAAGTTGGTAGTAACCATTTCCTGAAGTCCTGCATCATCGAATTCACCTCCTGAGAGAGTTTTTCCGAGAACCATGAGTGTAGTCATGATTTTAGAGATAGCAGTTCCATCAGGTGATACACCTGTAATATCCATTTCTTGCTGATTGTAGTACTCGAGAGAGTCCATAGCAAGTCCGTCAGTCGTAGCTGCAGGCGCAGTATAGGACGTTGACACGCTACCACTTGGGTAGCCATTAGTTGTAGCCATAAGCTAAAAAAAAAGAAAAAGAATAAAATTATTGAGCCGTTACCGTCTTGACTCCATGTAGACCTCACAGTCTATTTGGTTTCACTCCGGGTTTTTCATCCTTAGTTGGAACGGATGTTCTAGCATCAGCCATCTGAGGAGCAGTACTTCTACGATAGTCAGCTAATGATTTTACGAAGGCACTAATTGGAAGGGCTTCTCATGCGATCAGAGCTCGATTGAGCGGACCGACAATGGGATGTTCCTGAAGAGCTTTCTGTACATCTTCCCGAAGAATCGGTGGGAGTTCGAATGCTTCTCATTTTAGTTTTGCCTCTGCATATTGATCGAGAATAGGGATTTGACTCACTACATCTTTCCATATGTCATCAACCTGGCTAGCAAGATCGAGTGCTTCTTGTTTCGCTGTGCGCTCCATCTCAAGATCAGTTTTGAGAGTTTGATTTTCCTCTTGGAATTTCTTATTCTCATCACTATAGATTTGAGCAACTTCAGTAAGCTCTTCAAGTATCACTTTATCTGCAGGGTCGATAGGGGGTTCTCATTCTTTTCCCGGTTCAGTAGGTACTGTTTCGGTAGTAGGAGGTTCGTCTCCCTTTTGAACATCTTCCTTGAAGGTAAATTTTGGTACGTTCGCGCTTGCTGCAATTTCATCAAGAATTCCTTCCAAGGCTTTCTCATCAAAATCAGGGATAGCTTCTGTTGGTGCAGGAGTAGTCTCCTGTGCCGGTGCAGTTGTTGTCTCGGGAGTTGATGGTTCAGCAGGTATTGGCTCAGTTACTGGGGCAGTTGCCTCGGAAACTTGAGGTTCTACTGTAGGAGATTCAGGATTTGTCTCAGGAGCAGAGACAGGGGTTTCAATAGGTGCTTCCATAAGGTGGTTTATAAAGTGCTAAAAGTGTGCTGCAACCAAGAACAAAAAACTTGTTCACAAAGATAATACTATTGTGGTAAATAAAATCAAGAAAAAAAAGAGCATTACTGCCCTTTTTGTTTGACTACGAGAGATTCCATATATTGACGTATTGCTGCCAATTGCTTTAGTTGTCCCCTCTCCGTGTATATAGTTTCAATAGGTTTGAATACCTCTTTTCCGTTTACCTTTGATTCAGAACTTTGCTCAGTAACCACTGCGCGAACTCTTGAATCAAGATATTTGATAGTCATTTTTAATGCCTCCTGAAATCATCGCAATGTATCTTCATCATTTTTTGTATAAAGTCAGACTTTTCAAATCGAAATAATAGATTGATAGACTGTCCGATTTTTTACAACATTATTTATGACAAGAAATCAAATAACGAAGAACTGAATGAGGATGATTATGATAGCTATTCAGAGATACATATTACTTTTACACCGTTAAGACTAAGTTTTCTTTTTGGATCATCCATCTGATGCATTGCATCTGCCTTTTCCTCTCACTCAGGAACCATATCCGTCTTATCTTCCTCAGGAGTTTCCTCATCAGGATGCTTATCTTGATTTGGATATTCCTGTTTGTGATTTGCATCACTAAGGATTGACTTGATTTGATCGATAATATCGAGTGGCACACCAAGACTTGTAAGAACGGTACTAAGTTTCTCAATCACGAGAGGATTGAGTTTTGGCTTTTTTGTGAAGTCAGTTTCCATAAAATGAAGGTTATAATGTATGGATAGATAATACGAAAACCCACAACTTTATCAAGCTGTGAGTTGAGGAGTTACCATTTCCGTAAGCATCTGTCAGTTCTCAACTGCAGGAGTGACTGGAAGATCAGCAGGAGCTCATGTAGGAGTGGTGACTTCAGGTGTAGGACCAAGTTCTGCATCAGGAGGAGTGGTGACTTTTGGTGCATCACCTGGAACGAATCGTGAAGGAGAGAGTCCGAGTGAACGGAATATCTCACGAGCCACTTCATCTTCCACAAGGATACCTGTACCCTTGAACTCTCGTTCGATCTCGATAAGTTTCTTGTAAGCAAACTCATTGATAGCCGCAATCATAGAATCCATTTCGAGTGTAATGAGAACTGCTCCTTGAAGATCGAGGTTTGAGATATTGAGGTCTGTCTCACTATCTGTAACCATAACGTATCTCTTCTGATCCCATTCGTTCTTGATCATGAGGAGCCACTTCTTCGCGATACGAGAAATGAATGATACGAAGTTCTGCATGAATGGAGAGAGGCGCTTCATAGAAGACTGAGATACCGATGCAGCACCGGTAGCAGTACGCTCTCGAGCGGAGATACCGAAGTCATACTCCGATGTACCGATAAGTCGTGTAGCGACAGCCCATATGAACTCTGACATACCGAAATCTGAGACTCCACCTTTATCGAGACGACGAAGACCTTCAGCACCTGCTTTATCTTCAGACCACTGAATGCTTCCAGGTTCCATCTCATCGATCGAGTCTTCATCGAGGAATGATCACTTGATTCCAACATAGACTGGATCAGCTACTGAGCGAACATTATCGACAAAGCTATTTCCGAATCCGTCGTATAGGCGAGCCATATCACCAACAATGTATGAGACACCCTCACAGTCTGCTCCGCGTTTCGCCGAGGTAGCTGACTGAATTTCTGCCTTGATAAATCCATAGGAATTTTCCATGACAGCAACGGGGTAATTATTTGCAATGAGAACAATTTCATCATCACGTTCATAGAGTAGTACTTCAATGACTCATTCATCATCGCGCTCGCGATTTATTCCAAGAATATTTCCGACGAGACTATTTACTGAACCATCTTGAACTGATGTATACGTATCTCGAGAAAGCGCATACCCTGCCTTCTCGCGATGAATTTGATCAACGATAGATTCATGATCAAGGAAGCTCGCACCATTCCTATTTTTAGAAAGAACATTTTTAAGTCCTTTGAGATTAGACTTATTTGCAGGAGAATCAATCATAGCACCGAAGACATCCTCAAATGTTTTTGGGTCCATGAGTTTTCTTCGACAGAAATAAGTAGGATTATTTCCGTTATATGGATCAGCAAAAAATGAAAATACTGATAGATGCGTAGCCTTTGGAAGATCGCTGACCTCATCCTCACTAAAATCTACCATATTAAGTTTATCTTCTTCCTTTTCTGCATCAGGATTATATACAGGATACTGACGATTTTTCTTTGAGAAAATGTAGTTCAGGTCGGCAGCGAATGTCCCTGTTTTGAGGGCTTCCTTGAGAGCTTCCTTTACCTCTTCCTGGAATCCGGTAGCATCAGCAGAGTATGCGAGAGCATTTCTGATATTATCAGCGTTCTCGCGACCCTTCTTATTGATACCTGTCACGTTAAAAGTGATTGGCTTCTCAGTGAGTGAAGATGCAAAAACATCCGTAATGGCACGAACCATTCCGAATGCAGCATTGTATTGCCATTTCTTAATACGAGATTGACGATCTGCAGTAGAAAGATGATACATTTTGTATCCCTCTCTCCAAAGTGGGTAGAACGTATCTTGGTAAAACCTTTTGGCATTCTCAATATCCACTTTGGCGCGCTTTACCGCGTCAAGAAGTTTATATTCAGGAGTATTCTCGAGGATTATTGATTGCTGTCTACCCTCTTTATCTACATAATTGAATGTTTCCTGTAGAGACATAGAGGTGAAGTTTTAGATTAACCGACATAAAGTTCTCGAATCTTTTGAAGAAGTCCGAAAATACGATCCTTGTGAACATGCTCAGACTTTTGAATTGTCTGTTCTGTAATTGAAAGACCATCGAGGAACTTGAATCCAAACTCTTCCTCATACTGCTCAGGAGTAAGATCACGAATGCGTGCTGCCTCAGCAAGAGCTGCATCAGTAGTCTTTTTGATTTCTGCTTTCTCTTCATCAGAAAGAGGAATACCGTTCTCAGCAATATCTGCTTGAACTTCAGCCATAAGTTGCTCACCACTTTCCGCCATAACTTGGTCGAAAAGTTGTTCAGCCTCAGATTGTACCTCAGGAGTTGCATTAGCAGCATCGGCTACAGACTGAGCATTAGCATCTGCAGCAGCGGCTACAGCGTCAACATCAGTAGCAGGAGCTTCGATAGCAGGAGATACTGCAGGAGTTACTACTTCATCAGTAGCAGGAGTTTTAGTTTTCGACATAAAGTGAAAAGTGAAAAAATAAATACACGATCGATTATATTACTTTTTTTGGAAAAGCAAAATTACAATGTGCTTCAACGTCAACGAATCTTCTTCATTGAATAAAGCATAAGCTCTTTATCAAATGCTTTCGTTTCTTTTTTCTTAATCGAGATAGTCTTCGTGAGGTAATGCATGTGCTTCGCGAAGAATCCACCGACCATGACTGAGTTCGTCACATCATCGGTGAACGCTGTCTTGAAGGTAATCTTTCCGGTGCGTGTTGTGAATGCCTGGATGCGCTCAAATTCCTTGAGGAGAAGCTGATTATTTTCTCATACTATCTGCATCTTCCCTTCCCCGAGGAGGTCGATGAGATTATTGATGAGGACCGACTTGCCGACCGTGAATGTACGAACCTTCTCGTCGTCCGACGACTGCTCGGATACGGTATCACCTGCGATATACTTACAGAGAAACTTCACTGGGAGTCACATCGATGCAAAAATTTCAAATACTCAGTCACCGACTCACGTTCCGTCCCCTACGACGATGAAGTTCGAGAACATTTTGAACTGCTCGCGAAGTTTCAGGAAGTATTGCGCCTGCATATTCCACGACCCCTTCCACTCGATCGGAACTTCTCATGATTTTATCACGACATCTTTCCCATCCGAGCAGTGATGTATACTCCATCCTGATCTATCCTCCTTACGAGCAGGGTCGATCGAGAGAAGTATCCATGCATCGGCATTTATTCGTGCTTCAGACATAGCGATTGGTATCGGCTGAAAGAGGGAGTCCTCGAGTCGTCCCCATTTGTTGTAGTACTCTCGCTGTATATTCGGCTGAGACTTTTTCGTCTCGACATACGCGCGTTTCTTCGGTGAAACAAGTGGGTTATCGTCGATTGAGAACGGAATATACTCCGCGGTAAACTGTCATTCGCCATTGTAGGTATTCCCTTTCTCGATATCCATGATCGTTTGGTACATATAACAGCTCGTATCCTCAGAAGCAGTTCCAAGAAGAATAAGAATCGGGTTCGCGATCGTCGTCTGAGTTGGGAGGATCACTGACTCCATAACATCGTTGGAAATGAGCATGGCTTCATCAGCAATGATTACTCTCAGTGTCTTACCACGGATTCCTTTCGCACCATTGGCGAGTGTTCGGAAATGTATGCGAACCCCAGTGATATTATTCTGAACATATCGCTTTCGTTCCTTGATCTCGAACTCGTCCGGATCAAATTCCTCGAGATATTGGAGGAGATAATCCCATATAGACTCGGTCGTTTCCTGCAATACTGCACAAACCATCAAGTCTGCACCTGGAACGTAGGTCTCCTCGAGTCATTTCTGCGCCACTGACTTCGACTTACCTCACTGTCGCGACCCATCCACCACCTGTACGTTCGCGGAAGACATCATGAATCGCTTCTGCCAAGTAATTTCTACAGGCTGAGTATGCCAAGGCATCTGTACTGTCCAAGAATACCCAGTAATATCGCGTATCGCCTGCACGGAAACACCAATAGCCCCTGACGGTAGGTAATTTATGATGGGTGAACCTGCGACAGACGGTCGGTGATCGTTAGAATCATCGAGTGCCGCCTCGAATGCGTCAGGATCGATATTCTGATCGGGCAACTCCTCATCCTTCACGAAGGCGTGTATCTGTGAGAGCTTCGATTTCTTCGCGATAATATCCCCATCATCATCGAGCTCAACATTTTGGATGATAGAAGTTCTCTTGTTCCTGGTTGAACCTTCATCTGTGGTGCGTTTCGGGGTAAAATTTTCTGTGATAAGGTCCTTCTGCACCTCCCGAGACATTGATGTGCGTGCTTTTTCCTGTATCTTCATCGCCTGTGCCATGAGAAGTTTCTTCTCGAATGCGTAGAATTTTCCATCTTTCTCGAAGAAATAAAGATCCGCGTATTGCCTTCGGGTTCGTTCGGCTTCATTCTTTGAGGTCATCATATACTTCGTCTGTATCGCGAGCTCCTGTTCCATTTTCTTCAGCTGTATGTCAAAAATCTCCCGAAGATATCAGGGAGAATACGATTCAAATATCGTTGGATCAAGTGTGACGAGCGTGATGCCTTTATACTCAAAGAGAAAAGAATTTGGCTCAGGCTCTGCGAGCGGTTTGCAGTTTACTGTCCGCTCGTTCTGAATCTTGTAACTGTCTATTAACATATTAGCAGAGAATTATGGTGTAGAGTATTTCCAAGCGAATCATCAGCACTTTTTTTGATTTCACCTGCAGCATCTACTGATTCAAGATGGGTGAAATCATAGTTCTCTATATACATCGCATGTACTATTCCATGATTTTACAAACTCTCAAGATAAAGTAAATTGTTTTATAACGGTATCTATTGAATTGATATCTCATTTTTTTATGCTCCGACTATATCATAAGATTTTTATCTGATTTTTAATTAAATAGTTTCTGATTCTTTGTTTGGTCTTCAGCGAGAATCCTTTGCGGCTTTTCTCACGATATTTTTTTGGAACTGGTGCGTTGGTGTGAGGATTATCTTGCCATCGACGATAGACTCTTCCAGGAGTTTGAATCTATTCACTACTCGATCGTATGCCTCTCGAACTGGGGAGTTAGAGAAGAACACTCTCGTAAATCCGATCGCATCCTCTTTGGTTCAGTACTTGAGTCCATAGTTATACACGAGATGTTCTGACCATGTAAGTCAGTTGTGGAGTACAAAGTTCTCGAAGATGTCGACGTGTTGTATTGGGGTGGTCATATGTTAGCGTGATAAAATACTGGAATGATTATATGAATAAAATGATAAAAATCAAATCATTTTTTTATTTTCATTTATTCATATCTCCATAATGATCATTTATAGGACTTCCTTTCTCATCGGCAGGCTTCTCAAATTTTATTATAATTGAATCCTAGCATTCTCTCTACTTCCATTGTGGATGAGAATTTTCTAATGAAGTTTCAATCCATAGATAATTGAAGTACTACCTTTCTTTTGATTCATACTCCTCTTTGGTATGCATTTTTATCGAATGTATTTCCTCTTTTTCTTATATCAGAATAGGATGCCCATCATATATTTTCTAATCTGTGGTCGTATGGATTCCAATTTTTGAAGTACACACATTTTTTCTTTTCGGGATTTGGTAGATATCTCTGTGCAAGTAGTTTCGCTATCTTGAGTACTTTTCTATTTCCTCGTTTACCTATAGAAACATAATATCAGTCAGCTCTCTTTGTGTGCTTTATTGTATTTCATGTCTCAGTATTTACTATATCTCCTATTTCAGACATTATAAAGTTTTCGTATTTTTTTATCTTTGTCCATCGTATAGCTCTCATAAGGATTAGTTAGTGATAATATTCGTATTATATTAAAAGTGTGTAAGAGTCAAAACTAAATTTCCTATTCCCGCATTTTACTGATTCCTAAAACAAAAACATCTGTTTGGTTGCAAGCGACATATTACCCCCCTATTTCCCTCACGCGCGCGGGCGTACCCCTGTGTGCGTGTACGCGCGCGAGCTGGAGTAGTAGTAATGCAGTGCAGATATGGGCTACTGAGTTATTGCGAAATTTTACAATAAATAAAAAGGCATGGTGGTCCCCTATTGTATGGACCGCGTGTGGACCTTTGCTGTATTGAAAACAAAGTATATTATATGTATACAAAATGTATGCGTCAATACTTGCGCGGTTGCGGTCCGACAATAATCACGGTGAAAAAAAAGGGGATCTACTGGGACGCGTGAAAAATAGTATATATTATGATGATTATAGACATATTGTATATGATTTTATATAATAAATACTGTCTATACATTATATTTTTCATACTTTTTGCCACGTCTGCACACAAAAGTATTATAAAAATACAATAAAAAAATCATTTTTTAAAAATCATTTTTTAAAAATCATTTATTTTTTACAAAAAAGCTCACATGTAACACTTACATTTTAAAAAAATATATAAATATATAATATAGTCATGGATAGAGATCTATTATTGTCTATTTT